>Ga0310811_10010318_pt1 | contig 12061 bp, 8 predicted proteins | sample YCmetagenome_FD_207642 | JGI IMG/M metagenome (GOLD analysis project Ga0310811, IMG submission 207642) | Soil microbial communities from experimental microcosm in Duke University, North Carolina, United States - YC | ecosystem: Engineered > Artificial ecosystem > Soil microcosm > Unclassified ...
GTCGATGTGGTACGCCTGCGGGTCGCCGGTGGCGGTAAACGTCACCGGGTTGCCCACGACGGCGCCGGTGTCCACCACCGTCGCCGTCAGCGCGTTGGCGCCGGCGGTGATCGTCCATGACCCGACAGTCGCGATGCCGTTCGCGTCGGTCACCGCGCTGGCTCCGCTGAGGGCGCCGCCGCCACCGGTGATCGCGAAGTTGACCTGCCTGCCCGCGATCGGTGTGCCGGCGCCGTCTTTCACCACCACCGATGGGGGGAAGTTGATCGGCGCGCCGATGAGGCCATGCTGCCCCTGGCCGTTGTTCACGGTAACGGAGGGCGATGATCCGGCTAATACGGCGCTCGCCGTGAACGACACCGGGCTTCCTGGAATGGTGATGGCCGCGGTTGCCGACAGGGCGTTCGGCCCCGCAGCGCTGCCGAGCGTCCACAGCACCGACGCTCGTCCCGTCGCGTCCGTCGTATCGGCCGCGCTCGAAACGTGACCCCCGCCGCTCGTGACCGCGAACGCAACGACGATGAGCGAGATGCCGTGGGACGTGGAATCGGTCACTTGTACAGTGATCGGGGTCGGCAAAGTCCCGGACACCGAATCGATCTGGAGATCGCCCGCGAACTTGACGAAGTGCGCGGGGACCTGGCTCACGCTCACCGCGAGGCTGTCGACGAGCGACCCGTTCGCCAGCGTGACCGTGGCCCGGACCTTCGTGGACCCGACCGCCGCTGCCGTCACGAGGCCGCCCGTGCTCACCGTTGCGACCACTGAATTGTCGCTGGACCAAACCACGGCCGCGCCCGGGATGGGGTCGCCCCGCTGGTCCAGCACCGTGGCGGTGACCTGGTGGGACGAGGCGATCGCGCCGAAGCTCATCGCCGTGGGACTCAGACTGATCGAAGTGGGAGTCGCGACGAACGCCTCGGTGCCCTTGCAGGCCGCGAGGACGAGGGGAAGCGCCGCGAATGCGCAGGAGAGAGTTCGCATGTTTCCTAGTGTCTCGGCGGAATAGTGCCGACGACCCGCCCAGCCGCATCGATCACGAAGATCGGCAGCCGCACGATGTCGTCACGCAGCTCGATGGCCGCACCGCCCGACGCCCGCAGCGCCGCCAGCGCGTTGACTACCGTGTACGGGTCGGACGCGGCAAAGTTCACAACGTAGCCCAGGTCACCCATCGAGCCCGTGGTGATCGCGCTCAGCGGATTCGACCCGTTGTTGAGGAAGCCGGTCATCAGCTCGTTGACGAATATCGACTCCCGCCAGTGGCCGTTGATCGTCCCCGAACCGCACACCCCGGGCGGGAACCCGATGCAGTCCTCGACCGGCACCTTGGCGCCTGCGCTGTAGCCCGCGCCGCCGTTGCTGTTGAACTGCGCGAGCGCCTGTGCCCCAGTGAAATGCGGGTCGCTGCCAGTCCCCGCCAGCAGGTTCAAGCCGAACTGACCGGTCCAAATCGCGCCGTATCCCAGCACGTGGGCCATCTCGTGCAGTATCACGGACGAAAATGCCCCACTATTCTCCAGACTGGCCACGTCCGCCGTATCGAAGTGCATGATGCCGATGAGCGGTAGGCTTCCCGGGTTTCGGATGAAGCAGGGGCCCGACTGACCGAGGATTTTCCCGGGTCCGTCGATCGAATCGAGCGTGACGAAGATGATGATGTCGTCGATCGTCTCGTTGATGGCCGGCGAATTGCTGCCGCACTGCCCCGCCGGAATACCCGTCACCGTGATATCCGGAATGTCCCCGAAGATCAGCCGCTCCCAGTGGGCCGCGGCGCTGTCGAACACCGCCTTCCGGGACAGGGACACCGTCGAGAGGTAACGCAGGCCGATGTTGTAGGTCGAGGGCACACCGGTCGCCGTGAACGAGACCGGGTTGCCAGTGATTCCGGCGCCGGTAGCCGTCCCCGACAGCGTATTCGCTCCCGCCTGCACCGTCCAGCTCCCCACCGTGGCGACCCCGAACACGTCGGTCGTCGTGGACGCGCCCGTGACGCCGCCACCACCACCGGTCACGGCGAAGGTGACGGCCACCCCCGAGACGGGCCCGTTCGCCGAGTCGAGTACGCGCACGGCGGCGGGGAAATTGAGGGCGTACCCGATGAGTCCGGTCTGCCCATCGCCACTCGCGACCACGGCCTGCGTCGGCGTGCCGCCAGCCAGAGCGGTGGCCGTGAAAGTGCGGGGATTGCCGGTCACACCGCCAAGCGACACGCTCGCCTGGAGCGTGTTCGTCCCCGCCGATCCCAGGGTCCACGCGTCGGATGCGCTGCCGCTCGCATCGGTCGTGTCCACCGGATTCGCGACGAAGCCACCGCCGGCTGTCACGTCGAAACTCACGATCACCCCGGAGACGGGGTTGTTGAAGGCATCGTGCAGCTGCACACCCGGCGCGACGGCCACCGCGGTGCCGGCGTGGGCAGTCTCGCTGTCGCCCGCCTGAACGGTCATGGTCACGGGAGCGCCAGCGTGCCCGGTTGCCGTGAACGTGAGAGCGGCAAGCGCGCTGCCGGTCAGGGTGGCCGTAACGCTGTTCGTTCCCGCCGTGGTACCGAGCTGCCAGCCGGCGCTCGCCGTGCCGTTGGCGTCCGTCGTATCCGAGGCCTTGATCGTGCCTCCACCTTGGACGACCGCGAAGGTGATGATTCCGCCTGCCACGCCGGCGCCGGATGAATCGGCCAGTCGCATAGTCAGGGGGAGTGCCACGGACGTCCCTACAGTGGCCGATTGCGCATCGCCACTCGATTTGCTGAAGGTTGCCGGAACCTGCGCGACCGACACCGTCACCGTTGCACTGACATTGGCGTTCGTCGCCGACGATGCCTTGACGTCCGCCGCTCCGACGGCGAGTGCTGTGATCTGACCGGTCTGGTCGACCGATGCGACCGTCGGAGCGAGCGACTGCCAGGTAACCTGGGCGCCCGAGATGGTGTCGCCCTTCTGATCGAGCACGGCGGCGCGAATCAGCCGCGTGCCGCCCAGCGCATTGAAAGTGACCGACGTCGAACTCAGACTCATGGACGTCGGCGTCGCGACGAACGGCTGAGTGCCCTTGCAGGCGCACAAGGCGAGGGGGAGCGACAGGAGAGAGCCGTAGCGAAGCCGCATGTGTCCTTCCTATTTCGTGACGGTGACTGAATATCCGGTGAGCGGAATGCGGAGGTTGAAATCCGCGGTATTCGCCACTTGCTGGAGGGTGACACTGTACTGCCGAACCTTGTTGATGTCGTCGACCTGCAACGTGAGAATCGTTCCGGTGGTCACGTTCCCGGTCAACACCAGCTTGGCGTTCGTGGTGGTGACCGGACCGCCCCACAGCGTGAGACCCGGTCCCGCGCTCACCGCTACCGGCGGAACCGGGGTCGAGAGCGCGAGCAGCACAGCGCCGTCCTGCCCGTTGTTGGCGCTCGTAAGATCGACCTTCAGCGTGCCCGCCACGGGACCGGTCGTCCCACCGCATGCGAGGAGCAGCCCGAGGATCGCGGCGATCGTCGCGCGACCGAGCGGTGTCACTGCCGGCCTCCTTTCCGTGCAACCGCCGCGGCCCGGCCGGCGGGCACGGACACCGGCGTGGCCCCGGTCAACCGCACCCAGGCGAGAAAGTCGCCCACGTCGTACCTGCCGTCGTGGTTGCCGATGAAATCGAGGTAGAGTGTATCGCTCGCCCCGAGCGCCCCCGCACCCGTCAGGAGGCGGCCGAGCACGTCCGCAAGGGCGAGCGTGGGAGCGGTAACCGTGATCGAGTCCTGCAGCTGAGCCTGCTGGGGCCCCGACGTCACGCGCACCGTGAACACAAACGTCCCGCTCGCCGTCGGTTTGCCGCTGATCTGGCCGCTCTGCGTCAGCACCAGACCCGAGGGCAGTGCGCCGCTCGCCAGCAGCCAGGAGTAACTCCCCGACCCGCCGCTCGCCTGGAGCGCGTGCGTATACGCGTTCCCGACAATTCCCGCCCCGAGGGCGCCGCTCGTCGTAATCGCGAGCTGCGGATCGAACACCGCGGTCACGCTGTACGGTCGACCCATCGGCAGGACGACCACGCTGTTGGTCGTCGTTGTGTCTCCCTGCCAGCGCCCGAACACCGACGGCGCTGTCGCCGTCGCGGTCAGGGTCGCCGGCTCCCCCTGGGCCACGAACGCGCCGCTCGAATCCGCGACCGGATTGAAGGCCACCGTCCCCGCGCCACTCTTCGTGACGTCGAGTCGATTCGCTCGGGCGAGGGTCGCCGTGTACGTCCCCCCGGCCAGCGCGCCGGTGATCGAGTGGGAAATCGGTTGTCCATCGGACCAGGATTGGAACACGAACCGCGTGCGCCCGCCGGCGCTGAACTGGGTATCGGCGACCGCAATGGTATGCGTCGACCCGTCGTCCAGCAGGTTGCGAAAGACGTTGACCGGTACGCCGTCCACCTGCACCTGCGCACTCGTGTCGCTCGCGGCCACGACCGTCAACTGGCCGAACCGCACGCGGAACGTCATCGCCCCGTTCGGCACGGGCTGGCGGATCGAATCGATCGCGAAGCCGACGAAGCTGTTGTCCGAGTTCATGACGGCGGGCGGGATGGAATTGAACGAGAACACCTGGTTTCCGCTCGTGCCGGGGTACGGATCGCCCGCGTCGCCGCGGTTACAGCCGCTGTCGTCGCACCAGAGCTGTCGCAGACCGTCGGCTTCCTCGAGCGCCAGCCCGTGGATCGGGAGCGAGTTCATCTGGTTGTCCTGGCGGAATCCGTTGTCGGCCGCGATCACCGAGTCGACGTGCCAGATGAGCAGCCCGCCACCACATCCCGGCGGATCGGCCCCGTTGAAGCTGCGCTGACAGTGCAATCGGATGACAGCACTGTCCGATTGCACACGCTCCCGGTTTTCGACCAGGAAGTACTCGCCCCGCGGGTTCGATGCGGCCGGGCGGATCACGAACGCGCTGTCGGACAGCGGCGCAGCGCCCAGACTGTACGTCCCGCCGGCGGTCAGCGGCGCGACGTTGACCCAGCCCAGCTCCGCCAGCGACCACGCCTCCATGCGCGCCGGGGACAAGGGCGACGCGTAGTTCCCGCTCCCCATGATCCCCCACTCGCCGATCCCTTCCGTGACGAAGCTCAGGTCGTAGAGATCAGGAAGGCCGAGGCCGTGTCCCGCTTCATGGGCGGCGGTGCCGACCGCCATGATCTGCGACGTATCGCAGGCCGTCGATCCACCCACGCCGCTCTGAAACGTGTAATCGCGAATCTTGATGAAGCCACCGTTGTGCGCCGGAGTCGTCGTGACGTACGGATTGATGAGCTGGTAGCGGTGCGACCAGATGTGGTTGTTCGTGGTACCGCCGCACGCGCCGTCCTGTGCCGGGTGCACGAAGATCGCCATGTCGACATAGCCGTCGTCGTCGATCGAATTCGGGATCCCGTCCGGACCGTCGTTGTCGAATTGGCCCCAGTCGACGCCGGTCGACTCGATCTTGGCGAGCGCCTGCGCCATGCCGAATTGCATGTCGGCGATCGCCACGCCGCTGAAGATCCCGTTGCAATTCGACGTGCCGAACGGGTTGCCGAAACACGAGCCGGGCACTCCCGCGTACGTGACTTCGTTGCTGTCGAGCGCGGCCCACCCGAGCACCTTGCCCTGCATGCTGAACAAGCCGTTGGACAGCTGCTCGTAGTACGTCCGGATCGTGTAGGGCCGGCCGGACGGCGGAACACTGCCGAACAGCACGCCACTGTACTGCGCCGTGTCGCGCAGCGTGGCGAGGTTCGAGTCCTTGTAACGCAGGAAGATGGCGGGGACGAGGAGCGTTCCCGTGACCGCGTTAGCGCCGGGGGCCGCTGTACGCACCAGCGCCGCGTTCAGGCTCGGATAATCCCGGCGCCACAACATGTCGGCCCGTGCCCGGGCAACCGACCGGCCGCGCGCCCGCCACACCCCGTTCCGATTGAAATCGAGCCCGGGGATTTCCCAGCGCGGGGAGAGCTGTTGTTGCGCGGCCGCCAACCCGGGGCCCAACAGCAGCACCGCAAGCCCCAGCCCGATCGACCGGCCACGCTTCATCGACAACTCCTTACGGCGATTGAGACGGCACGTCGCAATTTACTCTAGAAGTCGGATGCAGAGCCGAGCGGCGGGCCCATCACACCCGGGGAACGGTGGCCCTGGCGCGGCGCGCGAGCCACAAGCCGACGACGGTAAAGCCTACGACGCCCCCGACGACCTTGCACTCATAGAGGAAGGGATGGGGCTCGTCCGCTGGGGGCACGAACCCGAGGACGATCGAGAACATCACGGACAGGAGGCCGAGCGCCCCGAGCACTTGCGTCTTCACGGTGCGCTGTCTTCGCAACTGCAGGTATACAGCGAAGATGTACAGATACGGGATGAAGAACAGAATCAGCGTCGTCTGCGTCAGCAGCAGATACGCCGACTTGACGCTCGCGTTCATGAGGCTCGCCACGATGAACACGGTGGCCACGACACCCATCAGGATGAGCGAGACGTAGGGCGTGTGCCAGCGCGGGTGCAGCCGGGCGAACGCGGGCGGCAGCGCGTCGTTCACCCCGGCCGCGAACGGGAGACGTGCCGAGCCCGCGAGCCAGGCACCGACTCCGCCCAGGTTCCCGACCGTCAGGAGCAGTGCGATCGCCGCGGGCAACCACCCGATGCCGTGGGCGGCGATGCGCTCGACCAGCGCCTGGGCCGCCTGCGGCATGCCGTTCGTCACGCTCACGGTCTCCTGCGGCAGCGCCACGATCATCGCCGCCGTACCGACCACGTACACCGCGACGATCGCGAAGCCCGAGAGCGCGACACCGCGCCGCAACGTCGCCGCCGCATCGCGAATCTCGCCGCCCAGGGATGGCGCCAGCTCCAGGCCGGCGAATGCGAACGTCATCGTCGCGAACAGATTGATCGAGGGGAGGTCGAACCGGGTGGGCACGAGCCCGCTCACGTGGAGCGGCGTGGCACTGCCGCGCGTCGCGAATCCCCACACCGCGAGCGCCACGAAGAGGAACGCCGGGATCCAGGTGCCGATGCCGCCGAGATTCTGCAGCCACTTCCCCACCCGCAGGCCCACCACGTTCAGCCACACCGCGATCCACAACCCCGCCAACGAAACGACCAGGATGAAGCGGGTATCTTCACCCAGCGCGGCGCTGCGCGCACCGCCGGCGTAGGCGGCGATCGCCGCCGTCGTCACGAGCAGCGACGGAAAGTAGAAGAGGTTGTTCACCCAATAGAGCCACCCGGCCACGAACGCGTGCCGGGGACCGTAGGCACGGTCGACCCAGCAGTAGATCCCACCGGTGCCGGGGTCGATGTCCGCCAGCTCGCGCACGGCGATCGCCGACGGAATGAAGAACACCAGCATCGCGACGACCCACACCGTGAGCGACGCGAGCCCGAACTGGCTCGCGGCGGTGGTGAGCCAGCGCAATCCGACGATCGCCGTGATGTTGAACAGCACGACGTCGCGCAGCCCCATGACGCGCGGCAGCTGAGGCTGATCGCTCCGTTCGCTCATCGCCCTCCCGTCACGGTGTCATCGGGTGCAATCGAGCCGTCGCCCAGCCGATCCCGCTGCCCAGCGCCGCGCCGGCCAGCACATCTGTCGGAAAATGCCTGCCACCCGCCACGCGCAGCGCGCCGACCGCCGTGGCGGCGGCGTACAGCAGGACCGCGTTGCGGCCCGCGTGGGGAAGGTGTTGTCGCAGGGCAAGCGTGGTGTAGGCGGTCGCCGCGGCAAAAGCAACAGAGGTGTGGCCGGAGGGAAATGACTCGCGATTGTCACGGACACCCGCCACGGCAGCCGCGTCGCTGCGATACAAGGCAGGGCGCGCCCGGTGGACTGCGAGCTTGATCACTTCGGTCGCGGCGACCGTCCATGACACCGCGTCGGCCAGCACCACCGCGTTGCCCCGGGCACGCGCGGGCTCGACGCCCTTCAGGCTCGCAAGGGCGACGCCGCCCACGATCCCGACGAGGAGCACGCTGCTCGCCGTGCCTGCGGTACGCGAATTCGAGCGAATCCCGATGCGCTCGTACGCCGGGAGACCGAGCGAATCACACGGGGCGCAGTGCGACAGCGGCGGCCGCGACACGAGGGCCGCGCCGGCCACGACACCTCCACCCGCGGTGGCTACCACGTCCCACCAGCCGCTCGTGTAGCGCGGCGTTGCGTTCTGCGCCGCGACGGAACCAGCGGAAAGCGAGAGGGTGTAGAACAGCCCAGCGAGCCGGAGCACCACGGCAAAGGATCGAGCCACAGCGCTCGTAACTTACGCGACCCTTCTCGACACCGCTAACACACGATCACGCATCACCTTGCGGTTTCTGCGGGGCCCGGCTAAGCTGTAGCACGATTTCCACACTTAGAGGGCTCGTGCGCACAGAGACGCTGCAACACATCGCGCTGTTCGACAAATGCCGCAACTTCACCCGCGCCCGCGAGGTTCAGGCGGCGGGGTTGTACCCGTACTTCAAGGCGATCTCCCGCTCCGAGGACACCGTCGTCGTCATCGAGGGCAAGGAGCGCATCATGATGGGCTCCAACAACTACCTGGGGCTCACGCATCATCCTGAAGTGCTGGGGGCGGCTCGGGGCGCGCTGGAGCGCTACGGCTCCGGGTGCACGGGGAGCCGGTTCCTGAACGGCACGCTGGATCTCCACGAGCGGCTCGAGACGGAACTGGCCGATTTCCTGGGCAAGGAGTCGTGCCTCGTCTTTTCGACGGGTTATCAGGCGAATCTGGGGGTCATCTCGGGTCTCGTCGGCCGCGGCGACCTCGTCTTCCTCGACAAGCTCGACCACGCCTCGATCGTCGACGGCGCCAAGATGTCGCAGGGCGAGACGATTCGCTTCAATCACGGCGACTTGGCGGGGCTCGAGCGCAAGCTGCAGCGCGTCCCCGAAGGCACCGGCATGATGGTCATCGTGGACGGCGTCTACTCGATGGAAGGCGACATCGCCGACCTGCCCAGCCTGCTGCGGCTTTCGCAGAAGTTCGGCGCGGCGCTGGCAGTGGACGACGCCCATTCGATCGGCGTGCTCGGAGCGAAGGGCGACGGCACCGCCGCGCACTTCGGCGTCGTGGATGAAGTCGACCTGATCGTCGGTACGTTCTCCAAGTCGCTCGCCTCGATCGGCGGCTTCGCCGCGGGCACCGAGAACATCATCCATTACCTGAAGCACCACAGCCGGCCGCTCATCTTCACCGCCGCCTTGCCGCCCTCGAACACCGCCGGCGTGCTCGCCGCGCTGCACGTGATGCAGCGCGAGCCGGAGCGCCGCGATGCCTTGTGGGCCAACACCCGCCGGCTGCAGGAGGGCTTGCGGGCGCTGGGCTTCGACATCGGCCCGACCGAGACCCCGATCGTGCCGGTGCTGATCGGCCCGCTCGAGAAGACGTTCCTCTTCTGGCGCAAGCTGTTCGACGCGGGCGTGTTCACGAACCCGGTCGTTCCGCCGGCGGTGCCGCCGTCGCAGTGCCGGCTGCGCACCAGCCTCATGGCCACCCACACCGAAGAGCAGATCGATCGCGCGCTGGAGACGTTCGGTCGGCTCGGCAAGGAGCTGGGGGTCATTTGAGCGTTACGGTCGAGCCCGTCCGCTCCGGACGGGACCTCGAACGATTCATCGCCTATCCGTACACGCTGCACCGGCGGGATCCCACGTGGGTCCCGCCGTTGCGCATGGACGTCCGCACCATCCTGTCGCCCAAGAAGAATCCGTTTTTCGAGCACGCCTCGGCCGCGTACTTTCTGGCGCGGCGCAACGGCGACATCGTGGGGCGGATCGCGGCGATCAAGAACGACAGCCACAACACGCTGCACAAGGACCGCGTCGGGTTCTTCGGCTTCTACGAGAGCACGGACGACCAGGGCGTCGCCACCGCGCTGTTCGAGCGGGCGGCGAGCTGGCTGCGCGAGCGCGGCCTCGACACGATGCGCGGCCCCATGAGTCCCTCGATCAACGACGAGTGCGGACTCCTGGTCCAGGGCTTCGAGAAGCCCCCCGTGGTGTTGATGCCGCACAATCCCGCGTACTACGTGCCGCTGCACGAAGCCTACGGATTCCGGAAGGCGAAGGACCTCATCGCGTTCTGGGGCGGCGGCGAGCAGCCGATGGAGCCTCCCGAGCGCTTCATCCGCGCGAGCAAGGTGCTGGCCGAGCGGCTCGGCGTGACGCTGCGGCCGCTCGACATGAAGCGGTTCCACGAGGAAGTGGAGCTCGTGAAATCGCTCTTCAACGAGGCGTGGGAGCAGAATTGGGGCTACGTGCCGATGACCGACGCGGAGCTCGAGCATCTCGCCAAGCAGCTCAAGCCGATCATCATCGCCGACCTCGTCGTCTTCGCCGAGATCAAAGGCCGGGTCGTCGGATTCGGCGTCGCGATCCCCGACTTCAACGTCGCGCTGAAACACAATCCTTCCGGCCGGCTCTTCCCCGGCCTCTTGAAGATCCTCTGGTACTCGCGCAAGATCGACCGTGCGCGCATCCCACTGCTCGGGGTCGTGAAGGAGTATCGCGGCAAGGGGATCGACGCTCTGCTGTACCACTGGATCTGGACCCACGCCACCGCCCGCGGCATGCCGCAGGGCGAGGCGGGCTGGATCCTCGAGGACAACGCCGCGATGGTGAACGGCCTCATGCGGCTGGGATTCCGTCCCTACAAGACGTATCGCATCTTCGACAAGACGTTGTGAAGGCGTTCGTGACCGGCGGGACGGGGTTCGTGGGCACCCATCTCGTCGGTGCGCTCCGGGCGCGCGGTGACGAAGTCACCTGCCTCGTGCGGTCCCCCGACCGGGCTCGGGCCCTCGGGTGGGACGGTGTTCGCTTGATCCCGGGCGATCTCACCGCTCGGGCGGCGCTCCTGCAGGGGTGCGCCGGCGCCGACGTCGTCTACCACGTCGCCGGTCGGATCAGCGCGCGAAACCTGGGGGAGTACCTCTCCGTCAATCGAGACGGGACCGCCCGTGTGCTGGAGGCGGCGAGCGCCTCCCCGCCCGGCCGGTTCGTCCACGTATCGACCCTCGCCGTGGGCGGACCGACGCTGCCAGGGCGGCCGATCGACGAGTCCCGGGCTCCTGAGCCGGTGACCGACTATGGCCGGAGCAAGCTGGCGGCGGAAACACTGGTGCGGGAATCGGGTGTCCCCTGGACCATCGTGCGCCCGCCCGTCGTATACGGTGAGCGGGACCGTGAAACGCTGCGCATTTTCCGTCTGGCGCAGGCGGGCTGGGGGCCGGTCATCGGCGATGGCACGCAGGAGCTGTCGGTCGTCTACGCGGGCGACCTCGCGCAGGCGTTGATCGCGGCGGCCACCGCCACGGAGACCATGGGGCGCGTCTATTACGCGGCCCATTCCGACGCGACGACGAGCGCGGCGCTCGTCGGGGCGGTCGGCGTAGCGGTCGGGCGTCGGCCACGCATCGTGCGCCTTCCGGACGCGCTGGCGCGAATCGCCCTCTGGACCGTAGGTTCGCTGGCGTCGTTGGCGGGGCGCGCGACGGTCTTGTCGGCGGACAAGGCGAACGAATTCCTCGCCCCCGCATGGACGTGCCGCTCCGACGCGCTGACGCGCGACAGCGGCTGGCGCGCGACCGTGGATCTCGCGGCGGGGTTGTCCCGCACGGCAGCCTGGTACCGAGCGGAGGGATGGCTGTGACGGCGGTGAGAAGGCTGGAGTGGTCGAACTTCACGGCGCTCGACCGGTGGACCCTGAGCTACATCGCTCTGGCCACCGTCGCCCTCGGTTTGTCGTTCCAGGAAGACGTCATCCCGCACTGGGAATTCCTGGTCGCGGCGCACGCGCTGCTCGTCGTCCTGGTCTTGCTCGCCCCCCTGGCACGGACTTCCGGTCCCGTGGGGCGGTTTCTCGGCGACTGGTACCCGATGCTGCTGCTCGCGGGGCTGTACGGCGAGATCGGCGTATTGACCCTCGACGCCGGCTTCCAGAACGACTGGGCGATCCAGCGTCTCGAGGCGTGGGTCTTCGGATCGCAGGTCTCGTATCGCTGGATTCGCGAGATGCCGGTGCCCTGGTTCTCGTCCGTGCTGCACACCTGCTACCT
>Ga0310811_10010319_pt1 | contig 12059 bp, 9 predicted proteins | sample YCmetagenome_FD_207642 | JGI IMG/M metagenome (GOLD analysis project Ga0310811, IMG submission 207642) | Soil microbial communities from experimental microcosm in Duke University, North Carolina, United States - YC | ecosystem: Engineered > Artificial ecosystem > Soil microcosm > Unclassified ...
TCGTCAGCTTCCACAGCACGCTCGACGGCACGTACGCGGACAAGCCGGTTCCCCGCGATGTGCTCGTCGGCGAGGTCTGGCTGCGCCAGGACGGTAACTGGCGCGAAGCGACCTATCAGGAGACTCCGCTGTAAAGACTGAGCATCGATGCCTGGCTCAGGTAGTCGGGTTCAAGTAGGCGCTCGTTGCCTCCACCGCTGGCGGCCTCTGCTTCTCGGCAGGGGCCGCTCGCCTTTGTGGTTGACGGTGTTTCGCGCGCTCGCCTGCTGCTTACTCGCGGCGGCGGCTCGCGACACCACGCCGCGGGCCACGCGGACGATGATCTGCTCATCGCGGCGATCCGTCAGGTGGTGGCCATGGCTGACGGGCCCGGTGCATCAGTAGGGAGCCGCTGACCGCGCATTTCGGTGTCGGATCTTGTGATAATCCCCGGTTGCGGTGGGGCGTTGCGGACAAAAGTAAACGGGCTGCGCCGTACATTCACGTTGGTGTTTGTCCGGGGAAATGTTTCTGGGGTGTGACTCTTCCGTTGCCAGAGTTGCCAGTCTACTGTCACGCTACGTGAGAGAGCGCTCTCACTGCGCCGCCCCAACCCCGCCGCATTTCATGCTTGGAGGCGTCCATCCCATGAATTGGAGCCGTCGAGACCCCGCTCACCATCAATCCCGCTGGCGCAACGGCCTGGCCAAGGTTGCCGTTGCCGCGTCCGCCGTCGTCCTCGTCGTTGTCGGCGGCAGTCGCCCGGCCGCTGCCGGACCGGAGGACTACACCCAGAGCGTCACGCAGCTGAACGCGACGCAGGCCCAGATCTCGTTCACGCCGACGACCCCCGCCCGGTACGTCGACGTCCACTACCTGTCCCCCAACGCTGGTCAGCAGAACTTCCGCATGACCAACAACGCCGGGACCTGGCAGAAGACCGTCAGCTCACTGACCAGCGGCTTCGTGTTGGAGTACTGGTTCACCTATGAGAAGAACGGTCCCCAGTTCGATACGCCGCACTTCTTCTACACCCACGGCGGCGGCACCGGTACCGTTGCCACGCCGACGTTCAGCCCGCCGGGCGGGACGTACACGTCGGCCCAGTCGGTGACGCTTTCGACGGCGACGGCTGGTGCGAGCATCCGGTTCACGTTGGACGGCTCGACGCCTACGGCCGCGTCGACGTTGTACACGGGACCGCTCACGATCTCGGCCACGACCACGGTGCGGGCGATCGGGCTGCTGTCCGGCCTGACGAACTCCGCGGTCGCCAGCGCGACCTACACGATCAGCACCATCAACACGGTCGCCACGCCGACGTTCAGCCCGCCGGGTGGGACGTACACGGCTACGCAGTCGGTGACGATCTCGACGGCGACGGCTGGTGCGAGCATCCGGTTCACGTTGGACGGCTCGACGCCTACGGCCGCGTCGACGTTGTACACGGGACCGCTCACGATCTCGGCCACGACCACGGTGCGGGCGATCGGGCTGCTGGCCGGCCTGACGAACTCCGCGGTCGCCAGCGCGACCTACACGATCAGCACCGCGACCTCGTGCACGACCCAGCCCGACGTCCCGGACTTCGGCCCGAACACGCGCATCTTCGACCCGAGCATGTCCACCGCGACCATCCAGGCGCAGCTCGATGCCGACTTCAACGCGCAGAAGGACACCCAGACCGCCCAGATGGCCAACCGGCGGGTCGCCCACCTGTTCAAGCCCGGCACGTACAACGTTCGCGACGATGTCGGTTTCTACACCTCGGTCGCCGGGCTCGGTCAGAACCCGGGCGGCGTCACGATCAACGGTGACGTCACGGTCGACGCCTTCAACGCCTCCGACGCCGGCAACGCGACGCAGAACTTCTGGCGTTCGGCGGAGAACCTGACCATCGTCCCGAGCAGCGGTTCCGACCGCTGGGCGGTGTCGCAGGCCGCTCCGTTCCGCCGGATCGACGTCCGTGGCAACCTGCTGCTGTACCCGGCGAGCTTCGGCTTCGCCAGCGGCGGCTACATCTCCGACACGAGGGTGTCGGGGCAGGTCTCGTCGGCCTCGCAGCAGCAGTGGTACACCAAGGACAGCACCCTCGGCAGCTGGAACGGCAGTGTGTGGAACATGGTGTTCTCCGGCACCGCTGGTGCCCCGGCGAACTCCTTCCCGACCCCGCCGATGACCACGCTGGGCACCACTCCGGTCTCCCGCGACGTGCCGTACCTCTACATCGACGGCACCGGCAAGTACCGGGTGTTCCTGCCGTCGCTGCGCACCAACGCATCCGGCGTGAGCTGGGCCAGCGGCAGCACTCCGGGCACGTCGCTGCCGATGAGCCAGTTCTACGTCGTGAAGGCGGCCGACACCGCCTCGACGATCAACGCCGCGCTGGCGTCGGGCTGCAACCTGTTCTTCACGCCCGGCGTGTACCACCTCAACCAGACCCTCAACGTGACGAGGGCCAACACCGTCGTGCTCGGCATCGGGTACCCGACGCTCATCCCGGACAACGGGGTCGACGCCATGCAGGTCGCGGACGTCGACGGCGTCCGGATCAAGGGCCTGCTGTTCGACGCGGGCACGACCAACTCGGCGGCCCTGTTGACGGTCGGTCCGTCCGGCTCGACCGCCGACCACACGGCCAACCCGACGACGCTGCAGGACGTGTTCTTCCGCATCGGCGGCGCGACGGTGGGTAAGGCGACGAACAGCCTCGTCGTCAACAGCAACAACGTGATCGTCGACCACACCTGGGCCTGGCGCGCCGACCACGGCAACGCGGGCACCGTCGGCTGGACGATCAACACCGCGGACACCGGTGTCCTGGTCAACGGCAACAACGTCCTGGCGACCGGTCTGTTCGTCGAGCACTACCAGAAGTACGAGGTCGTCTGGAACGGCCAGAACGGCAAGACGATCTTCTTCCAGAACGAGAAGCCCTACGACGTACCGAACCAGGCGGCCTGGATAGGCCCGAACGGGCTCAACGGATACGCCGCATACAAGGTGGGACCCAACGTCACCACGCACGAGGCATGGGGCTTGGGCAGCTACTGCTTCTTCAACACCAACCCCGCGGTGAACCTTTACCACTCGTTCGAGGTGCCGAACACCGCCGGCGTCCGGTTCCACAGTGTCCTGACGGTGTCGCTCAACTTCAAGGGCACCATCACCCACGTCATCAACGACACGGGCGCGGTCACGCCATCGGGCACCACCCCGGTCAAGGTGACGAACTACCCGTAGGCACTACGGCCGCTCCACCACTGGCGCCCCCTGCTCCGGCCGGGGGGCGCCTTCGGTGACAGCTCAGACCATGGTGGGGTCCATGGGTGGCAGGGACTGCAGGCGCGCGGCGTCGCGCCCGGGCGGTGCGCCGAACAGGCGACGGTACTCCCGGCTGAACTGGCTGGGGCTGTCGTAGCCGACCGCGTAGCCCACCGCCGCGACGTCGCGGGAGTCCACGATCAGGCGGGTGCGCGCCTCCTGGAGCCGGATCTGCTTGAGGAACTGCAGCGGGCTCATCGCGGTGATCGCGCGGAAGTGGCGGTGGAACGAGGTGACGCTCATCCCCGCGATCTTTGCCAGGTCTTCGATGCGCAGCGGCTCGGCGTAGCCGGTGCGGATGCGCCGGATGGCCCGGGCGACCTGGGAAAGGTGGCTGTCGGCGAGGCCGATCTGGCGGATGGTGGCGCCCTGCGGACCGTTGACCAGCCGCCAGAGAATCTCCCGCTCGATGGGCGCGGCAAGCACCGGGATGTCCTCCGGGCGGTCGAGCAGGCGGAGCAGCCTCACGACCGGGCCCAGCAGGTCGTCCGTGGCGTCGCTGACCGCGATGCCGGCGGCGTCGGTGCGGGCGGCGGTCGGTGCGTCCAGCAGGAGGGCGGCGATCGTGGCCGGGTCCAAGGTCAGGCCCATGCCGAGGAACGGCCGGTCCGGACCTGCGCGCAGGACGTGACCGGTGACCGGGAGATCGAGGGAGATCACCACATACTGTCCCGGACCGTAGTCGAAGGTCTGGCCGGCGAGGATCGTGCGCTTCATGCCCTCGGCGACGATGGCGAACGACGGTTGCGCCACGGCGCTCAGGGGCTCGGTCGGGGCGTGCGACTCCATGACCGTCACACCGGGCAGCCGGGTCGGCCGGTAGCGGCCGGCGGCATGCCGGGAGATGAGAGTCCGCAGCTCGTCGAGATGGTCCATGACAACTTCGATGGTTCCACGTTTGGCAGGATTAGGCAAGAGCGCGGAAGCTTTCGCCTACCGGCACCGTGACGGCGGGGATCTACTGGAGGGGACGCGGAAGAGCAGCACAGAAAGGCCAGTGGAGCATGTCTCTGGATTCATACGTCAGCCTCGGCCGGTCGGGACTGCGGGTCAGCCCATTGACTCTGGGCACCATGACCTTCGGCGAGGACCACGGCTGGGGTGCATCGGTCGAGGAGTCCGAAGCGATCCTCGCCGAATACCTGGAGCGCGGCGGCAACTTCATCGACACCGCGAACATCTACACCAACGGGCACTCGGAGAAGATCGTCGGCGACTGGTTCGCCGCGCGAGCCGGTCTGCGCGACCGGGTGGTCATCGGTACCAAATTCTTCGCCAACCTTTTCGAGGGCGACCCGAACGGCGGCGGCGCCGGGCGAAAGTCGATCGTGGCCGCCCTGGAGAACTCGTTGCGCCGGCTGCGGACCGACTACATCGACATCTACTGGCTGCACAACTGGGATCGCACAGCGCCGATCGAGGAGACCCTGAGGACCCTCGATGACCTGGTCACGGCCGGGAAGATTCGGTACGTCGGCTTCTCCGACCTGCCCGCCTGGAAGGCCGCCGAGGCGCAGGTGACGGCGCGGCTGCGCGGCTGGGCGCCGGCGATCGGCCTGCAGGTCGAGTACTCCCTGCTGGAGCGCACCAGTGAGGGCGAGCTGATTCCGATGGCGCAGGATCTCGGTCTCGGCGTCATGCCGTGGAGCCCATTGAAGAGCGGCCTGCTGTCGGGGAAGTATTCGCGCCGCCGCCCCGGCTCGGTCGACACACTGCGCGCCGGGTTGGTCGGCGGGCCGAGCGAGAAGGACTACGACGTCATCGACGTGCTGGAGCACGTCGCGCAGGAGGCCGGCACCACTCCCGCGGCGGCGGCGCTCGCCTGGGTGCGCCAACGGCCGGGCGTGACCTCGACGCTGGTCGGTGCGCGCCGGGTGGATCAGTTCCGGGCCAACCTCGCCTCGCTCGACGTGCACCTCACCGACGCGCAGATGGCCGCGTTGGACGAGGTCTCGGATCCGCCGCTCAACTTCCCGGCGGAGAACAACCGGATGCTGGCGCCGTCGCTCGCCTTCGCCGGCGCAACCGTCGATGGGGTCAAGAGCTCCGTGCTGCCCATGCTGACGGCCAGCTCCGCCCGGTACTGACGGCAATCAACGGCGACCAGTGGCGGCCTCTGCTTCGCAGTAGGGGCCGCCGCGCGGTACCGCATTCAGCCCTGCCGACGGCCGTCCGCGACGAAGACGTCCTGGTCCGTCAAGGGCTCGGGGTGGTTCTCGTCGATCATGCTCATGACCGTCAGCGCGATGGCCCTCACCCCGAAGGCCACCGCGGTGAGGACGCCCAGTTGGATCGGGCTGAACCCGGTCTCGCTGTCGACCGTGACGGACGGGTCGGTCGTCATCGCCTTGGCGGTCAGGTACTGGGCGATCGTCAGGCAGATCGCCAGGAGCGCGACGGCGGTCGCGGTCCTCTGGCGGCTCGTGGCGCCGGTTCCCAGCCAGACCGCGATGCCGGTCATCGCGCCGAGGCCGGCGGCGATCACGGCGGCGTCGACGACGTCGATCGACATGGCCGATCCGGCGCGGCCGGAGAGCGCAGCCTGCACGCACATCCCCGACAGCAGCAGGCCGATCGCCGTGCCGCCGCCGATCGTCCACAGCGGTCGAGGGCGCATGGCGACCAGCCAGAGGACCGCCGATGTGAAGAGGACGGCGAAGACGGTCAGGGCCATGCTCGGGGCCAGCAGGAAGCGGACCTCGAAGTCGTTCATGTGGATGGTCGTCGCGGCGACGAAGAGCATATCGTCGCGGGCGGTCTCGACCAGGGCCCACGATGCGACCAGGACCAGCAGGAGGCGGTTGCGTGCCGTGCGGCGCTGATCGGTCATCCGGACCAGGCAGAACACGGCCAGCAGGCAGCCGATGCCGTTGCCGAGCAGCACACCGAGCACGAACAAGACGTGGGTGTCCACAGCGTGCTCGGCCTCCTCGTGGGGCGCTCCGTGCCGTCGGCGGCGCGCATCACCGTACACGCCGGGCTCGCCCGACTCGGCGCTGGGCCACATCGCCGTCGGCCAGATGGCGTACACATTGGCGTTTGTGAAATTGATTCGACATATTCGATTGATCCAAAACATCGACGTTGGTCCATTGCGTCGCTAGGATCGGCGCGGTGTTTGAAGCGTGTCGTCGAGCGCCTGGGGAGGCGTGGCTCGAATGCAGACCGTGATTGCGCTGGGGGAACTGTTCTCGGCCGAAGGGCGGCGGGATCCCTATCCGTTCTATGCCGGGCTGCATCAGCTCGGACAGGCCGCGCCGCTCGATCCTTCGGCGGATCGGTATTCCGTTGTCGTGCACGGGTGCGAGGCGATCGAGAAACTCACGCGCGATCCGGTGTTTCGCATGCTCGACGCGGCCTACCTGGACCAGCTCGACGGCCGGGACGAGCCGCTGTGGAGGCGGCGGCGGTCGTTGCAGGTGCTGCAGCAGACCGTGTTCTTCCTCAACCCGCCGGATCACACCCGGCTGCGGCGGCCACTGGCGCAGGCGTTCACGGCGCGGCGGATGGCGGCGCTGGAGCCGGCCATCGTGCGGCTCATCGACCGGCGGCTCGACCAGGTCGAGGAGGCGGGTGCCGGCGGGCGGACCGTCGACTTCATGAAGCTGTTCGCGTACCCGGTGCCCAGCGACGTCATCGGAGAGCTGGTCGGGGTGCCGGAGGAGGACCGGCCGTGGTTCCCGCCCCGGTCGGAGCCGTTCTCGCTGGTGCTCGAGCCAGGGCGGCAGAACTGGCGATACCTGCAGGCCGGCGACGCGGCGGCGGTCGAGCTGACCGGGTACTTCGAGAAGCTCGTCGCCGCGCGCCAGGCCGAATCGCGGGACGACCTGACCAGCACGCTGCTGGAGGCCCGGGCGTCGGGCTCGGCCGACTTCAGCGACGAGGAGCTCGTGGCCAACCTGATCGGGGTGTACAACGCGGGCTTCCTCACCAGCGTCCACTCGATCGGCAACGGGCTCATCCTGCTCATGGACCGGCCGGCGCACCGGGCCGAGCTGCGGGACCGGCCCGACATGGCGCCGGCCTACGTGGAGGAGATCCTCCGGTACAAAACACCGGTGCAGTTCGGGGTGCGCTACGCGACCGAGGACACCGAGGTGGCGGGGGTCGGGGTGCCGGCCGGCGGCGAGGCGCTCGTGCTGCTCGGCGCGGCCAACCGGGACCCGCGCCGGTTCCCGGACCCGGACGTGTTCGACCCGCGCCGCCCCGACAACCACACCATGTCGTTCTCGATCGGCCCGCACTACTGCCTGGGCGCGGCGCTGAGCAAGCTGGAGATCCAGCTGGCCCTGCCGATGCTGCTACGCCGCTTCCCCAGGCTGGCACTGGCCGCCCCACCGCGCACGCTCGACCTGATGACCTTCCACGGCTACCAGGAGATCCCAATCACGATCGCCTAGCGCATCAGCTCCGGTGACTACTGGTTGAGGTAGGCGAGGACGGCCAGGACGCGGCGGTGGTCGCTGGTTGACGGCTGCAGGCCGAGCTTCGCGAACAAGGCGTTGATGTGGTTGCTCACCGACTTCTCCGTGATGGTCATCAGCTCGGCGATCGCGGCGTTCGAGCGCCCCTCCGCCATCAGCCGCAGCACGTCGCGCTCGCGCGGGGTCAGGACCGACAGGGAACTGCGCCGGTGCAGGAGCTGGGCCACGACCTCCGGGTCCATCACCGTGGCGCCGGAGGCCACCTGGCGTACCGCGTCGATGAACTGCCCGACGTCGCCGATCCGGTCCTTCAGCAGGTAGCCGACGGAGCCGGCGCGGTCGGAGAGCAGTTCGCGGGCGTAGAGCTGCTCGACGTACTGGGACAGGATCAGCACCGGCAGGGCGGGGCAGGCGTGGCGGGCGGCGATCGCGGCCCGCAGGCCCTCGTCGGTGAACGTGGGCGGGAGGCGCACGTCGACGACGGCCACGTCGGGGCGGTGCTCCAGGAGGGCCGGCGTCAGGGAAGGGCCGTCGGCGACGGCGGCCACGACCTCGAAGCCGTACGCGGTCAGCATCCGGGTCAGGCCGTCGCGCAGCAGGGGCTGGTCCTCGGCGATCAGGACGCGCACGGCAGCTCCATCGCCAGCGTGGTCGGGCCGCCCGGGAGGCTGGTGATCCGCAGCGTTCCGTCGAACGCGGACAGCCTCCGCTGGATGCCGCGCAGGCCGGTGCCGAGTGCCGGGTCGGCGCCGCCGTGACCGTTGTCGTGGACGGTCATGACCAGAGCGTCGACGCCGTCCAGCACGGTGATCCGGATCGCGGTCGCGCCGCTGTGGCGGATGGCGTTCGCCAGCGACTCGGCCAGGGCGAAGTACGCCGCGGACTCCACCGGGGCGCTCAGGCGGCGCTCGACCCGCAGGTCGAGGTCGACCGGGACGGCGCTGGACAGGGCCAGGGCCCGCACGGCGCCGGGCAGGCCGCGGTCGGCCAGGACCGGCGGATGGATGCCGCGCACCAGGTCGCGCAGCTCCGTCAGCGCGGTGCCGGCGCTCTCCTTCGCCTCGGCCATCAGGGCCTTGGCGGTGCTGGGATCGGCGTCGATCATGTTCTCGGCCATGCCGATGTTCATGCGTACCGCCACCAGCCGCACCTGCGCCCCGTCGTGGAGGTCCCGTTCGATGCGGCGCAGCTCGGCGGCCGACGCGTCGACGGCCGCGGTGCGAGTGGCGGTCAGGCGGTCCACGCGAGCCGACAGGCGCGCCGCCGACGTGGGGCCCAGCAGGGCGTTCGCCAGGCGGGCCTGTGCCCGGACGAGATGCTTCGGCACGCGGTACGCCGCGACGGCCACAACGGCGCCGACCGGCACCAGGAGCCAGGTGAGCGCGGTGGATCGGCCCGTCAGCTCGAGTACCGCCGGATCGAATCCGGTTTCCGTGGGCAACAACGCTCCTAGCAGCGGGGCGGTCAGGCACTCCAGGGCCGCCAGCCACAGGCCGACGGCCAGCGCCAGGCTGGACAGGCCGAGCGCGAACTGCGACGGCAGCCAGGCCAGGTCGCGCCACGTCGCCGGGTCGGTGATGAGGGCGCGAGCGCGGCGAAGGACGCCCTGCTGGAGGGGCTGATACGGGCTGGGAACGGACGCGCGGGCGCGCTGCGTGTCGGCGAGGCGGCGCAGGAGCCAGGCGGCGGCGCAGAACAGGACGATGCCCAGGCCGCCGAGCAGGCTCGTCGGGGCCGACACCGCGAAGAGCGCCAGCAGGAACGGTGCGGGCAGGCCGATGGCCGCGCCGGTCAGCAGCCGGCCGAGATCCTTCATGGATCGAACCTAGGTAACCGGGTGGGCCGGAGTCGACGAGGCGAGCCCCCCGATCGACCCAGGTGCCAGCACCCCCATGGGTCCAGGTGCGCTCGCCGTGTTCCGGCCGCGGCCGCCCGGCGACGCTGAGCGGCATGAAGATCTGGCGATGGATTCTGGTACCGCTGATGGCGTTGCCCCTGGTGGCAACCACGACAGCGGCGGCGGCGGCCGAGGACGTGGTCGCCACCGAGGTGTCGTTCGAGGGCAGCGGCGGCGTGGTGCTGCACGGCACCGTCGTGGCGCCGGCGGCGCAGGGTGAGCGGCGGGCGGCGATGGTGATGGTGCAGGGCGCGGGCAACCGAGGGCGGCGGGTGATCCGGCCCGACGCGGACGCGTTCGCCCGGCTCGGCGTCGTGGTGCTGATCTATGACAAGCGGACCGAGGGGTACTCCCTGCTGCACCGCGACTACTCGGTCCTCGCCGACGACGCGCTCAGCGCTCGCCCCGACGTGGACCCCCAGCGGCTCGGCCTGTGGGCGGCGTCCGAGGGCGCGTTCGCCGCACCGCTCGCGGCGCGCCGCTCGGACGCCGTGCGGTTCGTGATCGCGGTCGGCGCCGCCGGCGTCGAACCCGCCGTGCAGACGCGGTGGCAGTGGAGCGAGTACCTGCGCCACGGCGGGGTGTCGGGCTCATTGGCGTACACGATGCGCGAAACCGCCTTCCGCACGGTGGTCGCGGCGGGGTTGTTCACGGAGTCCGGCTTCGACGCGGCCGGCGCCTGGACCGGGGTGCGCCAGCCCGTCCTCGCCGAGTGGGGCGAGCTGGACCACGACGTCATGCCGGCCGTGAGCGCTCCGCTCATCCGCCGGGCGCTGGCCCGCGGCGGCAACACCGGCGTCACGATCCGCACCGTGCCGGGCGTGCGGCACAGCCTGCACCTCACCGCGAACGGCGGCTTCGACCACCTCGACGCGCTGCCGGCGGACTACGGGCGGTACGAGGCGGCGTGGATCGCGGGGCTGCCGAACGTGCCCGGCGCGGGCGTGCAAGAGCCGGCCGATCGCGAGCCGGAGGTCCCCGCCATTGCCCCGCTGCCGTGGTACGGCACGCCGTGGCTGCAGCTGGCCGGGTTCACGCTGCTCGTGGCGGGGTTCGCGGCGTATCCGGTGACGGCCGCCGTGCGCCGCCTGCGGGGCCGCCGATACTGCCCGCCGGTGCGCCGGCCCGCCCGCTGGCTCGCCGGCGCGGGGCTGGCCGCGACGCTCGGCGCGCCGCTGTACCTGCTGTTCATGATGGCGAGCGCGGCGAACGTCATCGGCCCCGTCGCGCTCGGCCGCCCGCTGCCCTGGCTCGCCCTGCAGCTGCTCGCCGTCGCGACCGTCGTGGCCGCGGCGGCGACCGCGACGGCGGGGTGGCGCCGCCGCCGCGACGTCCCGCGGGCCGAACGGGTCCGGCTCGGCCTGCTCGTCGCCGCCGGCGGGCTGTTCCTGCCGCTGGCCGTCTACTGGGGCCTGCTGCTCCCGTGACGCTCAGTGCCCGGCGCTCTGGCCGCCGTCGACGTGCAGGATCTCGCCGGTGACGAACGGGGCGGTCTCGAGGTACATGATCGCGTCGACGATGTCGCTGATGTCGCCCATCCGGCCCATCGGGTGCAGGGCGGCGAGCTGCTCCTGGGCGTCGGCCGCGTGCATCGGCGTGCGGATGATGCCGGGCGAGACGGCGTTCACCCGGATGCCGCGGCTGGCGTACTCGATCGCCAGCGACTTCGTCACGGCGTTGAGGCCGCCCTTGGTCAGCGCGGCCAGCGCGGACGGCTGGGTGTGGTCGGCGTTGTCGACCAGGCTCGTCGAGATGTTCACGATGTGCCCGCCGCCCGAGTCGAGCATCACGGCGACGGCCAGCCGCGAGATCTCGAAGAACCCGCGCAGGTTCACGCCGGTCACCAGGGCGTAGTCCTCCGCGGTGTATTCGGTGAACGGCTTGCCCACGAAGACGCCGGCGTTGTTGACCAGCGAGTCGAGGCGGCCGAACGCGGCCAGGCCCCGCTCGATGACGTCGGCGCACACGGCCGGGTCGGCGATGTCGCCCGGCACCGTGAGCACCCGCGGGTCGTCGGACGGCGCGATGGACCGGGACGTCGCGACGACCGCGTAGCCGAGCTTGCGGTAGGCGTCGACGAGCCCGGCGCCGATGCCCTTCGAGGCACCGGTGATGACGGCGACTTTCTGCATGCCCATTCGCGCCGGATACCCGCCCGTCGCAGGTCAACACCGCTGGCGCGGCGGTGTCACCCTGAGGCCGTGGACGGGGGAGGGTTCACCGTCGGGCTGCGGGCGCTCGTCGCGGTCCTGCTGCTCGCCGGTTTCTATGCGCTCGGCTTCGCGCTGCTGGCCGGGCTGGCCTGGGCCGGGGTCTGGCTGTTGTGGGCGTTTCCCGGGCGCGACGTCACGGACGCGTTGATCGGGGTGGTGTGGGCGACCGCCGCCGGGATCGCGGTGCCGGCGTGGCGGGTGCTGCGCGCGCGGCCCGAGGCG
>Ga0310811_10010320_pt1 | contig 12058 bp, 12 predicted proteins | sample YCmetagenome_FD_207642 | JGI IMG/M metagenome (GOLD analysis project Ga0310811, IMG submission 207642) | Soil microbial communities from experimental microcosm in Duke University, North Carolina, United States - YC | ecosystem: Engineered > Artificial ecosystem > Soil microcosm > Unclassified ...
CCTCTCGGCGAACAGGTGTGGGGCGATACTCTCTTACAGCTACCTCAAGGTTCGGCGTCTACTTGGCAAAATGCGATTACACAAGAGACGATTTCAGGACGTGGCAAAATTGCGATCGCTCAGATTCTCCAACACTTCCCCGTAGCACTGCTGGTTAACCAGCTCGGTGTGTAAAGCTCGTAGCAGAGGATGCTAAAGGAAGCTCACAGAAATTAAGGGATAGAGAATTTCCTTGACATACTCCGGCTTATATCCCCCCTTTTCCAAGCTACCGTCTACACGCATCTCGCTTCTAACTCACAAATGCTGCATTTCGCCCCCCTAGCCCCCCAATTTTGGGGGGGAACCGGAACTTCAAAGTCCCCCAGAATTGGGGGATTTAGGGGGCGAGCAAGACTTGTGTGTACACAGTAGCCTTTCCCAAGGGCGGCTTTACGTATCACGTCTCGTAAATCGGTAGACCGGATTAACCGTAAAGGGTTAATCTGAGCGAAAGTGGAGCGGAAACCCCGCGATGGACTATTTTGTTGATTTATGTCCACCTACCGTTAATTGCTCAATATCATCATTCATAATTTCAACTCATGGCTCCTCTGCCCGATTACCGTCCGAAACAACTCTCCCTTGGTCCTTTGGAAGCAGAAATATTAAATATTGTCTGGGAACTGGGCTGTGTCACCGTTAAGGATGTCCACGACCGGATTTTGGCTGACCCAGACCGGGAATTAGCTTATACTTCTGTAACTACGGTGCTGCGTCGCCTCACCCAAAAAGGTTGGCTAACGTGCGATCGCGAAGGACGCGCTTTTTCCTGGAAGCCATTGGTGTCTCGCGAAGAAGCACAGGTACTCAAAGCTCACGATCGACTCAACCGCTTTCTCGCCGTTAGTAACCCAGACGTGGTTGCAGCGTTTGCCGATAGCCTGGATGCGGCCAGTTTAGAGCAGATTAATGCGATCGCACTTCGGCTGCAAGCTGCTCGTCAAGCGAGGGAGGAACAACAGTAATGCATCTAGTCATGATTTTGACGGCGTTGAGCTTAGCGTTGTTGTTGAGATGCCGTTGGTCTAAACCTACAGGTACTTGGACCGAACGCTGGCAGCGATCGCTATTATCATTCCTCTTGCCTCCCTTACTATTGCTGATGACGGCAATTGCCGTGCTATGTATGGGGCCCCAAGGACGAATGATTGGTCTGCATGCCGACTGGTTTAGCTATTGTCTGGTTCTGGGATGTGTGGATTTTGCGATCGGTTTTGGCTTGAGGTTAGCAACTGAGGGATGGCAATCTTTGCGGCAAATTCGCAGCTATCCTCAAATCGACCTAGATTGTATACCAGCTCGTCTTCTCGATAGTTCTGTACCTTACAGCGCCCAGATTGGCTTTTGGCAACCCGAACTGGTTGTGATTCAAGGACTTTTAACGACTCTAAAACCAGAGCATCTGCAAGCTGTGTTAGTCCACGAGCAAGCTCATCACTATTATCGAGATACGTTTTGGTTTTTCTGGCTGGGCTGGTTGCGCCGAATAACCGCTTGGTTACCGAATACAGAAGCCCTATGGCAAGAACTCTTAGTGCTGCGAGAAATCCGGGCCGACCGCTGGGCGGCAAGTCGTGTGGATGCTTTGCTCGTGGCAGAATCGCTGCTACTCGTCGTCAGCGACCCCATGATGGCGTCGGAAAGTTTCAGTGCAGCCTTTAGCCGTGCTACTCCAATCAATCGCTTACAAGAAAGAATTGATGCGCTTTTAGCAGAACCAGAGTCTCCTTCTCCAGCGAGTTCTTGGGCTTGGAGTTGGGTTCTCATCGCGTTGCTACCTCTGGTTGCTGTACCGTTCCATAGTTAAAAGCAGATATGATAGCCCGCAGCTAAACACGCTCGGTGGATTTCGGCAAGCGTGGGAGAGGAAACGTCAGAAACCGTCTGCACCCTAAGGTACTGACGGTAGTCCATTGATTATGATAGATAGATTGATGTAAGGTGTCGTGACACAAAGTTGGTTTTGTCTTACGCTATCTTGTACACAACTTGATCTGATTAGCCTTTGGGAAACTACCTAAGACTAAACAAGAGTCACTCGACTCCTAAACTTGAGCCGAGACAGCGTTTTCCTACAAGCAAGAGAGCTGGTCTCTACTCACTGTCAATGCTAGTACCCCAAAAACTTAAACATATTACGCTGACACCAAGTTATTTAATTCACAGCGATCGAGGAAACAATTGAGATGAGCTTGGGCGACCAAAGCAGAATCCCGGAAATTCTCAAAAAGTATGAAACAGACCTATTGCAGGACTGGCTCTCCGAGCAACTATCCACTGGTAGCCGCAAAAATCTCAGCAAAGAAACAGAACTACGCGAAGAGTGTAGAGAATTTCTTGAGTTATTGAGAAAGGCTGTACAAGGGAGTAACTTGACAAACATTCAAGCCCCTGAGTGGAGGGATGTGCGAGAAATGCTCAGCAGTATTTCCCGTGCAAGGAGCCTGAAGGGTTTCACACCCACAGAAACAGCAACCTTTGTTTTCTCGTTTAAGCAACCTCTATTCACTCGCCTACGCCAGGAACTCTCACAGAACCCTACAGCCCTCGCCGAAGAGATTTGGATAGGAACGGCTCTGCTAGACCAGCTAGGTCTTTGGACAACTGAGAGCTATCAGAAAGCCCGTGACGAAGTGATTATGCGCCAGCAAGAGGAGCTACTAGAGCTTTCAACGCCCGTCGTGAAGTTGTGGGATGGGATCTTAGCGCTGCCGATCATTGGTACGCTCGATAGCGGTCGCACTCAGGTGATGATGGAGTCCCTGTTGCAGAAGATTGTCGAGACGGGTTCGGATATTGCAATTATTGACATTACAGGAGTGCCAACGGTCGATACCCTAACCGCTCAACACTTGCTCAAAACGGTAACCGCCGCTCGTCTGATGGGGGCTGAATGCATCATTAGCGGTATTCGTCCCCAAATTGCCCAAACGATTGTCTACCTGGGAGTAGATTTAGCGGATGTTACGACCAAGGGCACATTAGCTGATGCGTTTGCTCTAGCTTTAAAACGCACTGGCTTTACCATCAGCCGTCCGCAGACGTGATAAGGAGTGCAAGGAGCAATGGAAAGCATCCCCATCCTTCAAATGGGTGAATTTCTCTTAGTAACAATTCAAGTCGATATGCACGATCGCCTTGCTATGAAGTTACAGGATGACTTGACTAACCGGATTAGCCAAACCAATGCCCGTGGCGTGCTGATTGATATTTCATCCTTAGATATCGTTGATTCCTTTATTGGACGAATTCTGGGAAACATTGCCAAAATGTCGCGGGTACTCGATGCTCAAACTGTAGTCGTAGGAATGCAGCCAGCAGTCGCTATTACGTTAGTCGAGCTAGGTCTTTCCCTAGAAGGGATTCGCACTGCTTTGAACGTTGAGAAGGGTATGGCACTTCTACGGGCATCCCTAGAGACAGCTCCAAGAGGGAGCGCAAATGGATATGCTTCAGGCTGAAACCATGAGCATCCAATCCTCCGCCGATGTGGTTTTGGTTCGACAATCCGTGCGTCAGTTTGCTGTCAAACAGGGCTTCAGTTTAGTAGACCAGACCAAAATCGTTACAGCCGCTAGTGAGTTAGCCCGCAATACATTGGACTATGGTGGGGGAGGAACCGTAAAACTTGAGGCTCTCCAAGACGGAATACGCCAGGGTTTGCGGCTGACGTTTGAAGACGAAGGACCAGGAATTCCGGATATCGAGCTAGCGCTAAAAGATGGCTACACAACCGGAAGCGGTCTGGGCATGGGCTTAAGTGGTACGAAACGACTCGTCAATGAGTTTAATATCGTTTCCCATGTTGGAAAAGGCACCTGCGTCACTATTACCAAGTGGAAATAATTTTTACCGCGTTCCCCTTGTCCTTCCACTCCTCTAGTAACCAATGAATCACTCCATAGCCCTACCCATTTCAGAGCCGAGTCAGGCAGGTGAAGCGCGACGCACAGCAGTTGTGTTTGCCAGTCGTCTCGGCTTTAACGAGACTCAACGAGGAAAGGTGGCCCTCGTCGTGACCGAAGTGGCAAATAACCTGGTTCGGCACGCGCAAGATGGGGTGTTGCTCCTCCAGGCTTTAGAACAAAGCGGTATTGCGGGGGTTGAAATCATCGCTCTCGATAAAGGACCTGGAATTAACAATCTCGATGAGTGCTTGCGCGATGGGTTTTCGACAGGCGGAACTCCGGGAAATGGATTGGGGGCTATCGAGCGTCTTTCCGCGTTGTTTGATATTCATTCGGTTCCCAGTGTTGGGACAGCTATACTCTCTCGCTTTTGGGCTAGCCCTTTACCCCAAGATCGACCTCAAGATACCCTGAATCTTGGTACGGTATGTCTCCCGAAAACAGGCGAGGAGGTTTCGGGCGATACTTGGGCAAGCACTCAAAACGATCGCGTCCACCTGCTCTTGGTCGCTGATGGATTGGGTCACGGACACCTAGCTGCCCAAGCCTCGTTAGAAGCGGCGAGGGTATTTCGGGAAAATGCCCATCAGAGTCCCAAAGAAATTATGGAAGCGGCTCATGCGGCATTGCGGAGTACGCGAGGAGCGGCTGTGGCGATTGCCGCGATCAATTTTGAACGCCAAGTCCTGCACTTCGCCGGAATCGGCAATATTGCTGGTACCATAATCACTCCCGCCGGAAACTCTAACCTGGTTTCCCACAATGGTACCGTTGGGCATGAAGTTCGCAAAATCCAGGAGTTTACGTATCCGTGGTCGAGCGGAGGACTCTTGGTCATGCACTCTGATGGATTAAAAAGCCAGTGGCGATTGGATCGCTACCCTGGACTGTTCGCTAAACATCCCAGTTTGATTGCTGGAGTGCTTTACCGGGACTTTAACCGGGGGCGCGATGATGTCACTGTATTAGTTGCTAGAGAGGAAACGTTGATATGAGAAAAACCATCATCACAACGGGCGAGGCAAATCGCACAACTATTAGGGTTTCATGCTCAAGACCAGACGCGCATTGCTACGGCTGTCTCGGAAATCGCTCGTAACGCTTTTCAGTATGCTCGGGGTGGGAAAGTTGAATTTTGGGTGGAAGGAGAATCATCCCAAAACTTAACGATCTGTATTCGCGACAAGGGAGCAGGTATCCCGAATTTAGAGAACATTCTAAACGGGCAGTATACCTCGACCACGGGCATGGGGGTAGGTATCACTGGCAGCCAACGGCTGATGGATCGGTTTCATATCGAGTCTTCGCTGGGACACGGAACAACCGTACTGCTGGGAAAAACCCTGCCGAAGCGAGGTCTGGAGGTAACAGCCCAACGTTTGGTACAGATTACCGATGAGTTAATCAGACGAACGCCTGAAAATCCCTATGAGGAAATCCAGCAGCAGAACCAAGAACTCATTCGCGCTCTAGAAGAACTACGAAAGCGCGAAGAACAGCTCACTCAGCTCAACCGCGAACTAGAAGACACAAATCGCGGCGTTGTCGCCTTGTATGCCGAACTGGATGAGAAAGCGGAATCCTTGCAAAAGGCCAACGAACTCAAGACCCGATTTCTCTCAAACATGAGCCATGAGTTTCGCACGCCGCTGAACTCGATTATGTCGCTCTCTCGCCTGCTATTGGATCGGATGGATGGCGAATTAACCGCTGAGCAAGAAAAGCAGGTCACATTCATTTGTCAATCGGCTGAAGGTCTCTCCGATTTGGTCAATGACTTATTAGATCTGGCAAAGGTGGAGGCCGGAAAAGTTGAGATTCGCCCCAATCGGTTTGAAGTGTGCGAACTCTTTGCGACATTGCGAGGCATGCTGCGCCCCCTGCTCGCCCATAACTCCTCGATTTCTCTGGTCTTTGAAGAACCCGTCGGCATCCCCACTCTCTATACTGATGAGGCTAAGGTTGCCCAAATCCTGAGAAACTTTATCTCAAATGCTCTGAAATTCACGCAGAAGGGTGAGGTGCGAATTAGTGCCATCAGGAATGGCGAGACAGTGACGTTATCCGTAACTGACACGGGGATTGGGATTGAACCAGAGGATCGGGAACGAGTTTTTGAGGACTTTATCCAGATTGAGTCTGCCCTGCAACAAACACTAAAAGGAACAGGATTAGGATTGCCCCTGTCTCGCCGATTGGCGGAGTTGTTAGGTGGATCTGTGGGGGTTACTAGTCAAGTCGGGGTTGGATCTACGTTTTTGGCCACTATCCCTATTGTTTATCCAAATGTTACTCAAGAAACACCCATACCCCCTGTGAATTGGTCGTTCGACCCAGTTAGGATTCCAGTACTCGTTGTAGAAGATAATGCCGAAACGCTATTTGCTTACGAAAAGTATTTGGAACACTCGGATTATCAAATGATTCCGGCGCGATCGCTAGAGCAAGCCAAACAGGTGCTGGAGAGGGTTCAGCCGCTCGCTGTTATCCTCGATATCTTGCTCGAAGGACAGAACACTTGGTCGTTCCTCAAGGAATTGAAGGAGAATCCGGCTACCCAGACGATTCCGATTTTGGTTGCTACTGTAATCGATAATGAGAGGCAAGCGATCGCATTAGGAGCCGACGCCTTCTTAATTAAGCCTGTAGATAGATTATCGCTTCTGAACAAACTCAATACGCTGGTGAAGCGAGACAAACCGCAAACGCTCCTGATTATTGATGATGACTTGGTAGATCGATACTTGTTTAAGCAACTTTTAGGAAATACCAACTTTAAGCTCGTTGAAGCCGCCGATGGACGAGAAGGTATTCGCTTAGCCAGACACGAAAACCCAGCTTGTATCGTTCTCGATTTAGTGATGCCCGGAATGAGTGGCATTGACGTTCTCAACCAGCTCAAAAACGATCCAACAACTTGCCATATTCCCGTTATCGTTAATACCTCAAAGCAGCTTGACCAACAAGAGCAAAAGTATCTTGCCGATCGCACAATTGCGATACTCTCTAAAGAGAGTCCATCTCGGACGATGGAAGTAGGCGAAGCTAGAGCGAAACTCAGAGAAGCACTCATCTATGCTGGTCTAATTCTGGAGGCTTGCGGGAAAGCGCATTCAAATTATGAAGGATGAAATTTTCCTAGAAACCAATCTAGGGGCTTGAAATATGTAGTGCAGCACTAGCTTTATGCTTATAAAACTCTCTAGAGGCTTCAAAAGAAGCATAAATGATAAATAAGTTATTCGGAGTTATTTCTTTATTCATAATTTATAATTTTTTCGGTCATGCCTAAGCATCCACCCACAATTATCTTGCATATAGACGACAACGCCGCCAACCGTTATGTCGTCAACCGCATCCTGAGAAATGCTGGGTTTAATGTAGAGGAGGCGGGTACGGGTGAAGCGGGGCTGCAAGCCGTAGATCGAGTTAGACCCGACTTGATTATCCTGGATGTGAAGCTGCCCGATCTCAATGGATTCGAGATCGCAGGGCGACTCAAAGGCAATCCAGCCACTGCCTCTATTCCGATTCTGCTGCTCTCCGCTAGTTTGACGGAAAGTAAGGACAAGGCAGAAGGATTAGAGAGTGGGGCAGATGGTTACTTGGTTCAACCTGTAGAGGCGATTGAGCTGATTGCAACAGTCAAAGCCTTATTGCGAATGCGGCAGGCTGAGGAGTCAGCAACTACCTTGGCAAATGAGTGGCAAACGACATTCGATGCGATGAATGATGGAGTTTGTCTGCTCGACTGGGAAGGCAGAGTCCTGCGGTGTAACCGGGCGATGACCGAGTTTTTGAGAAAGCCGTATAGCGAAGTTCAGGGCTGTCTGCATCAGGCGTTAATGCAATCGAGGCTGGGAGGGATTGAAGTATTTCTCTTTTCTCGCATCCAGAAAACTCGTCAACGAGAAAGCAGAGACCTTCAGATCGACGAACGATGGTTTTCTACTTCGGCAGACCCAATCTTTGCTCAAGATGGAGCGTTCTTAGGTGCTGTTTATATCGTCACCGATATTACAGCTCGCAGACAGGCGGAGAAAGCACTGCGAACCAGTGAAGAGCGCTTCCGTCTCCTATTGGAGAATATGGAAGACTACGCCATTTTCTTCCTCGATCCTCACGGACTCATCAACGGATGGAGCACAGGGGCAGAAAGCATATTAGGCTATCAGGAAGCGGAAATTCTCACCAAACCCAGTTCAATCATCTTTACACCAGAAGATATTGCTCGCGGCGAGGATAAGCGAGAACTGGAAGAGGCGGTAACAGCCAACCGAGCCGAGGATGAACGCTGGCACGTTCGGAAGGATGGCTCCTGGTTCTGGGCAAGTGGCATTGTTATCCCCTTACGAGATGAGACAGGCCGGCTCCGAGGTTTTGCAAAAATCCTGCGCGACTTCACCGAACGGAAGCGAGCCGAAGATGAACGTATAGCGTTACTGGAGCGCGAACAAGAGGCACGTCTCCAAGCTGAAGCCGCCAACCGAATGAAGGATGAGTTCTTGGCCACGCTCTCCCACGAACTTCGCTCTCCCCTAAATGCCATGCTGGGTTGGACTCGGTTGCTCAATAGTCGCAAGTTTGACGAGGTGACTACGGCACGAGCGATGGAAACGATTGAGCGAAGTGCGAGAGCGCAAGCTCAACTGATTGAAGATTTGCTCGATGTTTCGCGCATTATTCAAGGTAAGCTGCGCCTGAATATTCGCCCGATTGCACTAGTTTCAGCGATCCAGGCAGCGATCGATATTGTGCGTCCTGCCGCTGAAGCGAAGGAGATTGAACTGTACAGCGATCTCGATCCGGTTGTCGGTTTAGTTGCAGGCGACTCCGATCGCTTGCAGCAAGTTGTGTGGAATTTATTATCGAACGCTATCAAGTTCACGCAGAAGGAAGGGCGTGTTGAGGTGCGCCTGGAACGAGTAAATTCCTATATTGAGATTGCGGTAAAAGATACGGGACAAGGCATCAATCCGAACTTTGTCCCTTATGTGTTCGATCGCTTTCGCCAAGCTGATAGTTCGATCACCCGGTCATCTACTGGGCTGGGATTAGGCTTAGCGATCGTGCGTCACCTGGTAGAGTTACACGGTGGAACCGTTCGAGCAGAAAGTCAGGGTGAAGGGCAGGGAGCTACCTTTACTGTTAAGCTGCCAGTGATACCAATGCGTAATGAGGTAATCGCTCTCAAGTCAGTAGACATCGCAGTCGAAGAGGAAGCGCCATTGGACAATTCTCCATCCCTACAGGGGATGCGAGTCATTGTGGTTGACGACGAGGCTGACTCGCGAGAGTACATCATCGCTCTATTAGAACAGTGTGGAGCCGAGGTTGTAGCCGCTACCTCAGCCAGCGAGGCGCTTGACGCTGTCTCCCACGTCAAAGCTGATGTTTTGGTCAGCGACATCGGCATGCCAGAAGAAGACGGCTATAGTTTAATCCGCAAAGTACGGGCCTTGAAGGCAGAGCAAGGCGGACAAATACCCGCTGTGGCCCTTACGGCATATGCTAGAGCAGAAGACCGGACAAGAGCGATCGCAGAAGGATTTCAGATCCATATCCCTAAGCCCGTAGAGCCAGCCGAATTAGCAACGGTGGTTGCGAGTCTGGCGAGAAGAATCTGATAAATTAAACGCAAGGGGATGACTAACCTGGCGAAGAATTCTAGAGTGCGATTGGCTTCGCCAGTGCCGTAGGCAATCACAACTAAGCTAGCCCTAAGCGATCGCGATCGTGCCGTTGGTCAAAATCGATGATTGGTCCCTTGGGCACAATTCGATTGGGATTAATCTCGGTCATACTCCTGTAATAGCCGCGCTTAATAGAGTCTAGATTGCACGTCGCTTTGAATTCAGGACGCTGATATAGATCCTTTATATAATTCCACAGGTTCGGATAGTCGAGGATTCGCCGCAAATTGCACTTAAAGTGACCGTGATACACGGAGTCGAAGCGATACAGCGTTACAAACATACAAACATCAGCTTCAGTGAGTTGCTCCCCACATAAATAGCGCTGTTTGCTCAGAACCGCTTCCCATCGATCTAAACTCTCGAACAGTTCAGTTACTGCCTCTTCGTAGGCGGCTTGGGAAGTCGCAAAACCCGAGCGATATACACCAGCATTGATGGGCAGGTAAATTGCATCAATCGTTTCATCAATCTGATGTTGTAGAGCGCGTGGGTATAAGTCCATTTTCTGCGTTGCCAATTCGGTAAACTCTACGTCAAACATCCGAATGATTTCGCGAGATTCGTTATTAACAATAGTTTGAGTTTGCTTATCCCACAACACCGGAACAGTGACTCGGCCTGAATATTTGGGATCGGCTTTCACATAAATCTCTTGCAAATATTGAGCGTGATTCACCCAGTCAGGAATGGCTTCCGGTGCTTCAGAAAACATCCATCCCTTGTCGCTCATAATTGGATCGACGATCGAGACTGAGATGGCATCATTCAAGCCTTTGAGTTCTCGCATAATTAAGGTGCGATGCGCCCACGGACACGCCAAGGAAACGTAGAGGTGATAGCGCCCTGCTTCTGCCTTAAAGCCGCTTGAACCATCAGCCGTCACGCGCTCGCGAAACGTTGTCGGTATCTCCTTGAACTTCCCACTGGGATCTAATTGATTCCCGTCGGTTGTCCATTTGCCTTCGATCATCATTCCTGAAGCCATAATTTCCTCCTAGCTAGTAACCCTCACTTAACTCAAAAGCCACTGGCAAACTAACTGCCCTTCAACAACGATCCAAGACGCAACTAATTTCTTTTTTACCTCTACTCCTACAAGCCTTTCTAAACCTGCGGTGGTTGAAGACTTAGAAGTTTTGAGTACAGCTTTCATCCTTTGTCTCCTCTGGTAGATGCTTGGTTCTATAAACTTGTCAAGCTTAACTAGCTTCTTTGTGCAGAGGGTTACAAATGTTCACACTCTTATTACGAAGACTACAGCTGGGATTTGTTGGGGCCATTCATTATCTATTACGCCTCACGAGCAAGTTGGAGGAAGCGCTGGTTGAGCTTTACCACACTTTTGAGGCAACCGAGTTTATACTGGCGGTGCATAAAACCATCAACCTCAGCCGATAACTTGTTAGAACCTTCATGAGAAAGTTCATTAAAAGGCTTAGTAAACGTCATGAAAGTCCAACGTTTATCGGTTGTCTATAAAAGCCTCAATGGTCTAATTGTTGCAGGTTTACTATTAGCCTCTCCTGCCTCGATCGCTACTCCAGTTCTCGAACAATCACTGGAAGCGATTGTTGCAAATCCTAGTGAAAAGATTCTCACCAAAGAGGAGTTATATTTTGGTTTATCAAAGCCAGCAGGAGGAACGGTATCTGAGGCGGAGTGGCAGCTATTTTTGAACCTCGCGATCGCACCTCGCTTTCCAGCCGGACTAACTGTGGTAGCTGCCGAGGGTCAGTATCTCAATAGTTCTAACGAACTGAGTAAAGAAAACACTAAGTTAGTCATTCTGATTTACGAAAACAGTCCAACAAAAAATCAGGCGATCGCACAGATAATAGACATTTACAAACGTATGTTCGATCAGGAATCAGTTTTGCGTGTGACTAGCTCTGTTAAGGTATCTTTCTAAACTGTATAACTGCATGACTATGTTTACTGATATTAGTTTCTTCAAAATTTTAGCCGAGTTGATTAGGGCGATTTTTAACTGATTTGTTTATTTGCAGTCAAAAATCTCTACGAGATGAGGGGAAAGGTGAAGGAGAAAAGGGGAAAGTCTCGTTCCCTTTGCCGTTTCCCCCACTTCCACAAGAAGTCTATTTAATGGAGTGACTTTCATGATTCACCATATTTCGATCGACGCTCACAATCCATTGCGGGTTGCTAGGGTTTTAGCAGAAATCTGGAATGGCAAAGCTTATCAATTCCTCTATCCCGGCAGTTACAACGTTATGCCCTGTGATGGCTATGGCACTGCTATTGTGGTGTTTCCCAAAGGGACGGTATGGGTTCCGGGTGGTGAGACTCAATCAGCTCAATTACTCCAGGCGGCATCTACCGATCTAGTGGCTATCCATGCCGCGATTTCGGTTCCGACAACTGTGCAGCAGATTGAGCAGATTGGGCAACGGG
>Ga0310811_10010321_pt1 | contig 12058 bp, 10 predicted proteins | sample YCmetagenome_FD_207642 | JGI IMG/M metagenome (GOLD analysis project Ga0310811, IMG submission 207642) | Soil microbial communities from experimental microcosm in Duke University, North Carolina, United States - YC | ecosystem: Engineered > Artificial ecosystem > Soil microcosm > Unclassified ...
GATCGGCACCATCGCCCGCTCGTCGTAGAAGCCCTCCACCTCACCCTTGGAGACCTTGCGCATCACATCGCGCAGTTCCCCGGCCGGCGGGGCGAGCTCCCAATGGATCGGGTGGTAGTTGAACTCGCGGTCCTCGATCATGATCCGTTCGACGCCGTCCGCGCCGACCGAGGGCCGCACGGTCCGCTCCCGGAAGGCGGGTTCGATGTAGCGGGTGAAAGCGTCCCGCGTCTCGTAGTAGTGGTTGTCGGAGTCGAACAGCCGCATGAGTCAGCTCCATTCCAGGGAGAGCGCCTTGATTCCGTGCATCACGCCCTTCTCCCGGACCTCAAAACCCTCGGGGAGCCGGTAGTCGGGGATGCGCTTGTGCCATTCGGTCAGGGCGACCCGGAGCTCACGCTGGGCGAGCGAGGCCCCCACGCAACGGTGCGGTCCGGTGCCGAACGCGAGATGCTGGTTGGGCTTGCGGTCCAGCACGGCCTCGCGGGAGTGGTCGAAGGCCCTCGGGTCCCGGCAGGCCGCCGAGGTGTTGATGTAGACCATCTCGCCGGCCTTCATCGGGCACCCGTGGAAGTCGATGTCCCGCATGATCTTCCGGGCCGGCGGGACGAAGGAGTAGAGCCGGAGGAACTCCTCGACCGCCGACGGGATGATCTCCGGTTCCCGCACGATGCGCTCGCGGTGCTCGTCGTGGGTGGCGAGGTGCCAGAACGTGTACCCGAGCTGGATGGTGACGGTGTCCAAGCCGGCCATGAACATGAGCAGGCAGAACGAGAGCAGCTCCTGGTGGGGGATCCGCTCACCGTCGATGTCCCAGGACAGCGAGTCCGACAGGATGTCGTCCTGCGGATGCTCGCGCCGGACCTTGATCAGCTCGTCGAAATAGCCCATCACCTCGAACATGGCGGTGATGGCGATCGACCTGTCCGGGTCCTCGTCCGGCCCGACGTGCAGAATCCGGCGTTCCCATTCGAGGAACTGGTCGAGCTCGGAGATGGGCAGCCCGAACATGTCCATGAAGATGGACGTCGGATACCGCTGGGCGAAATCGGCCAGGAAATCACAGCCGCCACGCTCGGCCATTCCATCCAGCAACGCCTCGCACCGGGCCTGTACGGACTCCTCAAGCCGCCTCATGTTCCCGGCCGAGAAGTACGGTGCGAGCAATCGGCGCCATGCGGTGTGCCTGGGCGGGTCGAGCATCTGGGGAACCCACAGGTACGCCGGATCAGGGTCGCTGACCACCGTCGCGGAGCTGGAGAAGACGGTCGGATTCCGGAGTGCCTCGGAGATCTCCTCCGCCCGGGTGAGCACCCAGAAACCGTTCTCCTCCGAGCTGCGGAAGAACGGGTAGCGATCCTGGTATTCATCCAGTCGGTGGGCATTGCCCAGGACCGGCAGTTCCTCCCCGGGATTGAATGCGTGGACGGGAAAGCCGGCGTCGGCGATCGTCGGTTCGGCAGTCACTTACCGCGTACCTCCTCGTGAGAACGGGACTCTCGCCTGACGGTCACAGGCGCGTACCCGGCATTCGCCGTTAGAGTTCGCTGCGTGGTCGCCCGCGCGAAGATCTCCCAGTCGCTGGCCCGGATCATCGCCCGCGACATCGCCGAGAAGGGGCTCGCGCCCGGGGCCAAGCTGCCGACCGAGCAGGTGATGGCGAGCGAGTTCGGGGTCGGCCGGACGACCGTGCGCGAGGCGCTGAGGCTGCTCGAGGGTCAGGGCATGGTGGAGATCCGGCCGGGCCTGCGCGGCGGCCCGGTGGTCGGCGAACCCACCGGCGAGGACTTCGGGCGCACGATGACGCTGTTCCTGCAGACCAAGGGCGCGCTCATCGGTGACGTGCTCGACGCCCAGGTCGGGCTCGAGGGGCTGATCGCCGCGAGCGCGGCCGCCAACGCCGCCTCGGTGGACCAGGCCCGGATCGATGCGCTGATGAGCGTGAGTGCCACCCCGCACCGCGGGCTCTCCGACGAGGAGTGGTTGCGCAGCGGCCTGCGGTTCCACTCCCAGGTCAAAGGGCTGGTGGCCAATCCGGTGCTGGTGCTGATGGTCGACGCGCTGGGTGTGGTGCTGGCCGACCGCATCCGTTCGGACGAGCACGTCAGCTGGACCACCCGGGAGCGCCGGCGCGTCGCCGACGAGCACGTCGCGCTGGCCGAGGCCATCCGGGACGGCGAGACCGAGGTCGCGCGGGTGCTGGCCGAGCGGCACCAGCGCCGGTCGAACGAGTCGGTGCGACGCTTCTACCCCGGGCTGGTCGACGAACTCATCGACTGGCACTGACGCGGTGACGCTCACGCGGCCTCCAGTCGCAAGGAACGCCCAAACTATAGTGATATTTTGAGGGCTGAGGGAAGGCCCGGGGAAGCGTTTCCCGTCAGGCTCCGACGTCGATCACGACCCGGCCCCGCACCTTGCCGGCCAGGATCTCGCGGGCGAGGTCGGGGACGCGACCCAGCGGCTCGGTCGTGGTGATCCGGTCCAGCGCCTCCAGCGGGAGATCCCGGGTGAGCCGCTCCCAGGCCACCACCCGTCGCGGGACCGGGCACTCCACCGAGTCGATCCCGATGAGCTTGACTCCGCGCAGGATGAAGGGCAGGACCGTGGTGGGCAGTTCAGGGCCCCCGGCCAGGCCGCACGCGGCGACCGGGGCGGCCTGGTCGGCCGTGGCGAGCACGTTGGCCAGGGTCTGCCCGCCGACGACGTCGACCGCGGCGGACCAGCGCGGTTTGCCCAGCGGGCGCCCGGGTTCGGAGAGCTCGGCCCGGTCGATGATCTCGGTGGCGCCCAGCGAGGTCAGGTACTCGGCGTTCTCCGGGCGGCCGGTCGAAGCCGTCACCTGGTAGCCGAGCTCAGCCAGCAGCATCACCGCGACGCTGCCGACGCCCCCGGCCGCCCCGGTGACCAGCACGGGACGGGTCGCATCCGGGGTGAGCCCGCCTTCCTCCAGCGCCAGCACCGCCAGCATCGCGGTCAGGCCCGCGGTGCCGATGGCCATGGCGCGCGACGCGCTGAGCGTGGCGGGCAGGGGTAGCAGCCACTCGGCAGGGACTCGCTGGTGCGCCGTGTAACCGCCGGGGTGGGTCATGGACAGGCCGAAGCCGGTGGCGATCACCTCGTCCCCGGGCTGCCAGCGCTCGGAATCCGAGGAGGCCACGGTGCCGGCCAGGTCGATGCCGCACACCAGCGGGTAACGGGAGACCACACCGGGGGACCCGGTGACGGCGAGCCCGTCCTTGTAGTTGAGCGAGGAGTGTGAGACGTCGACGACCACGTCGCCCTCGGTCGTCCGGTCGGGCGACCAGGTGCCCAGATGGGCCGGGCCCTTCTCCTCGCACACGACTGCCGGTGAACTGGTATCCATCGGCCGACCGTATCAGGCGCCCTCAAAATATAGTCATATTTTGAGGCTCGAGAGCACCCTTCGGCAGATCCCTGAACAGAGCCTCAGACGGCGACGACCCGGCAGTCGAGGTCGTCGCACGGGTCGGCGGCCTGCGGTGTCGGGCCGCCCGGTGCGGGGGTGACGCCGAGGCCGGGGGAGGGCGGGGTCGGTTGGACCCCGAGCGTCGGATCGACAGGTACGGCGCGGACCGCCCCGAACGAGTCGGTACCGCCGGCCGTCAGTTCCGGCAGGCCCCGGCTGAGCGCCTCGCGGTTGGCATCCGACAGGACGTTCGGTGTGGTGACGGCGACGATCTGCAGCGCGACCAGCTGCGGGTCGGTCATCCGGCTCAGGAACTGCGACCGATCGCCCGGCGTCATCGATCGCAGCGTGACCAGGTTGGCCACCGGGGCGTCCGATGGCACCAGGGTGGCGGCCTGATCGGGCGCCGACTGGACGACCGGTACGGCCACCGGTTCCGACCCGTCATGCCCGACGAGCATGCCCGCGCCGAACACGAGGAAGCCGGTGACAAGCGCCCGGTGCCCGCGCAGGCTGGGAGTTCTCCGCGTCATGGCAGCCCGTTTCTGGAGGTGGCGCCGTCATGCGCCACGTTCGATCATGTTTTGCGTGGCGGGAGCTCACAACCGCTACCTGGATGAATCGGCGGGGTCCGGCGGGCCGTTACCGGTCGCCCGCCCACGCCGCACCCAGCCGTTGGACTACTTCATCCAGGATCGTGAGATGCGCAGCAGGGAGCTGCCGGTGGGACGGATGCGGGTGGAGAAACCCGGTCCGTCTCACCGGCGGGAGGAGTGCCGAACGCTCAGGTGACGTAGCGCTTCTTGAGCTCGCCCTTGACCAGCTTGCCGGTCTCGGTGCGGGGCAGGTCGTCGATGAACTGCACGCTGCGCGGGGCCTTGTAGCCGGCGATCTTCGACTTCACGAACGCGATGATCTCCTGCTCGAGCTCCGGGCCGGTCTCCACGCCGGGAGCGGGCTGCACGAACGCCTTGACCGACTCCCCCATCTCCGGATCCGGCACCCCGATCACCGCCACGTCGTGCACCGCCGGGTGCAGCGCCAGCACGTTCTCGGTCTCCTGCGGGTAGATGTTCACCCCACCGGAGATGATCATGAAGGACTTGCGGTCGGTGAGGAACAGGAATCCGTCCTCGTCGACGTGGCCGATGTCGCCCAGGGTGGTCCAGGTCGGGTGCTCGGGGTGCTGGGAGGACTTCGTCTTCTCGTCGTCGTTGTGGTAGACGAACGGGACCTCGTCGCGCTCCCAGTAGACCAGGCCGGTCTCGCCGGCCGGCAGCTCGCGGCCGGTCTCGTCCTCGCAGATCCGCAGCGTGCCCAGGATCGGCCGGCCCACCGAGCCCTGCTTGGTCTTCCACGACTCGCTGTCGATCATCGTCAGGCCGTTGCCCTCGGTGCCGCCGTAGTACTCCATGAGGATCGGGCCCCACCAGTCGATCATCTTCTGCTTGACCTCGACCGGACACGGCGCCGCGGCGTGGATCGCCACCTTCAGCGACGAGAGGTCCTTGTCCGCGCGCGCCTGCTCGGGCAGCTGCAGCATCCGCACGAACATGGTCGGCACGAACTGGGCATGGGTGATTCGGTGGTCGCCGATGGCCTGCAGGGTGGTCTCGGCGTTGAACTTGCGCTGCATCACCACCGTGCCGCCGTGGGTCTGCACCGCACCCGACCAGCGCAGCGGCGCGGCGTGGTAGAGCGGCGCGGGGGACAGGTAGCGGGTGTCGGAGTCCACCCCGAACACGGCGTTCATCAACCCGGCCAGGGGGTCGCAGGTCTCGGTGACCTGCCCGTCCTGCAGTGGCGGACGGACCCCCTTCGGGCGCCCGGTGGTACCCGAGGAGTACAGCATCGGGGCGCCGAGGGGCTGGTCCGCGAAGGGCTCCGTGGACGCGGCGGCCAATGCGTCCTCGTAGCTGCCGTAACCCTCCACCGCCCCGCCGAAGGCCAGCTTCAACCGGGCTCCGGGCGTCTCGTCCAGAACCGCGGCCGCGACGTCGGACTTGCCGACCGACACGATCAGCGCGCGGGCGCCGGAGTCGTTGACGATGTAGGCCACCTCTTCGGCGGAGAGGTTGTAGTTGACCGCGGTGATGTAGAGCCCCGAGCGCAGGGCCGCCCAGTAGACCTCGAACGCCCGCAGGTTGTTCTCGGTCAGCAGCGCCACCACGTCGCCCCGCCGAAGTCCCTCGTCGTGCAGCACGTGCGCCAGCCGTACGGAGTTGTCCTCCAGCTCGCGGTAGGTGAGCGTCTCGCCGGTCTCCACGAGCGTCGCGGCGACCTTGTCGGGGGTCACGGCGGCGTGCTTGCCTGGGTACATGTGGAGATCCTTTCACGCGCCGGCGGGGCTGTGGGGCAACGAGCGGTCAGCGATCGGTCAGCCGCTCAGTGGCCTTGCTCTCGCCCGCCCTGAGCCGCTCGAGGCCCTCGGCCAGACGGCTGGTGAACAGGCCGCGTTGCAGCAGGTCGTGGGTCACACGCAGCTCGTAGGCGGTCGCGGCGACGTGGTCCATCCCGCCGGAGCGTAGGGCCACCTCCTTGAGTACGCAGGTCAGCTCGGCCCCGTGCTCGGCGATCTGGCCGGCGAGCCTGAGCGCACTCTCACGCAGCTCGCCCACCGGGACGACCTCGTCGACCAGCCCGCACCGCTGTGCCTCATGGGCGTCGATCGGGTCGCCGGTGAAGAACATCCGCCGGGCCCGCTGGCTGTTGGTCTTGCGCAGCAGACCGTGGTAGAACCCGTTCATCGCGTACTTGACCTGCGTCGATCCGAAGGCCGCGTTCTCGCTGGCGATGGTGATGTCGCACATGTTGGCCAGGTCCATGCCGTACCCGGGCGCGACCCCGGCGACCGCGGCGACGGTGGGCTTGCGGTAGTCGAAGATCGCCGTCATCAGGCGGTAGGCGAGGTCGGTGAACTCCGTGCGCCGGTCGCCGGCGGTGTCCTGCAGCACGTCCAGGGCCCAACCCGCGCAGAAGTGGTCCTCGTCACCGATCAGCAGGACGGCCGCGACCTCGTCGTCGTAGGCCCAGGCTTCGAGCGCGGAGATGATGTCGCGGTGCAGGTCCCATCCGAGCGCGTTGCGTTTCTCCGGGTGGTCCAGCTGCAGGATGCCCACGCCGTTCTCGACCGAGGTCCTCAGGTGGCTCATGACGACCTCCCGGTCAGCGACAGCAGGTGGGCGCTGGCGGTGCGCCGGCCCCGGGCGGGGATCGCGCCCAGCTGCTCGAGCATTCCCACGATGTCGTAGGCCCCCAGGTAGTGCGCGAGCCTGCCCTGGTGGAAGCGCAGCCAGATGTCGCAGCCGTGTGAGCGGAACCTCTGGTCGGGGTCGAGCTTGGCCGGCCCGCTGCCGGACTGCTCGAACAGCACCAGGCCCCGGGTGTCGTCGGCGTTGGTGAACCGCTCGATCTCGGTGAACACCACGTCGGGCATGGCCTGCCAGATCTTGTCCATGTAGGGGCGCATCGCCTCCCGGTCGTGGATGACCTCGTACCAGAAGACCCGGTCGTCCCAGATGATGTCCTCGTCGAGCAGCGCGAAGACCTGCTCGGTGTCGTGGGAGTTCCAGGCGGCCAGCCAGCGGTCGGCGAAGTCCGCCGGGATCACCGCGTCGGTGGCGCTCACCGGGAGCCCTTGCCGCGGATGGCGCGGTAGGCGGCGTTGATCCGGTCGACGACCTCCTGGTGGCGGATGACCTCGCGGTAGGCGAGCGTCTCGTAGGTCAGCGCGCTGATCGGATCCATCGCGGGGGAGCGCCGGGCCATCTCCTTGTTGTTGACCGCCGATGCGACTCCTGTCTCCGCGATCGAGCGGGCCAGCCGGGTGGCCTCGGCGACGACCTCACCGGGGGCGCTCAACCGGTCGATCAGCCCGATGCGCAGTGCCTCGGCCGCGTCGATCCGGTCACCGGAAAAGGTCAGCAGTTTGGCCTGGGACAGCCCGACGATCTTCCACAGCGGGGAGAAGTACGGTGTGAGCCCGAACTTGATCTGCGGGTATCCGAAGACCGAGTTGGGGGCGCCGATACGGATGTCGGCGAACACCGCGATGTCGCAGCCCCCGCCCAGCGCCGGCCCGCCGACGGCCGCGATGGTGGGCTTGCGGTAGTCCAGCAGCGTGCCGTACGCGCGCAGGCAGACCTCGGAGTACAACTCGCGCATCTGGTCCCCGTCGATGCCGCTGAAGCCGGACTGCAGGTCCAGATCGAGACCGGCGCAGAAGAAGTCCTCCCCGCCGGTGATCACCACGGCGGCGACGTCGTCGTCGTGGGCCCAGCCGTCGAGGGCGTCGGAGAGTTCGGTGAACATCTCCACGCTCAGCGCGTTGCGGCGGTCGGGCCGGTCGAACGTGATCGTGGCGACCCCGTCGCGCACCCCGGTCCGGATGTTGACCTGGCTGGGCCGGCCGGCGGGCGGGTGGTCGTTCTGGGGCACGGCGGGAGTCCTCTCGTTCGCGGGTTCGGCGGCGGCTCTCGCGTCGCCGGAACCGGATCCGACTCAGATTCTGATGACCGTCAGGTTCTTCCGTCAAGGCTCACGGTCGGCCGCGGTTGCCATCGATCAGGAAATCCGAGACCGTTCGAGCATGAACCTCGCAGACAACCTGGTGGCCACCGCCGCTCGAGTACCGGATGACCCGGCCCTGCGCGTCGGGGACGCGACCGTCAGCTACCGGCAGTTGCTGGACGCGGCGCGCTCGACCGCGGGCTGGCTGCGGGAACACGGAGTACAGCCCGACGACCGGGTCGCGCTGATCCTGCCGAACGTGCCGGCCTTCCCGGTCCTGTTCTACGGGGCGTTGTTCGCCGGAGCGACCGTGGTGCCGATGAACCCGCTGCTCGCCGAGCGCGAGGTCGGCCACTACTTCTCCGACGCCGGGGTGAAGGTGGCCTTCGCGTTCGAGTCGCTGCCCGACGGCGGGGCGGCGGCAGCGGCGGCGGGGAAGGCCGGCGGCGTCGAGGTGGTCGTCGTCGGCCCGATGGGGCTGACCGCATCCGAGCTCGGTGAGGTCGCACCGCTGGAGGAGCCGGAGACCCGGGCCGACGAGGACCTCGCGGTGCTGCTCTACACCTCGGGCACGACCGGGCGGCCCAAGGGGGCGTCGCTGTCGCACCACAACCTGGCGGCCAACGCGCAGTCGGCCGTCGACGAGCTGCTGGGCACGGCCGAGGGCGACGTCGTGATGGGCTGCCTGCCGCTGTTCCACGTGTTCGGGCTGACCTGCGGGCTGAACACCTCGGTGCTGAGCGGAGCCTGCCTCGCCCTGTTGCCCAGGTTCGACCCGGTGAAGGCGCTGGAGCTGATCCAGAACCACAAGGTGACCGTGTTCGAGGGCGTGCCGACGATGTACTCGGCGATGCTGCACGCTCCCGACGCCGGCAGCTACGACACCTCCAGCCTGCGGGCCTGCATGTCCGGGGGCTCGGCGATGCCGGTGGAGGTCCTGCACGCCTTCGAGAAGCAGTTCAACGCGATGATCCTCGAGGGTTACGGGCTCTCGGAGACCTCACCGGTGGTGTCGTTCAACCACCCCGACCGCGAGCGCAAGCCCGGCTCGATCGGCACCCCCATCGAGGGTGTGGAGGTGCGCATCATCGACGAGTCGGGACAGGACGTGCCGGCCGGTGAGGTCGGCGAGCTCGCGGTCCGCGGACACTGCGTGATGCAGGGCTACTGGCGCAACCCGGAGGCCACCGCCGAGGCGATCCCGGACGGCTGGTTCCGCACCGGTGACCTCGGCCGGGCCGACGAGGACGGCTACCTGTACATCGTCGACCGCAAGAAGCAGCTGATCATCCGGGGTGGGTACAACGTCTACCCCCGCGAGGTGGAGGAGGCGCTGCACGAGCACCCGGCGGTGGCCGAGGTCGCCGTGGTCGGGCTCAAGGACGCCTCGCTGGGCGAGGAGGTCGGTGCCGCCGTCGCGCTGGCCCCGGGCGCGAGCGCCACCCCGGACGAGCTGAAGGCCTTCGTCAAGGAACGGGTGGCCGCCTACAAGTACCCCCGGCACGTGTGGATCGTCGACGAGCTCCCCAAGGGCCCGACCGGCAAGATCCTGCACCGCGAGGTCGTCCCCCCGGCCGAGGCCGAGTCCTGATCGAAGAGCCTGACGGTCCTGACACAGGGGGTCGGGGGGGGCGGTACCGGCCGCCCCGACCCTCAGGTTCCGGTCTCGGCGATCAAGGGGTCGATGCGGAGTCCGGGGTGCATCGCCGCGACCGATCGGACCCGCCACAGGTGCGGGAACAGCACGAGGAGGGCGCCGTCGCCCAGGCGGGTGAGCACCTCGATGCCGGACTGGCGGTCCAGCTCGGCGGCGCTCTCGGCGTCGGTGAGGCGGGCCTCCGTGTACTCGAGGTGATCGAGTTCGATGGCGGCGCCGAACTCGGTGCGGAGCCGGTCGGCGGTGACGTCGAACTGCAGGGGCCCCACGGCGGCCAACACTGGTGCCTGTTCCCCGCGCAGGTCCGAGGTGAGGATCTGGATGACCCCCTCGCGGCCGAGCTGGGCGATGCCCTTGCGGAACTGCTTGGTCTTCGACATGTCGGCGACCCGGGCGACCGCAAAATGCTCGGGCGCGAAGCTGGGGATCGCCGGGAAGGTCACCGGTGTCTCGGAGTAGAGGGTGTCGCCGGGTCGCAGCGCGCCCGCGTTCACCAGGCCCACGATGTCGCCAGGGAAAGCCTGCTCGATGCTGTGGCGTTCGCGTCCGAACATCGACTGGGCGTACTTGGTGGCGAAGGGCCGCCCGGTGGCGGCGTGGGTGAGGATCATCCCCCGCTCGAAGCGCCCGGAGCACACCCTGACGAAAGCGACCCGGTCGTTGTGGGCGCGATCCATGGACGACTGCACCTTGAACACGAGACCGGAGAACGGGGCATCGATCGGGCGCGGGGTTCCGCCCTCGTCGGGCCGGGCGCCGGGCGCGGGAGCCAGGTCGAGCAGGGCGTCGAGGAGCCGGCGTACACCGATGTTGGGCAGGCCGGCCCCGAACATGACCGGTGTGGCGGTGGCAGCGGTGAAGGCGGCCAGGTCGAAGGCGGAGCCGATCTCGTCCAGCAGCGCCAGCTCCTCCTGGGCGGTCTCCCAGTCGGCTCCGAACTCGGCGGCCGCGTCCGCCTCGCTCAGGTTCCGCTCGATCGCCTGGGTGGCGCCACCCGGAGCGCGCTGGTAGCTGGTGATCGTCCGGTCGGCCCGTTCGATCAGCGCGTGCAGCTGGCCCGCGGGACCGACCGGCCAGGTCAGCGGCATCGGGCGCAACCCGATCCGCTGTTCGACCTCGTCGAGCAGCTCGAGCGGATCGCGCCCGGGCCGGTCCCACTTGTTGACGAACGTGAGTACCGGGATGCGGCGGGCGCGGCAGACCTCAAAGAGCTTCAGCGTCTGCGGTTCCAGGCCCTTGGCCGCGTCGAGCAGCATGACCGCGGCGTCGACCGCGGTCAGGACGCGGTAGGTGTCCTCGGAGAAGTCGCCGTGGCCGGGGGTGTCGAGCAGGTTGACCACGCAGTCCCGGTAGTTGAACTGCAGCACCGCGGAGGTCACCGAGATGCCGCGCTCGCGCTCGATGTCCATCCAGTCCGAGGTGACGCCCTTGCGGCCGGACTTGCCGTGCACCGCGCCGGCCTCGGTCAGCGCGCTGGCGTGCAGGGCCAAGGCCTCGGTGAGGGTCGACTTGCCCGCGTCCGGGTGGCTGATCACCGCGAACGTGCGGCGCCGTGCGGCCTGGGTGGTCACGTCAGCGGTGACCACGCCGGGCGATGAGGTGGAGGTCATGGTCATGATCGTCCAGGGCGGCGGCCGGGGGAACCACGCTCAGGTGCCGTCCCCGAAGCGCGACCTGCGCAAGCTGCGGTGTGGATGCGCCTCGCCCACCACGCTACCTTGACCGCCCGCGGCATCAGGCGCCGACAGCCCCGAGTGTGTCGAGGTCGGCGAACGCGGCGGTGATGCGTTCGAGGTTGGCCAGCGAGATCTCGTCGGGCTGGTACCGGGGTTGCAGCGGGCTGCGCCCGATGGTGGCCAGCCAGGCGAGCATCGCGTAGCAGACCTGCTGGCGGTAACCCAGGAACAGCTCGTCGAACGTCAGTTCCGCCTTGACCCCGGCCTCGTCGAGCCTGACCAGGTAGCGGTCGAGCAGATCGCGTTCCCAGGCGCGCCGCTGCTCGATGCTCAGATGTGTCGACAGCGCGTATGCCAGGTCGCGGGCGGGCCCACCCCGGACCGAGAGCTGCCAGTCGTAGAGCCCCAACCGCCCGTCGCCGGTGACGTACCAGTTGCCCGGGTGCACGTCCCCGTGCAGGAAGGTCTGCGGCCCGGAGCAGACGTTGATCCGCTGGCTGCGCATCAGCGCCGGGTGGACCTCCGCGCGGCGGGCGTACACACTGGGCGGGATGATCTCGCGGGCGCGCTCGAAGCCCGACAGGATGCGCGCGGCCGCACCGATCGTCACGTTGAGCGTGAGCGTCACCTCGTAGGCGTCCTGCAGCCAGCTGCCGAACATGCGCTGCAGCGGTGCCTGCCAGAAGTGGGCGTGCAACCCGGCCAGGGTGTCGATGACCTGCTCGGCCTGCTCGCGGCTCAGGATGCGGTCGAGCGCCGTCCCGAAGGTGGCACCCCTGGTCACCG
>Ga0310811_10010322_pt1 | contig 12057 bp, 11 predicted proteins | sample YCmetagenome_FD_207642 | JGI IMG/M metagenome (GOLD analysis project Ga0310811, IMG submission 207642) | Soil microbial communities from experimental microcosm in Duke University, North Carolina, United States - YC | ecosystem: Engineered > Artificial ecosystem > Soil microcosm > Unclassified ...
AAATCACGGCTCGAGGACTACGTGGCCGCCGGGTTGTTTCGCGAAGATCTGCTCGCGCGCCTGTCCGTGCTTCGAATCGAGCTCCCGCCTCTCCGTGAGCGAGAGGACGACGCGCGCCTGATCGCCGACCAGATTCTCGCCGACGCGTCGCGCTTGCAGGGAATTCCTCGGCGTCAGCTCGGACTCGACGCCATTCCGCTCCTGCGGTCGCACCGATGGCCCGGCAACGTTCGTGAGCTCAAGCACGTCATCGAGCGCGCCATGGTCGTCTCCGACAGTCCGCTCATCGGCGCCGAGCATCTGGTCATCAACCAGCGCCGCACTGGCGCGGGAGCGGTGCGTGGTGCCACGACGTTCGGCGAAATCCGCATTCCGGCCGACGGCAAGCGTCTTCGCGACATCGAGCGCGAAGCACTCGAGCTCACTCTGCAGCTGACGGATTTCAACCAGAGTGCCGCGGCGAGAATTCTCTGCATCTCGCGTCCCACGTTGGCGCGCAAGCTCCGGACTTACGGTCTGGAAAGGCACGCCACGGCGTCGGAGAAGTAAAAAGCGGGCCGCTCATGCGGCCCGCTTTTCGTTTTCGCCTGACGTCTGTCTAGGCGATCGCCGAGTGGAGGAACTTCAGCGTCCGATCCCAGGCCAGTTTCGCCGCCTCGGCGTTGTACACCGCGGGCCGCTGATCGTTGAAGAACGCGTGGTCGGCGTCGTAGAAGTGCGAGTCGACCTGCTTGCCGGCGTCGCGAATCCGTTTCGAGAGCCCATCGGCCGTCTCCTGCGGTATCGACTTGTCGCGCGTCCCGAAGTGAAGCAACACGGGTCCCGATAGCCGCGAGACGTCTGGCTTGACGGCGGGGTGTATGCCGTAAAAATCCACCACCGCGCCAATGTGCTCGGGATACTCGGTTGCCGCGAAGAGCGCGAGCTGGCCGCCCATGCAAAACCCGACGGTCGCAACCTTCTTGGACGACACGCCCTCCAAGCCGACGAGATAATCCACCGCGCCTCGAAGGTCTTTCGCGACCTCCGCCATGTTGAGCGCCATCATGAGCTTGCCGGCGTCATCAGGACTCTTGGTCTTCTCGCCGTGGTACAAATCCGGTGCGAGCGCGAAAAAGCCCTCCGCGGCGAACCGGTCGGCGAGGTCCGTGATGTGCCCGACTAAACCCCACCATTCCTGAACCACGACAATCCCTGGACCTCGCCCGGACGCCGGCTTTGCGAGATACCCGTCGGCCGTGCGACCATTCGCCTTGAACCTGACCATGTCGCCCATGAGAGTTTCCTCGAGTTACGTTTCCCTCGGCTGTTGCTGCGACAGACAATGGAGCGTGCCGAGCCCCCAGACGAGATCCACCGCGTGGATGCCCACGACGTGGCGATCGGGAAAGAGCTCGGCGAGAGTGTTCAGCGCGACGCGATCGTTGCGATCGTTGAAGGTCGGAACGATCACGATCTCGTTCGCGATGTAGAAGTTCGCGTAGCTTGCCGGCAGACGTTCGCCGTTCATCTCCACGGCACGCGGGTACGGCAGCTTGACGATCCGCAACGTCCCATCGTCGCCACCGGCGAGCTGCAGACGCTCGAAGTTGTCGACGGACCGTCGATGGTTCTCGTCATCGGCGGGATCCTCCTCGTACGCCAGAACGATGACACCCGGCGCCGTGAAGCGCGCGATGTCGTCGACGTGGCCGTGCGTGTCGTCCCCGACGCAGCCTTCGCCCAGCCAGATGGTCTGCCGGATGCCGAGCGCCTCGCGAAACACCGACTCGTAGCCATCGCGCGACAGCCCGGGATTGCGAGCCTGGATCGGCGAGAGCAGACATTCCTCGGTCGCGAGCAGGGTGCCCTGACCGTCCGTGTCGATCGCGCCGCCCTCGAGCACTACCGGCTCGCCGTTGTCCGGTCGCACAGGCTCGATTCGATCGAATCCCGTGATGCGCGCGACCGCCTCACCGACGCGCGCGTCTCGCTCGAAGTTCGGGTACTTCGCCCACGCGTTGAAGTGCCAATTCACCAGGACGTTCTTGCCACGATCGGTCTGAACGACCGTCGGCGCAGAATCGCGTAACCAGACTCGATCGTTCGGCACGACGTGCAGACGCACATTGCCCGCCACGCCATGCGCCGCCAACGCTGCTTCGGCGTCGGTCTTTACGATCTCGTCATGGCACAGGATCTCGACGCGCTCGTGCCGGTGCAGCACCCGGACGATTTCCGCGTAGACCCACGGAATGGGCGCGAGCTTGCCGGGCCAGTCGGGCTCGTGGTGCGGCCACGCGATCCACGTGGCGTCGTGCGGCTCGAATTCGGCCGGAAAGCGATAGGTCATGGAGCGAATTGTCGGAGCGCGCTACGCGCCCAGGTAGCGGCTCAGAATCGGGGCGTAGGCGTCGATCCGACGATCGCGGAGAAAGGGCCAGTTGCGGCGCGTGTCTTCGATGAGGCGTGGATCGCACGTCGCGACGAGGATCTCCGTTTCCGTACCGGCTTCGGCGATGATGCGGCCGAAGGGATCGGCAACGAACGAGTTGCCAAAGAACTCGATGCCGTTCGTGCCTGGCTCGTCTTCGTGTCCGACACGATTCGGCGACGCGACGAACACGCCGTTCGCGATCGCATGCGACCGCTGCATCGTTCGCCAGGCATCAACCTGCGCTTTTCCGAACTCCGCCTTCTCCGCCGGATGCCAACCGATGGCCGTGGGATAGAACAGCACCTCGGCACCAAGCAATGACGTGATGCGCGCGGCTTCGGGATACCACTGGTCCCAGCAGATCAACACGCCGACGTTCGCGTAGCGCGTCTTCCACACGCGAAACCCGCTCGCTTGCTTGGCGATGTTGCCGATGATGTCGATGCGATCGTCGGTCGCGGCGTCGCCCGGAGTGAAGTAGTACTTCTCGTTGAAGAGCGGATCATCGGGAATGTGCATCTTGCGATACACGCCGAGCAGCGATCCGTCCGCGTCGATGATCGCCGCCGAGTTGCGATAGACGCCCGCGGCCTGGCGCTCGAAGATCGGAACGATGAGAACGATCTGGAGCTCCTTCGCCAGCGCCTGCATGCGATCCGTCGTCGGACCCGGGATCGGCTCCGCGATGTCGAATCGTTCACACTTCTGCGACTTGCAGAAGTACGGCGCGTTGAACAGCTCTTTGAGACACACGATCTGCGCGCCGCGTGCCGCAGCTTCGCGCACGCGCGCGACCGAGAGCGCGACGGTTGCCGCCGCGTCGTCGCTCGCCGAGTCCTGGATGATGCCGATAGTGAACGGAGAGTGCGCCATGGGGCGAAACCTAAAACGACCGTGGAGCGCTTGGTGAAAGCCGCGCGGCGATCAGACCAAGCCGATGACCACGTCGTTGACGTTCGTCCCGGTCTCGCGCCGCGGAATCAACGCATTGGCCAGCCGCAGCGCCGCGTTCGATTCATGTGAAGCGAGCGCGTGCATCGGGTCGCGCCCCGCGGCGGTAATCGTTTCCCATGTTCGGGCGTCGACCATCGCACCCGCGGCATCCGTTGCGCCGTCCCGACCGTCGGTGCCGGCCGCGAGCAAAGTGATACCGTCGGCCTCGCCGGCCGCGCTGCCCAGCACGCGCGCCGCGGCGAGTGCCAGCTCCTGACAGCGCCCACCGCCCGAGCTTCGGCCTGCCTGTGGTCCCGCGCCGAGGTTCACGGTCGTCTCGCCGCCCCAGATCACACAACGTCGGGATGCTCGGGCGGCGCGCAACGAGATCAGATGGCGCGCGATCGCTTCGCCGGTCGTTCCGGCATCGCCGGAGAGGCGTTCCTCGATCAGGTCGACCTCGAGTCCTTTTGCGCGTGCTTCGGCGGCAACTCCGTCGAGCGCCATGCGGTTGTTGCCGATCACGCGCGCCGTGACATGGGCAAACGCCGGATGCGACTTCTTCGGCGTTTCAGGGATCGCTCCGCGGCCGACGGAGGTGAGATAGTCGCGATACGCCTGAGGGACGCGCTCGGCGAGCCCGGAGCGTTTCAGGATTTCGAGCACGTCCGCCGAGGAGGTCGGGTCGGGCACGCACGGGCCCGATCCGATCACCGCGAGGTCGTCGCCCGCGACATCGGAGATCGCCAGGCAGTGCGTCGCCGCGGGAGCGAGTGCAAGCGCGAGACGTCCGCCGCCCCAGCGAGAGAAACGCTTTCGCACTGCGTTGGTCGCGGCGATGTCGAGGCCGGATCCGAGCAGAATTTCGTACAGCAGCGTGATATCCGACTCATTCATTCCGCGGAGCGGCGCGCCGATGAGACTCGATGCGCCTCCGGACATGAGCACGATGGCGACGTCGTTTCCGCGGCGACCGGCGCTGACTTCGGCGATCTTCGCCGCGGCGGCGAACGAGTGCGTGCCGGGCACGGGATGATCGCCGCGCAGGCCGACGACAGTCGGATATGGAGAAGCGGCGCCATCGCTATTCACGATGACGCCGCCGACGATCGAATGAAGTGATCGCAAGAGCGAGGCGACCGCCGCGGCCGCCATCGGTGTTGCTGCTTTCCCGAAGGCGAAGATCCAGACGCGTGCGTCGCGGGCGATCTGCAGCGCGTCTACCGCTCGTGTGGTCGCCGCGCCCGGCGACGCCGCGACAATCGCGGCGTCGTACAACTGGGTGACTAGCTCTCGATCGAGTGTGATCGGGCCCGCGATGGTGCCGGAGCTAATGCGATCCTCCTCCTCCCGATGGCTTCAGCGTCGCCGCCACGTCACTTCCAAGTTCGGTGTACGCTTCCGCCGACAGGACGTTGAATTTCATGATTCGCGCCGTGATGCGACCGTCCGGTCCCACCACGAACACGTTCCGAGTATCCAACTTTGCGTCGGCCGATCCATACAGCTTGGCGACGGTCTGGTCGGTGTCGCTGGCGAACAGATTCGGAAAGCCCGAGTCGTGCGCCCAATTGGCCAGTGCGGTATCCGCGTCGACGCTGATGCCCAGCACGACGACCTTGATGCCTTTGTTGAAGAGCGTGGCGTACTGATCACGGTACGCCTCCATTTGAACCGTTCAGCCCTTGGTCCTGGCCTTGGGGAAGAAGGCGATCACGACCGTTTGTCCCCGGAATTCACTCAATTTCACTGGCTGCTTCAGCAGTCCGAAGCGCGTTGCGCCGGGGAGCGTGAAGTCCGGGGCCATCTGTCCGACGGTTGGAGCGGTCGCCGCCGAACCTGGCGGGGCCGCCTGTCCCTTTACCGCGGAGGCTGCCGCGGCGACGAACGCCATCGCCAACACGCCGGAGCGGTGTAACGCGAAGTGTGTCATTCGAATGCCCTGTGAGCTAAGTCACGTCAAAATGCCCTGTTCTGGTCGATGACGCAATGTCCACCGCTGAACCTCGGTCGTTCACGAGCGAGGACAGTCAAGTGTCTCTGGAATGGACGAGGCAGCGTTTCAACCACGCAAAATCAGGGTTTAGGTGCGGAACGGTGCGTGCCAATCAGCGCGTTGCCCACTACGACCACCCCAGGAAGGAGCTCGCGATGCGCAACCTCAACGGTCTCATGTTCGTAACGATGGCGATGCTCGCCGTCGCATGCGGGCGGGACTCTTCGCCCAAGCTGGACGACGCGCTGAAGAACGATCTGGCACTCGCGTCGCAGGCCCAGGGCAATCCGCAGCAGTTCGTGTCGCCCACCGAGGCAGGCTACGCCGCGCAACCGCAGTACGCTCCACGCACGCTGCAGACGTCGGCTCGTCAGGCGTCGACGGCAACTCGTCGGACGACGACTGCGCGTCGATCGAGCGGCTCGAGCTCGTCGGGCAGTGGTGGCTATTACCCTGCGCCGGCACCGGAACCGACGATCGAGAGGCATACGGGTCGTGACGCCGCAATCGGTGCGGCCGCCGGCGCCATCCTTGGAGCCTCGACCAGTCGTGACAAGGTGAAGGGCGGACTCATCGGCGCAGCAGCGGGTGGTATCATTGGCGCGGTGATCGGCAACAAAGTGGACGTCAACAAGAAGACGGGCTGGTAGGGCACCCCGCACGCCGCACGTTTATAGGGCCTGAATCTGGCACTACTGCCAGACGATGCCCGATGTCCCCGAAGTCCCGCCGCATGCTCTTGGTGACGATCAGCCCGATCGCCGACGGCGGCGTCTGGTAGCCAATCGGGCTTTCGGCGCGCTCAAAGCGCAGCATTCGGCCGAGCGCACCACCATCCAGTCGATTGCCGATCGTCTCAACGACATTGCGTCGTCGACGCCCTATCTCGTGCTGCACCTGGCCTGGTTCATAATCTGGGTTCCGTGGAATCTCGGCTGGGTCCGACTCAAGCCGATCGATCCGTTTCCGTTCGGGCTGCTCACGATGGTCGTCTCGCTCGAGGCAATCTTCCTCGCGATCTTCGTCCTCATGGCGCAGAAGCGAGAGTCCGCGATCGCCGAGCTCCGCGAAGAGCTCGCGCTGCAGGTGAATCTGCGCATCGAAGAGGAAACGACGAAGACACTGCAGCTCGTCGCGGGGCTCTACACCCGGCTCGGCCATCGCGTGGCGGAGGATCCCGAGCTGACGGACATGATGCAGCCGCTCGACGTTGCGGGACTCGAACGCGCGCTCGCTATTCAGATCGCCGATACGGAAGCGGCGCGACGCGCGGGGAAGGAAGGCGAACATCGCGACCAGCCGGACACTCAGTCGTAGATGCGAAAACGGGAAGCGCTCTGCGCTTCCCGTCTCGTTTCCAGTCTCCCTGACTACGTCCGCCGCTATTTCCCGGCTTGCTTTCCCTTTCCGCCTCCGACCAGCTGGCGGAGAACGTACGGGAGAATTCCGCCGTTCTTGTAGTAGTTCATCTCTTCGGGCGTATCGATTCGGGCGACAACCGAGAATTCCTGCGTCTTCCCGCTGAGTTGCGTCACCCGCACCGTGAGCTTCGCTCGCGGTTTGAGGCCTTCGTCGAGCCCGACGATGTCGTATTTCTCGAAGCCGCTGAGTCCGAGAGATTGTCGCGTTTCGCCATTCGTAAACTCCAATGGCAGCACGCCCATGCCGACGAGATTCGAACGGTGAATGCGCTCGAACGATTCGGCGATGACGGCGCGCACGCCGAGCAGCAGCGTTCCCTTGGCCGCCCAGTCGCGCGACGAACCAGTGCCGTACTCCTTGCCCGCGACGATCACCAGCGGGGTACCGGCCTTCTGGTAGCCCATCGACGCGTCATAGATGAACTCCGGCTTGCCACCCGGCTCGGTCGCCGTGAAGCCGCCCTCGGTTCCGGGGACCATCTCGTTCCGGAGACGGATGTTGGCGAAGGTACCGCGCATCATCACTTCGTGATTGCCGCGGCGTGCGCCGTACGAATTGAAGTCCTTCTTCTCGACGCCGTGCGCGATCAACCACTTTCCGGCGGGGCCCGACGCGGGAATGTTGCCCGCCGGCGAGATGTGATCGGTCGTGATCGAATCGCCGAGCATTGCCAGCGCCCGTGCGCCTTCGATCGGGCGGACTCCCGGCGGCTCCATCGTCATGCCTTCGAAGTACGGCGGATTCTTCACGTACGTCGAATCGTTGTCCCAGGTGTATGTCTCGCCCGTTGGGACATCGAGCGACTGCCACTGCTCGTCGCCCTTGAACACGTCGGCGTACTGCGTGCGGAAGAACTCGGCCTTCACGCTGCGACTCACTTCGTCGCTCACTTCCTGCGGCGTCGGCCAAATGTCGCGGAGGAACACGGGGCCGTCGTTGCCGATGCCGATCGGCTCGCGCGTCAGATCGAGGTCCATCCGGCCGGCGAGCGCATACGCCACGACCAGCGGCGGCGACGCGAGGTAGTTGAAGCGCGTCAACGGGTTCACGCGCCCCTCGAAGTTTCGGTTGCCCGACAGCACCGCCGCGGTGACCAGCTTGTTCGACTCGATCGCCTGCGAGATCGACTCGGGTAGCGGGCCGGAGTTGCCGATGCAGGTCGTGCAGCCGTATCCGACCAGCTGGAAGCCCAGCTTGTCGAGATACTCCTGGACTCCGGCCTGCTTGAAATAATCCGTGACGACCTTGGAGCCCGGGGCGAGCGACGTCTTCACCCACGGCTTCGTCTTGAGACCCTTTTTCACCGCGTTGCGGGCCAGCAGTCCCGACGCGAGCATGACGCTCGGATTCGAGGTGTTGGTGCAGCTCGTGATCGCCGCGATGACCACCGAGCCGTTGCGCAGAGTGAACGTCTCACCGTTGTACTCCACCTTCACGCCGCCCTCTTCGTCTTCGGCCGTTGCCACCGCGGCCGGCGTCGCTGCTGTCGCCGCGGCCTTGCTCAGGTCCGCGGTGAGTGCCTCGCGGTACATCGCCTTGGACTTCGACAGCGGTACACGATCCTGCGGACGCTTCGGTCCCGCGAGACTCGGCTCGACGGTGCCGAGGTCGAGCTCGATCGAATCCGTGAAAACGGGATCGGGCGTCGCGTCGGTGCGGAAAAGGCCCTGCTCCTTGGTGTAGGCCTCGACGAGCTTGATGTGGTGCTCTGGGCGGCCGCTCAGGCGAAGATACTTGAGCGTTTCCTCATCGCACGGGAAGAAGCCCATCGTCGCGCCATATTCGGGCGCCATGTTGGCGATCGTTGCACGATCCGCGAGCGGGAGAGAGGTCAGGCCGGTGCCGTAGAACTCCACGAACTTGCCGACGACCTTCTTCTTACGGAGCATCTCGGTGACGGTGAGAACGAGATCCGTCGCCGTCGCACCCGGGGGAAGTTTGCCGTGCAGCTTGAACCCGACGACCTCCGGGATGAGCATCGACACCGGCTGGCCGAGCATCGCCGCCTCGGCCTCGATGCCGCCCACGCCCCAGCCGAGTACGCCGAGGCCGTTGATCATCGTGGTGTGCGAATCGGTGCCGACGAGAGAGTCGGGGTACGCGACTGATTCGCCGCCCTCTTCCGAGACGAAGACCGTTTTGCCGAGATACTCGAGGTTCACCTGGTGACAGATGCCGGTGCCCGGCGGCACCGCGCGGAAGTTCCGAAGCGCGTCCTGTCCCCAGCGAAGGAAGACGTAGCGCTCCTTGTTTCTCTCGAACTCGAGCTCCGTGTTGATCATGAACGCCGCCTCCGAGCCGTACTCGTCGACCTGGACCGAGTGGTCGATCACGAGGTCGACCGGCTGAAGCGGGTTGATGCGCTGGGGGTCGGCGCCGAGCGCCTTCATGGCGTCGCGCATCGCGGCGAGGTCGACGACCGCGGGAACACCGGTGAAGTCCTGCAAGAGAACGCGGCTCGTGCGGAAGGCGATCTCTCGCTCTTCCTTCGCAGTAACGTCCCACTTCGCCATCGCCTCGATGTCGGCCTTCTTCACGAAAGCCTCATCCTCGTTCCGCAGGAGATTCTCGAGGAGAATCTTCAGGCTGAACGGCAACTTGGCGGCGCGACCGCCGGATGATTGATCGAGGGCAGCGAGGCGAAAGATCGTGTAGCTCTTTCCGTCGACGGTGAGCGTCGCGCGGCTGCCAAAGGAGTTCTTGCTTGTCATGGAATTCGTCTCTCGAGCTCGGCCGACTCGTAGGGGCCGATGCGAGGGTGACAGACGGAGCCACTGGCGCGGCGCGCACGCCATTCGCCAGGCTACCTGAGAATCTAGCCGATCCTGGCTCGCCGCGCACGAAGCTTGGACCTGGGCGCTGGACATCGGACGAGACGACCGGGTGGGATGTTCGCGACAGCGAGGTGTTGCGGCGTATTGCCGGCCGGTTGATCTTGCCCGCATGCAAACGCCCAGCAATCCGGTCGAGCTGACCACGAAGCTGATGTCGATCGACTCGACGAGCGGTCGCGAAGGCCCGGTCATCGAGTGGCTCGATCAGTATCTCTCCGAGCGCGGATGGCGGACGCAACGCATTCCCGTCACGCCAGGTCGCGACGATCTGTTCGCCACGGTGGTCGACAACCCGATCGTGACGCTCTCGACGCACCTGGACACGGTGCCGCCGTTCATTGCACCGCGCGTCGAGCGCGAACGGATCTACGGGCGAGGGTCGTGCGACGCCAAGGGTATCGCGGCCGCGATGATCTGTGCCGCCGAGCGATTGCGCACAGCGGAGCTTCCGATCGCTCTCCTGTTCGTCGTCGGTGAGGAAGTCACGCACGATGGAGCGCACGCCGCGAACGAAGCGATCGCCAATGGTGTCGTTCCAAAATCGAATCGCGTGATCATCGATGGCGAGCCGACCGAAAGTACCCTGGCTGTCGGGACCAAGGGTGCGATTCGGGTCACGGTGCGAACGAAGGGTCAGGCCGCACACTCGGCGTACCCACACCTCGGACAGTCCGCAACGCGTGACCTCGTGCGAATGCTCAACGACCTCGAGGCGCTTTCCTTTCCGAGCGATCCGCTCCTCGGCGATACCACGGTGAACATCGGCGCGCTCACGGGCGGTGTCGCCGACAACGTCGTTGCGCCGTCGGCGGAAGCGCGGCTGATGATCCGTCTCGTGACGCCCCCGGAAGAGGTCACCGCGATCATCGAGCGCTGGTCCAAGGGGCGAGCGACGCTGGAGTGGGGACCGGTCGTTCCTCCGGTACGCTTGGGCGTCGTCGACGGATTCACAACGTCGGTCGCGGCATTCGCGACGGACATTCCCGCGCTCACGAACTGGGGAACGCCGTATCTGTTCGGCCCGGGTTCGATCCACTTCGCCCACCGCGACGACGAGTTCGTGCCGATCGACGAGCTGTGCAGCGCCGTCGATGCTTATGAACAGATCGTCGTTAAGTCGCTAGACACTAGGCGCTAGGCACTAGTAACAGCTTTAGGCTGCGCCCCTTTCACCAGACTTCCTCGGTACAATACGCTCGACCTTCCGTGCGGAGATCGCTCGCGTCGGGCAGTAGTGCACGAAGTCGCCATCCGCGGGCGACCAGTCGACGCTACGGGCTCGCGGATAGGCTTTGCCCTGAGCATCGAGTGCCATGAGATTCGGCGCGAGCGACACACAGAGCCCGCAGCCAATGCACTTGCTCTGATCGACGTCGAGCTCGAACCGTCGACGCGGATAGACCCCGCTGGGTTGGTCGAAGAACGCGTCGATGTCCTCGAGCGCCTTGTGCGCCGACCGGTGTCCTTCTTTGATCGTCGCCGAGATGTTCGAGAAGCTGAGCCACTCCTCTCCGCATCGCGGACGGATGAGCACCATCGGGGGGCCGCTCCAGTGCGTGAGCGGAAACTGCTGCAGCGCGTGCATCATCGTCGTCGCGGCGCGCATGTAGATGTTGGCGAATCCGAGCGACATCGCGCCGCTGATCGGCGTGAGATCGTTGCTGCCGACATCGACGGCGATGATGAGATCCGCCGCAAGAGCCGCGATCCCGACCGGCAGATTGTCGATCACGCCGCCGTCGACGCAGAGTCGGTCGGCGATTCGGCCGGGCGGGAAGTATCCGGGTAGCGCGCAGGACGCGTAGACCGCGTCCTGAACGTAGACGTCGCGCAGCCCGGGCGATCCCCAGATCACCGGCGCTCCGCGTTCGAGGTCGACGGTGTTGACGAGGAGTGGAGTCGAGAGATCCGAGAACTTTCCCGGCGGCACGACGGCACGAGTGAGATCGCGGAGTGGATCTTCGAGATAGATCGACGGCGACCGCATGCGCTCCATGAGCATTCCGAAATGATTCAGCCGGAAGAGGTCACGCCGGCGCAACGTGTTGGCTCGCTTCGCGAGATCGTCGGGGCTCATCCCACCGACTCGCGCCGCCGCCAGCAACGCTCCGATACTGGTCCCAGCGTACAACGTGGGCGTGATGCCGCGCTCCTCGAGCGCCTTCATGACACCGATGTGGGCGAAGCCCTTCATGCCGCCGCCGCCGAGCACCAGAGCGACGCGGCGTGATGTCGAAGAGGAACGGCTCATGGGAGAAGTCGCGGGTGGGTCCGTGGCTGAAGTTGAGTCGGGCTACTGTAGGTACTGGTACAGACCCACGAGGCCAATAACGGCGCCACCGACCATTATGAGTGTGCCGGCGGTGTGGCCGATCACGGCCCCGACGACCAGGGCTGCTCCGCCCACGATCATCATCGCACGAGCCTGGCCGAGCCCAGCTTGGTTGGGCGCGGTG
>Ga0310811_10010323_pt1 | contig 12057 bp, 9 predicted proteins | sample YCmetagenome_FD_207642 | JGI IMG/M metagenome (GOLD analysis project Ga0310811, IMG submission 207642) | Soil microbial communities from experimental microcosm in Duke University, North Carolina, United States - YC | ecosystem: Engineered > Artificial ecosystem > Soil microcosm > Unclassified ...
GAACAGACTCGAGATCACCAGCCATCCCAGGGGCAGCGCCACGAGCATGTACGTCAGGTAGTGACCGTAGATGCCGTCAGGCCCGTACGGCTCCGTCGCCCCATGGAGCGCCGCGCTGTTGGGCAGGACGTTGGCTTCCGCGAGCTCGTGGAAGCCATAAATCAGCAACTGCACGACGAAGACGAGGAGAAAAATCGCCGTCACCTGGAAGAAACGCGCGAGATTGACGCGATGACCGAATCGCGACCACAGAAACGCGATGCACGCCGCGACGAGCGTGCCGCCGGCCGCGCCAGCGACGATGTTGACCGCCTTCACCTGAAACAGCAGCGCATTCATCAGCATCGCAGTTTCCATGCCCTCCCGCGTGATCATCAGCACCGTGAAACCGAAGACACCCCAGAACGCCGCCGCCCCTGTCCGGACCGACGAGGCCGCCAGGCGCCCTTCGATATCCTTCTTCATGTGCCGACCGGCGCGCCACATGTGGACCGTCAGCGACGCCACGAGAAATGCCGCGAGGATCCCAAGCACGCCTTCCCACAGCGACTGATTGCGCGCCTTGGCGAGCAAGAGCCCCGCGCCGACGCTCATCGCGATCGACGCGGCGATGCCCCACTGCACGGCCGGCACGAGCTCGCGCCGCTTCGTCTTCCTCAGATAGGCGAGGCTGATGGCGACGATCAGGAAGGCTTCCAGGCCTTCACGCAGCGTAATGACGAACGCTTGGATCATGAGTAGTCGTAAACGACCGGTCGAGTCCCTCTATCGGAGTGTAGGATCTCAAAGTCCGACCGGTCAAGTCGGGGTTCCGCGTGACCCATAATAGCGACCATGCTTCGAATTTCCTTCCTCCCCATCCTGGCGGTGCTTTCGATGATGACTGGCTCAGGGCAGCAGCCCGCTGCCGATCTCCTCGCGCGCGCCCGCGCCCTGCACCAGCAGGCGATCCTGATCGACGGCCACAACGATTTCCCCTGGGCGCTGCGCGAACACGATCCCGCCCGCCGTCTCGAGGCGCTCGACATCCGCACGCCGCAGCCCGCGATCATGACCGACATTCCGCGCCTCAGGGCCGGCGGCGTCGGCGGACAGTTCTGGTCCGTCTACGTGCCCGTGGAGCTCCAGGGGCAGGCCGCCGTCACCGCCACGCTCGAGCAAATCGACATCGTCCACCGGATGGTACGCAAGTACCCGGAGACGTTCGAGCTGGCGCTGACCGCGGACGATGTGGAGCGCATCCACCGCGCGGGAAAGATCGCCTCGATGATCGGCATGGAGGGCGGCCACTCGATTGACAACTCCCTCGCCGATCTGCGCATGTTCTTCAAGCTCGGCGCGCGGTACATGACGCTGACGCACACGAGCAACACGCCGTGGGCAGATTCGGCGACCGACACGCCGAAGTCGAACGGGCTGTCGCCGTTCGGCGAAGAAGTCGTGAAGGAAATGAACTGGCTCGGGATGCTCGTGGATCTCAGCCACGTTTCGCCCGACACGATGGCCGCGGCGATCCGCGTCTCGCAGGCGCCCGTGATTTTCTCCCACTCAGACGCGCGCGCGCTGAACGATCATCCGCGCAACGTCCCCGACAACGTTCTGGAGCTGCTCCCGAAAAACGGCGGCGTCATCATGGTGACGTTCGTCCCCGGGTTCGTGTCCCCGAAGGTCAATGCGTGGAACAAGCTGCAGACGGCGGAACAGGATCGCCTGAAGGCCGCGCATCCCGAAGATGCCGCCGCGGTGAAGGCGGGGGTCGACGCCTGGACGGCGACCCACCCGGCGCCGGCCGCAACCATCGCGGAGGTCGCGGACCACGTCGATCACATCCGCAAGGTCGCCGGCATCGATCACATCGGCATCGGCAGCGACTTCGACGGGATTACGCAGACGGTCGCGGATCTGGACGATGTGTCGAAATACCCGCGGCTCACGGCGGAGCTCTTCAGGCGCGGCTACTCCGAAGCGGACGTGCGGAAGATTCTCGGCCTCAACATCCTGCGCGTGATGCGCGAGGCCGAGAAGACGTCGAAGCGACTCCAGGCGGAGCGCGGTCCGTCGACAGCCGTGATGCCGGCGTCGAAGTCGTCGTCCCTCGATGAAGATCCGGAGATCGCCGACGCGGGCGGCGTCACGCCCCTCATGCGCGCCGCCGCCGCGGGCGACGTCGAGGGCGTGCGCCGGCTGCTCGCCGCGAAGGCCGACCCCTCCGCCCGCGATCGATACGGCCGCAACGCCGCCGATCGCGCGCGCGCCGGCATGCACGCGGATCCCGGCCGGGCGTCGCAGTTCGATCTGATCCTGCGGCTGCTGACCAACGAGTGAACGAATTGGGGAACTTGGGAATCGGGGAATTGGGGAATTGGGTTGGGCTGGCGTTCCTGGCGATGACGATTGGACTCGAGGCTCGCGTGCGTATCGTCGCGATGGGCGATTCGACGACGGCGGGGACGCCGGCATACAAATCGCCGCGCGAGTCGCCGCCGGAGGGGGCAGGCGACGCGACCAGTCAGTACGCCTACTGGCTGATGCGGGCGCACGCGAACTGGGAGGTCGTCAATCAGGGTGTGAACGGCGAACGGAGCGATCAGATCCACGCACGGTTCGAGGAGGACGTCGTGAAGAAGACGCCGGCCGTCGTCGTCATCATCGCCGGCGTCAACGACGTCTATCAGGGCCGGCCCGCGGCACACGTGAAAGACGAGCTGGCGGCGATGTACCGGCGCGCGCACGAGGCCAGGATACGGGTCGTGGCGGGCACGATCATTCCGTACAACACCGCCACGGCGGAGCAGAACGCGCGGATGCACGAAATCAACGATTGGATCCGCACGCAGTCGCGCGCCGATCCGGGCGTCCTCTTCGTCGACACCCGGGCCGCCGTCGCCTCGCCGTCGGATCCCGACCTCCTGGTCAGCTCCCCCGACGGCCTGCACCCCGACGCGGCCGGATATCGGAAGATGGCCGACGCGATCGCACCCGCAATCGAACAGGCGCTGCGGTCAGCGCGCCGATGAACCAGCCCGACGTCGGCGCCGAGCCGTGTTGCGTGATGCTCGAAAGATCGCTTCCAATGCGCGGGCCTCGAGAACGACGTTCCGAGCCACGTCGATCGAGACGTGATTCAACTGCACGAGCTCCTGAAGGGTCATTCGGGCTCGTTTCACGTTCCGCGATACTGAGCCCCCGGGCGACTGAAACGCTGCGGTATCCGCTGTCAACCGCGGTTGACGCTTTCATCAGACGCCGGGAGAGCTTCTGTGCGGTCGGATCCGACGGAAGTCTTTCGCACAGCCCATTTACATCCGCGGCAAATCGTCTCGTGCGGTGTTCGAGTTCCCATCTTTTCTGATGCACGGCGAAGCCTGGTGCATACAGCCTGCCGGCATCGCGGGCAGACTGAGGATGTCGCGGGTTGGTGGAGGTTTCGCGAAACAATCCCTTCGATGCAGGCCAGCCAGCGCGCCGAGGGACGTCGTACGCATCGTCCGCTCGCCGACGCGCGTTACGCCGTGGTCTCCGCGGGTCTGATGCGGCCCGACAGTACCGCCATCCACCGCAGCACGGCGCTCGTCAGGATCACCAGGACGCAGATCATCATGACGATCGTCAGCACCGAGTTCAGATACCCCTGGACGTGGAGCGCGGGGTCGGCGCCGATCGCCATGGGATAGAAATTGTCGCGCACGCTCAGCACGCCGGCGGTGAGCGTCGTGACCGAGACGAACGAGAGCGGCAGCAGCGTCACCCACGCATAGCGCGCGCGGCCGGCGTTGATGATCACCGTCGTGCCGACCGCGAGCGCGACCGATGCGAGGAGCTGGTTGGCGATGCCGAACATCGGCCAGATCGTCGAGACGCTCCCGGCCCAGATGAAATAGGCCCAGCCGCCGACCACGAGCAGCGTCGAGATGAGCGCCCCAGGCAGCCAGTCGTGCCGCGCGAAGGGAGGGAAGGCGCGGCCGATGAATTCGCCGACGAGGAAGCGTCCGACGCGCGTGCCGGCATCGATCGTGGTGAGGATGAACAGCGCCTCGAACATGATCGCGAAGTGGTACCAGTAGTCGAGCAGGTGGCGCATCCCGGGCAGGCCGCTGAAGATCTGCGCCATCCCGATCGCCAGCGAGACCGCGCCGCCGGTACGGCCCGTGACCGACTCGCGGACGGCGGCTTCGAGCGCCGGAAGGTTGGCCACGCTCATCCCGAGCTTCGCGAACGCCGCCGGCGGCGTGTTGATCGCGAAGTAATCGCCCGGATACATTGCCGCCGCCGCGACGATCGACATGATCCCGACGAGCCCTTCGGTGAGCATCGCTCCGTACCCGATCACGCGGATGTCCGACTCTCTGTCGATCATCTTCGGGGTGGTGCCCGACGCGATGAGCGCGTGGAAGCCCGAGATGGCGCCGCACGCGATCGTGATGAAGGCGAAGGGAAACACCGGCCCCGGGACGATCGGTCCGCCGCCTCCGACAAACTGCGAGAACGCCGGAAGACGGAAGCGCGGATTGACGATGACGACGCCGACGACCAGCAGCGCGATCGTGCCGATCTTCATGAAGGAGCTGAGATAGTCGCGCGGCGCGAGGAGCAACCAGACCGGCAGCACCGACGCCACGAAGCCGTAGGCGGCCATCAGCAGCACGAGCTGCGCCCGCGTGAAGATGAAATACGGACCCAGCGGCGACGCCGCGAGCGGCTTGCCCAGCACGACGGCCAGGAGCAGTCCCGCGACGCCGATGATCGTCGCTTCAGCGGTCCGTCCCGGACGCCACCTGGTCATGTGGAGGCCGACGAACACCGCCAGCGGGATCGACATGCCGATCGTGAACGTCCCCCAGGCGCTGTGCTCCAGCGCGTTGACCACCGCGAGCCCGAGACCGGCCACGGCGATCACGATGATGAACAGGATCGCGATCGCCGCCGTCGTCCCCGCCACGGGCCCGATCTCGGTACGCGCGATCTCGGCGAGCGAGCTGCCGCCGCGGCGCGTCGAGGCCCACAGCACGATCGAATCGTGCACGGCGCCGGCAAGGCAGACGCCACCGACGAGCCAGATGAGGCCCGGCGCGTAGCCATACTGCGCGGCGAGAACCGGTCCGATCAGCGGGCCGGCGCCGGCGATTGCGGCGAAATGATGGCCGAAGAGCACCCACCGTGTGGTGACGTGATAGTTGTGGCCGTCGGGGCGGACGTGCGCGGGCGTGGGGCGGCTGTCGTCGAGCACCATCACCCGCGCGGCGATGAACGCGCTGTAGTACCGATAGGCAATCGCGAGGATGCCGAGGATCGGCAGGATGACGTATAGCGCGCGCATGGGCCCTTCGCGATTCTAGTCGGGGTATAGTGGAACCTGCCACCCTGCTCCAGAATCAGGAAACCCATGCGCCGGATCGTTCCCGTATTCGCCGCGCTCGCGCTGACCGTGCCGGTCGCCGCGCAGCAGAAGTTCAAAGTGAGGACCGAGTCGGTGCCGGTCTACGTCACCGTCACCGACAGCAGCAAGCGGCTCGTGCCGGATCTCACGCTCGAAGACTTCGAGGTCCTCGACAACGGCAAGCCCCAGACCATCAACGTCTTCGAAAACAAGCCGACGCCGATCACGGTCGCCGTGATGATCGATACGAGCGGCAGCATGACGACGGCGCTCGATCTGGTGAAGGACGGCGCGGAGCAGTTCCTCATTCGTCTGCTTCCGGACGACAAGGCGCAGGTGGGCGAATTCAACGACAAGATCCGGTTCCATCCGGGCACCTTCATCGACGACCGCGATCGGCTCGTCTACCAGTTGAAGAACGAGCTGGATTTCGGGTACCCGACGCGCCTGTGGGACGCCGTCGACGAGAGCGTCGATCGGCTCGAGCCGATGGACGGGCGGAAAGTGGTGCTCGTCTTCACCGACGGCGACGATACGGCGAGCAAGGTGAATCTGGGCAAGGTGATGGATCGCGCGCGTGCGAAGGATGTGATGGTCTACGCCATCGGCCTCGTGAACAATTACTTCGACGGCCAGAAGCGCGTGACCAGCCAGCCCGATCGCGGCCTGAAGCACCTCGCGGAGGACACGGGCGGCGGCTTCTTCCTGCTCAAGCGCACCGCCGATCTCGGCGAGACGTTCACGCGCGTCGCGCAGGAGCTCCACAGCCAGTACGTGCTCGGCTTCTCGCCCGAGGTTCTGGACGGGAAGGTCCACAAGCTCGACGTGCGCGTGAAGAAGAGTGGGATGAGCGCGCAGGCCCGGAAGAGTTATGTCGCGGCCGTGGGGGAAACCACCAGGTAGGCCGGGTCTGTCATACCCGCAGGACTACACCAGGGTCGCGAGAATAGTGATCGCGAGCAGAAACGCCACCAGCCGTTCGGCGTTGCTCGAAATGTCCCAGTCGATGTTGCGAAACATGTGGTTCCGTCCTTTCTCAGAGGATTAGACGGAGCTGCGCCCGAATCGGTTTAGTCTCATGTTTTCATGCTGACCTCCGTGCGCAACGGCGGCCGCGCCGGCATCGCGGCGCGCGTCCTGCTCACGATCGGCGCGCTGCTCCCGTATGCGCGCCTCGTGACGCTTCGTGTCATTTATGTGACGGACGACTACTTCGCGTCCGACATCTTCAACGGCGAGCTGCCGGGCCGCGCGATGATCGGGCAGCTCGTGCGGCACGGCCAGGTGCCGGTGTGGACGACGCAACTCTGCTCGGGCATTCCGCTGGTCGGCCTCCCGGCCGACCCGATCGGACTGGCTGCGTTCGCGCTGTTTCCGCCAGCGGCAGCGCTCGACCTGTACGTCATCGTGCTGCTGCTGATTGCCGCGCATGGCGCGTACGGCCTCGCGCGCCGTTTCGGGGCCGATCTCACGGGCGCCGTCCTGGCGGGGTTTGCGTTCGCGGGCTCGGGCTACATCGCGTGCCAGTTGAAGCATCTCAGCATCATTGCCACAGTCGTGTGGCTGCCGGTCGGACTGGAACTCCTCGATCGCGCGCTCGAGATCGCGCCGCCCGCCTCAGACTCGGCGCAGCCGCGACGCGGCGGCGGACGACGCGATATCTACATCGCCGCGTTCGGACTGACGTTCGCGGTGCAGGTGCTCGCGGGCTTCCCCCAGTCCGCCTACATCTGCGCGCTGGTGTACGGAGCGTTCGTGCTGTTCCGCGCGATCGGCGATCGGCGCGCCGGATTCTCCCGCGCGCGGTTGACGGCGCTGACGGGCATCGGCGCGGCGACGCTGCTCGGCGGCGCGGCCGGCGCGATCGTGCTGCTGCCGCTCTCCGCGCTCGGCCGCGTTTCCGATCGCGCCGAGGCGCTCGGCTGGATCTGGTCCACGCGGCTCGCGTACTGGCCGCCGAATTTCCTCACGTTCCTCAGGCCGTACATCTACGGCGACATCTCGAACAACACCTACGTGGGGCCGCCGTTTTTCTGGGAGGACTACGGCTACGTCGGCCTGGCGACGTTCCTGCTCGCGATCTACGGGGGCATCCGCGAATGGAAGCGGCCCGCGGCGCTGTTCACGATCGCAACGACCGTCGTCGCATACCTGTTCGTGCTCGGACAGGCGACGCCCGTCTTTCGCGTCGCGTACCTCCTGATCCCGGGCATGAGCCTGTTCCGCTTTCCGACGAGATTTCTGATCGTCGTGGAGATGGGGCTCGCGGTGCTCGCGGCGCTGGGGTTGACGCGCCTTCGGGCCGAGATCGCGCGGCAATGGCAGCCGCCCTCGCGCGTGCCGGTGCTGGTCGCGATGGGGCTCTGCGCCATCACGTCGGTGGATCTGATCGTCCACCAGGCGCGGCAGAATCCGATAGTCGGAGGCGAGGAATGGCTCGCGGCGCCGCCGAGCGTCGCCGTCCTGCGCGCCGACGCCGCGCAGCCGCGAACCTTTACACCGGGCCATCGCGATCTGCACCGCGCGACGTTCCTCATGGCCCACGGCTGGTCGAACGTGGCGCCGTTTTTCGCGCTTCGCGACACGCTGCCGCCGAACACCGGCGGCGGATTCTGGTCCATCCCGTCGGGCGACTGCTACGCGGGCATCGCGGCGCGCTGGTACGTGGACGTCTGGGGAGACCACAATCGCGACGGCCTGATCGTCTCGCGACTGTCGGCGCACGATTTCGCGCACCGCACGCTGCTGGTGCACCCGGCGCTGGCCAACGTCCTGAAGGCGTTCGGCGTGACGCACCTCCTGAGCGCGTACCCGCAGAAAGGGGCGCCGCTGACCTTCGTCAGCCATACCGGCGACGCCTACATCTATCGCGTGGACGGCGCGGCGCGCGCGCGTTTCGTCCGCGCCGCCCGCGAGGTGAAAGACGATCGCGAGGCCGCCGCGCGTCTGCTCGACGCCCGCTTCGATCCGGATCGCGAGATCCTGCTGCACGACGTGACGGATTCGATTGGTCCGCTCGTCAGCGGCCCGGGCGGAGTGCCGGCGGAGGCGGCGCCGGCGGCACGAGCCGCGGTGACGTATGAGGATCAGCGACAGCTCGTCGTCGACGCCGACGCTCCACAGGACGGCTTCCTTCTCCTCGCCGATACGTATTATCCGGGCTGGACGGCGGAGGTGGACGGCCGGGCCACGCCGCTCTACCGGGCGAATCTTTCGGTGCGCGGCATTCGGCTGCCGAAAGGGCGCCACGATGTGCGCTTCACGTACGAACCGCCCGGCCTGGCGCGCGGCCTGCTAATCACGACGGCCGCGCTCTCGGCACTGCTGATCTGGATGGCCGCCGCGATTTATGCGGACCGGCGCGCGCGCCGATAGCGCCAGAGCCCGAGCGAACCCCAGAATCCGATCACCAGGTACATGAGCGCCGTCACCGCAACGAACTGGTAGATTCCGACGTAACCCGGGGTGGACGGCATGGCGCTGCCCAAGCCGAGACCCGCGAGCAGCAGGAACGCGACCGGCATCGAGATGCGAAGTCCCAGCGCCGCGCCGCCGATGACGGTGCCGGCGGCGTCGAGAAACCAGATAAGCGCAGTGAGCGCGACAAAGCCGGTCAGACGTCCAAGGTCATGAAAGGCGGCCACGCCGCGCAGGCCGTGCTCGATCGCCGACAGCAGCCTCGGACGGACGGCCGCCGGCAGCGGGGCCCGTTCGATCAGCGTGCGCGCCGTCGATCCGAGCGCCGGCAGGATCGCGATGGCCAGCGCCCCGACGAGCCCGGCGACGGCGAACGGCTTCGCCGCCACGGCCAGCCATCCTGGCGGCGACTGCAGCGTCAGGAGGACCGCGGCACCGATGCTTACGAGCGCCACGACGTCGGCCACGCGCTCGGAGAGCGCGGTCGCAAGCACGTATGTCTTCTCGAGCCCGCTGCTCGACGCGATCATGAAGGTTCGCACGAGCTCGCCGGCGCGCGCCGGGAGAAAGTTGTTGCCGAAGTAACCTGCCGCGGTGGCCCAGAAGGCCGTCCCGACCGTGATCCTCCCCTCCGCATTGAGCAGGATCCGCCACCGGCAGGCGCGAAGGAACAGCGTGGCCGTCGCGATGCCGACCGCGAGGGCGAGCAGGGATGGCGAGGCGCCTGAAGCAATCCGCGCGACCTGGCGCCATTCGATACCGCGAAGCGAGTAGTACAGCAGGACTGCCGCGAGAAGGGCCGCGGCCGCGAAGGAGAGCGCCCTCCCTCTCTGCGTCGGCATCATCAGAAGAATCGCGCGTAGTGGCGCTGCGCCTCGAGCAGATCGGGTGGACGGCCGTTGTGCCAGCGCCATTGACCAGGCACGGGACGATCCGCGCCGGCTTCTCGCGCAGGATCCGGCGGCGTCAGCAGCCGGCAGCGGAACAGGAGCGAGACGAAATGGCCGCGCGTGGCCTGCGGCCGAATGCTCTCCGCCACGAGGAGCGGCGTCGCGTCGCACGCGACCTCGGCGGCGAGCTCCTCGCGCGCGCACGCGCGGAGGCGATCGGCCCACGACTCCTTGTATCTGATGATTCCGCCCGGCACGTGCCACCCGGACCCATGAAACTCGTCGTCGCGCCAGGTGAGCAGCGTCCGCGATCGATCGTCCTGAATCAGCAGGTCGACGTTGATGAGTGGAGTGATCCGGCTGACGAACAGAAATACGCCTTCCGGCAGTCCCTCGCGGGGATCGCCGAGACTGGATTCGATCGCCGCCAGACGGGGTGCGAGTTCGGAATCCACGACGTCCGTTATCGGCCGCGCACGACGCGCTCCGGCGGCACGGCGTAATAGACCATCTCCCAGCACTCCTCGGCGTATCGCCGCAGCGATACTCGATACTCGGGAAGCGCCGCCTTCAGAAGCGCCGGCAGCGTCCAGAGGTGCTCGCACTTGTGGTACGCGCAGACCGCGAGGAGAGGCTTCGCGCGGCGAATCGTCGCCGTGGCGCCCCCGATCGCATCCGGCTCAGCCCCCTCGATGTCCATCTTGATGAACGTCGGGTTTGCGTCCTTCAACAGCGTATCCAGGCGACGGCAGTCGATCGACTCCGTGCTCCGCTCCGTCGTCATGTGAGAGCCGGCAGTTCCAGACGAGTCGAAGTACACCAGACCGTCGCGATCGCCGATGGCATACGGCAGGATCGAGACGCGGGCGCGATCGGCCCCCGGAAGCGATGAAAGATAGCCGTCCAGCGCGCGGCGGTTCGAGGCGTCGGGCTCGCACGCATAGATGTGGCGAAAGGCTCCCGACGTCTTGTCGAGAAAGAAACGGATGCTGTCGCCGTCGAATGCGCCGCAATCCACGAGCACCTCCTCGGCGTTCAGGCGGAACAGATCGGGCGGGTAATAGATGTCGGACGCGGGATCCGCCGCGGGCAGCCGATCGTAGTCGAGGGAACACCGCCATGCGATCTGCGCCGCGAATTCGCGCCTCGATTTTTCATCGTCCAGGCACCGGTAGCCCGTCCGCATCGCATCTACGCTCGCGAGAATCCGGTGCGGCAGCTCGAGCCCGGGTGCGTTACTCATGCTTGGCGCGAACTGCCAGAAAAAGGCGGCATAGGGCACGACGCGCTCGCAGCCAAGCTCGCGCAACTGCTTGCGCGGAGCCGAGCTGTTGTAAACGCCGACAACGAAGAACGCGTCGTCTTTGTAGCGCGCGACGGCGTCGGCGGGCGACATGACGGGAATGCCGTCGAGCGTCTGCCCCCACAGGGCCGTGTTGTTGTCGGCACATGCGACGACGTCGAGGCCTGCCCGTTTGGCGCCGGCAAGGATGATTCGGCCGAGCGGCCCGCAGCCATGGACGACGGCCCTGGTCGCGGCGCCGGCAAGACGGCCGAAGGCGGCGCTCTCGCGCTGCCGGACGCTGGCCTCGGAGCCCAGCTCCGCGAGGACCTCTTCGAGCGGATCTTCCGCGCGAGCGTCACGTCGTCCCATTCAAATGCTCCTCCATCGGTTCGCCAGGCGGATACTCGAAATTGATCCGTTCGCGCTCGATCACGTACGGCCGCTTCCGAACGTAGGTCTGGATCGAGCCGATGTACTCCCCCAGGATGCCCATCGAAAGCAGCTGCACCGATCCGAGAAAGAACAAGCCGATCACCAGAGGAGCGATCCCGACCGTGAAGTTCGACCAGAAGAGCAGCTTGTACACGAGGTAAACCAGGCCGACGAACAGCGACAGGCCCGAGCAGAAGAACCCGAGCAGCGTGACGAACCGCAGCGGCACCTTGGAAAGGTTCGTGACGCCAAGCATCGCGAGGTCGTACAGCGCGTAGAAGTTGTGCTTGCTCACGCCGCGCTTCCGCGCCGGCTGATCGTATTGAATCTCGCAATGGGGAAGGCCGATCTCCGCGATCATCCCCCGGAAATAGGGATACGGGTCGTCGAACGCGCGAACGGCGTCGACGACCTGGCGATCGTACAGACCGAATCCCGTGAAATTCTGGAAGGTCTCGATGGAGGACAGCCGCTCGATCCAACTGTAGTACTTCTTCCGCAGCCAGAACATCAGGCCGCTCTCCTCGCTGCTGCGCTTCACGCACAGCACCATCGCATAGCCTTCTTCCCACTTCGCCAGCATCTCGGGAAGCAGCGACGGCGGATCCTGCAAGTCGGCGACGATGCCGACGACAGCATCCCCCTGCGTCTGCAGC
>Ga0310811_10010325_pt1 | contig 12055 bp, 11 predicted proteins | sample YCmetagenome_FD_207642 | JGI IMG/M metagenome (GOLD analysis project Ga0310811, IMG submission 207642) | Soil microbial communities from experimental microcosm in Duke University, North Carolina, United States - YC | ecosystem: Engineered > Artificial ecosystem > Soil microcosm > Unclassified ...
CCGCCAGCATCTCACGGAAGAAGCTATGTCTCATAATGGTTTTGACAAACGAATAATGTTGCGCCTTGTTATCTATTCGATAGATACTATTGGCCTCCGTGGTCATCGTCCCTCCAACGTGATTGCTTTTCCAAAGCTATCAAATCGGGGAGGAATGACTTGCCGCGACAGCGACATTCAATATCGCAAATGGACACAAGCCGCCTCACGGGCTCGTTGCACCACCACGCGATGGTCGCCGGGCGAACTCGGCATGGACGTTCCCGCAGATGCGTGACGGCCTGTTCACATCGGATCCACGCGACAGATGGTGCTAGGGTCTTGAGACTGCCGTCTTGGCGGGATTCGGCCGCACCGTTTCAGAAGTCGGCGCGATAATTTTGGTCGGCGGCAACATTGCGACTTGACGAGAACGATGACTACGACGACTGCTCTGCGAACAAGCCAAGGCGACCTTTCATTTGGCTTTGGCTTCGTCAACACCGCTCACAACCTCACACGTTCGGAAAAGCCGGTGCAGCACAGATCCAGACATGACGTCACGAGCAATCGGTCCGACTAGCGGCTTGCAAATCCAGCATCTTACTCTGCCTCGGATTATGCGGCCCGCGAATGCTCAAGCTTCTTTCTACAGTGATCAAATCCGTTGAAACGGACTAGAGAGATTTCGGCAACTCTGCAGCAAATACCCGACCGTCCCAAATATCAGCAGACGTCCGGAGTCGAGATAACGATCGGCGACTACGGCAACAGCGTGGGCATGGCGAGTGTGCAACATTGCACAGATTTCGGTTCGCGTTCTATTCATCTTAGGGGTACGGCGACGTTCTACTGGCAGATATTCAGGTGTGCAGAATAGGAGGCACAAATGTTTCGAAAAGCGCTGATGACCCTTGGGATCGTGATGTTGGTAGCCGGGCCGACGGTCGCTGCAGAAAGCGTGGAAAAGTCACCGCCGCCGGCTCCCTACAAAAAGGTAAGCGAACTAGTTAAGCTTCCCGATTTTCTTCCCGGCATGGGGACGCTGTATGTCGACCCCACGACGCTGCCGGACGGGCCGTTTCTCGCATACGATCGTGCGGGCAAGCTGGTCAGCACAATTTATATGATCCCCCTTAAGGATGTCGACGGGCATAAGACGATCGACGATCTGAAGGCCCCCGGCGGCAATGTCGACCACGTTTCGTTGTATTACAATGCCGGCCATCCGGGTGTGGAAGTGCCTCACTATCACATCGTGTTGTGGCATGTGACGAAGGCGCAAGAGAAGCTGGTCGAGAAATAATCAGATGCTGACGCGGCGAGCAGCGCTCGGTGTCGGCGGCGGCTTCCTGGCGAACGTGGGTTCTTCCAACCTCGTCCGGGCTAGCGCGGCCGAGCTCATCGAGATTCACATGAAAAGCGACCCTGGAGGCGGGGTCGTCGGGTTCGATCCTGTCGGAGTGTTATTGCAACCCGGCCAAACGGTGCGCTGGATCTGCGATGACAACGTGCATACAGCGACGGCTTACAGTCCTGAGAACGACAATCATTCGTTGCGTATTCCCACGAACGCCCAGCCATGGGCATCCGATTTTCTCTTACCCAAACAGACCTTCGAGGTAACGTTCACCGTGGAGGGTATCTACGATTATTTCTGTGCACCGCACGAAGAGGCCGGCATGGTGGGTCGGCTTATCGTCGGCAGCGCCGTCGGGCCCGGAGCGCTGCCCTTCGATTATTACTTGACACGGGGCCACCAATGGAAACCGGTTCCGCCAGCCGCACAACGGTCGTTCCCGACAATTGAAGCAATTTTGGCACAGAAGACAGTTCGCTCGACGTTGAATTTCTCAAAGATGCCGGTGAAGTAAAATAGGCAAATGAAAGAAATCTAGTGGCGCAAGCTGCGGATTAGACAGTTTGCGACTTTCGATGAATACGTACCAAGGAGGATGCGTCGCGTGATGTGGGGAGTCGACGAGGCCGAACGGGCGCTCGACCTGCCCCCCGGCTATACTCTGGTCTCCTTGCGCGAGAGCGGCGACGCGTTTGCTCATGGCCTCGCGATTGCGGCGCAAGCGGGCGCCGGAACGCTGATCTCGGTCGGGCGCTACGACCTCGTCGAATTCGCCGTCGTACTGGAACCCGCCGAGCCACTGGTGTCGGCGCGGCGTGCGTTATTCGTCGGTATGAACGCGACCGCCGACGCCATCGCGGCGCATTGTCCACCCGAGCGGGAGGTCAACTTTGTGTGGCCCGATTCAATTTTCTTCGATGGGGGACTGCTGGGCGGGGTGCGTCTCGGCTGGCCGAAGGACTGCGTCGAGACCGACGTGCCGGCCTGGTTGGTGCTGGGCGTCATGCTGCGCGCGGCCGATCTGGTCGGTATCGAGCCTGGCGCGATACCAGGTACGGTATCGCTAACGGGAGAAGGCTTCGAAATGGTTCAAACTGACGCGATCGTGGGAAGTTTCGCACGACATTTGATGATCGGCTTCGACCAGTGGAACGAAGCCGGATTCGACACTGTCGCCAACAATTATCTGGCGCGGCTACCCAAGAACAAAGCCGGCGAGCGCCGCGGCATCGACCGCGACGGCGATCTTCTCGTTAACGCGCCGCTCGATATGGGAACGCCGGATCGGACCGGTCTTCTCGGTGGTCTCGCTCGCGCGGCGTGGTATGACCCCTGCCTCCGCAGCCCTAAGCTCGCCTGAGTCGAAGATGCTGAAGCTTCCGCGCACCATCAGGCTCGACCCGTCAGACACATTCGTGTTCGACCGAGCGGCAGATCCAGGCGAATGGGCCGTCTCGGGAGTTTTCGTGTTCGCGGGCTGCAACGATCCAGCTGCTCTGGGTCAGAAACAACGTGTGGCCTTGCGCTCGGGCTTGCTTGGTATCGACAGCCTTGGCTGGTCAACGCTTGCCATCGTAACCGAAGCGACCGAAGCGGACATGCAAGGTGCTGTTGAGCGTCTCGCCGCGCACTTCCTGGCGCAATTCGGCGCGCCCGATCGTCAAGCTGCTCGCATTGCAGCAGAAGAAGAGGTCGCCTTTGCGGCTTCGCTCTGCGATCATTCGCCTCAGACGCTGCTCGCCGTGCAGCGCAGCGTCGAGAACAGCGAGATGCGCGAGCGGTTCCGCACATTGAAGCCACGGGAAACCGCGCGGGGAGTGGATCGGCTGCATGCGCAAGCGCGCGCCTTTACCTTCCATGAGTTCGAGGGTGAAGAGGGATCGGCTGAACAAGTCGATCTTCTCCGTTTGATGAAAACCGATCGCATGTGAGAGTCGCCATTGGACGGAAGTCTCTTCTTTTTGCCCAATCACTCATCCGAGAACCGCATGAAGGCGATTGATCTCGTGGGATGCAGCACGGAGCCGGCAAGGCCGACGCATCTTATCCAGTGTTTTCACGGCGAAGCCAGCGCAAGAGACCTCCGCGGCGAATTTTCCAAGCCAGCAATCTAAATGGCGCGACTCAGCAGTCGTCCCTTGCGCTGAAAAGACAATTGCTTTTAGTTCATCCCGACGAGATTATGCCCTGGATCGCCGACGCGCGCGCCACTTGTTGAAAATGCGACATCGGCCGTCTCCTGTTGCAGATGGAGCACATAGGACGCCGCAACCCCGATCGCTGCCGCACAAATCACAGCCGCTATAAAAGCTCTCATGACGCTACCTCCAGAGGTGTTACCTTCAACAAGGTAGTGCAAGCAAGGTGCAAAGCAATAGAGGCAATTGTCGTACTTGCCTGCTTGCGGCGAAATATTGCTCCTTGATCGCAAGAAGTTCGCTCGTTAACTAGGTGTCCAGCGGTGCTGCAACATCAAGAAAAATGGCCCATACGAAACTTCAGGCCGCTCGAAATGAGATTGCTATCCTCGAGGACATTATTGCCGAGAAACTGGCCACGGTTTCACTGCACTGAACCGTTTTCAGTCTTCGAGGCCTCTACCGAAGTGGAGTCGCGATTTGAGTCAGACTGGCGCTACCTCACCTTGGCCGATTGAAATCCGCCTTACGAAGGATCGTCGTGCGCTGAATGTTGTGTTCGACGATGGCGCATCCTTCGAACTCACCGCAGAACTGTTGCGCGTGGTGAGTCCTTCCGCTGAAGTCCAGGGTCATTCTGAATCTGAGCGCAAGACGATCGGTGGCAAGCGCAATGTTACGATCCTTTCAGTCGATCCGGTCGGCAACTATGCAGTACGTCTCGGGTTCGATGACATGCATTCGACCGGGATTTTTTCCTGGGCGTTCCTGTATGAAATCGGGCGGGATGCAGGACGCCGATTCCAGTCATATCTGGATGATCTTGCAGCCAAGGGTCTTGATCGCGACAAGCCGGGCGCCCGTTAACGGTTCGGCTGCGGTTCTTGTGTTCGCGCTGCAAATGAGTGAGCTGCGACCGCGCCAGTCTTACTCAAATCCGCTGCACTGAGTTCCCGGGTATTTCATGCTGCGCGCACCATGGCGTGCAGATCTCGATTGAGACGGAAGCCGTGTTGCATGCTCCCAGTCAAATATGAGCGCGCTTTTTGACTTCGTGAACGTTGCGCGGGTGGTGGCCTAGTAGCCGCTCGATTGTCGGTTTAGGTCCTCTAAAAGTCCACGCAGCGCGTCGAGCTCCGTGCCAAAGCCCTTCCAGTCTCCGGATTTCAAGCGCTCCATAGCGTGATTGTAGCGATCGAGAGCCTTCCGTGCTCGGTCTGCCGCAGGGCCTGCGAGAGGCGCCCCCTTTGCAGTCGTCGGTGCCGTCGATGCAGCACCTGGCTCTACGAAGAGAGCCGATAATGCCTCAGCGAGCGTCTCTTTCATTACGACATGCTCTCCATAAGCTGCGATCACGCGCTTGAGCTCCGGCAAGTGTCCTTGCATCGCCCGTAGGTACAGTGGAGAAACGTAAAGGATCGAATCCTCGATGGGAATCACGAGCAAATTCCCGCGAATAACCCGCGAGCCCATCTGGTTCCAAAGCGAAATCTGCTGCGAGATCTCAGTGTTCTGATTGATTTTAGCCTCGATCTGGAGCGGTCCGTAGACGAGCTTCTCCTTCGGAAATTCGTAGACGATCAGTTTCCCGTAGTTGGGTGGGTCGCAGCGCGCGGCGAGCCACGCGATCATGTTGTCACGACCGCTCGGCACCATGGGGAGCATGACGAAGAACTCGGCCCGCGGCTCCTCGGGCAGTCGCATAATGATGTAGTAGGGCGCCATCATTGAAGTGCCGCTGGGTGTTGGCTGGCGCGGAAATTGCCACAGATCCTCGCGGTTATAGAAAACGGCGGCCTCATCCATGTGGTAAGCTTGGTAAAGCTGCGCCTGGATCAGGAAGAGGTCCTCTGGGTGGCGAATGTGCTTCTGCAAATCCGACGGCATGGCAGCGAACGGTTTGAAAAGGCTCGGAAAGATGCGCTGATAGGTTGCGGCGATCGGGTCCGCCGTATCGATAAGATAAAAATCGACCGTCCCGTTATAGGTGTCGATAACAACCTTGACTGAATTGCGGATGTAGTTGAGATCGTGATCCTGCGCCGGTTTCGCGTAGGGAAAATAGTTGCTCGTCGTATAAGCGTCCAGCATCCAGAGCATACGCCCATCACTGATCACCAGATAAGGATCGTGATCGAGACGGAGGAAAGGGGCGATCGTGCGCACCCTTTCCTGGATATCGCGTCGGATCATAATCCGACTGTCGTCGGTGACGTAATCTGAAAGCACAAGGTTCGCGTCGTTGAAATGGTAGGCAAATAGCGCCCTTCGTCCAAACCCGCCCAAGGAAATGCCGCCGCCGCCGTTATAGTCCGCGTAAACGTTGTCCTTTCCCTTCGGGTAATCGAACTCGGGTGTGCTCCCCTTGACGATCACGTAGCTCTCGGTCTTTTCCCCGTAGTAGATGCGTGGTTCCCGAATTTCGGGTCCCCCGCTGGCAACGGGAGGAATATCTCGCAGATAGAGCAGCGGTAGCCCTTCGGTGCTCTTGCGGGTGACCGGGCTCATTACCGCGCCATTGCCGTGCGTGAAGAGCAGGTGCCGGTTGACCCAGGTCTGTGCGTTCGGTGGTAGCAGCGAGGATTGCAGCTCGCGCGCTGAGAGCATCACGCTCTGATATTTGCCATCGAGCCAATAGCGATCGACGTCAGCGTCATGGAATTTGTAGTAAGTCCGAATTTCCTGAAGTTGCGCGTAGGTGTCCATGAGTGGCCGCCAATCCCACAGCCTGATGTTATCGATCGTCGCCCTGTTGTTCTCCAATGCCTTAAAAGTAAGATCCTGTTCGGCAGGAAACGGTTTTACCGTGATCTGATGGAGATTGTACGCTTGCTGCGTTAGCGCGATGTTATTCTCTATGTAAGGCTTTTCCCACTGAAGCTCGTTAGGTTTGACGAATAGGCGTTGAAACAATCCCGGAACCACGTCAGACAATACAAAGGAGCTGCCGAAGACCAGCGCCGCCGCCACGACTGGCAATGTGTAACTACGCCTCCAGAGATTTGCCCATGTGACGAGGGCCGCGACGATCGACAGCCCCATCAAAAGCCAGAGCACTGGCAGCTCCACGTGGATGTCGGTAAAGCCGGCGCCGACCACCACCCCGTTATCGCCGTATAGCAGCAGATAGCGATCGAGACCGTAGGACCATGCCTTCACAGCGAAAAAGACACCGAGCAGCACCGAGCTGTGGGCAATCGCTACGGGCGACATCGACCTGCGCTGGGCGTCATACTCGATGTCATCGAACAGCCAATAGACCGCTCCGGCAAGGAGCACGCTTAGGAACAGCGTGAGCAACATCCAATTTTTGATGACGATGCAGGCGGGTAAGGAAAAAAGATAAAGCCCGATATCATTGTCGTAGAGCGGGTCGTTCGCGCCGTACGGAACGCGATAGAGAAGCTCCAGGAACACACGCCAGTTGCCAAGCTCTCCCCAGGCGACAAGGACGGCAAGACTGCCAGCAACACAACCGATTACCGTCGGCCACGGTAGCCAATGGCGCATCAATTTGAACTGATTGAGTGACGTCACATTCTGAGCTGACGCGAATGCCGCGGGGAGTTGTGGCCACGACCGTCGAGCAAACTTGAACGCGAGCCACCCGTTTGCCCACAGGATGATCCCGGTAGCCACGAAGGTGGTGAAAAACACCGCCGCTTCGGCCCCGAACGTCGTCCAAAAGATGGAAGAATAACCGATCGCGGAAAACCACAGCCAATCGACCAGGAAGTTGTCCACGAGCCCCAGTAGCATCAGGCCGATTGAGACAACGATAGCACCGCGTAGGATCGCTACGATCACCCCTCGCCACGGCTCTCGTCGCTTTGGCCCCGTGATCTCGATCGTCATCGTTCAGAGATAGCTGAGAAGCGCATGATATCCTCGCATTTGGCGAAGCGGGACGACCTTTGACCTCGATGCATCCAATTTCGTCGGTCTGTCTTGCGTTAAATCAAATGCTGCCCCTTTCGACGCTGTAACATGCTTTAAACGAAAGCAAGAGCCGATGACGTCTCCATTCTGGCTTCATCATCGAAGCATGGAGCTCTGAACGATGCCAATTGCAAGGACCGGCGCCGCGGGAGGCAGTCATGGGTGATACCACACCTCATCTGATGGTCTGCACCTGCGAGAAAACCATGCCGCTGGACGCGCGGGCGATCGGCGGCACTTGTACAGGGCGGATCACCCAAGCGAACCAGCTCTGCGGGCTCGAAATCGACCGGTTCAAGGCGGCACTCGCCGATGGCGTACCTATTACCGTCGCCTGCACCCAGGAAGCACCCTTGTTCCGGGAAGTGGCGGAAGATCTCGTCCCCTCCTCCGCGCTCACCTTCGTCAACATCCGAGAGACCGGCGGATGGTCGAAGGATGCGTCCGCGGCTGGTCCGAAGGCTGCTGCGCTGATCGCGGCGGCAGCCGAGGATACGCCACCCATCGCGCTGGTAACGCTCGAAAGCAACGGTGTCGCCTTGATCTATGGTCGAGACGAGGTTGCGATCGAGGTCGGTCGCCGACTCGCCGACCGTCTCGACATCACGGTGCTTCTGACTAAGCCCGGCGACGTGCCCCCTCGCTCTACAAACGAGTTTCCGGTCCTGAAGGGCAGCGTGCGCAATGCGCGTGGTCATCTCGGCCAGTTTAAACTCACGATCGACGATTATGCATTTCCCGCGCCTTCGTCGCGCCGCCGGCTGGAGTTCGGAGTCCCGCGCAATGGCGCGATCTCGACCTGCGATATCGTACTGGATCTCAGCGGCGGTCTGCCGCTGTTTCCCGCGCATGAATTGCGGCCCGGCTATCTACGCGCCGATCCACGCGATCGTGCCGCAGTCGAAAAAATGATCGCGGACGCCGGCCATCTGGTCGGCACGTTCGACAAGCCGCGCTTTATTCAGTTCGACGAATCGCTCTGTGCCCATTCGCGCTCAGGAATCACCGGCTGCACGCGTTGTCTTGACCTTTGTCCGACTGGCGCGATCACGCCGAACGGCAACGCGGTGGCAATCGACCCCGCCGTCTGTGCGGGCTGTGGCTCCTGCGCTGCGGCCTGCCCGACCGGAGCAGCATCCTATGCGCTGCCGGCCGCGGATGTGCTGATGCGACGGTTACGCACGCTTGTGCAGGCCTATCGCAGGGCTGGCGGTACCGATGCCGTCGTCCTGCTTCATGATGGCGACCATGGCACGCCGCTCATCGACGCGCTGGCGCGGTTCGGCGACGGCCTGCCGGCAAATGTCCTGCCGGTCGAGGTCAACGAAGTCACGCAGGTTGGGCCCGAGGCGATTGCTGCGCTGTTCGCTTACGGCGCAGCCGGCGCCACGTTGCTGACGCATGCAAAACCCAGTCACGATCCTCTCGGCCTGCGACGGGTTGTTGAGACGTCGGGGACCATCGTCGCAGCGCTCGGCTTCGGCGATGGACTTGTGCGCATCATCGAGACCGATGATCCTGATGAACTCCGTGCCATGCTGGACGCAGCGCCGGCGGGCGTTGCAACCCGGAAACCCGCGACCTTCGTTCCGCGCGGCGCCAAGCGCGGCCTGCTCGAAACCGCTTTTCGCGAACTGCATCTCGCGGCGCCGGCGCCCGTCGATGTCGTGACACTTGCGCCCGGCGCGCCATTCGGCGCGGTATTGCTCAATGTCGAAAGCTGCACGCTCTGCCATTCCTGCGTAACCGCATGCCCGACCGGCGCGCTCTCGGATAACCCCGAGCGGGCGATGTTGCGCTTCACCGAGAGCATCTGCGTGCAATGCGGTCTGTGCGAAGCAACCTGCCCTGAAGACGCCATCACGCTCGGTCCACAGCTTGATTTTCAAGCGTGGAACGCGCCACCGCGGGTCTTGAAAGAAGAGGATCCCTTCCTTTGTATCGGATGCGGCAAACCATTCGGCACCAGGAGTACAATCGAACGCGTGGTCGCCAAGCTTGAGGAAAAGCACTGGATGTTTACCGGTGCCAATGCCCGGCGCATCGACGTCGTGAAGATGTGCGAGGACTGCCGTGTTGAGGCCGTCGTCAACGAAAGTTTCGATCCTCATACGGTGCCGCGCCCGCCGACCTTGACCACCGAGGACTACCTGCGCGCCCGCGAGGCAAGCAAAGACGATCCGATCAGGTAGTCACGAACGCCGCCAAACGCGCTGCAGCAAGTCAGTCAGGAGATTTATGTGTCCGTTACGGAGGCCGAAGCGAAGGCGCGCGCGACGTCGAGGCCAGCTGGTATTCCGGGTATCAAGCATGTCGTCGCGGTCGCCTCCGGCAAGGGCGGCGTCGGAAAGTCCACGACGTCGTGCAATCTCGCGCTTGGATTCGCCGCGCTCGGGCTGAAGGTCGGCATCCTCGATGCGGATATCTACGGTCCCTCGCAGCCAAAACTGTTCGGGCTGCGTGGCAAGCCTCGGCTGATCGGCACGCGTACGCTGGAGCCGATGGAGCGCTTCGGCGTGAAAGTCATGTCGATCGGCTTTCTGGTCGAGGAAGACCTCGCGATGATCTGGCGCGGGCCGATGGTGATATCAGCCATCACCCAGATGCTGCGCGAAGTTGCATGGGGCGATTTAGACGTGCTCGTCATCGATCTGCCGCCTGGCACCGGCGATGCGTCGCTCACGATGGCACAACAGACGCCGCTCGCAGGCGCGGTGATCGTCTCGACGCCGCAGGACATTGCGTTGATCGATACCAGGCGCGGCATCGCCATGTTCCGGAAAGTCAATGTGCCGTTGCTCGGCATGATCGAGAACATGTCGAGCTTCTGCTGTCCGGATTGCGGGCACGTATCGCCGATCTTCGGCCACGGCGGCGCGAGGATCGAAGCCGAAAAGATTGGTGCGCCCTTCCTCGGCGAGATACCGCTGCACATCCAGATTCGCGCGACCTCGGATGACGGGCGCCCAATCGTCGCAATCGAACCCGAGAGCGCTCACGCAAAGCTCTACATCGGCATCGCCCGCCAAGTCTGGTTGGCACTGTCAGCGGGACGAGCGGGCAAGCCCGCACCGCGCATCGTCATCGAGTGAATATGACGGGAACGCTCAGGTTGTCTGCCCCGAAATGAGGTCGTCTACGCTTTGAAAGTGAAATCTCCGACGACAGGGCTACCACTCGTACATTGAAACTAAATTACGTCGAAGCGGGGCAGTGCGCCGCCGTGACCGTTCCGGTGAGAAGGCGTCCGAACTTCACGATCTTGAGTGGGCCGAGTCTTCGATGTCGCCGCGTCCACACCACCCGCGGGAGCAATTTGCACAATATTCTGTGCCAAATGCGAATCCATGTCGTTGTCGGATATGTCCTGCGGCAGCTCCGAACCTGCGTCGCATTCAGTCGGTTGTGACGTAGCCTGTTTTGACGACAAGGGAGCCGCAGAAGCCGGCGTAGCGGCCCCGTTCGTCTCATCCGCACCGGTCAACTGGGTAAGCAGCCGCTGAATTTCCTCAGGCTCCAAAGTGCCAAATCCGGGTATTCCCCCGGGGTCATTGAAGTTCCAGGAATTCTCCGAGAGCCCGATAAAGTCTCGAATTGCGGGATCCGCGGACCAGCCGCGTCGGAGTGCCGCAACTGTGAGTTCAGCCGGTACTCCTTTGTCGAAGAACGCGCGAAGATCGGTCTTGCCACTGATTGAGTCAAGGGTCGGCAAGCTCGCCAGATCGAACGGCGGCGGGACATCACTTGGCTGAGTGGCGCCGGAACGAGTAGCGAAAGCCTCACTATCGTAAGGCGCGTTACCGGCATCACCCCCGCTTGTGCGGGCATCGCTCTTGCGACGGGACCATCGCGTCAGAGGATTCTCAGGACCAGTCATCGTCATTTCCTCGGCGAGGTCCGCGACGCGCCATCGCCTCCGGATCAGCGCGATCGCGCTTCCGCTTGTGGAATACAGTTTCAACATGGTACTGCGACACGAAAGCGGCAATGGCTTCGCGGACCGGCCCCGGCATCGCAACTGCTTCGACGATCGCACTCCCCGCCTCGGTCAGGCTCTCGCCTTCCGCGGGGTCCACGGTCACGGTCGCGATCTGGTATGGCGGGTCTCCACCCAGATTGTCGCGATAATTTCCGGTCTCCGATCTGTAAAGCTCGATCTCGGCCGCCCCCGCGTAGAACATTGAAACCTCCCCGTCGTTCGACAGCACCGTCCATGGGGCAGCGTCCGGGAGGCCGCTTAGCACCGCAACGGGCAGCCAAATGACATCCAGCCACTCGGACCTCGTCTTTCGTCGTTCGATGACGACGCCGATCGGAATACGCGAGAGGGGCGCCGTCACCTCAATTGACCCGTTTCCGGGTGCCGGATAGGCAGGCCGGTCAAAAGATTCTGGGGTTTCATATGCAGCACTTTGTCGGGCGTCATCGCCAGGATCAGATACACTGGCTCCGATCCGATCTTTTCGGCCACCACCGCAGGGTCCTTGAACTTCAACTGATAGAGACCGACGACACTGGCCTCGCCTCTCGTGTCAAGAGAGCTGCCGTTCCACAACGTATCGCCAATTTTTGTACCCACGGCGTCCAAACCCAAATACCAGTTGAAGCTGACATAGCGCACTCCGGTCACCGGCTTAAT
>Ga0310811_10010326_pt1 | contig 12055 bp, 9 predicted proteins | sample YCmetagenome_FD_207642 | JGI IMG/M metagenome (GOLD analysis project Ga0310811, IMG submission 207642) | Soil microbial communities from experimental microcosm in Duke University, North Carolina, United States - YC | ecosystem: Engineered > Artificial ecosystem > Soil microcosm > Unclassified ...
GAGGGCGCGGCCTATGTCATCTTCGGCAGTGCCAATCCGGTCGATGTCGACGTCACCACGCTGAACGGCAGCAACGGCTTTTCGCTGAGCGCGACGCCGGGCGTCGAGGCCTATGTCGGCGGCAGCGTCTCCGGCGGCGATCTCAACCGCGACGGCTTCTCCGATCTCCTGATCGGCGCTTCGCGCACCAGCGCGCCCGGCACGTTCAGCGGCGCCGCCTATGTCGTCTATGGCCGCGCGCCGAGCGGCGCCGTGACCCTCACCGGCACCGTCGCCGGGCAGACGCTGGCCGGCGGCGCGCTCGCCGATACGCTCAACGGCATGGGCGGCAACGACATGCTCTACGGCAATGGCGGCAACGACACGATCGACGGCGGCGCCGGCAGCGACACCGCCTGGTACACCGGCCTTCGCGCCGACTACTCCGTCGTCCGCAATGCCAACGGCACGGTCACCGTCACCGACCTGCGCGGCGGCTCGCCCGACGGCACCGACACGCTGACCGGCGTGGAAAAACTCGACTTCGCCGATGGCCGCATTTCCCTCGCCGATACAGGGCCGTTCCCCGCGGCCTTCTCGCTGGGAAACGTCGATCCGGGCAACGCTTTGCACATCAACGGCAACAGTACGCCGGGTTTCGCCTACTCGATGGCGTCGGCTGGCGACATCAATGGCGACGGCTACGATGACGTGATCATCGGTGCAATTTTCGCTTCACCGCACGGCAATCACTACGCCGGTCAGGCTTACGTACTGTTCGGCGGTCCGAACGGCGCCAGCACGAAGTTCAGCACCACCTCGCTGGACGGTCATAACGGCTTCGTGCTTAACGGCATATCGGAGTTCGATGAGGCCGGCCATTCGGTATCGTCGGCCGGGGATGTCAACGGCGACGGTTATGCGGACCTCATCGTCGGCTCGCAAGCCGACGCCAATGGTCAGCACGACGCCGGTGTGGCCTATGTCGTCTACGGAAAGGCGGCCCCCTTCGCCGCTAGCGTCGACCTGTCGAGTATCGACGGAACGAACGGTTTCACGATCAGCGGCACCAGCGCCAATGCCATCGTCGGCGATGTCGTGGCGTCCGCCGGCGACGTGAACGGGGACGGCATCGGCGACCTGATCGTGGGCGCACCCGATTACGACACCGACGGCGCCTATGTGATCTTCGGCCGCAAAGACGGCCTCGGCGTCAACGTCAACGTCTCCGATCTCAACGGCGTGAACGGTTTCCATCTCGTCGGCGCAACCGGCAGCTATGCCGGATCCGCCGTGTCCTCGGCCGGCGACGTCAACGGCGACGGCTTCGACGACATCGTCGTCTCCGACTTCTCCGCCAGTCCGCATGGCAGCAGTTCCGGCGCGACCTATGTCGTGTTCGGTAAGGCCTCTGGCTTCGCCGCGACGATCGATCTGACAGCGATGACGGCTGCCGACGGCGTGCGCATCAGCGGCGCGGCTTCCGGCGATCAGAGTGGGTACACCGTGTCGTCGGCGGGCGACATCAATGGCGACGGCTATGACGACATCCTGATCGGCGCCTGGCGCGCCTCGCCTCACGGCAGCCACTCGGGCGCGTCATACGTGGTCTTCGGCCATTCCGGGGGCTTTGGCACCAATATCGACCTTTCGACCCTGAACGGAACGACCGGCTTCAAGCTCGGCGGCGTCGCCGCGGGTGACTCCGTCGGCTATTCGGTCGCCGGCATCGGCGATTTCAACGGCGACGGCTATGACGATGTCGCGATCGGCGCCACCAGCTCATCGACCTCGCAATACGGCTCGATCTACATCGTCTTCGGCAAGGCCTCCGGGTTCACCGGTAACCTGGATCTCTCCAGCCTCGACGGCAGCAACGGCTATCGCGTCGACGGCGCGTTTGGCGACGGCATCGCCACCGTTTCGGCGGCCGGCGACATGAACGGCGATGGCTTCGCCGATGTCCTCGTTGGCGATCCCAACGACGGCGCCTATGTGCTCTACGGCCATGGCGCCGACGCGGCCGTGACCCTCAATGGTACCGCCGCCAGGCAGACCATCGTGGGTGGGCAGTTCGCTGACACCCTTTCCGGGCTCTATGGCAACGCCGGCGACGACACACTGAGCGGGGGCAACGGCGCGGATGTGCTCACCGGCGGCGCAGGCAACGACGCGCTGATGGGCGGCAGCGGTAACGACACCGCCGTCTTCTCCGGAAACCACGCCGACTACACGATCGGCTTCAGCGCCGGCACCTATACCGTCGCCGACCAGCGCTACGGCTTGCCCGACGGCACCGACATGACGCAGGGCGTCGAGAGTTTCCGGTTTGCCGACGGCACCTTCACGCCGAACCCGGACGGCACGCTTTCCCAGCTCTTCACCGACACGGCCGGCACCGCGCCCTGGGCCAGCATCGCCCGCGCCTACAACGCCCGCGGCGACCTCCTGAGCCAGACCACCGTGACCGACGGCGGCACCCATTGGACGACGGCGTTTTCGCCCCTGGGTCCGGACCAGTTCTATTTCCACCAGACTTCGAGCGATGCCGGCGGCCATCTGCTGACCGAGTTCTACGACCGCTCCAGCGGCAAGACGCTCACGCTTTATGACTCCGCGAACACCAAGAGCTGGAGCTCGGCGGTCGTCGATTTCGACAACCAGTGGAACGTCACCGCCGTCCATGTCGTGCCAGATGCCGGCGGTTCGCCGGTCGCCAGCACCATGGTCGCGATCGCCGACGCATACGACACGGCGCTCTGGTACACGCGGCCCTACGACCCCAATCTGGGCGCCGCCGTCGGCGTCACGCTCAGCGGCGGTCTCGATCCGGATGTGCTCTATGGCGGCGCCGGCAACGATGTCCTGATCGGCGGTCCCGGCAGCTTTAACCTCATCATCGGCGAGGGCGGAAACGATCTTCTGACCGGAGGTGGGGGTGGCACTGTTTTCATCTTCCATCCGAACGACGGCATCGACACGATCACCGACTTCGTTCCGGGCGTGGATCAGATCCAGCTCGAAGGCTTCGGAATCGCCAGCATCGACCAATTGTCGTTCTCGCAGTCGGGCAGCGACGCGGTCATCACCTTCGACGCGCACAACCAGATCGTCTTCGAAGGCATCACGATGTTTCAGCTCGGTCAGGACGATTTTATACTCGTCTAGATGATCCGCGCCGTCACCGCCTCGCGATAGCTGCGGCTCATCCTGAGCGCGGTGCCGTCGTCGAGCGTCAGCGTCGCATCCCCGCCCGGCAAGGCCGCGACCGCGCGCACCCGGTCGAGCGCGACGACACTGCCGCGATGCACCCGTGCGAACCGCGCCGGATCGAGCTTCGCCTCGAACCTCGCCAGCGTCTCGCGGATCAGATGAGTCCGGCCGCCGGCATGGAGCGCGAGGTAATTGCCCTGCGCCTCGATCCAGCGCACTTCGCTCAGCGGCAGGATCGTCATCGTCCCGCGCGCCTTCACCGTCACCTGGGTGAGGTATCCGGTCTGCGGCGCCGGCGGATCGGCGGCGCGCTGTGCCCGGCCATAGAAGAAGACCGCATGCGCAATCCCGTCGAGCGCGGCCACCGCGAAGAACAGCAGGAGCCCGTCGACCACCAGCTGGTCGGCAATCGCCGCGCCCAGCGGCCGCCGGTCGAACCCGAACAGCCAGGCGAGCACCCCCGCCACCAGGATCAGCAGCACCGCCAGCCCGGCATCGCTCCCAGCATGCAGTGCCGCCCGCATCCAGCGCGCTTCGCCTTCGACCGGTCGGCGCCGTACGAGCGCGAACACCGCCGGCGTGATCGCCGCGCCCAGCACTCCCGCCGCGACCAGCCGCATCGCTTCCTGCCCAAGCGGCAGCACGCCGTCGGCCCGCAGCACATTGCCCGGCTCCAGCACGAGCACCAGCCCGAGCCAATAGGCAAAGCCGAGGACGAATTCCCAGGGCCAGGAACGGGATCGGTCGGGCAGGGCGTCGGTCATGCCCCACCATGCGTCGCGCCCCGTCACCCGTCCAGATACCCGCGGAATCCCTCGCTTTGTGACGAACCGTGAGCTCTCCGGGACAGCCCGTCGGCCCGTCCTCTGGCACGTCCGCGTCCCTCCGCGCACCTATGAAGCACCCACGCTGGAGCGTCCCATGATCATCCTCCCCGCCGATGTCACCGTCCCCGAACCCTCGGCAGTCGCGCTTGCGGCCATGCATCTGCACGAGCTGATCTGGGCCCTGAACCAGCTCGCCGCCCTCGCGCTCCCTGCGCTCCTCGTCTTCACCGGTCTGGGCGCCCGCCTCCGCACCTTCTGCGCCCGTCTCGGCCGCAACCGCCGCGGCATCACCCTCGTCCTCTTTGCCGCGCTCTATCTCCTCCTCGCGGCCCTGGTCGCCGGCCCCATCGACTATTGGCGCGACCTGCCATCGGACATCGCGCCCTGGCTCCTCGGCGAGGCCGCGCCGCTCCTCGCAAAGATCGTCATCGCCGCGCTCTTCCTCTGGATACCCTACGCCCTGATGCGCCGCTTCCCGCGCGCCTGGTGGGCGCTTGCCGCCGCCGCGCTCGTCCCCGTCGCCTTCCTCGTCCTCGTCGCGCTTCCCGTCGTGGTCGATCCGCTCACCGCCCATTACGAACCGCTGAAGGACAAGAAGCTCGCCGCCGAAATCGCCGCGCTCGCCGCGCGCTGCGGCGTCACCGACATCCCGGTCTTCATCGGCGGCGGCGACGACACCGTCGTCGGCCTCGGCCCGACCAAGCGAATCTTCCTTCAGGAGGACATCGTCACCGCCGAGACGCCCGAGCAGATCACCGGCACCGTCAGCCACGAGCTCAAGCACTACGTCCTGGGCGACAACTACAAGGCGCTCGGGCTGATCGCCGGCCTGATGTTCGCCGGTTTCTGGCTGGTCGATCGCCTTGGCCGCGCCGCGATCCGGCGCTGGCGCCTCGGTTTCGACGATCTCGCCGACCCGGCCTCATTGCCGCTCGTCGTGCTGGTCCTGTTCGCGTTCTGGCTTGCCGTGCTGCCGGGCTTCAACGCCTTCGCCCGTTCCATCGAACACGAAGCCGACCGCTTCGGCCTCGAGCTCACCCACACAAACCGCGCCAATGCCGAGCTCTACGCGAGTTGGGCGAAAGGCTATTCGGCCGAATACGATTGGTTCTTCTATCTCTTCCGCGCGACCCATCCCTCGCTCGCCGACCGCATCCGCTTCGCGAACACGTACAAGCCGTGGGAGAGAGGGGAGAAGCTGGTATACGGCGATGTGTGCGGCCCTATCTGAGCGGATAGTTTCGGCTTGTTCATGTCTTTGCCTGACGCGCAAGGAGGCGCCGTACCAAAGCCTCCCTGGCGTGATTAGCCACTCTTGGCATAAGAACTATTCGATCAAAGCGACATCAAGGTGTATAATTCAAATCTTCAACCAAGGCGCGAATCGCATACTATCGGTGCATGCCGCTGGGAATCGAATTCGAGTCAGATGAATTTCCGGCGACGGGCAAGGTCGCCAATGGATCAAGTGTCCTTCCGGTGGACTGGAGCGAACTTTTATGGGCCGCGCTAACAGTCGGACGGCCAAATACAAGCTTTGTCTTCCAGCACGGCGAAAGCTCCTTCTACGAAGCACTGTTCAGACTGTCTTTGATCAGATCCGTAGTTGAGCAAAGCGGGCCTCGTAGCTCTCGCTACCACAGGACATCCGCATCAAGCGCCTTAGATCCAACCGAGAAGGGCGCAACGAATTATTTCTTAGGGATGACGGTTGCAAAGCTCTTTGCGGACAAGCTGCTCGAAGCACCATGGGCATTGCATTTCGATATTTTCCGCCGCCGGCTAGGCGCGCAACTTGGGGGACGCTCCCGGCCGGATCTGCTTGCCCAGACCAATGCGGGCGATTGGATTGCACTCGAATGCAAGGGACGAGCTAGCCAACCGAATGAGACCTCGAAGAAGAGTGCGAAGGATCAAGCGGCGCGCGTCATCGCCGTGCAAGGTAAGCAACCGCTATACGCAATCGGTGCGATCACGTTCTTTAAAAATGAGACACTTCATTTCTTTTGGCGAGACCCGAGCCCAGGCGATACAACCGCCGCCAAACTCAAGATCGATGTGCTGCCTGATGATTGGCAGTATTATTACCGGCTTATATTTGAGATCGTTAATCAACGCGGCTCGGAGGCGCTTCAGACTGACTCGCCGATAGTTGCGCAGCTCGACGAAGCCGATTTGGCGGTCGGATTGCATCCCCTCGTTCTTAAGCGCTTGCGCGCCAGCGATTGGCAGGGGGCGGTAGATGCGGGACGACAGGTCGGCCGCGTCGGAGAATATCGCGGCGACGGAATTGTTCTTCGCGCTGGTCCAGCATGGACGCGGCGGAGAAACCCTCCGATCGCTGGCACGCCTATGCCGGATGTGTCGACCTGAGAGATTTCAGTCCTTCGCGCGCTCGACGTAGGATCCGTCCTCGGTCATCACCACGACGCGCGTGCCGGCCACGATGTGGGTCGGCACCATCGTCTTCACGCCGTTGGAGAGCACGGCCGGCTTGAACGAGCCGCTCGCGGTTTGGCCTTTTACCACCGGTTCGGTCTCCACCACCTCGAAGGTCGCGCGCTGCGGGATTTCCATCGAGATCGGCGTGCCCTCGAAGAGCTGGAACTGCACGTCCATGTTCTCGACGAGATAAGGCGCCATGCTGCCCACCACGTCCTCGCCGACATGAACCTGGTCGAAGGTCGTCGGCTGCATGAACACCCAGTGGTCGCCGTCCTGGTAGAGATACTGGAAGGTCTGCGACTCGACGAAAGCCTTCTCGACGCTGTCGGTGGTGCGCAGGCGCTCGACCGTCTTCAACCCGTCCGGAATACGGCGCATTTCGAGATGCGTCACCGGCGTGCCCTTGCCGGGATGGATGTTCTCCGCCGTGATCACGACATAGAGCTTGCCGTCCTTCTCCAGGACATTGCCCTTGCGCACGGACGAAGCGATGACGGAAACCATGGACGGACCTCGCGGGAAAGCCGGGGGCTCATAGCAGTCCCCGCCACGAAGCTCAATCCGCAGCCGTTTCCTGGGTTTTCAGGCTGATTCGCGCCGGAACGAAGTCCGCCGGCTTGACCGCCAGCGGCCGCGTCATCGGCACGCCGTCGAACCCGGTCCAGCACATCCGCTCGTAGTCGAACAGCTTGCAGGTCCGCACGATCCGCATATAGGTCCCGGGCGTCAGCGTGTATTCGTGCCCGTCCTGCCCAACCCGCGTCTTCAGCTCGGCCTGCGCCTCGGGCAGCGCATAGACCGGCGTCGTCGCGTTTGCATGATGTGCCGGATGGGCCATCACGTCGGTGTAGAGCGGAAAGATGTCGATCGGGATGTGCACATGCGCGGTGCCCATTACGCTGCCGTTATAGGCGCTCCACTTCGCCTCGTCACCGAACCAAGCGATGTCGGGATGGGTGTGGTTGAGATAGACGGTGAAGGCCGCGAAATAACTCCACACAGCGAAGGGAAGGGCCCAGCCCAGCGTCATGATCAGCCAGAGCGGCCTCTCGGGCGCGAGCCACGATCCCAGCATCCCCACGCCGGTCAGCGTCGCTGCGAACCCCGCGAGCACCCAAAGCGTATCGGGCAGATGCCGCCGCCATTGCGCCCGCGCCTGCGGCCAAATCGGCGCAATCATCAAGGGAAGCCAGATCGCCAGATGGTAATAGATCACCGGGCCGAAAGCGGAGCGATAGACCCGCTCGAGCCAGCGCCGCGCCGGCGAGGCAGCGGCGTATTCCGCCGGGCTCATCGGCGTCCACACCGGATCGACGCCTTTGAGGTTGGTGCGGCCATGATGGTTGCCGTTATGCGCCACGCGCCACAGGCTCACCGAATGCACGACGGGGATGAACGACAGCCGCCCGATCCACAGATTCCAGCTCCGCCCCGGCACGAAGGCGCCATGGCAGCAATCGTGGCCGATGATGAACAGCATCGCGATCATGAAGCCGTTGGCGATCGCCGAGGCGATATTCAGCCCGATGGGAAACGGCGCCAGCGCATCGATCATGGTCGCGGCATAGAGCGCGGAATAAAGCACGAAGCTGGTCAGCCCCCTGGCGAGCGACCGGGCATCGCTGCGCACGGTTTCGCGTACGCTGCTTACCGCGCCCCTCGCGCCAATCGCCTCCATGCCCCACTCCGTCCGGCTTATATGTGTAGTTGTCCGGAGTGTGGACCGGTTGCACCTAACGAAACGTTGCAGGAAACCGCTGTGAAAGCGCCTTTCCATTAACCGTTCCTCCCTCGTCGTTACGGGGGAGGGGACCGTCGCGAAGCGATGGTGGAGGGGAGCCCTCCCGCACCAAGATTTAGCGCGAAGGCGCCGTTGTCGGCGAGAAATCGAACCCGCACCAGCAGTCGCGCTCGGTGTCGTAGAGCTTGCAGGTCCTGGTGAGCTGCCAGTGATAGGCCGGGGTCCAGCGGATGCTGATCACGTCGTCCCCGTGCTGCTCTTCCAGCGTCCGCTGCGCCGCCTTCAGCGAATAGAGCGGGATGATCGGGTTCAGGTGATGCGCGCTGTGCTGCATCAGCCGGTGAAAGAGGATGTCGATGATTTCCGGAAAGCGGATCCGCACCGTGCCGTGCAGCTTCTGGCTCAGCGTCGAGGGCCGTCCCGTCGGCTCGGACCACTTCACGTCGGGCCCGGTGTGCTGGATCACGGTGACGAAGGAGATGAACAGATTCCAGACGAGGAACGGCAGCAACAATCCGTACACGGAGGCATTGAAGAACGCTGCGCTCCACCCCACATGACCGAAGGTGTGCGACAGCCAGGTGAGGCTGGCGAGAAAAATTCCGATCCAGACATAGACGAGGAGGAAATCGATCCAATCCCGCGCCGTCAGCTTGGTGCCGTCCAGCGGCAGGAAAATCTGGTTCCACCAGATGTCGGTCAGATAGAACAGCGGCTGGCCCCAGACGCTGCGCTGGAAACGGTAATGCGCCTGCTTGAGCGGCGATGCCGCGCGATAGGCCGCGGCCGACATCGGCGAGTAGGCGTTGTCGATCCCGATCTGCGCGGTATAGCGATGATGGACCTGGTTGTGATGATAGGCCCAGCGGCTCATCGGATGCAGCGCCGGCAAAAATCCGATCGTGCCGATCAGGCGGTTGAGCCATGGGAACCGCGTCCCGCCGCGGTGGGCGCAGTCATGCCCGATGATCGCGAGCGTCGAGGTCAGTACGCCGGCGACGAACGCCAGCGCCAGCTTCGCCCAAAGATCTTCGAGCAGCACGGCACCCGCGACCGCTGCGCCATAGGCCGTGAATTCGACTAGCAACAGCAGGATCGGCCGCACCAGGTGGCGCGTGACGAAGGGCAGGACGGTCTGCTCGGGACGGGTGGCAAGATCGGTCATGGCACAACCCATTATAGGTTAACCCTGCCGCTCCGGCCACCGCCCAAAGGTTAAGGCGTTTACCGGGTTGACTGTTCCGTTGCGAAAGCGCATCGGCCCGCCGATGACTATCTCCCGTTGGTGGTTCCCTCACGTCCATGCCGACCGCAAGGCGCTCCTGCGCCGGCGGAATGCCATCAAGGTTGCATTGCGCGCCCATCTGGCGGCCCAAGGCTTCACCGAGGTCGAATGTGGCGCTCTCGCCGTCTCGCCCGGCAACGAGGCCCATCTCCACGCCTTCGCCACCGAAGCGCTGACCACCGCCGGCGAGACGCGCCGCCTCTATCTCCACACCTCGCCCGAATTCGCCGCCAAGAAGCTGCTCGCCGCCGGCGAGGAGAATATCTTCGAGTTCGCCCGCGTCTTCCGCAACCGCGAGCGCGGCCCGCTCCATGCGCCCGAGTTCACGATGCTCGAATGGTACCGCGCCGGCGCGCCCTACGAGGCGGTGCAGCAGGATTGCCTCGCCCTCATCCGCCTCGCCGCCGGCGAAGGCGGCCGCCTCACCTGGCGCGACCGGATCTGCGATCCGCACGCCGTGCCGCAGCGCCTCACCGTCGCCGAAGCTTTCACCATCCACGCCGGCATGGACCTGATGGCGACGCTCTCGCCCGATGGCATCGGCGACCGCAACGCCTTCGCGGTGAAAGCCCGCCGCGCCGGCTTCGTCGTCACCGACAACGACAACTGGTCCGACATCTTCTCGAAAGTCCTCGCCGCCGCCATCGAGCCGCGCCTTGGCCTTTCCGTCCCGACGCTCCTGATCGAATATCCGCGTTGCGAAGCCGCCCTCGCGAAGGCCACGCCCCACGACCCGCGCGTCGCCGAGCGCTTTGAGCTCTACGCCTGCGGTGTCGAGCTCGCCAACGGCTTCGGCGAGCTCACCGACCCCGTCGAGCAGCGTGCCCGCTTCGACGCCGAGATGGCCGAGAAGGAGCGCATCTACGGCGAACGCTACCCGGTCGATGAAGACTTCCTGGCGGCGCTGGAACACATGCCCGCCGCCAGCGGCGTCGCGCTCGGCTTCGATCGCCTGGTGATGCTCGCCACCGGCGCCCCCCGCATCGACGAAGTCCTCTGGACGCCTGCGCCTTAGAGCGGTTCCAGGAAAAGTGTGCAGCGGTTTTCCGTCCGGAACCGCGACAAAACAAAGAGCTAGAGCATTTTTGCGATTCAACGAAGCGCAAAAATGCTCTAGCGACCCCATAGCGGCAGCAGGAAGATCGCGACATTCACGGCGAACCCCACGTTCCAGATCAGCGTCCGCGTCCACGGCCAGTTGTTGAGATAGGCCGCGACGAACGCAAGCCGCAGCAAGATGAAACCGGCGGCCAGCAGATCGATCAGGTGTTGCGGCGCCGTGCGAAATTCCGCCAGCAGGACCGCGGCTGCGAAGAACGGAAAAGTCTCGATCCCATTCGCATGCGCGCCCAGCGCCCGCGCCCGCAGCGGCTCGGACCAGAACTTGGGATCGCGCGGTCTCCCGTTGTCGAATTCGCGCCAGCCGAGCGGCTTGAATGGCGCGAGGGTCAGGAGATAGATCAGCACCGCCGCGAGAAGCATCCACTCCGCGACGGTCATCGAGTCATTTCCCGCGCAGGCTCTTGAAGAACGCGCTCACCTTGTGGCGGGTCTGTTCCCACCACACGACGCGGCCATTGGTCACCCAGTTGAGCTGGATCACGCGGCGCGGGCCGTCGAATGCCTCGAAGCCGTGCCAGGCGTTCGGCTTGTTCTCGAATACCAGCAGCGTGCCCTCATCCGGCGGCACTTCGGCGATGACGGCATTGAGATTGTCCGGCGCGCGCAGCAGGCGCAGGCGTCCGCCCGGCGCTTCCCATTTGCCGTTCATGTAGATCAGCACGGTGACGAGCTTGGTCACGCTGTCGGTATGAATCTGCCCATCGCGCGCCGCCGAGATGCCGCGCACCGTCACCATGTCCGGCCGCGCCGAGAGGTCGATGCCGAGCTTCTCCGCAACGGCCGTCTTGAACGCCGGTCCTCTGATCGCATCCATGAAGTTGCGGAACGCCGGGCCATAGCTCAGCGTCGGCAGCGGGAAGCTCCCCGCATGGGTCACGGTGGGAAAATCGGCGTTGATCGCCGCCAGCGCTTCGGCCTTCACGAAACCCGGCACGATGAACCACGGAAACGGCTCGCGGGTCAGCTGCGCGGCGCGCACCGCGTCGACGTCGATGGGAGTACTAATAGAAGCCATTGCCGTACTTTCCGACCACGGTTTTCATGACACGCACGCATTCGTCCACGTCGTGGCTTGGATTTCTCGCCAGCATGATCGGCGCCGCAACATCGTAGAACACATTCAGCCCGGGATAGTAGATGAGCAGGCGAAAGGTCTGCGGCGAAACCATCCCGTCCTGATAGAGGCGGTAGGCGGCATTGAAATGGACCGTGACCCGGCGGGCATGGCCGTGGAGGGCCTCGGCCGCCGCCGGATCCTGCGTCTCGAGCTGCCGGAACGGCACACCGGCGTCGGGAAAATTTCCGCGGCGCGGCCGCCAATAGTCCGACAGGGCGATGATCGCCGCGTGCATATCGGCCGCGCGATACGCATTCAGCATCTCGAGATAGACCGTGGCATTGGCCGCCTTCAGCGTGGCTTCCGTCGCTTTTGCGGTCTGCGTG
>Ga0310811_10010327_pt1 | contig 12055 bp, 9 predicted proteins | sample YCmetagenome_FD_207642 | JGI IMG/M metagenome (GOLD analysis project Ga0310811, IMG submission 207642) | Soil microbial communities from experimental microcosm in Duke University, North Carolina, United States - YC | ecosystem: Engineered > Artificial ecosystem > Soil microcosm > Unclassified ...
GGCCACGAATCGGGCAAAGTTGTCCGGGTTTTTCGACCTGTGGCCCGGCAATGTCAGGACCGACCAGCAGTGGTGGCGGTAGCTTGCCCAGTGGAACCACCTGATGGGGCGGGGGCAGCGAGTGCACAGCGCGCATCCGGCAGTCCGTCGCGGCGGTGTTCTGATCCGCCTGCTCGGCCGGCCTGAGATCCTCGGGGTCGACGGTCCGCTACCCGTCGACTCGGCCGAGGCGTGCACTCTTCTCACCAGAATCGCCTTGCACCCCAACGAGATCGTGCTGACCGAGCACACCGAGGCGGCCGACGAGCTGCGTGTGCTGCTGGACAAGGCCGATCCGGGCGGCGACACCGAACTGATCACCGAGCGCTTCGGCTACCGGCTGCGCGTCGACCCCGAGCGCATCGACGTGCACGACCCGACGGCCATCTCGGCCGCCGATCTCGCGCTGCTGCCGGACGGGCTGCGCCGGGACCTGGTCGGCCGGCAGATGACCGAGCTGCACCGGCAGGGCCGCCGCGCCGAGGCGCTGGCCGTCTACGAGCGCATCCAGGCCGGCCGCCGCGACCAGCCGCTGGACCCGGTGCTGCGGGCCCTCTACGACCGCATCCTGTACGACGACCCGTCGCTGCTGCCGCCGGAGCCGTCCAGTGTGGAGATCGCCGGCGTGGTCGCGCCGGCGCAGTTGCCGCCGGCCCCGACCGGTTTCACCGGCCGCCACGAGGAACTGTCCAGCTTGGACCGTCTGCTCCAGGAGGACACGTCCACGCTCGGCGTTGTCGTCGGCGCCGCTGGCACGGGCAAGACGGCGCTGGCGGTGACCTGGGCCGGTCAGGTGGCGCGGGAGTTCCCCGACGGCCAGTTGTTCGTGTGCCTGCGCGGTTACGACCAGAACCGGCCGCCGGCGGAGCCGGCGGACGTGCTGCGGCGGTTCCTGATCGCGCTGGGCGTCGCCCCGCAGGCGGTGCCGGTCGATCTGGCCGAGCGGGCCGCGTTGTACCGGTCGCTGCTGGCCGGCCGGCGTGTGTTGGTGATGCTGGACGACGCCCGCGACTCGGAGCAGGTGCGCCCGCTGCTGCCCGGCGGGCGGGGCCCGCTGACGATCGTGACGAGCCGTCGCCGGCTGGACGGTCTGGTCGCGCGGGACGGCGCCGCGTACGTGCCGGTGGGCACTCTGCCGGGCCCGCAGGCGGTGCGGCTGCTCGACGAGGTGTCGGACATCAGCTGGTCGCAGCGCGATCCGGTGAATGCGTCACGAATTGCAAACCTTTGTGGCAACCTTCCGCTGGCGCTGCGCATCGTGGGCGCACGGCTGGCCATGGCCCCCAACGGCACGCTGGCCCGGCTGGCCGACGAGCTGGCCGACGAACGGCACCGGCTCCAGGTGCTGGACATCGAGGATGACGACGACGACATGCAGGTGAGCGTGCGGCGGGCGTTCGACGTCTCCTACCGCACGCTGCCGCCGGAGTACGCGTCCGTGTTCCGGCTGCTGGGCTTCTTCCCCGGCCCCAACTTCGGGCCGCACCTGGTCGCGGCCATGAGCAACGGCTCGGTCAGCGCCGCCCGCACGGCACTGCGCGCGCTCAGCGCCGCGCACCTCATCACCGAGACCACCCAGGACTGGTTCACCATGCACGACCTCGTGCGGCTGCACGCCCGTGAGGTCGCGTTCTCCGAGCTCACGCAGGCCGAGGCGTTCGCCGTGGGCACGCGCGTCCTGGAGTACTACTGCGTGGTCTCGGACCGGGCCCGCCGGCTGATCCGCCCGCCCGCGGATTCGCTGGCCCCGTCGCTGTGCTCGCTCGTGTCCACGCCACGGCTGGAGACCCGGGCCCACGCGTTGGCGTGGTTCGAGCGCGAGCGCAGCAACCTGCTGTCCGTGCTGCGTGGCGCGCACCAGGGCTCCTTCCACACGCGCGTGTGGCAGCTGGCCCGCCTGCAACTGGACTTCCTGGCCACGCACTGCCCGTGGGAGGACTGGCGCACCAGTCACGAGTTGGGGCTGGCCGCGGCCAAGGCGGCCGGCGACCGCAACGGCCAGGCTCTCATGCACCACGGCCTGGGCCTGCTCTACGGGCGGTTGGGCGAGCACGAGCGCGCGCTGGCTGAGCACGAGGCGTGCCGACGGCTGGCCGAGGGCGACGGCGACCTGCCGGTGGTGGCGCTCGGATCGGCCCACGCGGCATCCTCGCTGTTCCACCTGAGCCGGCACGACGAGGCGATGGCGCTGTCGCGGCAGTCGCTCGCGCTGTACCGGCTGCTCGGCGACCGCTACCGGCAGGCGCAGCCGCTGAGCACGCTCGGCGAGCTGGCCCGGTTGAGCGGGGACTATGAGGCGTCGCTGGCCTACAACCAGCAGGCGCTGCGCATCTACCAGCAGTACGACGACTCGGAGCGGCAGGCGTGGGTGCGCGTGCACCTGGGCGAGACCAACCGCGCCGCCGGCTGGCTGGACCACGCGGAGGCGTGCTTCACCGAGGCCGTGCGCCTGTCGCGGGTCAGCGGCACCGCGCTGCGTGAGGGTTACGCCGTACGTGGCCTGGGCGATGTCCATCTGGACCGCGGCGACAAGCTCGCGGCCCGCGCGGTGTGGGAAGAGGCACTTCGCACGTTCGGCCACATCGGCGCGCCGTGGGTGGCCAGCGTGCGGGCGCGACTGGCGAAATTGCTCGGCTGAGGGAACGCCGGGCCTGGGTCGCGCGTCCCATGCTGCATGCCATCCGGGTGACACGTTCGGCCTAGCAGCGTGACTGTCGACTACCTAGAGTAGTCTTTTGTTAGCCTGTTCCGGGGAGACGCCTCACGAACGGTTAACGGCTTCCCGTAAGTTGGACGCATCGCTCGCCTCAGGGAGCTGCCCCGAATGATGCTGCCGTCCACGACCGTCGAGCGAGCAGGTGCCATGCTCGAGTTCGGCGTGCTCGGTCCGGTACAGCTGCTGGTCGACGGGCGTCCGGCCGCGCTCGGCGGATCCGGCGTGCGCAGCCTGCTCGCGTTGCTGGTGCTCGACGCCAACCAGGTGGTCTCGTTCGACCGTATCGTGGATGCGCTCTGGGGGGACGAGCCGCCGGAGACAGCTCGCACGATCGTGCACGGTTACGTCTCGAAGCTCCGGCGCATCCTGGCCAAGGCCGGTGGCGCCGCGTCCATTCGCACCCAGCCGCCCGGCTACGTGCTCCAGGTGCAGCCCGAGCTGGTCGACCTGCATCGGGCCAAGCGGCTGATCGGCGACGCCGGCGGTCGGCCGGCGGCCGAGCGGGCCGAGCTGCTCGGGCAGGCGTTGGACCTGTGGCGCGGCCCGGTGTTGGCCGGCGCGCAGCTGCAGAAGACCGGCCAGCCCGACATCGACGAGCTGCGGCTGGTCGCCGTGGAAGAGCGGGTCGCGGCCGACCTGGAGCTGGGCCGGCACGCCGAGGTGATCGGCGAGCTGCGCCGGCTGGTCGACGATCATCCGTTCCGGGAGCGGCTGCTCAGCCTGCTGATGCTGGCCCAGTACCGGTCGGCGCGTCGGATCGACGCGCTGGTCTCGTATCGGCGGTTCCACCGCTACGCGAGCGAGGAACTGGGCATCGATCCCGGCCCCGAGCTGCGCCAACTGCACGAGCAGGTGCTGCGGGACGATCCGGCGCTGCGGCTGGCGACGCCGACCCGGCCCGGCCGGCAGGTCTACGGCCCGGTCATCCCGGCCCAGCTGCCCGCCGCGACCAGCGCGTTCGCCGGCCGGGACGTGGAGTTGGCCTGGCTGGACGGCATTCAGCACGGCGGCGGTATCGAAGGCGCGATCACCGTGGCCGGTGTGGTCGGCCCGGCCGGCATCGGCAAGACCGCGCTGGCCCTGACCTGGGCCCACCGCAACGCCGACGCCTTCCCCGACGGCCAACTGTTCGCCGCACTGCGAGGCTTCGACCCGGGCCATGAACCGACCTCGCCGGGCGAGGTGCTGACCCAGTTCCTGCTGGCCCTTGGCGTGCCGTCGGAGGCGATCCCGCTCGACCTCAACGAGCGTGCCGGTCTCTACCGATCGCTGCTGGCCGAGCGTCGTGTGCTGGTGCTGCTGGACGACGCCCGCGACTCCGAGCAGGTGCGGCCGCTGCTGCCGGCCGGCTCCGGATCGCTGGTGGTCGTCACCAGCCGTCGTCGTCTGGACGGTCTCGTGGCCCGCGGCGGGGCGCGCTTGTTGGCGTTGACCACGCTGTCCAGCGAGGCATCGGTGCGGTTGCTGGACTTCTCGACCGGACATCAGCGCCGCAGTGCCGAGATCGACTCGCTGCGGCGGCTGGCCGCGCTCTGCGGGCATCTGCCGCTGGCGTTGCGCATCGCCGCCGCCCGGTTGGCCGCCAGTCCACAGTGGACGGTTGAGGACCTGGTCAGTGAGCTGGCCGACGAGCAGTACCGGCTGCGCGCCCTCGACCTCGAGGACGCCGACACCAGCGTGCGCGGGGCGTTCGACGTGTCGTACCGGACGCTGCACCCCGACCTGGCCGAGACCTTCCGCGCGATCGGCGTGCACGAGGGCAGCTCGGTGTCGCCGCACGTGGTCGCGGCACTGACCGGCGTCGACCTGGTGACCGCGCGGCGGCGGCTGCGGGAGCTGGCCAGCGCGCACCTGCTGGCCGAGACCCGGGCCGACCGCTACACGCTGCACGACCTGATCCGGCTGCACGCCCGTGAGGTCGCGGCGGCTGAGCTCGACGACCAGCAGCGGGCGCAGGCGGCCGAGAAGCTGGTGAGCTTCTACCTGCTCGTGGCCGACCGCGCGCACCGGCTGGTCCGCCCGCCGCGCGACGCCCACGTGCCGACCGTGACCGGCGAGATCGTCGAGATCCCCATGCTGGCCTCGGCCGAGCAGGCGCTGCGCTGGTTCGACGCGGAGTGGCCCAACCTGGTCGCCGCCGTGCGACTGGGCGCGGCGGCCGGCCTGCACGCGCACACGTGGCAGCTCGCGCTGTGCCTGCGCACGTACATGTACCTGCGCGGGCTGACCTCCGACTGGGCCGCGGTGTTCGAGCTGGGCCTGCGCGCCGCGCGGGCGGTCGGCGACCGCGACGGCGAGTCCCGCATGCTGCGCGGCCTGGGCAACGCCGCCGAACTCGTCGGCGAGTACGACCTGGCGCTGGAGCGCTACCTGGCGGCGCACGCCATCGCCGTGCAGCTGGACGACCAGGCGCTGATCGCGCTGGCCGGCGACAACCTGGGCGGCATCCTCACCGAGCGCGGCCGCTACGACGAGGCCGAGACGTACCTGCGCGCGGCGCTGGACCTGTACCGGCGCAACGGCGACCGCCAGGGCGAGGCCGTCGCCGTGAACAACCTCGGCGTGCTGGCCCAGGACCGTGGCGAGAACGAGAAGGCGTTCGACCACTACTTGCGCGCGTTCCAGCTGCACCGGGACGGCGGCAACCACGAGGACGGCGCCCGCACGCTGGCCAACCTGTGCTGGGTCAGCCGGCAGCTGGGCCGCTACGGCGAGGCCGAGGGCTACGCCCGCGACGGCCTGCGCGTGGCCCAGACCTATGGCATGGCCTACGTCGAGGCGATGCTGCACCACCAGCTCGGCGAGCTGCATCTGGAGCAGGGCCGCGGGCAGGCCGCGCGCCTCGAACTCAACCTCGCACTGGCCGTATACCGGCGCATGCGCTCCCCGTACGCGGAGGCCGTCGAGGCCGCCCTGGCTGGTTTAGCCGACGTTTAGCCCCCCTGCCAGCGGATGTGAAAACGTGGCAGGCGGACACCGCCGACGCTGTCCGCGAGGCTTGCTGCCGTGCGGGTGATGCTGGGGGACCCAGAGGGGGGTCTGTCACCCGGTCGGGTCAGCCGGCGCTCGGGGGAGAGCGCCGACTGAGCCGCGCTGTGTGGTTCCTACTTGCACCTGGGGGTCAGGTAGGAACCACACGGGCTCTGGGCGACGTGTGCCCGCGGAAAGCGCGGGCCGCGTCGCCCGTCGTCTCTTCTGGGGGGCGACCCCCAGACCCCCGAATGCCGGGCTGCGCCCGGCGTGCTCACACTCAGAGCTCGCTCAGTTCCGGCCGCTTGGGCGTCAGGCCGTCGCCGGAGTGCACGCGACGCAGCCGCCGACCGATCCACGGCATGAAGAAATCCTTGGCCCAGCGCAGATCCTCCTGCCGCCGGGCGAAACCCCCGAGCCGCGTCACCGGCGGCCACGGGTCGTCCCACGACCCTGCCTCCACGCCCAGCCGGTCCGCGACCAGCAGCGCCAGCCGGCGGTGGCCCTCCGGCGACGGGTGCAGCCGGTCGGCCGCCCAGGCCCGCGAGTCGCGCAGCATCTCCAGCGGCCACAGGTCGACCACGGTCGCGCCGTGCTTGTCGGCGATGGCCCGCAGGTGCCCGTTGTAGGTGGCGATCTTGCCGCGTAACCGGCCCAGCACCGGGGTGCCCTTGGTGTCCATCCCGGTGAAGATCACCACGTGGCTGCCGGCCGCGGCCAGCTGCGTGGCGGCGTCGTCGAACAGCTCGGCGATCCGGTCCGGGTCGCTGCCCGGGCGGAGGATGTCGTTGGTGCCGGCGCACAGCGTCACCAGGTCGGCCTTCATCGCCGCGGCCAGCGGCACCTGCTCGGTCAGGATCTCCAGCATCTTGCGGCTGCGCACGGCCAGGTTGGCGTACCGGAAATCCGGCGTGCCCGCCGCCAGCAGCTCGGCCAGCCGGTCGGCCCAACCCCGGTAGACCTGGCCGTCCGGGCCCAGGTCCTCCAGCCCCTCGGTGAAGCTGTCGCCCACGGCCACGAACGTGGTGAAGCGGTGCTGCACTGCCGTTCCTCCCTCGAATCCCCCACGAATTGGTTGGACAGGCCAACCAACCAGTCAGGATGCACCGCCCGGCTCGACCTACGCCACCGTCGGTTACGCCGCCGTAGGTGATCGGCAGCCGTTAGGGTCTGCGCCATGTCCGCACGCGTGCTCCCGCTGGTCGCCGGCCTGTTCCTGCTCACGGCCTGCACGTCAGGAGGCAACGCGCCGACCGTCACCGGCAGTCCCGGCGTGTCCGGGATCTCAGCGGACCGGCCGGCGTCGCTGGACGGCATCGATCCGTGCGCGCTCATCGACGACCGCGGCCGCGGGGCGCTCGGCATCACCACCGCGCCACACAATGGGGTGAATGTGTCGGCCTCCAGCTCGTGCGGCTGGCTGCTGCCCGACGGCTACTACGCCACGGTCGGTCTGTTCACCCAGGTCGGCCTGGATGACCTGGCCGTTCCCGCCGGCACCACGGCCACCTCGATCGGCGGACGGCCCGGCAAGAAGGTCGTGAAGACCACCGATCCGGGCTGCTCGCTGTACCTGGCCGCGACCGCCCACTCCAGCGTCCAGATCGACGTCGACCAGGGCAAAGACCCGGAGGTCTCCTGCTACGACGCGCTCAAGGTGGCCTTCGTGGCCGACCCTCGGTTGCCGGCCGCGCCGTAAGTCCGCAGGGGCTACTGTCTGCGCCGACCCTGTCGCTCTCAGTGTGCCCTGGAGTCGGTGGATGCAGCGCTACGGGTGGCTGGTCGCCGCCGCGGCCACCGGTGTGGTGATGGTTCTGGTCGCCGTGGTCGCCGGCGGCAGCGACGCCGCGCCGCGGACCCGACCCGGTGACCTGCCGCCGCTCGGGCAGCCCGTGGTCGTGCAGGAACCGGGCGGCGGCGAGCCGCTGAGCTACGGCGACACCGCCGCGTACGACGCGTGCGCGTTGCTGTCCACGCGGACCCTGGGCGATCAGGGCGTGCGCATCGATCCCGGCTCGTCGTTCATCGACAGCCACCTCGACGGCACCGTGCCGCCCGACGCCGCGGTGCCGCAGGGCGGTCTGGACTCCATCAGCAACTGCCGGTACACGCTGCTCGGCGGCGACGAGTTGAGCGTCACCGTGCAGCAGACGCCGTTCACCACACCGGACAAAGTGGACCAGACCCGGGCGTGGCCGCAGCAGAACAACGCCGTGGTGCGGCACGACCGCGGGCTGGACGTCTCGTCCTATCGGGACGGTGCCGGCTGGACCACCGTGATCGGCCGGCCCAGGCTCGCCGTCACGATCAACTTCGACCTGCGCCGGCCGGTGTACGGCGACCGGGACCAGCACCAGTTCGTGCTCGACGTGACCAGGACCGTGGTCGACGCCGTGGTCGCCGGGCCGGCCGGGCCCGCGGTGTACCGGCACACCGGGCCGTTCACCGGTGTGCCGAGCCCGTGCCAGCTGCTCACCGCGGACGCCTTCCAGCAGGCCTATCCCGACCGGCCGTCCTCGCTCGTGCTGGAGTACGCCGACGCCGGTTTCGCCACCGTGGCGCAGGACGACGGGGAGACCGCGCTGCGCACCTCGGCCAGCTGCCGGCGGTCCAATGTGGTGCCCGACGGGGCGCTCGGCCCGCTGTACCGGGAGATCCGGCTGGACATGGTCGTGTGGGACAAGTCGCAGTGGACCGTGCCGCGTGACCACACCGACTGCGGCGGGGCGGCCGTGACTCTTGGCGTGACTCTTGGTGACGGGGCGAGCTGCCTGACCGATTCAGGGCCCTCGACCTGGAATCTGTCCTTCCGAACCGGACGATCGGTGATCACGCTTTCCACCGGTGGGACCGCCGCCGGCGACCGCGAAGCGGTGAAACGCCTGCTCACACCGGTCGCGCGGACGATCGTCGCCCGACTGCGGTGAATATCTCGTTCGAGTGGGAACCTTGGTGAAGTTTTCTCCGTCCGAGAGGGCAGTTCGCTAGCATCAGGAGCCGTCAGCACTCAGGGTGGGGAGAGGCATGTCGACACCAGGGGACCAGTCGTCGATGGACCCGGCGGCGCAGGCTACCTATGACTACGCGCAGCGGGTGAACCAGCAGACCGGCGGTGGGGGCGGTCTGTTCGGTGGTCTCTTCTCGATGGTCGAAGGCTTGTCCGGCGCGGCGCAGACCGGCCAGTTCGCGGTCGACGAGAACACCGCCAAGGTCATCAACGACAAGTTGACCGAGATCAAGGGCATCGCGCAGCAGGCCCGGCTGAAGTTCCGGGATCTCAACGAGATGCAGATCGGCGGCGGCTATGCCCAGCAGATCGCGCAGCGCAACGCGCTGATCGAGAACGGTGGCCCGGATTCGGCCGGCGGTCAGATGGCCGCGTTCGCCGACAATCTGGACAAGCTCATTGCCGTGATCAATTCCAGTGTCACCGGCTACCAGAGCAGCGATCAGGATGCGCATGGCGGCGTGAAGCGGGCGGGTAATTACTAGTGCGTCGTTCTTTGCTACTGACCGTGGTCGCGGCCGGTGTCGCGGTGGCGGCCGCCGGCTGTGGCGGTGTCGCTGGCGGTACGGCCTCGCCCGCGACCAACACCAGCACGGCAGCCGCGACCACCTCGACCACGCTGAGCTTCGATCCGTGCGCGGTGTTGCCGGCCGATGGCCTGGCCAAATTGGGTGTCACCGGGCAGGCGAAGATCGACCCGGACTCCGGCGCCTGCACATGGCTGGGGACCTTCGACATCAGCACGCACCTGCTGCCGTATCCGCTGGGCCAGCGGCCGAAGAAGGCCAGCAAGCCGACCATCACTCCGCTCACGATCGGCGGCCACAAGGCGGAGTTCTGGCGGTCGGACGTCGAGGGCTGGTGCAGCATGGAACTCGGCCTGGGGGCGGCCCAGAGCTTCGACATCGCGGTGGTCGCGCCGGACTCGAAGTCGATGGACACCGGCTGCGCCGCGGTCAAGGAGTTGGCCACCGCGGCTGAGCCGAAGCTGCCGACACCATGAGGACTTGGGAAACAGGGGGTATCGAGCGATGACTGGACAGCAACCGGCAGTTCCCCATCCGAACGCCAACTACCCGGGCATGTCGCACGAGGACCTCAAGAAGCTCGTGACGACCAACGTCAACCCGGGTGTCTCGTACGGCAACGGCGATGACTGGAAGGGCCTGGCCGGGCAGCTTCGCGAGGCGGCCATCACGCTGGACGCGGCGATCAACGGGTCGCAGTCGCACTGGGAGGGTGCGGCGGCCGACCTGGCTCGCGCGCACCTGTCCAAGGTCCGGGACTGGAGTGCCGACACCGCGGAGTTCTTCAACGCGACCGGCACGGCCATGCACGACCAGGTCGACGCGGCGGCCAAGGCCAAGACCGACATGCCGGATCCGATCAACTTCGACCCGGTGAAGATGTTCGAGCAGGCGGCGGGCAACCCGATCTCGATGATCGCGCTGCCGGCCGAGATGTACCTGACCTACAACGCCTCCAACGACGCCAAGGACAAGGCCGTCAAGGTGGTGCAGACGCGCGACGCCTCGATGCAGCAGGCCTCGGCGTCCATCCCGGCCTTCACGCCGCCGCCGGACATCAGCGACGGCAGCACGACCAACACCAGCGTGGCCAGCGCGGGACCGGTCGGCTCGGGCAGCGGAGTCGCGGCGTACCAAGGACATTCGGGCGGCGGCAGCTACGGCGGCGGTGGCTCGTACAACCCGGGCAACAGCGGCTACCAGCCGGTGCACCAGGGCCCGGGCGGCGGCAGCTACACGCCCAACCCGGTCGGCGGCGGCACCAGCGGCCCGACCCGGATCGCCGGCTACGACCCGGGGCCCGGCGCGCAGGGCTTCAACAACCAGAACCTGAGCAACAACCCGGGCGGCAACAACCCGTACGGGCCCAACGGCGGCGGCCCCGGCGGGGTCGGCGGCTTCGGCCCGGCCGGCTCCGGTGGCGGCGCGGGCGGCGGTGCCGGTTACCGCGGCGGCGCTTCGTCTTCGGCCTCGGCGGCTCGGCCCGGCGCGGGTCCGTCGGCCGGCGGCGCCGGCAGTGCGGCCGAGGGTGCCGGTGCGCGTGGCGGCATGGGTTCCGCGGGTGCGGCCGGCCAGTCCGGCATGGGCGGCGCTGGTGGCCGTGGCGGCAAGAAGGAAGAGGACAAGGAGCACAAGCGGCCGACCTTCCTGGTCGAGACCGACGACGTCTTCGGCGACGGCCAGATGGTCGCGCCGACCGTCATCGGTGAGAATCCGGCCGGCGGGTACTGATGCCGCCGATCGCGATCCTCCCGCTGGCCGCGTTCGACATCGTGTGGGAGGACCTGCGACTCGGGTCCGTGCCCTATCCGTTCGACGTGCCCAGCCATGGGGCGACCCTGGACGAGCGCGCGCGGTTGCGCACGGCCGTGTACGAGGATCTGGAGCGGGGTGGGCTGGCGCGTGGGCGTCAGCTCGACCCCAACCTCTTCGACGCGCTGCGGCTGCTGGCCCGGCCGCACGTTCAGCTGGACACCATCGCCACGCTGGACCGGCAGCGTGGGCTGATGCTGCACGCTGCCGCCGTGGCGGTCGGTCAGCGGGCGTTGTTGGCCGTGCAGCAGGGCGGCACGATGCGGCTGGAGTACATCCGCGACACCGCCCTCGCGGCGTCGCTGGTGGCTCTGCTGCCGCCGCACCAGCCCGGTCCCGGTCAGCAGGTGTCCGTGCCGGCCAGTGAGCTGGCGCAGCCCAACCGGCACAGTCCCGAGGCGCAGACGCTGACCACCATGCTCGGCGAGCCCGTGCTGCGGCTGGGACAGTTCGCCGGGGCCATGTTCGACGAGCAGGGCGTCGGGCGGCGGATGCCCGGGCTGAGCTGGTTCGACACCGAGGCCGGGCGGTATCTCGGAGTGGCGGGGCGGGGTCGCGACGGCGAGGATTGGGCGACCCTGTCGCCGGCCGACGCCAGTGGTCTCATCCACCGGCTCGGCGACATGATCAGGATGGCCAATCGGCGCTGAGGGTTACCCCTCGGTCGGCTGACATATCTGACACGAACGGGTGAGTAACTGCTCCATCCGGTAGCGCACGTGGTGTGCTGCCCGATGGTCCGACCGACCGGTCGATTTGAGCAGGAGTCATCCCGTGCGTTTGTCGTTGCGATCGGCGGTGTCCGCCAGCGCGGCCATCGCCGCCGTCATCGGTGTCGTTGTCGGCGTGCTGCTCGTGTCCACTTCGGACGGTCAGGCGCCGGCCCGCACCATCGACCGCGGCGGGCAGCCGCTGCCGACCAGTGGGCAGGAGGGGCCGGACGGCATGCCCATGGACGGCGACGGCTTCCCGGTCACCGTGATC
>Ga0310811_10010328_pt1 | contig 12055 bp, 15 predicted proteins | sample YCmetagenome_FD_207642 | JGI IMG/M metagenome (GOLD analysis project Ga0310811, IMG submission 207642) | Soil microbial communities from experimental microcosm in Duke University, North Carolina, United States - YC | ecosystem: Engineered > Artificial ecosystem > Soil microcosm > Unclassified ...
GTGAAATTCCGATATATAACAATGGCGCAGCGTTGGGGACAGGAAAAAACGGAAGTCTCCTGTATTCGTGCGTTCAACTGACCAGGATAACGACAGCAGTCCCGGGAACACGCATGGCTCGACGGGGAGGGCCGCAAGAAGGTGGAAATAACTGCTGGCTGGTATGGTCATATTGCGCACGCGGGAAGCATGACGTAAAAATTGATGGAACTCATGCTCGGCTAATGGGTCAGCGTACTGGGACCAGGAGTACTAGGTTTAGATGCTTGATCAGCGAATGAACGAATGAACGAAAGTGAACAGAATAGAACAGAATTCGAACAGAACAGAACGATGGGCTTGCTGATAATACTCCGCACTGACCTTGGTCTTGGGATCATATATCACTGGATGTAGCCTCGCCACACAGCCTAACAGTGGTCTTAACCCAAGCATGTTAGCCCAAAGTAAATCCATCGCAAGCTCGTGGAATGTTGTGCATGTCAGGGCGAGGGATGCAAGGGATTTTCGTGTTAAAGAATGAGTCAAGCCTGAAGAGCTCCGGAGTTGATCCAAATTCATGAATATCTCCGCAAGTATTTCCGAGACAGACAAAGCACGATGCATGATCACAAGTGCTATGTAGCGTCGATGGAGGATGTGTATGATAGTTGTAGCTTATAATAAACTGCTGATCGCTTCTTGGAAATTAATATTATTTTTGGTGAGACTAGCGGAGATTTGAATCCGGAGGCCGCGACCCTGTCGCCTCCTATTTCAATCGCAAGAGCTTTTTACTATTTACCAAGCTCATGAGCTCTGTTCTGTTCACCTCGGGCAAAAATGGCACTTCCATCTGTCAACCGCATGTTCATAGTCGCAGCTTGGTTAGAGTCTATACTCTATGGTATGTATCCTTTTTTACTGGGCAGCACAGAGATCTAGTGCTGATAATCCGCGTAATAGGAGTCAAGTGAGTTCGGTGTTGGAGACAGGGAAAGGCCACTGTTCTTATTTTTTTATCAACAGCTGCGTACTTTTTGGCGTGTGCATGTATGCCCTGTTTAGTCGGCACAAACCGTTGTATTGGTTCGTACGATTACTTCTTCAATCATTCGCCAGCATTCATCAATATTCGTTTATGGATCAGGATCAATGCGCTTTCGTGTATTTTCCACATCTCAATCGCGACAGCACACAACATCATCTCCCTCGTTTACTCTCTGAACGCCTTCACAAATCCTGCTATAATATCCGTCCCCGACGGAACTAACATATACTTGCTCAGTAACACAGCCTTGACGAAGACGATGGGGGGATTGTTTCTTCTAAACGTGGATATCATATTCTTCTCTTGAATCGCATCTCATTTCTATTTTTTCAGTCGCTCGCTCTAAATTTACTGCTAGTGAGTGACTACTGGCTTGACGACGTGTCGAACCTAACACCCGCAACAACAGATCTGGAGGCTTTATGTGGTTTGGAATAATAAGCGGATCCTTGCTATTGTCACGGTAAAAGATTTGATTTGATTTACTTGTCGCGCCTTTAACGAGCTGTGATACCGCTAGCTAATTCTGGAAGCTGGATGGTTCGGTAAGCTTGTTAACTTGAGTTAGCCACCAGATCGAGCACTCACGTCATCCATCTCCCCTATTAGCAACCGGTGTTGCAGACTGGATCATGGTGACAACCGGTCACACCTACACAAGTGCTGCTCTAGCTTTGGGGAAAGCTAGTTGCGCATTGGATCTTGCTCTTACTATCAGTATCACGTCCGGAATCGCATATCGTCTTTGGCGGGCGGGCCGAGATGTATATGGTTTAACCGGTCACAATACTTACAAAGCTGCCATATATACTATCATCGAGTCCGGTGCGATCTATACCAGTAGCATCGTGGTATTGTGCGCTCTGTACCAGTCCGGCAGCCCGGCTTTTAGCGTGGCGATTAATGTTGCTACCCAGATTTCTGTGGGCACTTTACGTTGCTTCTTTTTTGCAGTCTCACATTCTTCTAGACCCTGACTCCTCTTTTCCTCATCGCCAGCGTTAGCCTTGGCCTGATGCACAGAGAAAGTGCACATTGCGAGGCATCAACATCTGCGGGGCCCACTTTCAATCGACCCATCCAGGTCACGATCACCAAGGAGACCCGAATTCACCCTATAAACACTGGGAAGAGTCAGAGTATACATGATGTATAGTGACATTGGTTAGGAGAATCGCACGAATTCAATTCCTTCTATCAATGGAAGGATGGTAGACGTGCAGATTTTGCAGTGTTTCATGTTGCGCTTGCGTTGGGAACTCGAGGAATTCAGGTGACGATCATCCAATGACTCCAGGAAGAACTGACAACCCTTCAACACGCACGCGACGACGTTTACCCATGCAAGTGCTCCCTCCCGATTTTTACCATCATGCTACGCAGATTTCTGGCCCCACGCTCTTTGTGCGGGTTCCGGAGGTTTGGCGGTGTGCGGAGCCATGGATCTACGGTGGCACGCCAATCGGCTTTCAGATGAGGCTAAGGATGTGCTGCGGTGCTGCCTCCGGAGCTTTAACGAGAGATTGCTATTCTCCATGGTGAGATGGGCGTAGCTGATTGGGATATACTCTGGCGTTCGAGACCAGGCACCGTAATCGGAGTATGTAGACATGAATGGTTGTCACGTGATGTTGTACGAAATATTTGTGATCAGCGCTTGTAATGCAGAATCTAAAGCCTGCTCCGAGTTCTGAAGTTCCGAAGCATCCAACATGCCTGAGATTACAATTCTCAAGCGACCGAGGGAGGAAGCTGTCATAACTCAGCGGATGTTCTTCAAAAAGACTGCCCGAGGAAAAGTCATGAAAGGTACCTTTCATCTCATCACGATTCCTCATCTTGTTCACTGTTTCTCCTTAGTTCTACGCGAACGGTACCTTCGAGACGATATATCTTGTGGTGTTGACGGTTGTAGGGCATGCAACGCGACAGCGCAGACTGTCCTTCCGCGTTCTGGGGACACCACCCACAAAGATTTCCCCACTGGGCACTATATCCTACCCGATACTAATGTATTTCTTGCACAGGTATGCACACAAGTACGAGGCTGTGAACGGCGCTGATACCTTACAGATGGACTTGATCGAATCCAATTACTTCACACCCCCCATCATCGTCCTACAAACCGTTATGGAGGAAGTTCGTCATCGGTCATTACCCTTGTATAGTCGCCTCAAGGCCCTCACAACAACTGACGAGCGGAAAGTATGGGTGTTTTACAATGAGTTCAGGTCGTGAGTTATTTTCATGAATATACCCATGTCGTCGAGTTTTCTCTGTCGCGGTTGACGATATGTTGCTTCACCACCTCCTGTTCCGAACTGAGCCCAATCTTTGACCTTGAAGTTGCGTTTCATGCCATCTTTAAATCTTGGCGCTCTCATGGAGTGTCACAAATTTCCCTCATCACTGACATATGTGACATAGAGAGACTGCTATCGTGCGAGAAGACAACGAAACGCCGAACGACCGGAATGATCGAGGTCGGTGATATTCAGATTCGTATTTTGGGTAAACCAATAAAGATCACATAGGTATCAGGAAAGCTGCAGAGTGGTATAACGCGCATCTAACACTGGCACACCCTCCGATCCGAGGTCAACCAAAGTTAGCGCTGCCCGAGGTTGTATTGATCACAGATGACTTTGCAAATCGCCAAAAAGCAGAAAAGGAGAAAATCCCATGCATTTCAGGTGTGTATTGTCTGATATATACTTTGCCTCGCTTTTTTAAAGATGTCCTGAAGTGCGCAATTATGTGGATGGCATGAAAAACTCGGATCAACTTCTCGATCTACTTTCAGCGACTGGCTCAGATGAAGTGGAACCTACCAGAGCTGTTGCAGGGCGTACTGCGCTCTATGCTGATGTACGGTGAATATGACTTCGAAATTTCTTGACACTTATACCGCACTTCACAGTATCTTCCCATGTCTACCCTCGTGGCGGGAGTCAAAGCTGGTCAACTCCATCAAGGTCACTTTAATGCAAATCAATATAACTACCTCGAGGTTTGCAACGAATACCTCCGCTCATGCCAGTGCTGATTTTTTTCAGGGTACCGTTCCTGTCCCTGCGTTCACGAAACCTGTCCTTCTAGTTGGCAGGGAAAATATGAACCGAGCGGTTCAGGGAGACGTCGTAGTGGTCGAAGTATTCGATGAAAGAGAATGGAAAGCACCAGCTGACGAGGTCATCGACCAGGAAGGCAAGCTAGCTTGGTTAGACTGAGTGACTGAATGCCAATTTTTCTTCTCAGCGACACTCAAAAACGATGATGCGGAAGACTCAGAGGAAGAGGTTGACGACTTGATGGTGCACGAGCATGAATCCAAGGCTCTTCGCGCTGAACATGCGAAAAAGGCTCCTGCAGAGAAACAACCCACCGGTCGAGTGGTTGGCGTCATCAAGCGCAACTGGAGAGCGTACGTTCCCCTCCTAGTTATATATTTAGCAGGTTCACGAGGTGATTTTGGTACAGATATGTTTGTCACATCGACTCTACAAGTCTCACTTCAAGTAATGCTACGTCACTCGGGCTTCAAACCGTGTTTGCTACTCCAGTCTCGAGACTACTCCCTCGCATCCGACTACGTACACGCCAAGCACCGTCGCTCGTTGGCAATAAAATATTGGTGACAATCGACCGGTGGGAAATCACTTCTCGGTATCCAGAGGGTCATTTTGTCCGTACGCTTGGAAAGGCAGAAAGCAAAGAGGCTGAGCAGGAGAGTCTCTTGTTGGAGTTTGAGGTACCATATAGGCCCTTCGGAAAGGCAATTCTCGACTGTCTGCCGCCAGAAGGCGAGCAATGGGTTGTCCCGCCTAAGAGTGCAACGTTTCCGGAATGGAAAGACCGCGCGGACTTGAGAGATCTCATTATCTGCAGTATAGATCCCCCAGGTAATACTCGTTGGACAACTGCGGAAAAACAGGCATACTGACTTCTTGAATCAGGCTGTCAGGACATTGACGATGCCTTGCATGCACGTCGTTTGACGAATGGTAATATTGAAGCTGGCGTTCGTAAGTTTTACGTTTTTCTGTTCCTTAAGTTTATTCCCATGATGGTCAACAGATATCGCGGATGTATCTCACTTTGTACATCCGGAGACTGCGATGGATAACGAGGCTGCTGCACGTGGATCTACAGTCTACCTTGTTGACAAGCGCATCGACATGTTACCCGCGCTTCTTGGCACGAACCTTTGCTCCCTCAGGCCGCATGTTGAGCGACTAGCGTTTTCGGTCATCTGGGTTAGACAAATTCCTATGTTGTGTTTGCTATGGTATTTGACTGAACTTGTTATAGGAAATGACCGTGGATGCTGAAATAGTAGACGTCCGTTTCACAAAATCTGTTATCGCGTCCAAAGCCGCATTCGAGTACGGAGAGGCGCAACTTCGAAAAGATGACCCGTAAGAGACATCTGTCGAACTATTTTCTTACAAAGCTGACTATTCGACTGTAGAAAACTAAATGACAACCTCACGCAAAGTATCCGACTACTGAACTCCCTTGCACAGAAACTGAAAGCCAAGCGGATGGCGGCTGGCGCGCTTAATCTCGCATCGCCTGAGGTCAAAATTCACCTTGACAGCTCCGAGTCATCTGATCCGGTGGATGTGGAACAAAAAGCGTTACATGAGACGAACTCTCTGGTTGAAGAATTCATGTTGCTGGCCAATACTAGCGTAGCGAGAAAGACTCAAGAATCTTTCCCGCAAACATCGGTACTGAGGTATGCTTCTCTTGTCTGCTGCATGCACTTTCTTGACCTTTCACAGACGGCATCTGCCGCCACCACCTACAAACTTCGAGAAATTGCAAGATATCTTGCAAAAGCGAAAGGGACTCAAACTCGACGTTTCTAGCTCGGGTGCATTAGCAGATTCACTTGACAAATGCTTAGTGCGTTATTCTCAGTCGTTTGTACCACTCTGTTGATTGTCCACTGCCATAGGATCCAACAGAACCAGCTTTCAACACATTAGTGCGCATCATGGCGACGAGGTGTATGCTGTCTGCGGAATATTTCAACTCCGGCAGTGTCTCTCGAGATACGTTCGGGCACTACGGTCTTGCAAGCCCGATTTATACGCATTTCACCAGTCCTATTCGTCGCTATGCAGGTATGTGGCCCGTATAACAGTCCACTTTCCTTGTATTTACCTTAGTATTTCTCAGATGTTCTTGTGCACCGCCAGCTTGCTGCCGCTATTGGTTATACACCACTGCATCCATCTCTTCACTCCAAAATGCATGTTGAGCGCATCATGGAAGTTATTAACAGGCGCCACCGGATGGCACAGATGGCGGGTCGCGCCAGTGTTGAATTCTACGTTGGGCTTGCCCTAAAAGGTCGAAATGAGAGGGAAAAGGAGGTGACTGAGGATGCCTTTGTCATCAGGACATTCCGGAATGGTCTTGGGGTATTCGTGTCCAAGTAAGTTCCATTCATATGGTCACTTATTGAAGGCGTCTGTAACTGACTCATCGTTCCTTAGGCTCGGACTCGAGGGTCTGGTGATGTTCAAGCGAGATACTCAGTTTGACGCGGAGAACTATACCATCAGCGTTCCTTCATCTGATATTGGACGACCGGATGTGACAATATCTGTTTTCGACAAGGTGACTGTGAGGATCGAGGTCGAGAAAGATAAGAATACTCAGAGAGGGCGGGTTAAGATGACGCTTGTCAGTCCCGTAGATTCGAGGGCGCTGTGATTGTAATTGTATGAGTTGAAGTTCTCGCTCCATGCATCATGCCCGGTTGACTTTGTAATCTGGGTCTGACGTGATGCCAAGTTCTGGGATTTAATGGCTATTTTCATTTGTACATGCATGCCTACCCCGTGAAGACACCGGGACCACTGGTAGGTGATAGCAGCAGCTAAATACGACTCGATGTAGTTCCTCAAATTTGCCTTAGAGTCAAACGTTTTCTGCAAACAATATTCCTTCAATGGCTCTGCGAGGGACTTTGGACTCGAGCTGAGTCTGAATCCAAGCTTATAACTTCGAGCACCAAGTCTAAATATTAAGCGCTACTAGCGGCTCCTATTCACTCTACCGCATCTGGTCTACATTTCCTGCGCCAAGGTGAAAGCTGTCGTCGCTGAGTCCATCCACGCCCGGCTAAGCGATGACGCTTACTGCTCCATCCCACCAATTAGATTATTTGGATAGGCTCCTTTTAGAAGCCACTTACTCTCGCATACCTCTCACAGGTATCCGAGTCATTCCTAATACATACTGAAAGTTGATCATCTTGAAGGTCGATGCAAGGCAGTGCTTCAGCTCATTTCAAACGCTGAGCATCATTGGATAGGATTCAGCCTGATAATCATGACAGGAATTCTGTAATGTTGATCCCGAAGCCGAAGATTATGAAACAATATCGCATATCATTGGACACAGTCGGAGCATAGAACGTTCACCAAGGTTGACCGATGACTTCTCCCATGTATTTTGACTGATCGTCCGTTATAGGATTGTGTTATGATTACACCAACTGCCTACTCGTCGAAATGTCAAGTTGCATCCACGAAGAAGTTCTCTGCACCATTTTGAAGGAGTGGTTGGACAGGTTTATGGAAAGCCTCTGTTTCGATCGCAAACTGCTGAACACCCAAGTATTCTTGCATGCCAATATCATGACGGACAAATATATCTAGCGCTCCGGATCTGACAGTGACCCTCACCGTAGGTCCCCGCCGCAGACCCATCAAAGAGGACGTCCCTGTCATCGCAGAGACAGCTTGGTCCCAGAATAAAAATATGTTGCGAGGAAACAAATTGAGGCTAAGCCCGATATTCTCATGGCTATCGCGACCTTTATACAGGAAGGCAAACAATATGAATCGCCTGGCCGTTCGTCCGCTGCCTGGCAGAAGCTTTGCCTGGACAAACCAGTTCTTTCACTTGCGGAATTCCTCGCACTTCAACCTACAGATGTCAAGTCACCCGATCCCATCCGCATAGCGAATCACACATGGTTGAGTCCCAGTCTAACGAAATTTGGGTCTGGGTGCGAGGCGACAACGCCATTGAGATTGACCTCCAGCCAAATGAACACAGCGTCAGCTAGGAGTAGTAAAACGCGCCCAGATTCTTCCAACAATGAACCGGGGATGTCCAAAACGCGCCCCCGCACCTACCCTGACACCATGGTCAACGACGGCTCTATATAACGCGCAAGTGGAAACAAGTCCCGAGGCAAGGGCGAAGGCGAGGGCAAGGCCCACTAATCTGTTTATGCGACCTCTCTGTTCACATTTGATATATCTTCAAGCTACGCGTAACGTAGCTTCAATACTCGCTGTCGGCGAAGACAAACCAAAGTGTATCCTACATTACCAGCGCTTTATTATTTTCTTTACAGATAATCGGATCATTTACAGACACCTCGTGCCACATGATAGACAAAATGTTTGCAGCATCAGTGAGGCAGGAACGAATATTATTGATACAGCGAGATTCGACTGTATGGTCGGACAGAAAACCGAAAAGTGGAAAAACAATCGCGACTGCAGTTAGCAGTAACAACAAGGCATGAACAAACGAACGAACGAACGAACGAATAAGAAGCATACGGTATCACAGTTAACTACAAGATATACAAAAACTTTCGTCGCACTCAGAATCCGAAGCTAGGCACCGTCTGAAATGATACTACCGATACTCAATACATTTTTCTTTCCCTGCAGCCCCACCCGCGCATCATGCTCGAACGGCGCGCGCGACAGCTGGATCAGCGGGTACGCCCCTCCCCCTCCGCCTGGTGTGTTCGTATTTCCAGCCACTGGCGACGATGCGTCAGATGAGGACGACGAGGAAGAAGACGCGTGCTGGCGGGCTGAGGACGACGGGTGTTGGCGGAGCGGTGCGAGTTGGATGAGCCCGTGCTCGCTACCTGAGGATATGGAGTTAGGGTTGTTCCACGCGGATGCGGGGGAGGCAACGGGCCATTCGTGGTGAGAGCCTGCAGTTGGATGCTGGGAAGGCGGAGGTGGGGGGAGGTTGTACCCTCCAGCGGATGTAGAGGCGTATGTGGACTGTTGGTGCCGTGTATAGGCTTGTTCGTTAGAGGAGCTGGTGTACGACTGGTTTGCGTATCGAGAGGGGGTTGGAGAGGTAACGCGAGTGGGTTGAGCCTGGGAGTGAGTCGAATTGGATGGTTGATAGTAGTCGCTTGCGCTGGAGTTTGGGTAGGGCTGTTGATGGTTGAACTCGTATGATTGGGCATGAGATGCTGGGGATGATGAGTAGGGTTGTGGATTGGCGGGAGGGGTAGGGGTGTTCCATGATGGAGGATGACCGGAGGATTGGCTGGAGGGATAGTATGATGGTTGTCCATGGTTATGAGAGGGTCCAGACGAAGCAGCAGGAGATGATTCATAGTACGAATCACCATTTGGGCTAGCATATTGCTGCGGCTGCTGGGGTGGGTATTCATACCTAGACTGTGATTGTGAGTATGGCGTGGGTGTAGGGTATGTGTTGGATGGGGGTGCTCCATATTGCGACTGAGGTCGTGATGACGAAGGGTATTGTTGGTGAGATGAGGAAGACGGATGCTGATATTGATTGGAGGTAGTTGGCTGACTGCTGTACTGTCCAGCGGGAGGATATGATTCCTGGAAAGTGTAGGATGTCGCACTCTGACCGTCATAACCAGATGGATAAGCAGTGCGCTGCGATGGAGGCTCATACGCTGTCCGTGAGCTTTCGTATCCTCGCTGATCTGGTGGTTCGTATGCTCCTCTTGAAGTCTCGAACGGCGGTCGTTGATTGGGACCGCCTTCGTACGACCGTGGGGAATCAAACGTGGAAGTACGGGGAGCCTCGTATGTTACCCTGCCTTGTGAGTTAAATACGGGAGCAGCTGATGAAAAAGGTGTAGTCTGCGCAGGAGGGTGCATAGTTTGCCGCTGAGAGACGGTGGAGGATGACGGAATGGATGGCGGTGCGTTGCGGGAATTCTCAAACGTGGCTGCTGCAGGTGGAGCTATCAGTTGCGCCCCAGGTGGCGGGGGTATGGAGCCTCCCAGACGCGAGCTTTCATAGCTCGCGCCACGAGGTGGTGGAATGGCCCCACCTGGAGGAGCAGATGGCGGGGGGTGAGTCGGCGCAGGAAGTTCAACACCACCCGGCGCACTTGGAGCACCTAGCATAGGATCCAAGCTCGTTGATGATGGCCATGCGGGTAGTCCCACTAGTGACCCGGTAGGAGTCTGCAAGTCTGGTGCGCCATTGGAAGACACTGTGCCATGCCGAGGACGTTTGGAATGAGCGGTAGAAGTGACTGCAGAAACTGGGGTATCGTTTTCATCTTCTTCATTGTTATTCTCGGCATCTATTGGAGTAACGAGTGCAGCGATAGGACGCTTGCGAACACGAATATCTTTTCGGATCCGGATCTTGATGCCTTGGTCGGCTAGCGAACATGAAAGAGGTGTGGACTCTGATGAACGCAAGTCAGTTATGCAATGAACAATCAGCCAAGAACGAGGCGCAACGTCGAGGAATTAATTTCCATAATTAAACCTTACGCTCACCTTCCATACCGGGGAATTTCTTTGCTGTATAGACATAAAATGGTGCAGAGTATATCGATTTACAGTGGCGGACGGTGTTGCTGAGGAGAAGTTAGGGACGTGGGTAGGTGGTTAGTCAGCGAACTCACCCGACGACTTCGAAGAGGCTGAGCTTCAAACGATAAGAACCTTCGGTTCTAACGCTTAGGTCGGGGAAAACGAAAAAGCCAGCATCCTCATTGCGATTTTCGGTATCTTTGAGGTGGTAGAGGGAAGAGACAACTGAACCTGTCGTACACCGTGTTTTCCCATCCTGACAGCTGGCAATTAGAGAGGGGGTCATGGTAACCGTAACATACTGACCTTCAGCCAGTGTAGCTCTGTGTCGTCGTCAGGTTTTGCCAGGCTTGCAAACATGAAGTAATAAGGGTTTTGAAGAAAGCTGTGAGCGTAGCTTGGGTCTGAATCATCGCCATCTAGGCGAGCTGGAGAAGGAGGTTGACGAGTTTGTGGGTCGATAACACGAAGTTGAATGATTGGAGGTGGGTCGATTGGACGTCGGTCAGCTAAGCGAGGATTACTACTCGTGTGAGAAGGAATAAAGGCAGTTGACTTACCTCCTACACCACACATACGGGCTTGTTTTGGCTCCTGCCTGACTGTAAGCTCATATTCCCTGTGCGGACGATTGAACATGTTAGTAAAAAGAAAGATGATTGACAAGGGAAATAGAAGTAATAAGCTATCTGATACGAAGGTGAACGCGGTGATGAACGTTAAACTTTGATGCCCTTAGTAGTATACTAGGCGGAACCGTAGCATTGGGACGATCTTTTCCTGTGTGAAGTGGGAGCGCTGGAAGAGAACTTACAATCTGTCCCTCTCATGATATCCTCTATCACGGTCAGCGTAGCCGTAGCCAGCTGTAACAGGATGGTAAGTCGCTGGGTCCATTATTGTCGAGCTCGTCGTCGTCGACGATGATGACGATGAGTATCTTGATAGGACCTTTGTAAAATCGATGGTCTATTGTTTTTGCTGGCTGGGAACCACGTTCCAACCCAAACCCGGTTTATGACATGGCAACCCAACAACACGGGTCCCACACACGTGGCAGTCAGTCCTAGATTCAGCTCCTTTCAGTTCTCACCAGCCCTGAACCCTGTCTACTTTCCGTTCCATCGGCCCTCAACGAGTCCTACAATGCCAAGCGATCCAGCAGCAGCTTATTTTACCTTTAGTCGAGAAAACAAACTGTAACCTTATCATCATCTCCTTCTTGATGACTAGCCATCTACTAAACTTTATATCTTCAGGTCAACCCCATTATAATACGATCTTCCCATCTAAGCTGTGCCAGACCACAGCTCAGCATGCGTTGCATCATTATCGGACCGCACAATTTCCCTGCGACGGATCACTTCTACCACGCGACACGACCCAAATCTCACCCCGACGATCAACTCGCATCTTGGCGAATTCTGTT
>Ga0310811_10010329_pt1 | contig 12055 bp, 9 predicted proteins | sample YCmetagenome_FD_207642 | JGI IMG/M metagenome (GOLD analysis project Ga0310811, IMG submission 207642) | Soil microbial communities from experimental microcosm in Duke University, North Carolina, United States - YC | ecosystem: Engineered > Artificial ecosystem > Soil microcosm > Unclassified ...
CGGAATGAACGTGTTGGGGTCGCGCCAGAGCTTTTCGTGCCGATGCAAGAGCCAGGGCGCGATCAGGATCACATCGCTCGTCTTGATCGTGAGCCCGGCAAACTGGTCGGGTCCGTAGGCCGAGCGTGCGATCAGGAACGCCGGCGGATAGAGCCGCATGGTCTCCTCAATGACGGCGCGGGTGAATTTCAGCCGCTCGACGTCATCCGCGCTACCCACGCTCTTCACCTCCGCGGCGACCTCGTCCTGGGTCGCGGGATCGAGCGCAAGCAGATAGAGCGCCCAGAAGAGTGCCGTCGCGGTGGTCTCGTGACCGGCGAGGATCATGGTGGCGACCTCGTCGCCGAGCTGTGCATCGGTAAAGGCCTTGCCGGTTTCGGGATCGCGCGCGGCCTCCATCAATTCAAAGAGATCGCGAGGCGGCGCGCCGTCCTTCTTGCCGGCGGCGCGGCGCTCGGCCATCAGCATGGCGACGAACGCCGTCCAGCGCTTGCGGAAACGGGCGCGGCGGAAATCCTGCGGCGTCTTGAACCACAGCGGCAGCGCGATATCGAGCAGATGCGGCCGCGCCAGCCGGTCGCCATATTCCATCACGAAGTCGCGCAACGTCGCGCCGTGACGTTCCATGCCGAACGAGAACATGGTGCGGCCGGCAATTTCCAGCGTCATGCGCTGCATGGTCTCGCGCAGGTCGACCGGCGCGTCGGTCTTGTTCCATAGCGCGGCGATGGTTTCATTCGTCACCGCGACCATGTGCGGGACCAGGGTCGACACCGCGCGAGGCGTGAACGCCGGCGCCAGCGTGCGGCGCTGGTGTTTCCAGGCCCGGCCCTCGGCGATCAGAAGACCCTGGCCGAGCATCGGCCGGAGCACCCGGAAGCCCGTCGGCGTGCGCGTATAGTTCTCGTAATTGTCGACCAGGACGTGCCGGATCGCATCCGACGTATTGACGATGAAGCTGCTGCGGCCGAAGAAATTGCCCTGGACGACATCCTCTTCATAGGCCGGCTGGCCCCAAGTGCCGATCGCGCTGTCGCGCATCATCCGCATTCGCTTCAGAAAACTCAGATCCGCGGGCGCGCGCGGCGGCATCGGCGGCACCAGGCGGTGGCGCGTGACGGACAGATCGTAGACTTCGGCGATGCTCATGCGACGGCTTCTTTTCGGGCGCGGCGGCCCAAACGACAACTAAAGAGCTAGTACGTCAATTCGGCGGCCGCAATCCGATGTTACCTCCCATGTTATTGGGGGGACAAAAGGCGCCAGACATTGTACGCGCCGTGTCAAGCACTGGACAGGCAAGGCCTATCGCGGGCATCACTAAGCTACGAGGGAATCAAGCCATTTCAGTCCCAACGGACCAGGATATGACGGAACAGACCCTACGCCCGCCGCTTTCCGCCGACGGCATCACGGCCCCACTTCGCTACACGGTTTTCCGGCGCATCTGGCTCGCCAGCCTGCTCTCCAATCTCGGCATTTTGATCCAGGGCGTGGGAGCGGCCTGGGCGATGACCCAGATGGCGTCCTCGGCCGACAAGGTCGCGCTGGTGCAGACGGCGTTGATGCTGCCGGTGATGCTGATCTCGATGCCCGCCGGCGCGATCGCCGACATGCATGACCGGCGCGTCGTCTCGATGATCTCGCTCGCCATCGCGCTCTCGGGCGCAACCGCGCTCACCGTATTGACCTGGATTGGGCTACTGCAGCCCAATCTGTTGCTCGCACTCTGCTTCGTGGTCGGCAGCGGCATGGCGCTGTTCGGGCCGGCCTGGCAATCCTCGGTTTCGGACCAGGTGCCGGGCGAAACCCTGCCGGCAGCGGTGGCGCTCAACGGCATCAGCTACAACATCGCCCGCAGTTTCGGCCCCGCCATCGGCGGCGTGGTAGTCGCGGCCGCCGGCGCGGTCGCGGCCTTCGCCGCCAATGCCGTGCTCTATGTGCCGCTGCTGGTCGTGCTGTTCCTGTGGAATCGGGTGCACGAGCCCTCGCGCCTGCCGCGCGAGAAGCTCACCCGCGCCATGGTTTCCGGCGTGCGCTACATCACCAATTCGCCGCCGATCAAGATCGTGCTGGCGCGGACCTTCGTCACTGGCCTGATCGGCGGCTCGCTGTCGGCGCTGATGCCGCTGGTGGCGCGCGATCTCCTGCATGGCGGCGCGCAGACCTACGGCATCATTCTTGGCGCCTTCGGCATGGGCGCCATCATCGGCGCGCTCAATATCGGTGAAATCAGGAAGCGGCTGAGCGGCGAATCCGCGGTGCGCGCCTGCACGCTGTCCATGGGCGGCGCGATCGCGGCCGTCGCGCTGAGCCGCGAGTCGGTCCTGACCGCGGCGGCTCTGGTGGTCGCGGGCTCGGTCTGGATGCTCGCGGTGGCGCTGTTCAATATCGGCGTGCAGCTCTCGGCGCCGCGCTGGGTCGCGGGCCGGTCGCTCGCGGCATTCCAGGCCGCGATCTCCGGCGGCATCGCGATCGGAAGCTGGGGCTGGGGCCATCTCACCGATATCTATGGCGTGGAAACGGCCCTGCTCGTTGCGGCCGCCTTGATGCTGCTCTCGCCGCTGCTCGGCCTTTTGCTGCCGATGCCGCGGATCGGCCCGCGCGATGAGGATGCGGAAGACCTGGTCGATCCCGAGGTCAAGCTCATGCTGACCGGCCGCATGGGCCCGCTGGTGGTCGAGATCGAATATCGCGTGGCGCAGGACAATGCGCGGGCGTTCCACAATGTGATGCAGGACGTGCAGCTCTCGCGCCAGCGCAACGGCGCCTATGGCTGGTCGATCGCGCGCGACATCGCCGATCCGGAATTGTGGACCGAGCGCTATCACTGCCCGACCTGGCTCGATTATTTGCGCCAGCGCAACCGCTCGACCCAATCCGAGCGCGCGCTGCATCAGGAAGCGATGGCGTTTCACATCGGTCCCGACCCGGTCCGCATCCGCCGCATGCTGGAACGCCCGTTCGGCTCGGTGCGGAAGGAAGACGCGCCGGAGCGCGCCGCCAACGAGGTGTTGCCGGTGGTCGCGAGCGCGGCGGGGAGTACGACGTAGCTTTTCGTCATTCCGGGGCGTGCGAAGCGCGAGCCCGGAATCCATCGGCGGCACGACGGGTGGATGAATGGATTCCGGGCCTGCGCCTATCGGCGCATCCCGGAATGACCAGCCCTTACACGATCTGCATCGCACCGAGCGGCGTCTTCACGGCGTTCGACAGCACCTGCAGCGCCTGGCTGAGCTCGGCGCGGTTGCGCGCGGCGCCGAGCGAAATGCGTAAGCCCCGAGGCGCTGCCTCGCCGGCCGCAAAGGCATCTTCGCCGACCACCGCGAGGCCGTGGCGCATCAGATGCGAGAGCAGGTCAGTGCCGGCGAAATGCGACGGCAGCGGCATCCAGAGGTGATGGCTTGCGGGACGCGCGGCGTAAGTGATCCCCTTGAGATAGCGCGCGGCCAACTGCTGGCGCGCGGCCGCTTCGCTGCGGATTGCGCGGATGATCTCGGCGGCGACGCCGGTGCGGAGCCAATGCGTCACCAGCGCCACCATCAGTGCCGGCGGCATTTGCAGGCTGGCCTGCAAATTACCGCGCATCTTCTGCTCGGCCGCGGCATCGGGCGCGAGCAGGAACGCGACCCGCAGCGCCGGCGCGATGCATTTGGCGATGCTCGCGGCGTAATAGGTCCGTTCCGGAAGGAGGTTCACGATCGGCGAGACCTGCGGCTCCAGCGGGCCATAGACGTCGTCCTCGATCAGCGTGACGCCGCGCTTGCGCACGATCTCGGCGACCGCCTTGCGCCGCCCCTCGCCCATCGTCGCCGTGGTCGGATTCTGCTGCGTCGGCACCAGATAGACCGCTTTCGGCTTGTGCTTGCGGATGGCCTCATCAATCGCATCGGGCCGTGCGCCCTCGCCGTCCATCGCAACGCCGACGAGGCGGACATTCAATCGCGCCGCGGCGGCTTTGACGCCCGGAAAGGTCAGCGCCTCCGTCACCACGACGTCGCCGGGCGAGGTCAGCGCCAGCAGCGCGTTGAAGATGATCGCCTGCGAACCTGGATAGATCACGATGCGCTCGGCGGCGGCCTGCTTCACACGCGGCGCGAGCCACTGCGTTGCTGCTTCGCGCTCCTGCGCGCTGCCGCCCGGATGCGAATAGCCGAGATAGGCGGAGAAGCCGGCCTCGGCGCGGATCGCCGCCAATCCTTGCGCGATGCGCAGATCAAGATTGGCCTCGACCGGCTGCGGCGGCAGGTTCATCGACAGATCGATATTGACGGGCGCCGGCAGATCAGCAGGCGCCCGCGCGGTGGTCTCCGAAACGAACGTGCCCTGGCCGACCCGCGCCTCCAACAGGCCGCGCCGCCGCGCCTCGCCATAGGCGCGGGTGACCGTGGTGAGATCGAGATCGAGCGCGGAGGCGAGCGCCCGATGCGTCGGCAGACGCTCGCCCCGATTGAGCCGGCCGCTGGCGATATCGGCCGCCAACGCGTCGACGATCCGCAGGAACATCGGGCCTTGCCATTCCGAAAGCGTAGGGACCCAATCCATGCAATATAACCGTTTGTTTTTGATTGTATGCACACAGAGGCATATTGTATGGACAGCCCCTCAGTCAAGGATCACGGCCATGCCAGAAGCCATTTCCCTCTCCCAGGCGCTCGCGCGCGGCTTTGCGATGAAGTGCCCGAATTGCGGGCGCGGTCATTTGTTCGGCCGCTTCCTGAAGGTAACCGACCATTGCGAAATCTGCGGCGAGGACTACACGCCGCAGCGCGCCGACGACTTTCCGGCCTATCTCGTCATTGTCGTGGTCGGCCATATCGTGGTGCCGGCGCTGCTCGCGGTCGCGGTCGCCTATGACCCGCCTGCCTGGCTGCAGCTCGCGATCTGGCTCCCGATCACGCTGTTCGCCTCCCTCGGACTGTTGCAGCCGACCAAGGGCGCGATCGTCGCGCTGCAATGGCAGACCGGAATGCATGGATTCGAGCAATCGAAGGGGCGGCGGGAGATGGTGGATGCACCGGCTGGCGCTATGCCGGCTCGTGTGACCGTAGCTGCGCGCCACTAACTCCATCGTCATTCCGGGGCGCACGAAGTGCCAACCCGGAATCTCGAGATTCTCAGGTGCGCAATTGCGCACCGGGGATCGCCTCTTCGCGTCGTCCGGAATGACGCTAAAGCGTCACTGCCCGTGCTCGGTCAGCACCTTGTCACACGCCTTCGACAGCCGGGCGCGGTTTTGCTTCAGGCAGGCCAGCACGACCTGGTCGCCGTCATTCATGTAATGGCGGCAGAAGCGCGAAACGTCGCGCGCGCAGGCATCATGGCCTTGCTGCGCGGACGCGGCGGAAGCCAATACGACAAACGGAATGGCAAAAAACAATCGGGGCATGCGTAACGCCTCTAAGAAAGCCAGGCCAGCGTAACCATCGCCTTCTAGAGCGCACCACCCGGCGCCGCAATCGAATTTCGGCGCGGCTTGCAGCAAAACGACGCAGGTCTCTTCAACCCGCGTCGGTTTTAGCGTGAAGCGACGCGCAATTACTCTTCGGTCGTCGCGACCTTCTTGCCCTTGGCCCCGAGGTCCCTGTCCATCACTGCGCGGCAGCCGGCACTCAGTTGCGAGCGGTGCGAGATCATGCAAGCGGTGATCTTCGGGATGTTCGGGATCTCCGAGCTGCAAAGCCTGAAGGCATCGCCCGTGCACATCTGCTGCGCTTCGGCCGAGAAGGCGAAGCTCGGATGCGCTGATAAAACCGACATCGTGGTGGCGATCGTCAGGATCAGGCCGGCCTGACGCAGCTTGGCGGCGAAGCACTTGCTCATAAAGGACTTGGTCATGTTCGGCTCCCATCGGCACCGCAAAGGCGGGCCCCGTTGTTTCGATGCCGACACCATGCGCCCACGCCGCGCCTTCCACTGTGATGACCGTCACGGGCGGGGAACCGACTGTGACATCAGTCACTCTTCACAGATATCTGGCCGGAATCCTTCGCCGAACCGATCCGTGTTGGTGAGGCGTTAAGACTTCCTTCGCATTAATGAGCGGGCGCGGAAGTGGCGCGCATCCCGTTTTGTTGCGTATGGTATGGAAAGAGTAGCGATGCGTAATGCGTTCGGCCTGATGCTGGCCAGTGTTGTTGCGGCGGTACTGATCGCCGGAATTTGGTATTGGACCTCTGCGCCGCGCGCCGACGCAGCTCCCCCTCAAACCATTGCCGCGAAATTGCCGGAGGCGCTGCCGCCCGCGGCAGCCAAGCTTGCCGCCAAGGACGATGTCGACTTCACGGCATCGGTGAGCGCGCCTGCCCCGATGCCGGCGCCCGCGCCGGTCGCATCGCAGCAGCCGACCTGCAGCAACCCGGATGCGCTTGGCGTTTCCCGCGTGGTCGAGATCGACACCACCGGTGGCCCCGGCTTCGGCTTCGAGAATTTCAAGCAGTATGACTTCCTCCAGCCGAAGGAAGTGGTGCTGACCTTCGACGACGGTCCGTGGCCGGGCAACACGCCGGCGGTGCTGAAAGCGCTCTCCGATGAATGCACCAAGGGCTTGTTCTTCGCGATCGGCGAGCACGCGACCTGGCACCCGCAAATCCTGCGTCAGGTCTATGCAGCCGGCCACACCGTCGGCACGCATACCTGGTCGCACGCCAACCTGAACGGCAAGAAGATGACCGATCAGATGGACAAGGACGAGATCGAGAAGGGCATCAGCGCCGTGAAATGGGCGCTCGGTGGCGCCGATCCGGCACCGTTCTTCCGCTTCCCCGAGTTGCAGCATAATCCCAATGCGGTGGCCTATCTCGGCAAGCGCAACATCGCGATGTTCTCCTGCGATCTCGATTCCTTCGATTTCCGCAAGACCCAGACCCCCGACAAGGTCGTCGCCACGGTGATGGGCAAGCTCGACAAGCTCGGCAAGGGCATCATCCTGATGCACGACTTCCAGAAGCACACGGCAGACGCGCTGCCGACGCTTTTGCGCAGACTGAAGGAAGGCGGCTACAAGGTGGTGCAGATCAAGGCCAAGGGCACATTGCAGTCGCTGCCCGAATATGATGAAGCGCTGGCCAAAGAGCTGAAGGTGCCGAGCGTCGAAGCCACCCGCCCGATCTCGAGCGTCGTGCAGACGGTTTCGAAGTAGGCGCTTATAAATCCAACCTCGTCGTCATGCCCGGCCTTGTGCCGGGCATCCACGTCTTTAGCGCCGCATGCAAAGACGTGGATGGCCGGGACAAGCCCGGCCATGACGAAATCGAAAGCAAGCTCGTTAGCCGGGGACAGCCCTGGCGCGGCGGGCTTTACCAGTAGATGCCGTAACGATGCAGCGCTGCGATGATGCGGCCCGCGGTCAAGCGTTGATGGTGCGGGTGCTGCGCTCTCATCATGCGGCCATGAACTTCACGAGGCAAATAATTGCCACGGGATGAGTAGTCGCTGCTCGGAGCTTGCGCAGTCGTGGTCGCCGTCGTGGCCCGCGTATTGCCGACGGCAGCAGGACGCGCGGTGTAATGCGGTGTTTCCGCAGCCGGCGGCGAAGACGGCGGATTCGATGTGGCCTCTCCCGGCGGCGGGCTGTAACGCGGCGTTTCGACCGGCTGCGCCGCGGGTGTGTCATTGTCGGCGCGAAGCGATTGATCGGCGACGGGCGGGCTCGGGACGGTCGAGGTGGTGTCGTTGTCGGGATAGGACGACAGGCTGCGCGATTCCCCGGCCTGCGCACTCGCGGAGGCCAGAAGCAACGCTGCAATCAAAACGAACTTACGCATGTGAAGTCTCCCCTTGTTCACCAGGCCGGGCGGCTTGAGGCAGACAGTAGGGAGCTTGCGATCAGTGCTATGTGACGGAGATCACCTCAGGGCCGCGCCGGCGCATGAGTGACAGATTGCCGCGCCTCGCACGTTGCCAGGTTTTTGTTTCAGCCGACTTCTGATTTCGCGCGCGACTGTTGCGCCATCGACACGCGCTGCAAGGCTCGGCGCATTGACTCGCGCGAATGAACAATGCCACGTTCGTCACTGGTAGTGCCCGCAAGGGCTAATCAAGGGAATGCGGTGCGCTGATAACGCATGATCCGGAAAAGTGTGAAGCGGTTTTCCGAAAAGATCATGCGCAAACAAGCAATGCCGCAGCTGCCCCCGCAACTGTAAGCGGCGAGCCGACGACCATTTAATGCCACTGGGATCAGCTTGATCCTGGGAAGGTGGTCCAGGGCCGTGACCCGCGAGCCAGGAAACCTGCTACCAGCCGTGGTCATGCGCGAATGCGCCGGGCGGGGTGCTCCGGAGCGTTGCAACAGCCGTCCGGGGTCTGTCCCAACAGGGGCGAAGGCAGATTTCCGCGGCCAACGTGCATGGCGGTGTATTTTTTCGCCGTTGAGCACAATCTGTGTCGACTCAAAACCTCCTTCGACGTCAATCGCCGTCGCGCGTCCGCGCGCGTTCTCTTCCCTTCACGCTTGGACTGGCTCTGCTGGGCCTGACTGGAGCGCCAAAGCCTGCCTTGGCGCAAAAGCCGCAACAGCTTGAGCCCATCGAAGTCTCGCCCCCGACGCCGCACGGCGCCAACACGCACCCCGGCAATCCTTCGCAGGGCACATCGAAGCGCGCCAGACGAGTGACGGCGCGCACGACGGCAACACGCTCCTCGCAACCCGCCACGACGACGAATGCCACACCCGCGCCAACGCCGCTCAACGGCAATGTGGTCGCGACCAGCGCCAGCCGGCTCGGCCTCACCGTGCACGAGACACCGGCGTCCGTGGATATCGTCAACCAGGAGCAGATGCGCGAACAGGGTTATCGCACCACCACGGAAACCGCTGTTGGCACGGTCGGGGTTCAGGCGGCTGATCTCGGCGGCGCGCCGGCAACCTTCTCCATGCGCGGCTTCCATGGCAGCGAGGTGAACGTGCTCTATAACGGCATCTCGATCGGCCAAAGCGACGACACCGGACGGATCATGGAAACCGCCAATCTGCAGCAGGTCGAATTCCTCAAAGGCCCGTCCGCGATCATGAGCGGCCTCAGCGCGATCGGCGGCTCCGTCAACTATGTATCCAGACAGCCGACCACCGGACCGATCCAGAGTGAGCTGAACACGTCGATCGATACGCTCGGCACCAATCGCACCCATTTCGGGTCGGGTGGCAGCACCAACGTCTCCGGACTCGACTATCGCTTCGATGCGAGCTCCTCGAAAATCGCAAGCTTCATCGACGGCGACTATCAAAATCTCAACAACGTCTCGGGCCAGCTCAATTATCGCGTCAACGACGCCTTCAAGGTGTTCGCCGCCATCGACTACAAGAATGACGGCGGCCACGCCTATTGGGGTACGCCGCTGACGACGACGACGTTCTCGGGCCCCTTCTCCACGCATGGTGTCGTTGCAGGCTCCGCGATCTCCACTTTCGACGGCTCGCTGATCTCGCCGGTCACCGCGGACTCGCGCACGCTGACGACCAATTACAACGTCGCTGACAACTCCGTCGGCGCGCACGAGCTGTGGCTGCGGGCCGGGTGGGAATGGTCGGTTGGCGACGCCGTCATGGTGAAGAACCAGGTTTACGACTACGGCGCCAAACGCCACTGGTACGACAGCGAGACCTATGCGTTCGACACCGCGACCTCGATGATCGACCGCGACCGCTTCTTCGTCACCCACAAGCAGCAGGTGGTCGGCGACAACACGGATATCACCTGGAATTCCTCCTTTTTCGGCATGGAGAACCGCTTCGCTGGACAATTGCAGCTCAGCCGCAACGACATCCAGTTCCAGCAGGAGGGCAACCCCAACGCCTTTCCCGCCGACTCCGTCGACGTGCTCAACCCCGCTCCTGGCTTCTATGGCGTACCCGATCCCAACATCCGCAACGCCAGCCTTCAGACCGCAGCTGGCTCGGTCGAGGACCGGCTGAAACTCACGCCATGGCTGGCGCTGATGGGTGGCATCCGCGTCGAGGACATCCGGCTCGCTCGTGACGGCATCAATTTCGACGGTACCATTCCAACGGGCCAGCCCTTCAGCAAGGACTGGACGCCGGTGTCGTATCGTGCGGCGGCGACGTTCGAGCCAATCAAGGGCCTGATGCTCTACGGCATGTACGCCACCGCCTACGATCCCGCGATCGCAAGCATCTTCTCGGTGACGCCGGCGAGCTCGATCGATCTGACCAGCTCGCGCATCTACGAGACCGGCATCAAGCTGATCTCCAACGACAAGCGTGCGGAAGCGACCATCGCCGCCTACGACATCGTGCGGCAGAATGTCTATGTGCAGGTCACCAACGCGATCGCCACGGAAGCCGGCGAAGTGCACACCCGAGGCGTCGAGCTCGCAGGCGGCCTGCGCCCGATCGAGAATGTCAAACTCTGGGGCAATGTCGCCTTCACCGAGGCGCATTACGGCGATTTCGACGTGTGGAGCGGCAACATCCCCTCGAACGTCGCGCCTGTCATCATCAATGCCGGCGCGTCCTATACCTTCAGCAACTGGCGCTGGCCTGTCGAGATCGGCGGATCGATCCGCCATGTCGGGCAGCGCTATTTGTTCGAGGACGATCTCACCGCCATGCTGCCCTACACGACAGTCGATCTCTTTGCCTTCATGGATATCCTCGGCCGCGATCTTGCCTGGCCCGGCCTGGAGAAAATGCGCGTCGGCTTCCGCGTGCGCAACCTGACCAACGCGCTCTACGCCCAGTTCTCCGACCCCGGCTATCCCGACCAGGTCTATCTCGGCGCACCGAGGACGTTCGAACTGTCGGCATCGGCGAGGTGGTGATGGTTACGGATGTTTGGTTCATGCCTCGATCACCGTCATCGCACACGCTGCCCCTTCTCCCCTTGTGGGAGAAGGTGTCGCGGACGAAGTCCGCGACGGATGAGGGGTCTCTATCCGTGCATACAGAAGACAGTTGGAGCCAGACCCCTCACCCGGATCGCATCTTGCGATGCGATCCGACATCTCCCACAAGGGGAGAGGTGCACCGCCGATTCGGCATCGCCTCGCTCTAATCTCCCCGTGCTCTAGCCATGCGCATCCTCACGACACTGCATCGCTGGTGGGGCATCGCGTTCTGCCTGTTGTTTGCGATGTGGTTCGCTTCGGGAATCGTGATGCACTTCGAGCCGTTCCCGGCGCGAAGCGAAGCCGCTTACACCAGCTCCATCGACACATCACGCGCAAGCACCGAGATCATCGACTACGACCAATGGACCGTCGCTGGAAATTTCGACCGCGATCGGCCGCTGAAGCGCATCGTGCTGAACGACGAAGCCGGCACGGAAATCTATGTCTCCGCCGCATCCGGCACCGTGGTCCTGACCACGACGCGCAACCAGCGCCTGCTGAATTATGCCGGCAGCATCCCGCACTGGCTCTACGCGACCGAGCTCCGTCACGATAGGCGCGTCTGGACCGCGCTGATGTGGTGGCTGTCGCTCATCGCAACCATCGGCGCCGCGCTCGGGGTCATTGTCGGCCTGCGGCGGCTCGGCAAAACCGCGTCCTACAAGCGCCTGCATCGCTGGCATCACGTCACCGGTCTCATCTTCGCGCCCTTCCTGCTGGCGTGGATTTTCTCCGGCTTTCTCTCGATGGACGACGGCAAGCTGTTCGCCCACAGCGACGCGATATTTCGTGCGTTGCACAGGCTCGACTTCGAGCCGCTGAGTTCGCATCCGTCGCTGCGCGCGAGCGTCATCGTCGCGCTCTGCCTGTGTGGCTTCGCCTTCAGCTTCACCGGCATGGTGCTGGCGTGGCGAAGACTGCGAACAGCGTGAAGAAGCCGACGGCCATCCGTTGGCCGCGACCTCCGCAGTTCTACGGCCTCGGTTGGTTCCAGCTTGCCGGCAGTCGCTGATCAGGCTTTATACCGTTGCGATACAACAGCGGGGCAGTTTGCAACATGGCGACGTTCAACAGGATTTTTACCACGCAGCGGCTCCTTCAGATCATCGTCATCCTCGGCGCCACTCTCATCATGAAGCTGCTCAGCTAGTATCTACCCGGCACGGCAGCGTACGGGCATGGCCGGCGTCGCCCTGGATGGTCG
>Ga0310811_10010330_pt1 | contig 12054 bp, 11 predicted proteins | sample YCmetagenome_FD_207642 | JGI IMG/M metagenome (GOLD analysis project Ga0310811, IMG submission 207642) | Soil microbial communities from experimental microcosm in Duke University, North Carolina, United States - YC | ecosystem: Engineered > Artificial ecosystem > Soil microcosm > Unclassified ...
CGTACTGGCAGTGCCCGCAGAAACCGACGGCGCACTTCATGTTCCGCTCCATTGCCAGATACAGCTTCTCGTCGGTGAGTCCACGGCGCGCCGCCTCACGAAGCGTAAAGCGCATCATCACTTCGGGTCCACAAATGAATGCCACCGTGCGTGCTGGATCGACGTGCGTCTCGGCGAGAAGCGCGGGGACGACGCCCACGCGCCCTCGCCAATCGGAACCGGCACGGTCGACGGTGACGAGCACCATGACGTCGCCGCGCCGGTTCCAGCGTTCGAGCTCGCGCTGAAAGAGCAGATCGCCCGGGGTCCGCGCTCCGACCAGGATCGAGAGCCGCCCGTAGTCGGCGCGATGCGCAAGGATGTGGTAGATCGCCGAGCGAAGTGGAGCGAGTCCGACACCACCGGCAATCAGGATCACGTCCTTGCCCTTCGCCTCGTCCACCGGCCACGATTGGCCGAATGGTCCTCTCACGCCGACCCATCCACCGCGCCGCAGATCGCACAGCGCTTCGGTGACCGCTCCGACCGCCTTGATCGTGTGGACGATCTCGCTCGTGCGCTCGGGGTCGCCGCTCATCGAAATCGGGATGTCTCCGACGGCGAACGCATAGAGCATGTTGAACTGTCCCGGACGGAACGACATCGGCCGCTCGGTTGCGTCAATGAGCAGACTGACCGTATCCGCCGTCTCGCGGCGCACCCGCGCGACGCGCATCGGCGCGGGGAGCATCGGATTCGCAACTGCTGATGGCGGCATGCCGGACACCGGTCAGACACCAGTCGCGTAGACGTCGAGCCGCTGCAGCCGGACACGTTGCAGGCGCTGATAGAGGGCGTGTACCATGTAAGTCAGCACCGCCGCCGCGAGCGTCGTGTCCTCGTTCATCCGTTCGAGGAGACAATCGGCACGCAGCGCGAAGGCGCGTACTCCGCCAACGGAACGGGCGTCGAGCGTCCACTGGGCGGATGGGAATAGCCACGAGAGACCGAGGACGTCGCCGTCGCGAAGACTCTCGACCTGCACGGCATCTTTTCCGGGAATGTGTACCTCGAGCGCGACCGATCCGTCGCAGATCAGATAGCTCGTGTCGGCAGGCGTCCCTTCTCGGAAGATGAGCACGTTGTCGGCGAATGCGACCTCACGCGCGCAGGGGACGAGTCGCTCCGCCTGCTCATGGGTGAGCGAGCGCATGAATGGATGCGCGTGGAGCAGGGAGGCGTCCATGATTCATCCCCCAGCGACCGCGCCGTCGGTGGCGCGGATCGCTGCCACCTCCGCGGTAATGTCGATCCCCACAGGACACCAGGTGATGCAACGTCCACATCCCACGCATCCCGACGTGCCGAATTGATCGATCCAGCTCGCCACCTTGTGCGTGAGCCACTGTCGGTAGCGCGCGCGAGTGGAGCCACGCACGCTGCCCCCGTGCAGGTACGAGTGGTCGAGCGTGAAGCAGGAATCCCAGCGTCGCCAATGCTCGGTCGTGGTTCCCGCGAGGTCGCTCGTCTCTTCGACGCTTGCGCAGAAGCAGGTCGGACATACGAGTGTGCAGTTGGTGCACGCGAGGCACCGGTCGGCGACGTCATCCCACCGGGGGTGCTCGGGGTTCCGGTAGAGGAGCTCCTTGATGTCGGTGGTATCCATCGTGCGCCCCATCGATGCCGCAGTCCCGGCAACGATGTCGTCGGCCCGTTGTTCCTCGTCCGCCGATGCGTCGCGCGCCTCAACACGAGAGAGCATCTCTCGTCCGCGGTCGCTTCCGACTTCGATTAGGAAACGATGATCGTCTCCAAGGAGTTCCGTGAGCGCGAGATCGAACCCGAGTGTCGCGCGCGGACCGGTCTGCATCGAGACGCAGAAGCAGGTGCCGCCAGCCTGCCCGCAGTTCACGGCGACGACGAAGACGTCGCTTCGTCGTGCGGCGTAGTCGGCGTCGACGTAATTGCCTCGCATGAACGTGCGATCCTGCACGTCGATGGCGTGGAGGTCGCACGACCGCGCGCCGATGAGCGCCACCCTGCGCGTCGGTGTGGGCTCGGGCTCGACCGCCAACCCCTTCGACGATCTGCGCGCCGTGAACACCCGCGTACGCGGCACGAAGAACGTTTGCTTCCACGACTGTGGTCCCACCGAGTAACCAAAGAGCGCCTCATCATTGCGGCGCGCGAGGCGGTAGGTGCCCGCTTCCTGCACCTCCGTCCACCCGATGGGAAGGTCGTCGATTCCGTCGATCTCTGCGTGCACGATGGCATTCTGACGGACCGTTGGGCCAAGGAGCTGATAGCCGTCATCCCTGAGCGCTTGGAGGAGATTCGCGAAGATGTCTCGCGTGATGACGGCGCGCATCGTGGCCGAGGTGGCGGTCGTAACGGTCATCACTCTCTCGAGAAAGCGTCGCCGCGACGGCCGAGCAGATCGCGGTGATCGGCCGGAGGCTGCATTCGGCGTGCCCGCTTCAGGGAGCAGGGTCATGCCTGCCATGAACACCGCGGTGAGATGGTGCGCGGCAGGCCGAGTCCGCAGGCCAAACCTGGTGGCTCCTGCTTGGCGGCGCGCTGCGGGCGGGGGCGTCCTTATCGCAGGGGCGCCGTGGGCGGCCACGCGGCCAGCATCGAGTCGAGATCGATGGACCGCGCCAGGAAGCACGAATGGCCGTGCCCGTGCAGGATGACCATTTCGGCACCGGGCACTCGCGAAGCCATGAGCTTGGCCTGCGCGACCGACGGAATGAGGTGATCCTGGTCAGCAGCGAGAAACATCGTGGGAGCACGAAGTTCGGCCAGCCGATTCCGGATGTCGTACCGAGTCAGCACACGCAGACGATTGAGATAGCCCCGGCGCGTGGTGCGCGCAGTGAGCTGGAGAAAGCGCTGAATCTCCGAGCGGTGCGTATGCCGGGAGTGGAGCCGCGAGGCGGTAAGCCAGCGCACCACGCGCATCACGCCCCACGGCATGATCCGGAGCGCTGCCAGCGCCAGCCGCAGCCGGAACTGCGGCTCGTAGTACGGGAACGAATTGAGCACGACGAGGCCGCGCACCAGCGCGGGATGCGCGAGTGTGAAGCTCATCGCCAGCGCGCCGCCGAACGATTCCGCGACGAGCACAGCCGGCTCGCCGTTGGGCGCCGCGATACGTACCACCCGCTGCAGGTCGGCCACGAGGGTAGTCATGTCCGTTGCGGCGTCGCGCAGTGCATACATCGTGACCGTGAAGTGGCGCGCGAGCGCCGGCACCTGCATGTAAAACAGCTGCCCGGTGCCGTCCATTCCAGGTACGTAGACCAGGGGCGGACCCTGGCCCTCGATGCGGATTTCTGCATCATATCCTGGGGTGCGTGTCCCGGCGTTCGCTCGGGCGGCCGACCCGTCTTCGGAGAGATTCATGGGCGACGAGGTGCGGGTTCGGTCAGGGCGTGCGCGGTGGCATCGTCGCGCTCGCGTGGCGTGGGCCGTCGTGAGCGTCTTCGCGGTCGAGAGCCTGATCATCGGTCTCGCGGTGCTTCCGGCGGTAGCGTTCTGGACGTGGCATTATGGCTGGACCGGGTTGCCGAGCGCGATCCGCATCGTGATGTTGGCGATGGCGTTCGTTCCGGCCTACCTGCTCTTTGCCGCCGGGCTCATGGTATACTCCGCCGCGGCCACGCGCTTCCTGGGCTGGCGCACGCGTGCCGGCATCGAAACGCGCATCGCCGACTTCGAATGGCCGCTCCTCGACTGGGCCAGGTACCTGGTGACGACGCACGTTGTGCGGCTGTTCGCCGGCGCCGCGTTTCGCTCGACGCCCATGTGGGTGTTGTACATGCGGCTCAACGGCGCGCACATCGGGCGGCGCGTGTGGGTCAACAGCCTGTCTCTGATGGATCACAATCTGCTCGAGTTGGGTGACGGGTCCGTGATCGGGTCCGACGCTCATGTCTCGGGCCACATCGTGGAACGTGGCGTTCTGAAGACGGCGCCGGTGCGCATCGGCCGCGGTGTTACGGTCGGCATCGGTACGGTCATCGAGATCGGTGTGGAGATCGGTGATGACTCGCACATAGGCGCCCTGAGCATGGTGCCCAAGCACACGAAGCTAGATGCGGGCGGGCAGTACGGCGGCGTGCCGGTGCAGCGCATCTCACACCACGCGCACAGCGGCCCCGTGCGTGATCTGTCGCGATAGGCGCGCTGCGAGGCGAATTATTGTCGGGAACGGTCTCCGCGCACTGACTCGGGCAGTTGCGTGCTATCCGGCGACGATCCCCGGCTGACCATGCTCCACTCGCCATTTCGATGGTGTGTCCACCGGCGCGCCCGGTTTGCTGACGTACGAAACGGTTCGATATTCGGTCGTGCACGACGTCTGGTCGAGCCGGCAAACGAAATAGCCTCGCCGGTTGTTCTGCCATTTGAGGTGAGGATTTTCCGCGCGTTGCGCGTCGGAAATGAAGCTGCGATCGCTGCCGTCGCCGCCAGATGAGATGCTCGTCGTCACGAACTCTGCGCCGACGATCGGCAGGTCATCGCGCGCGAATCCCTTGTGAAGGTCGTTCACCCAATTCGAGTGAATGTCGCCGCTGATCGTGACGGTTCGATTCGGCGCGGCCTTGGCGATCGAGTCGAGCAGGCGCTCGGTCGCCGCGGGATAGCCGCTCCACTTGTCCATTGAAAGGTTGCGCTTCGGGCCAGCGGCGCGATCGAACGGTGCCAGCATGACCTGATTGGCCAACACCTGCCAGTGCTGCTTCGACGCGCGAAGGCCGTCGCCGAGCCACTTCTCCTGCACATCGCCGAGCATCGTTCGCTTTGGATCGGCCCATTCGCCGCACGGGACCTCGCGATCACCATCGTCGCACGCCTGGTCGCTGCGATACTGGCGCCCGTCGAGAAGATGAATGCGCGCCATGTCGCCCCAATCGATGCGCCGCATTTGCACGAGGTCCGCCCACGAGTTGGCACGCGGCACTCGCACCGGCTGGTGTTCCCACCACGCCTGATACGCCGCCGCGCGGCGCAGGCGTACCTGCTCGACCGACTCGGACTCGTTCTCGCTCGCGAGACCTGCGATGTTGTTGTCGACCTCGTGGTCATCCGTGATCAACATCCACGGACAGTGCGCGTGCATCGCTTGCAACGCGGGATCGGACTTGTATTGGGCGTAGCGCGTGCGGTAGCCGTCGAGCGTGGTTGGCTCCGCGTTGGCGTGCAAGCGCGGATTCGCGTGATTCGGGCCTGATTCGTAGATGTAGTCGCCGAGGAATGCGACCGCGTCCACCTCTTCTCGCGCCATGTGGATGTACGCCGTGTAGTAGCCCTGCTCGTAGTGCTGGCACGACGCAACGGCGAGCGAGAGCGGCCGCATCGTTCCGGCGGCGGGTGCGGTACGCGTACGCCCAACGGCGCTCTCGGCCTGACCCGAGCGAAACCGGTAGAAGTACCAGCGGTCGGGGTCGAGGCCTTCGACATCGACATGCACGCTGTACCCGAGCTCCGGGGCGGCAGTCGCTCGGCCTCGTTTCACGATCTTCGTGAACTTCTCATCCTCGGCAACCTCCCAATCCACCGCGGCTTTCAGCCCCTCCATGCCGCCGAAGGCATCGAGCGGTTTCGGCGCGAGCCGCGTCCAGAGCATGATCCGGTCTGGATTCGGATCGCCTGACGCGACGCCGAGGCTGAACGGATCATCCACAAATCGTGGACGATGGATGACGCGCCAGTCGGTGGGCACGACGGCGGCGAGGGCGGCGTAGCGTGTGAGGTCGATCAGGAAGTCGCGGCGACGCATGACGGCGGGTTAGCGTGAGCTCACAAGTTGATTCATTCCTCGCAGTCGCGCCACGCTTCGGTCACTCGCGGCTCTCGCAAGGACTTAGCCGATGGGGAGCAGCGGGCCGAGTCCGCGGCACGCCCAGACAGGCTCGGATCCGCGACTGATCGAGAGCCATTCGGCCACGCCGACTGGCAGGTTGACAATAGGGCCGGGGGGTATAATTTTTATTATACCCAGTGGGGGTATCGTTTCCATTCGCCTCCACGTTCGCCGCCCTTCCAGCGGCGTGCCTTTCCGGCCAGGAGATCTGATTCCAATGAGTCGCACGACCTTGAAGATCGAGGGCATGACTTGCGGGCACTGCGTCACGACTGTCGCCAAAGCCCTCAACGGCCTCGACGGCGTGTTGGTCGAGAAGGTTGCGATCGGTACCGCGATCGTGAGCTACGACCCCGCAGTCGCGTCGGCCGAACAGATCGTCGAAACGGTGAACGACACCGGCTACACCGCTGTTCCCGCCTAACGGCGAGTCACCAGCGCTTTCCAAACGAAGAACCAAACGAACCAAGCGGGTGACTATATGACCATCGACGGAACGGACTGGCTGGCTATCCTCGCGGGACTCGGCGCCATCGCGTGGGTGAACTGGTACTTCTTCATCGCCGGACGCTCGTCTGCCGCCGCCGCGTCCGTCGGCAGCAGGCCGCAGGAGCAGACGATCATCGTGGACGGCGGATATAGCCCCGGCGTCGTGCAGGTGAAGTCGGGACGTCCGGTGCGCCTTGTTTTCGATCGGAGGGACAGCGGAAGCTGCTCGGAAGAGGTGGTCTTCCCCGACTTCGGCGTCCGACGATTCCTGCCCACCGGCGAGAAGACGGTCGTGGAGATCATCCCACCCAAGGCTGGCCGTTACGACTTCGCATGCGGAATGAGCATGCTACGCGGCTCGATCATCGCCGTCGATTGAGCGATAGATCATGAGCACCTCCAATAACACAACGCTCCAGCCGGACCCGCGCTCGACCGCGGGCAAAGCGCCGCCAATCGACTCTCGGGCGGCCATCCGCATTCCCGTCACGGGAATGACGTGCGCCGCCTGCTCGTCGCGCATTCAGCGCACACTGCAGAAACATCCCGGCGTTGCCGATGCCAGCGTCAACCTGATGATGAAAACGGCGACGGTGCACTTCGATCCGAGCGCCGTCACGCCTGAGCGCCTCGTGGACGCGATCAAGGAAACCGGCTACGGCGCGCACCTCGCGTCGCCCGACCAGAGCGCGTTCGAGGAGCAAGAGGCGCGAGACCGCGCGCAAGATGACGAATTCAAAGAGCTCAAGCTGAAGGCGATCGTGAGCGGTATCGTCGGGTTTCTCGCGATGCTCGTTTCCATGCCGCTCATGGGATCACTGGCGTCAGCGCTTGGCGCGCACTCGCACGGTTCTTCGGGGGATCCCTTCATGCGTTGGGCGATGGGCTGGCTGGACGCGCCGCTCCGCGCGGCGCTGCCCTGGCTCTACGCCATCCCGGCTCGAGCGATCGCCTATGCGCTGCTGGTCGCCACACTTGGCGTGATGGCGTGGGCGGGTCGGCATTTCTACACGCGCGCCTGGGCCGCATTCCGCCATCATTCGGCGGACATGAACACGCTCGTCGCCGTAGGAACGGGCGCGGCGTTCCTCTACTCGGTCGTTGCCACGGTGGCGCCAGACTTCTTCCTACACCGAGGTGTTGCGCCGGACGTCTATTACGAGGCCGTCGTCATCATCGTCGCGCTGATCCTCACCGGGAATGCGTTCGAGGCACGCGCGAAGAAGAGGACTGCGTCCGCCCTGCGTGCGCTCGTCCACCTCCAGCCAAAGACCGCTCGCGTCGTACGGCAGGGACCCGATGGCGACGTCGAGTTGGACGCGCCGATCGAGACGGTCGAGGCAGGTGAGACGGTAATCGTGCGGCCTGGCGAGAGCATCCCGGTGGACGGCGAAGTACTGTCGGGCGAGAGCGCGGTGGACGAGAGTATGCTCACCGGTGAGTCGTTGCCCGTGGCAAAGAAGCCCGGCGACTCAGTGATCGGCGGCACGATCAATCGCACGGGTGCGTTCCGCTATCGCGCAACAACGCTCGGCGCCGACTCGGTGCTCGCGCGCATCGTGAAGCTGATGCGCGACGCCCAGGGAAGCCGTGCGCCGATCCAGAAGCTCGCGGACCAGATCAGCGGCATCTTCGTCCCCATCGTGATATCCATCGCCATCGCGACGTGGGTCGCATGGTTCGTCACCGCGGAGCAAGCGCCGGCGGTGCGCGCATTCGCCGCGGCGGTGGCGGTGCTCATCATCGCCTGCCCATGCGCCATGGGCCTCGCGGTGCCTACAGCCGTGATGGTCTCGACCGGACGCGGCGCCGAGCTGGGTGTGCTCATCAAGGGCGGCGAAGCGCTACAACGTGCGGGCGATCTTCGCACGATCGTCCTCGACAAAACCGGGACGGTGACCGAGGGGCGGCCGACCGTGACGGATCTCGTGGTCGCGCCGAAATCGGTGCATCGGCCTGACGATGTGCTTCGACTCGTCGCGTCGCTCGAGACCTTGAGCGAGCATCCGCTTGCCGATGCGATCGTGCGGCATGCACGGGATCGGGGGATGTCGCTCGCCGTTCCTGAAGGATTCCAGTCTGCCACAGGACGCGGAGCGATCGGCGTGGTTGACGGCTCGGCCATCGCCATCGGCAATGCGGTGTTGATGTCCGACTACGCAGTCGATCCCGCGCCACTCACAGCCGACGTGGAACGTCTCGCCAGCGAGGGTAAGACCCCGATGTACGTGGCGATCGACGGCGCGCTCGCGGCGATCGTCGCCGTCGCGGATCCAATCAAGGATACGTCACGCGAGGCGATACGGCGTTTTCACGCCCTTGGTCTCGAGGTCGTCATGCTCACGGGTGATAACCGCCGAACCGCGGAAGCCGTCGCAAAGCAGGCGGGGATCGATCGTGTCGTGGCCGAGGTGCTTCCAGACGGCAAAGTCGCGGAAATCGAGCGACTGCAGTCGGAGGGAAAGGTGGTCGCGATGGTCGGCGACGGGATCAACGATGCTCCGGCACTCGCGAAGGCGGACGTCGGGATGGCGATCGGCACGGGAACCGACATCGCCGTGGAAGCAGGAGATGTCGTGTTGATGCGGGGCGACCTGCGGGCCGCGGCGCAGGCGGTGGAGCTCTCCCGCCGAACGATGCGCACGATGAAGCAGAACCTGTTCTGGGCCTTCGTCTACAACGTGATCGGCATCCCGGTCGCGGCGGGCGTGCTGTATCCCGCGTTCGGCCTGCTGCTCAGTCCAATTCTCGCGAGCGCCGCGATGGCGTTCAGCTCAGTGAGCGTGGTAACCAACAGCCTGCGCCTGCGACGGGCGAGGTTCGCCTAGCTATGGAACGAACATTGGAAGGGTCGTGATCATCGGCTCGGGTCCGCCACGACATGATCACCAACGAAAAGCGACGGTCATCGTCACCGATGACAGTTTCACACGAGATCGAGCAAGACGAAGGACTGGCTGTTATGGATTTCCGGGCACCCTGGTGCGGGCCATGCCGGATGTTTGGACCAATCGCTGAGATTGACCAGTCTACGGCGAAGGATGACCGTGCGATCCAGAACCCCGCTCCAACTCTCTGAGCTGGTTGTATAGGGTAGTAGGGTATGCTAGATTGTCGAGCGAGTATCAGAGACCTCGGACTGTAGACATATGGCGACGAAGACGACACGACCGCGCCAGCCCCTTGTGCTGGCCGAAGCGGCAAGCTGTGGGTGTGGTGCGCACGACGCGGGAGGCGGCCGGAAGGCCCTCGCGGTCGATGGCGACATCAAGGACCGAAACCTGAAGCGGCTGCGCCGCATCGAAGGACAGGTCCGCGGTCTCCAGAAGATGGTGGAGGAGGACCGGTACTGTAGCGACATCATGACGCAGATCTCGTCGGTGCACGAGGCACTTCGCTCGGTCGGTCGGGAGCTCATGCGCAACCACCTGAAGCACTGTGCGACGTCGGCGATCCGCTCGAACGACGCTGACGCCGAAGCGATGTATGACGAGCTGGTGGACATGATGTTCAAACACAGTCGCTGATCGCGCGCAGTCGCAAAGCGCGTTACTCGAATGAAGGCCCGTCGCAGAAGCGACGGGCCTTTTTGTTGTCCATTGACAGAGGAAAGGGGGTATGTTGCCTATACCTCCCAGGGGGTATATGGGAGCGTCGCCCTTCACTCGGGGGGAGCGGTGCGTCGATTGCGCGACGACCAGTGAATGGCGGCGATGCGCCAGCCGGTTGTCTCTCGTCGCAACACGGCGAGCTCTGCGCCGACGGAGTTGATGGTGCGCCCCCCAGATTGTCCTTGTGTCGTGCTCTCCGACACTATCCACGCGACGTCGCCCTTCACCGTAACCCGAACCAGTTTCCTCGCGCTCGGGACGGCGCGAGCGAACTCGATATCTGCGGCCAGGTGATGCGCGCGGTAATCGGCGAGCGATTCGATTCCGCCGCTCTCGAGGACCTGTAGATCGGGCGAGAGCAGCGTAAGCGCGGTGGCGCTGTCGCCAGCGGCAAGTGAAGAGTGGAACCGGCTCAGCGTCGCAACGACGTCACTCGAATCCGACGCGAGCACAGCTGAGCGTACGCCACGATGAACATCGCTGGGTTTGGGCAGCGCTCGGTGAGGCGTAGCGGCTGCGGCACACGCGATGAGCAGGGCAGCCATCGGAAGTTGTTTCATAGTCCTGATTCATCCATGTGCATGTGCATGCCGCCCATCGACGGCGCCGCCGCCTTGTACGCCGGCCGAATGCGGAAGAACACGAGACCACCGAGCGGCGATCGCGTCCCGTAGAACGGCTCGAGACTTCCGGGAACACGATTGACCGTCCCCATCACGCCAATCCCCGCCGTGGCCCCGAACATCCTGGCAAAATCCCGGATGTAGCCGAGCGACACGTTGCCTACGTCGAACTTCCGGGGACCGGGAAACGCGGTGGCCGGCAGCACCAGTTCCTCGGCTGATTTCCTCGCGTACTCCGTTCGGCCGAAGACGGTGTTGTGCTCGTCGAGAATGGCTTCGCTCTCCAACAGCGCCGTGTTGCTCCAACCCTCACCGTGCGAGATATCGTTTGCACCCCAGACGAGAGACGTCGCCCATTGGCCGTTCGTGAGTCTTCTCGCATTGAGCACCGACGCCGTCAGACGGTGGATGGATTCATCGGGTCGCAAGGCTTCGGGCGACTTCAGGAACCCGTAGCCCGCCGTCATGCTCCAATTGGAATCGGGATTCACGGTGAGGCGGCCGGAATACGAATCGAGGCGAATCGGATCGAAGTCCCAGCGACGGTCGTCGGGCTCGCGCCCATTGAAGACTGACCCCTCGAGCTTCCAGTACTTTGTATAGACTCCCGTCGTCAGGACGCCGAACGTGACGTGTGTGGCGTCCTGCCAGTGGTGCCCGATCGGCGCAACGGGGTTGTCCAGCGCGGACGGTCTGTGCATGTACGCGACCGGTCCGAGCGCCGGTTCGCCTGAAGGGGCAACGTAAAACTCGAGCGCGAGTCGCGAGCTCACCGGCACGTCATACAACGCAGCGACTTCCATCCAGAAGTCGTGCGGATGCTGCCGGTCGTGGAGCGCGACGCCCTTGTTGCTCTCCCCAGTCTGCAGGAGAAGCGGGTATCCGCTGGTCGTGACCGTCGCGGGCTCGACACTCAACATCGTGCGCGCCTGGAACAGGCCGTCGCCTGCCTTCCGACTCGCCATGAGCATTGCCCAGTTCATCGAGCCGAACTGGTCGCTGCCGCGATCGCCGCCTTGTTTGTTGTACTGCGCGAACGCAGTCCCGTGCGTCATCAGCTCCCACTTTCCAGCCATGGTGTGATGCATCGGAAGAGGCACCGCGTCTGGAATCCAGGTGGTACCCGAGCCCATGCGGTTCATCGAGATGCCGAGGGGACCCGGCATCATGGCGTGCATTCCGGTATCGGGCGTCATGTGCTCGGGGGGATGCTGCTGTGCTCTCGCCGTGCCGACGAGCATACCACACCCAAGAAGCGCACCGAGGCCGGTGCGCCAAACTGCGCGTCTGTCCATTTCACTCCAAAGAGAGGGCGTAGCGCGAGGCGTGCTCCGAACGTTCCGGAAACGCCCAGGCGCGAATCATTCACCGGCGCTACAGCGCGGCCGGTGTGCTCACACAATCGGGTTGTGGAGGACTACGCCTTTGGAGGAGGCGGCTCTGGTGCGACAGCGAACGAGATCGGCGCGTCGGCGAAACGGGT
>Ga0310811_10010333_pt1 | contig 12052 bp, 6 predicted proteins | sample YCmetagenome_FD_207642 | JGI IMG/M metagenome (GOLD analysis project Ga0310811, IMG submission 207642) | Soil microbial communities from experimental microcosm in Duke University, North Carolina, United States - YC | ecosystem: Engineered > Artificial ecosystem > Soil microcosm > Unclassified ...
TGCTGCTCTAATGAGGCTGGCTTTAAGCCGCCTTGTTTAATACAAAGATAAAAAACATTTGCACCTTAACACAGAATCTCTACATTTTCTATTTAAATTGTTCCTGTTCGTCGCATCCACGCTATAACTGCCTTTATTTCGCCATAGCTATGTTCTTCTCCCAAAACTTCTTTTAAAGGACCTAGTTTTTCTGCACCATAACTTTCAACCGTTTCCTGTATCAAAAGTTTCTTTTCCTCATTCACCATCTCTAATATATCAATTGCACCCGTAAAAATATAATAACTTAAATGGCCTTCAATAGTGGATGTTGCAAGGCTTCGTTCAGTAGCTATTTCGGCAACGGTTTTACCAGACTTGAACAGACTAAAACTTTCAGAAGCCGTATTAGACGATTTTGAGCTATTACTACCACTTTTAGCTTTCTTATTGGGTTGCGCCGATTTTTGCTTAATCCGCGATGATAAATCATTTTTAGCGCAATAATTTTTAACTGGAACCAGGAATTCCCTACCATATCTAGCCAGTTTAATATCACCGAAACCGGATATCAACCGTAATTCGTCAAGGGTTTGCGGCAAATACGTGGCCATCTCCATCAAAGCAGCATCAGAAAGAATCATATATGGCGGAACATTTTCATTCGCAGCAATGTCTCGCCTGGTTAGCTTTAATTCTTGAAGTAGGCCCGCTTCATATGGAATAACTTCTGTTTCCCTTTCTTCAAATGTTTGCGAGGCGATCAGTTCAACATTTTGTTGCCCTTTTAGTACCGCTGCACTTTTATCTGTTAGCTTTAATACGGGATAGTCATCATCGGTAATAACCAGGTAACCAAGAGCTGCCAACTCCCGCAGATAACGCTGCCAGTCAGCTTTGCTAATATCAGCGCCTATGCCGTAGGTTTTTATCTGTTTATGTTCTTCTCTTATTTTCTCACTTCTTGAGCCGCGTAAAAAATCGATCACATAATTACTGCCAAAGCGCTCATTCAACCGGCTTACTGCCGAGAGCGCTTTTTGAGCGATCAGCGTAGCATCAAATTTTTCGTATTCACTTAGACATATATCACATGATCCGCAGTTATCCGGGAACGACTCATCAAAATAGTGCATCAGGTATTGCCGCCGGCAGTTTTGTGTCTGGCAATATTTAACCATATCGTCCAGCTTTTTCAGCATGATAGCAGATTGGTCTTCGTTGCCTTCAACTTTAGCAAAACGCTGCAGCTTGACGGCATCACCATAAGAATATAACAACAAAGCGTCAGATGGAAGCCCATCACGCCCGGCCCGGCCAGTTTCCTGGTAATAACCTTCAATATTTTTTGGCAGATCCACATGCACCACATAGCGGACATTCGACTTATTGATACCCATTCCAAACGCAATCGTGGCTACGATGATCTTTACTTCATCCCTTAAAAATGCTTCCTGGTTTCGCGCTTTATCGGCATTATCCATGCCGGCGTGATAGGCTTCGGCGAGAAAACCATATTCTTTTAAATCGGCAGCCAATTGTTCTGTCGACTTCCGCGAAAGGCAATAAATAATCCCCGAATCATCTTTTCTTTCATTTAAAAAAGCAAGTAACTGTTTAAAGGAATTCCTTTTGGGTACTATCCTGTAGGTAATATTTGCCCGGTTAAATGAAGAGACAAATTCGGTGGGATTATTCAGATTGAGCTTTTCGAGAATGTCCTTTCGGGTTAGCTTATCCGCTGTCGCAGTAAGTGCGATAACAGGTATCTTAGGGAACTCAATTTTTAAGCCTGCCAGCATCAAATATTCAGGCCTGAAATCGTGGCCCCAGTGCGAGATACAATGCGCTTCATCAATAGCGATCAGGCAAACAGGTAATGATTTTAAAAAGCTGATGAGGCTACTTCCTTGTCCGAACAAGCGCTCGGGTGCGAGGTAAAGTAGCTTTATCTTGTTTTGTTTAAGCTGATCGGTTATCCGCTGCTGCTCGTCAGGCGATTGTGTTGAGTTCAGGAACGCTGCCGGAATGCCATTTACATTCAGGCTGTCCACCTGGTCCTTCATTAACGCTATCAAGGGTGAGATCACTATGGTTAGACCACCCATTAATACAGCTGGCAATTGGTAGCATAAGGATTTTCCTCCTCCGGTAGGCATCAATGCTAAAACATCACGTCCGTTTAAAACATGTTGGATAATGGCTTCCTGCTGATGTCTGAAATCACTATAACCGAAATGTTTTTGCAGTGCCTGTATGGGTGTCATTGTTGTACTATGCATGCAAAGGTGCAGATTTAATGTGAATAGGTTAGGTTAATTAAATGCTAAAATAATTAGTAAAATTGAAATGGCAAATAATTTATTGATTTTTTATTTTTAGCTTAGTCTTTCTCAATATGCTAAAAAAGGTTTCTTTATCACTGCTTTGCCTTTGCCTTGCCTGTGTTGCTTTTGCGCAGGCGTTGCAATCTCCATCCGAATTTTTGGGATATAAATTGGGTTCCCAATTTACACCACATTTTCGTATTGCCGAATATTTTAAATATGTGGCTTCAGTTTCTAAAAATGTGAAGCTGCAGCAATACGGAAGCACCAACGAAGGCCGGCCTTTATTTGCGATGTTTATTGCTTCGGATGAAAACATAGGAAGGCTGGAAGAGATCCGTCAGCATAATTTATCACTTGCCGGACTGAGCACTACCAACACTTCCCTGGCTAATGCACCAGTTATTGTATGGTTGAGCTATAATGTTCATGGAAATGAGCCTAGTTCGAGCGAGGCAGCTATGGAGGCACTTTATGAACTGGCTAATCCAGCGAATAAACGTACGCAGCCCTGGTTTAAAAATACAGTTGTGGTGATCGATCCCTGCTTAAACCCGGATGGCCGTGAACGATACATTAATTATTACAACTCGGTAAAAGGTGTTACGCCGAATGCAGACCCTACTTCACGCGAGCATTCCGAACCTTGGCCCGGCGGCAGGGTGAATCATTATTATTTCGACCTAAACCGCGACTGGGCATGGCAAACACAAAAAGAAACCAAAGCCCGTGTGCAACTTTTTAATGAATGGCTGCCACAGGTGCATGTGGACTTTCATGAGCAGGGTTACAATGCGCCTTATTATTTCGCACCGGCTGCTGAGCCATTTCATAAGGACATTACCCCATGGCAAAAGGAGTTTCAGACCATAATCGGGAAGAACAATGCCAAATATTTTGACCAGAATGGCTGGATGTATTTTACCAAAGAGGAATTCGACCTGCTTTACCCTTCTTATGGCGATACCTACCCTATATATAACGGCTCGATCGGTATGACCTATGAGCAGGGTGGAATCGGTGCCGGCTTGGCTATAGCTACCAGGAGCGGGGACACATTAACATTGGCCGATCGTATCACACATCACCTTTCAAATAGCCTTAGTACTGTCGAAACGGTTTCGGCCAATGCGTCGAGAGCATTAACAGAGTTCAAGAAATATTATGATGATAACCGCGCTAATCCACCGGGGGAGTATAAAACTTATATCATCAAAAATGATAATCAGGACAACATAGCGATGCTGGCCGAACTGCTGCATAATAATGGTATCAAATTTGGCCATACCAATAAGCGCTCGGCGGTAGGATTCGATTATGTGAACGGAAAGGCGGCAGAGGTCTCCATCGAACCGCATGACCTGGTGATCAATGCCTATCAACCCAAAGCTGTATTATTAAATGTATTGCTGGAACCCAGGACATTCTTAGCTGACTCTAATACCTATGATATTACGGCGTGGTCGCTGCCTTATGCTTATGGTTTGAGGGCTTATGGACTTAAAGAGTCTATCAAACCCGAAGAAAACAGATCGGAAGCTTCAGAACCGGGAGTTACCAAAGGGGAAGCTTACGCTTATGTTGCTCCATGGAGATCGGTTTACGAGGTAAAATTTTTGGCTGAGCTTTATAAAAAGGGAATAAAGGTACGCTGTTCACAAGCGCCGTTTGAAGCCAGTGGACAAAAATTTGCGCCGGGATCATTAATTATTACCCGTGCTGGTAATAATGCAGGCGACTTTGATGATAAGGTCATATCATCAGCTAAAAACTGCCATGTGGCATTGTCTGTGTTAAAATCGGGTTTTGTAGATAAGGGAGCTGATTTGGGCTCAAGCGTTATCAAATCATTGCATCCGCCCAAAGTGTTATTGATATCTGGCGAAGGCAGCTCATCGGAAGCAATGGGCGAAGTATGGCATTTTTTCGATCAGCAGATCAATTACCCGGTTACGGTTGTTAAATATCATGATCTGAACCGTGAACGCATTAATGATTTCGATGTGATGATCTTCCCTGACGGCTATTACGATGACCTGCCAATCGAAAAATTACAGAACTGGGTGCACGATGGAGGTAAGCTCATCGCTATGGAAAATACCGTTTCGATGCTTGCTGATAAAAAAGGATTTTCAATAAAGGCCATAGCAGATAAGCATGATACCAGTTCAAAAAATAAGGACAATCTTATTAAAACTTATGCCGACAGGGATCATGATGCCATCAAATCCAACGTACCGGGTGCTATATATAAGGTAGATATGGACAATACCCACCCACTCGGATTTGGACTGCAGAAATATTATTTCACTCTAAAACTGAATGATGTATTATTCAACTATTTAGGTGACGATGGTTGGAATGTAGGCACCATTAAAAAGAATGGCTACGTAGAAGGCTTCGTCGGACAGAAAGCCAGGGAGAAATTAAAAAACGGGTTGTTATTCGGTGTTCAGTCAAACGGGCGTGGCTCTGTAGTTTATTTGGTGGATGACCCACTCTTCCGCAGCTTCTGGCAAAATGGGAAACTGTTGTTTAGCAATGCTGTATTTATGGTTGGCCAGTGATCAGTTTGCAGTTATCAGTAGGCAGTTTGCGACGGGTAATATTAGAAAATGATGCCAACTGCAAATTGGAAACCGCCAACTCAATTAGCTGGCAGTGTGCAGTCGGCTATTGTATTTAGAAACGGGTGCCGACTGCAAACTGTAAACTGCCAACTTAATTATTCCCTTTCACTCTTCCGTTAAGATCATCTGCACCGCTCTGGTGTTGGCGGGCTCTTATTTTGGTACTTCCAAAGTTGTAAGTAAATGTCAACCTGGTAATTCTCGATTCGCGTTTTTGACGGATATCAAAGTCAACTGATCCGTAATTGCTGGTTACATCATTGCGGCGTGTATTAAATATATCGCTCATAGAAAGTTTTAAATTGGCTTTCTTATTGGCGAAAGAATGGCTTAAGCCTGCGTCAACAGAATATTGTGGCTTTACATAAAACAATCCGTAGGTTAAAGAAGATTGATAATTGCCAGTAACTTCCAGTTTGTAGCCGTTTAACGGTTTAAATGTTTCAGTTGCCCTTACCTGGTAGGCAGTTTGGCCCCTGTCCAGGTTGCTTCCTTCTAAGTTGTTTGATTTAAAGCCTAGGTAGAAGGCTGTAGCATTGATATTACCATCCCACCATTTAGTAATGGTGTAAGGAGCATATAGATTGGCATTATAGGCGTTTTGAATTTGCAAGTTCTGTTGTGTTACAAATGCAACTTTGGTTGCGGGGTCAGTTCCGGGTATTTCAGTTATCACATCGGTAGTCCGGCTGTAGCCTAATGTTAAAGTAATGCTCTTATTATAGGTATAGTTGAATTCGAAATTATCTGTATACTGTGGCTTCAGATATGGATTACCTTTCTGATAGGTATATGGATCTAAATGATAGACAAACGGGTTCAGGTTATCATATTGCGGACGGTCGATACGACGGCTGTACGATAAACTGAATTCATTCTTATCATTAATAGTATGGTTAACGAATACACTTGGAAAGAAATCAAGGTAATTTCTTGGGATGCGTTGTACAACTGCCATGGAATCGCCCACTGCGCTTGATTGCGTATATTCTGCACGTACGCCCAACTGCACCGAGGTGTTTTTAAACTGCTTACTTAAATTAAGGTATCCTGCGGTTATCTTTTCATCATACACAAAGTGATTAACACTGGTGTCAGGAGCGCCATCAACTGTAGTTTGCTGTAAATTATTATCAGTTTTTACGTCGCTGTATTTAAAACCCGCTTCCAGTTTTACCGATTTAGTCAAGGGTTTTGCATAATCAACTTTGGCAGTGCGGATATCAATATCAGATGGCGTAACATTGCCTAAAAAGCCCTGTGGGTGTTGTAAGCTACCATCTGCCAGGTAAAAATCAGTTCTGTATTGCGCATCAGAATTATTTCTGAACCTTGAATAATCCAAATCGACGCTCAGTTGCTGGCCTGCTGTGTCTATTTTATAGGTATCATTCAGGTTAACAGCGAAGTTGTTATAAGTTTGACGAATACCGGATACAGTTCTTAGCGATGAATCAGCCTGTGCTATATTAAAGTTCTTACCTATATAAGTACGGTTGTCGTTGCTGTCGAATTCATTATTAAAATAACCATTAACCACAAAGCCGATAGTGTTTTTGGATGACAGATCATAATCGGCGCCAAAGCGATAGCTGTTATTATGATTGTTGGTAGTAAGCGGACTAAACTGATTAAAGTAAGTTTGCTCTCCATCGGTACCTGTTATGATACGTTTTATGTCGATATTCTGCATACGCTTGTTATCATTATGGCTGAATGTGCCGAACACGTTCAGGTTGCCTTCCTTGTGATTCAATTGCAAGGTTTCGTTATCTTTCCAAAAAGCGCCATAAGCAGTTCCAAGGGTAATGCTACCGTTTGTTCCTGTTTGTTTATTCTTTTTTAGTTTGATATTGATAATACCAGAATTGCCTGCCGCGTCATATTTGGCTGATGGGTTGGTAATGATCTCAATAGACTCAATCGTATTACCGTCTGTAGAACGCAATAATGTTGCTAACTGCGCTGCTGTTAAATAGGTAAGCTTGTCGTTTAGCATTACCGTTACACCCTGTTTTCCTTTAAGGCTGATGTTATCATCCTTATCAACACTAACACCCGGAGCTCTCTCCAGGATATCCATAGCCGAATTACCTGCGGCTAGCGGACTGTTGGCGACATTCACCACAGTACGATCTATTTTTCTCTCAATTAATGGTTTTGCAGCCGTTACATTAACGGTATTAAGACTGTGCGCACTTGGCTGCATTTTTAATTCAGGCACAGTAACCGATCTGTTGCTGGCAACAGTGATGGGCTGACTAACGGCTTTCTGATATCCAACAGTAGTAGCTTTAATAAGATACTTACCTTGTTTAATATGATCGAAAGTATATACGCCCTGGTCGTTGCTGATGGCACCTTTTACTATAGTTGAGTCCTGGGCATTTAACAAGCTGGCGGTAGCGTACATCATGGGTTTGCCCTGTTCGTCAAGCAATGACCCGCTGACATTAGCTGATGGCCCCGAACTTTGTGCCCGGACGGCGCCCATTGCTGCAATCAGGAGCGCTACTGTAATAAATATTTTATGGATAACTGTTTTCATAATGTTGTGTGTTGTAAAAATTTGGGCAAAGAGTTTCCTATAGAGGGTTATCCCTCTTTTTAAAAGGTTAATAAAAATTTGTTTTAGCTTACCGGTTATCTAACCGAAATTTTGGATAGGTAACGGGGCGTTAATAGTTCATTGGCATAGACAGTTTTGTTTTGTAGTTCTAAATTTCAGGCAATACCTATCCCATTAAAGAGTGCTCCTCTTTTTTTTGAAAATCCTCAAAAAATAGGGTTTAGCTGGTATTAGCCTGTGTTTTGTTTATTTTTATAGTAAGATGCAATAACCCCCGTGAAGGTTACAGGCAAATTTTGGTTTTTCGGCGAATGGTGATATTAGCATAGGTGAATAGCACGTTTTCGGCGGTGAATGTCATTCCAGGTTTTTTAGGACAGGTATTATATTAGATATAACATCTTTAAAGAAGGAGAATCCCCTGTCGTCAGTTTTACAGTAAGGTTCTTTCACCGGCTGCTTTTTTTTCGGGCAGATTTGTGCATTTTGTTTTATACCTATATTATAATAGGTATGCTTATCATACAAAGGCAACATAAGCCCGCATATCAATAGCAGGCTTATGTATCTGTTTACCGGTTTCATTTTTTTAGCTTTTTGGTGCTATCGCTCAAAAGATGTTTATTTAAAACAGTATCAATCACCATAGTATCTACCTTACATTGTAATCCGTTATCGGTCATCATAAAGGTAGCTTCGCTTAATTTATTGCCATCGTGCTTATTAAGCTCATTACATTCGTAAACATTTATGTTTGCTATTCTGCTTAATTCACGATCGATAATGATCTTTGAATTCATCGGAAGCTTTAATGTAAGCGAAACTTCCTCGTCGTGCCATAGCTCATCATTCTTAGGATAAAACCGCTCGTCAAACTTTATTAAGCTATCCTGCTGCGTGAAGATATATTTAATGTTGCGCGAGTTGGTTAAAGCGGCTTCATAGGTTCTTCCTCTTGCATGATATGATTCTTCTAATACCGGCTGATCTATGTCGCTTTTTTCAATACTCAAATTCACACGCTGGTGGTAATGATCAAAGTCATTCTCCTCGTCATCAGTGATCTTCATGTTAGGCGCCAGGCTTTTGATATTCAGTCGTGCACTGTCTTCGGCAGTAAAATATTTCAGATCATTAAGCTTCAGATGATAGGTGTTGTTTTTTACTGGTTTCAGATTGATAGTTTCACTGTAGCTTGCAGATGAGCTAAAGTCGGCAGCTATTCTTGTTACATTATAAACAAAAACTGCTATTGCAAATAGCCAGATCACCAATAAAGTTGTACCTGCAGATTTGCTTATGGAACCGGTATTGAATATGCCTTTTAACGTAAGTAGTATGATACTTACTATAGGTACAGCAATAGCCACGAAGCCGGCTGTATAAATATATTCGGCGTGATGATGTCTTAATACACCATAAGGCATATCGTGAAATGGAGCAAACTGGCCAAACCCAAGCAGCGCCACAAATGCTACGATAAAGAATACTAATGCACTAAAGCAGCATAACAGGATAAATAAGCCGATCAGTTTTAACAGGACTTTACCCGCGCCATTAAAGAAAGTTCCCAGGTGATAAAAGAAGTCGCCTATAAAATCGCGTGTCTTATAAACAAACGGTTTGGCTTCGTGCTTAAAGTTTGAGAAGTTATTACGCATTGAGCCCATTTCCTCTTCAAAGTTTTTCTTAAACCCTTGCAGGTTGAGCTTTTCACCTTTCATCACCATCCTGTCGGCACGGGAAACGGCCTTAGGTATAACTATCCATAATATAATATATAGTATAATACCTGTACCGCCGGCCAATACGATCAAAGCAAACGCCAGGCGGATCCAAACCACGTCCATATCGAAGTAATTTGCTATGCCTGAGCATACTCCCGCTATCAGATGGTCATCCGGGTCGCGGAATAAGCGGCGTGTAGTACTACTATTATAATAGGTGTCCGAAAATGATGGTTCAGTGTCCTGTTCCAGTTTTTCAAAATCAGCAACGGTACCCATTTGCTCGATAATCGATTTTACATCCTGTTCAATGATAACCTGTTTATGCTCATTAGCCAGCAACTCGTTAAACATTTCGGCTATACGGTTTTCGATATCGGTAGTGATCTCCAGGCTATCGTCTGAATTCATAAAATGACGTTTCACATCCGTCATGTAATTTTTTAGTACTTCGTATGCATCCTCTTCTATATGAAAAACGATGCCATTTATATTGATGATAATTGTTTTGTTCATGATCTTGGGTTTTGCTAGTTATTTTACTTTCCTGTCTCCGATAGATATTTGTACCGCGTAGGCCAGTTCCTGCCAGGTCTTATCAAGCTGTTCAAGCACTTTTCTGCCTTCGTCCGATAAGACATAATATTTTCTCGGCGGTCCGGATGTCGACTCGACCCAGTTGTAGCTGAGGAGTCCATTGTTTTTTAAACGGGTTAGGAGAGGATATAGAGTCCCCTCAACTACGAGCAACTGGGCCTTCTTTAATTCGGCAATTATATCCGAAGCATATATTTCGCCCTTTGCTATTGTGGAAAGAATGCAATATTCCAAAACACCCTTCCTCATTTGGGTTTGTGTATTCTCAACAATCATACAACAAAGATATATGTTTTAAATTGTATTATGCAATACATAGTACTAAAATTATTAAAAAGTTTCTCAAAAAGTCGCTTTTTTAAAAAATTTTCAGGTTTTTGAAATAAATTATTTGACTTTTTAATAATCTAATACTACTTTTAGCTTTAATTAACTATTAACTGATCTTATTATTAACGAAATGAAAAAACTTCTACTAGTAAGTTTGTGCTTTCTGGTGTTATGCGTAACGCAAGTTTTTGCACAAAACCGTACTATTACTGGTACGGTTACGGCCAAAGAAGATGGCCTACCCATTCCGGGAGCAACAGTAAAGTTGAAAGGGACCCAGGCGGGCACCCAGACCAACACAGCCGGTAAATTTACCCTAAGCGTACCGGACGGAGCCACAATCATTGTTTCCTTCGTAGGTTACACCACCCAGCAGATCGCTGTAGGAAGCCAAAGCGCAATCAATGTTAGCTTGGTTGCTTCTGCAGGCCAATTGGGTGAAGTTGTGGTAACAGGTGCGTTGGGTATCAGACACTCTGAAAAAGAGTTAGGTTACTCAGCTGCCAAAGTAACTTCTAAAGAGTTGACCCAAACCAACGTTATTAACGTTGCAAACGGTTTGACTGCTAAAGTTGCTGGTTTAGCTATTTACACATTGGATAACGGTGTGGATCCTAACATTACCATTAACCTTCGTGGTAACCGCTCTTTGGTGGGTAACAACAGCGCGCTGATCGTATTAGACGGTGTGCCAATTCCGGGAGCAACTATCAGCTCGATCAACCCTAACGATGTTGCTGACATTACCATCCTGAAGGGTGCGAGCTCTGCAGCACTTTACGGTTCACAGGCATCAAACGGTGCGGTGTTGATCACAACAAAAAGAGGCTCAGGTGACGGAAAACCGATTATCACTTACGGCAACTCTTTCCAGGCTGAAAAAGTGGCTTTCTGGCCAAAACTGCAAACTACTTACGGCCCTTATGGTGGTGAAGGTAATTACATTGATCCACTTACCGGTTTCTCTCAGTACGTACCGTATGAAAACCAGTTGTATGGACCTGCTTATGACGGCAGTACAGTTCAGGTAGGTGCGCCGCTTGACAGTGCATCAGGTAAAGTGATCACAGCAAAATATTCACCATATAAAACCAACCCGATCAAGGCTTTCTTCCAAACAGGTATTACTGAGCAGAATGATATATCTTTCCAACAAGGAGATGCTAAAAACTCATTCTTCATTTCAGCTCAGAATGCTTACAGAACTACTGTAGTACCTGGTGATAAGAACATAAGGAATTCGTTCAGTGTTCGTGGTCACCGCACTTACGGTATTTTCTCTGCAGACTATTCTGTGGGTTATACTAAAAATGATGTGAGTACTTACGTGCACAACAATAACACTTTAGCTAGTCTTTACGGTGTAAACTTACCAGGTAGTTTTGTAACTAATGCAGGTGCCAATGACCTTTATTCGTCTATCCTGCAGTTACCTGCTTTCCTGGACATCAAAAAATATTCTGATTCAAACAGTGATATCGGTAATGCCAGTAACTATTATGATGCATACGCTATCAACCCATACTGGATATTACAGCACACTCGTGATAAATATACAAGGGACGTATTGCTGTCTCAATTAAAATTGAAATTAGAGCCTACCAACTGGTTAGCAGTTAGCTATCAGTTGTCAAACAACTTTGGTACTTATAACGAAAGGATTACCAAAGATGAGGTAGATTTTACTCCTTACGGCGCTTCGGATTACTTTGGCGCAAGTAACACAGCATCTGGTTTTAAGGCCACTTTAAAATCTTTAGGTACTGTATATGATTTTTATCATTATGGTGATGGTAATAACAACGGTTACAACCGTATAGAAGGTGATGCGGTAATCGACTTACACCACACTTTCTTCAAAGACTTCAAAACAAACCTGATCGTTGGTAACAC
>Ga0310811_10010334_pt1 | contig 12052 bp, 12 predicted proteins | sample YCmetagenome_FD_207642 | JGI IMG/M metagenome (GOLD analysis project Ga0310811, IMG submission 207642) | Soil microbial communities from experimental microcosm in Duke University, North Carolina, United States - YC | ecosystem: Engineered > Artificial ecosystem > Soil microcosm > Unclassified ...
GCCCAGAAGTCGACGAGGATCGGAGTCTCGGACTCGATGACCTCGGCCTGGAAGTTGCTGTCAGTGACCTCGATGATCGTTCCGGCCATGTCGTCTGCGTCTCCTTCGGGCTCGTGGACTCTCCACTATACAAAGTGAAGCGGGGTATCTCGGCCGGGTTTACCCGGCGAGCCCGCGCAGGACGCCCGGGCTGACGTAGACCTCGACGAAGGCGGCGCCGAGCAGCAGCGGGACCGCCAGCGTGACGGTGACGACGGTCGCCGCGAGCAGCTCGTGCCAGTGGCCGCGGCGGCTGGCGATGATCCAGGCCGCCAGCGGGAGAAACAGCGCGACGAGCTCCGGCAGCGCGTGGGGCAGCAGGCCGACGAGCAGCAGGGCCGGCGAGATGTGCAGCTGCGCGGCGAGCGACGACGCGCCGGCACCGAGCACGAGGGCCTGCGTCACGAGCGAGAACCCCGTCGCACAGACGACGAAGCCGATCGCCAGCGGTCCGGCCTTGTCGTGGACCCAGCGCGCGAGCCCGCGGTGGCGCTGCGCCTCCAGCGGCAGCGAGCTCCCCGCGATGAAGCCCGCGATACAGGCCATGCCGTGCAGCGCGAGCACGAGGAGATTGCGGCCCACGACGTGCGCGACCTGCGACGCCGCCGGGACGCCATGACGCCCGAAGACGAACGAGGCCGGGGTGGGGTCGGGCGTGGAGAACAGCGCGATGAACCAGACGGCGGCCAGCAGGCCGAGCGAGATCGCCAGCGCACCGGCGCCCCAGCGCCCGAGCACCGGCCAGGGGCGCTCGTTCCAGACGGCGAGCGTCGCGCGGGTGTCCGCCAGGCCGCGGACGAGCGCGAGATCCGAGGTCTGCACGGGCCACCCATCGGCGCCGGCGGCCGACGCCGTCGCTCAGGTGCCCGCGCGCTGGCCGGATATGCGAGCGCTGCGGCCGAAGCGCAGCCGCGGGACGAGCAGCGCGGCCTCGCCGGCGATCCGCAGCGACATCTTCGAGTGCCCGAGCCGGCGGTCGCGGAAGACGATCGGCAGCTCGACGATGCGAAAGCCCGCGCGCGCGGCGCGATACGTGAGCTCGACCTGGAAGGCGTAGCCGCGGGAGCGGACCGTCGGCAGGTCGATCGCCTCCAGCACCTCGCGGCGGAAGCACTTGAAGCCGCCGGTGAGGTCGCGGATCGGCAGGCCGAGCACGCGCTGGGCGTACCACGAGCCGCCGCGGCTCACGAGGCGGCGGATGCGCCCCCAGTCCGAGACGCCGCCGCCGGCGACGTAGCGCGAGCCGAGGACGAGGTCGGCGTCGGCGGCGGCCGCCAGCAGCCGCGCGAGGTCGGCGGGGTCGTGCGAGAAGTCGGAGTCCATCTCCATGACGTGCGAGGCGCCGCCGTCGAGCGCGCGCGCGAAGCCCGCGAGGTAGGCCGGCCCGAGGCCCTCGCGCGTCGTGCGATGGAGGACCTCGACGGCGCCGTGCGCGGCCGCGAGGCGGTCGGCGATCGCGCCCGTCCCGTCGGGCGAGCCGTCGTCGACGACGAGGATCCGGTGCCCGCCGGGGGCGGCCTGCTCGAGCACGGCGAGCGCGGCGCCGACGATCGCCTCGATGTTCTCGGCCTCGTCGTAGGTGGGAAGGATGAGCCAGGGGATCGGCGGGGGCATGGGCGCGACTACCCTACGGTTCGCGCTCGCGCCCATGGCTACCGACCCGTCAAACCTCGAGATCGCCGCCGTCTTCGACGAGCTCGCGGACCTCTACGAGCTCGACGGCGCGGTCGTCCATCGCGTGCTCGCCTATCGCGGCGCGGCCAAGAGCGCGCGCGAGGCGATGGTGTCGGTCGCCGGGATGGCGCGGCAGGGGCGCGTGACCGAGCTCGCCGGGATCGGCAAGACGCTCGAGGAGAAGCTCGTCGCCCTCCTGGAGACCGGGGAGATCCCGGCGCTCGAGAAGCTGCGCGGCAAATACCCGCCGGGGCTGCTGGAGATGACGCGGTTGCCCGGCCTCGGGCCCAAGCGCGCGAAGCGCCTGTTCACCGAGCTCGGGATCCGGTCGCCGGCGGAGCTGCGCGCGGCCGCCGAGGGGCAGCATCTGCGCGGGCTGAAGGGCTTCGGGCCGAAGTTCGAGGCCTCCGTGCTGTCGTCGCTCGCGGCCGGCGTCGCGGAGCGGCCCGCCCAGCGCGTGCTGCTGCACCGCGCGCTGACGGCCGGCGAGCAGATCGTCGCGGCGCTGCGCGCGCACCCGGCCGCCGAGCGCGTCGAGCTCGCGGGCTCCGCGCGCCGCCAGGCGGACTCCGTCAAGGACCTGGACATCATCGCCACGGCGAGCGACCCGGGCGCGCTCGTGCGCGCGCTCGCGGACATCGAGGGGATCGAGTCGGCCTCGGCCCCGAACGAGCACGCCGCGCGCGGGCGCACGCACACCGGGCTGCCGGTCGACCTGCGCGTCGTCGAGCCGGCGAACTTCGGCAACCTCCTGCAGCACTTCACGGGCTCGCAGGCCCACAACGTCGCGCTGCGCGAGGCCGCCGTGCGCCGCGGCCTGCACGTCTCCGAGTACGGGATCCTCGACGACGCGACCGGCGAGACGCTGCACTGCGCGACCGAGGAGGAGGTCTACGAGCGCCTCGGCCTGCCCTACCCCGAGCCCGAGCTGCGCGAGAACCGCGGCGAGCTCGCGGCGGGCTTCGTGCCGCCGCGCCTCATCACGGTCGACGACCTGCGCGGCGACCTGCACATGCACACGACCGCGTCGGACGGGCGCAACTCGATCGAGGAGATGGCGCGCGGCGCGCTGGCCCGCGGCTACGAGTACATCGCGATCACCGACCACTCCGCGACGCACGGCTTTGGCGACCACGTGACGCCCGACGAGCTCGAGCGCCAGATCGAGCGCGTCGCGGAGGTCAACGAGCGCCTGTCCGGCGAGGGCATCCGCGTGCTCGCCGGCACCGAGACGAACATCCTGCCCAGCGGCGCGCCGGACTACGACGACGACCTGCTCGCGCGCCTGGACTGGGTCGTCGGCTCCGTGCACACGGCCTTCGGGACGCCGACGAGCGAGATGACGAAGCGCATGGTGGCGGCGATCGAGCACCCGTACATCGACGTCATCGGCCACCCGACCGGCCGCAAGATCGGCCGCCGCGCCGGCTACGGCCTCGACCTCGACGCGGTCATCGCCGCCGCCGCGCGGACGGGGACGATGCTCGAGATCAACTCCGCGCCCGACCGCCGCGACCTCGACGACGTCAACGCGCGCGCCGCCGCCCGGGCCGGGGTCCTGCTGACGATCGACTCCGACGCCCACGGCGCGGACACGCTGCATCACGTGCGCTGGGGCGTCGCGACGGCGCGGCGCGCATGGCTCGGCCCCGAGCACGTGGCGAACACGCGGCCGTGGGAGGCGTTCGCGCAGCTGCGCAAGCGGGCGCGCGACAGCACCTGAGCGCCGCGCGCGGCTGCGGGCCCGCTGCCGCGGCGCGCGTGACTGATCGCTCGTGGGCTATATCCGCCTATCAGCGATCACTCACGAGCACGGTTGCGGCGAGCGCACGAGTCTGTCCCCTCTTTCATCGCCGCCGTACGCGCCGGTACCGGCACCGGCGAACCGGCCCCGCCGTCCAGCGCGCTCAGCGCGGAGCCTCGCCACGCGGCCGACCGCGCGATCAGCCGAGCAGGCGCGGCAGCAGCTCCTCGCGGACGATCACATCGACCGCCAGTCGTGAGAACGGGGTCATCGCGGCCGCCGCGTCGCGGGCGTAGCCGGCGACCGGGTCGTCGAGCGCGGTGCGCAATGCGGCGGCGAGGCCCCTGTCGTCGGCGACGACGAGCCGGGGATCGAGCGCGCGGGCGTAGGGGAGGGCCGCGTACGGGCCGGGGGCGGTCGTCGTGACGAGCACGCAGCCGTCGGCGAGCGCCTCGAGCTGGGCGATGCCGTAGTCCTCGCGGCGCGGGGCGCAGGCGAAGACGCGGGCGCGGCGCAGGAGCGCGCGGTAGTCCGCGGGCGTCAGGCGCCCGGCGACGCGCACGCCGGGCGCGTCGATGCGCAGGTCCGCGCCCGCGACGACGAGCTCCTCGCCGTCGCGCCGCGCGCTCGCCCAGGCGGCGAGCAGGCGATCGAGGCCCTTCTTGTGCGGGTTGGCGGCGTACGTCAGGACGGCCACGTCGCGCGCGACGGGGTCGCCGGGCGAGGGCTCGACGGGGATCGGGACGACGAGCGCGGGGGCATGCGGGCGCGGCGTCTCGGCGAGCGTGCCGCCGTCGACGGGCACGAGCAGCGGCGCCTGCGACAGGCGCCGGCGCTCGAGCGGGCGCTGCCAGACGCCGTGGCGCCCGGGCCGGTTCGCCGCCGCCGGGGCGTCGTAGCGGATCGCGCCGGGCCGCGGCCACAGCAGCGCCGCGGTGACCGTCGAGTAGACGACGGCGCGCGGGTCGTGGTCGGCGATCGCGGTGCGCGCGACGCGGCGGGCGGCGACGGCCCAGGCGAGGTCGGTCAGCGCGAAGGTCCGGACCTCGCGCGGCGGGTGCGCGGTCGCGATCGCGACGGTCGCGCCGGCGCGGCGCAGCGCGCCCGCGAGCTCGTCGTCGGCGGCGCGCAGCCCGGCGGTCGAGCCGAGCGACACGATGAGGACGTCGGCCCTGGGCATCGGCTGCCATCCTCCCCGATCTGGTGGTCAGCTCCACGAACAGGCACGCCGCCAGGCGATCGCTGATCACCGGCTGCCGGCGTCCTCGGTCGTCGATGTGCCAGGGGCACACCTTCCTCCCTGCGTCCTTGGCAGCCGGCGCCAGCGACCACCTGGGCGACGCGCGTGCCCGCGGAACCGACCACCCGTGACCGGGACCTTCCTCAACGTCGCCGCCGTGCTCGCGGGGACGGCGATCGGCGTCCTCGTGGGCGGGCGGCTGCCGGCGGGCCTGCAGCAGCGCGTGCTGGCGGGGCTCGGGCTCGTCACGGCCGTCATCGGGGTCGACCTCGCGCTCGCGTGGCGCGCCACGAGCCCGCTCTACGTCCTCGGCGCGGTCCTGCTCGGCGGCCTCGTCGGCGAGGCGATCGGCATCGAGGCCGGCCTGCAGCGTCTCGGCGACCGCCTGCAGCGCCGCGTCGCCCGGGCGCGGCCCGCCGGAGCGCCGCGCTCGACGATCAGCGAGGCGTTCTTCACCGCGAGCCTGCTCTTCTGCGTCGGGCCGCTGACGGTCGTCGGCTCCTTCGAGGACGGGCTGCGCCACAACATCGAGCCGCTGGCGACGAAGTCGATGCTCGACGGGTTCGCGTCGATCGCGCTGGCCTCGACGCTCGGGGCCGGCGTCGCGTTCGCCGCCGTGACGGTGCTCGTCGTGCAGGGCGCGCTGACGCTCGGCGCCGGGCTCTTCAAGGACCTGCTCGACGGCGAGGCGCTCGACGCGATGACGTCGGCCGGCGGCGTGCTCATCATCGGGATCTCGCTGAAGCTCCTCGACCTCAAGGACGTGAAGGTCGGCAACTTCCTGCCGGCGCTCGTCATCGCCCCGGCGCTGGTCGGGCTCGTCAGCCTGTTCTGAACCCGCTACAGCGGCGTGCCGTTGGCTGACGCGAGATCGCGGCGGAAGCCGGGCGCGCGGACGAGCTTGATCGGCTTGTGCGGCGGCGTCGGCTCGACGTAGTACGCGACGCCGTCGCGCTCCTCGATCGCGCTCACGGCCGCCTCCTGGCGGCGCCAGGCGAGCGCCGCGATGATCGCGAAGCCGCACGCGATGCCGGGCACCTGCGGGGCGACGAGCCCGAGGCCGAGCGCGAGGAGCGTCGACAGCAGCAGCGGCCACATCCGGTTGATCAGCAGCATCCCCGGACGCTGCTCGGGCAGCGAGCGGGTCGACTTCGCGTTCGCCAGCAGACGCGCGATCGGCGAGTTCGTCTCGGCGCGATGCCCGAGCCACGCGCCGATCATCACGGCGGCCAGCCACCAGCCCGCGATGATGAGCACGAGCGTCGGATTGGCATCGGCGCTCGCCGAGAGGACCGTCACGGCGGCGAGCGCCGTCGCCGCACCGCCGCACAGCAGCACCGCCCCGCGCAGGAAGTCCACGAAGCGCATCGCCGGTCGCTATCCGGCCAGCGTGGACAGAAGCTCGCGGACGCCGCGCGGGCCGTCGACGAGCAGGTCGGCCGCCGCCTCGAGCTCGGGCAGCGTCTCGTCGGAGCGCACGCCGACGCAGATCGCCGCGCCGAGCTCACCGGCCGCCACGAGCTCGCGCAGCGCGGCGAAGGCGTCGAGGTCGGTCCGGTCGTCGCCGACGTAGAGGCCCGCGGCGAGGTCGCGCCCGGTGAGCAGCCGGCGCACGCCGCGCCCCTTGTCGATCGCGACCGGCGGGCGGATCTCGAGCACCTTGCGGCCCCAGTGCGTCGCGAGGCCGGCCGCCGCGGCGGCTTCGGCGACGACGCGCACCGCGGCCTCGGCGGCGTCCTCGTCGGGCGCGCCGCGCCAGTGCAGGGCCGCGATCGCGCGCTTGTCCTCGGGCCGCACCCGCAGGCGCTCCAGCTCGGGGGTGAGCGCGGCGGCGGCGAACGCGCGGACGGTGGCCTCCCAGGCGGCGATCTCGGGGTCGACCTCGACCTCCGTGCCGCCGGCCGGCAGCAGCTCGGCGCCGTGGTTGCCGACGTACGCGATCGACCCGAGCGAGACCATCCGGCGCGCCGTCGCCGACTGCCGTCCGCTGATGCAGCCGACGAGCCCGTAGCGCTTGGCGACGGCGATGAGCTGGACGCGCGTCGGCTCCGGGACGTGTGCGTCGTCGGCGTGGCGCGTGATCGGGGCGAGCGTCCCGTCGATGTCGAGCAGCACGGCGGCGCGGGCCGGATCGGCCCGCATGGGCTCCAGCGCCTCGACGAGCGTGGCCGCGGCAGACATGACTTCTAGTATGGCGCGATGCCGTCGCGCCGAACGCTGACGCTCGCCGCGATCGGCACGCTGGCGGGGCTCTTCAGCGGGCTCTTCGGCGTCGGCGGCGGGGTCGTCATCGTGCCGCTGCTCGTGCTCTGGCTCGGCTTCGACGAGCGCCTCGCGACCGGCACGTCGCTCGCCGCGATCGCGGTCGTCGCGACCGTCGCGACGCTCGTCCACGGGGTCTACGGCAACGTCCACGTCGGCGAGGGGGCGCTCATCGGCCTGCCGGCCGTCGCCGGCGTGCTGCTGGGGACCGAGCTGCAGCGGCGCATCTCGACGCGCGCGATCTCGCTCGTCTTCGCCGCGCTGCTCGCCGCCGTCGCGATCGACCTGCTGATCCCGTGATCGAGGCCCTGCTCATCGGGCTGGCGGGCGGCGTCGTCGCGGGCCTGCTCGGCGTCGGCGGCGGCGCGCTGTTCGTCCCGGCGCTCGTGATCGGCCTCGGCCTGAGCCAGCTCGACGGCGAGGCGACGTCGCTGCTGGCGATCATCCCCGTCGCGATCGTCGGCGCCTGGAGCCAGCACGGGCGCGGCAACACCGATGTCCGCACCGGGCTGACGCTTGGCGTGCTCGGCGCGGGGGGCGCGGCAGCCGGCGCCGCCATCGCGAACGCCGTGCCCCAGCGCGCGCTCGAGGTCGGCTTCGGCCTGCTTCTGCTCGGCGTCGCCGGACAGCTCGTCCGGCGCGCCCTCAGGGGTTCAGACCGTGCTCCAGCGCGCCCTTGACGGCGGCGTCGAGCGCGTTGAGCCGGTGCAGCGCCAGCGCCTCGGCCGAGCCGAAGCGCCGCCCGGGTGCGGGCTCAGGGCCGTGGTGGCACAGGACGCAGTGCGCGAGCGCGACGAAGCGCTCGGCGCTCAGCGCGGGGATCCGCGCCGCGCGCTCGCGCAGGAGCTCGAGCCCGAGCTCGACGTGACCGAGCAGCCGCCCCGCGTCGGTCAACCCGATCTCGGCGGCGTACGTGAACTCGCGGGTCTTGCCGAGGTCGTGGACGAGCGCGGCGGTGATGAGCAGGTCGGAGTCCAGGCGCGGGTGCAGCTGGCAGGTCTCCATCGCGAGCGTGCCGACCGCGACCGTGTGCTCGAGCAGCCCGCCGAGGTAGGCGTGGTGGCCGCCGCGCGTGCACGGCGCGCGGCGCCACTGCGCGCGCAGCTGCGCGTCGGCGAGCAGCGCCACGAGCAGCGCGGAGAGGCCGGGGTCATGGACCTCGCGGGCGAGGTGCTCGAGGAAGCCGTCGAGCTCGTCGAGGTCGCGGTAGGCGACGGGCAGGAACGTCGCCGGGTCGGCCTCGCCGGCCGGCGCGCGGCCGATCGCGCGCAGCTCGACCTGCAGCTCGTCGCGAAAGCGCTCGACGCGCCCCGCGACCCGGACGAGGTCGCCGCGCTCGAAGCGCCCCGCGAGGACGTCGGCGTCGCGGAAGGCCCGGCCCTGCACCGCGCCGGTGCGATCGCGCAGCTCGACGGCGAGGTACGGCGTGCCGGCGCGGGACATCAGGCGGTCCTTGCGCGTGCACGCGAAGACGCCGTCGACCTCCTGTCCGGCGCGAAACGTGGCAATCGTCATCTGCCCATCATGTACCGTGAATCGGATGCAGCCCTTGATCTGGGAGAGTCGCCCCGACGGACTGCGCGCCCCTGCCCTCGTCTGCGCCTTCAGCGGCTGGAACGACGCCGGTGACGCCGCGTCCGCCGCGCTGACCTTCATCGGTGAGTCGCTCGGCGCCGAGCGCTTCGCCCGCATCGACCCCGAGGAGTTCTACGACTTCCAGTCGACGCGGCCGCACATCGCCTTCACCGAGGACCGCAGGCGCGAGATCACGTGGCCCGGCGTCGAGATCTTCGCCGCCCGCATCCCGCGCGCCCCGCGCGACCTCATCCTCGTCCAGGGCCCCGAGCCGTCGATGCGCTGGCAGACGTTCTGCCGCCACATCATCGACCTCGCCGAGGCGATGGGCACGCAGCTCGTCGTGACGATGGGCGCGCTGCTCGCCGACGTGCCGCACACGCAGCCCGTCGCGATCACCGGCCTCGCCTCCGACGAGACGCTCGTCACGAAGCTCGGGCTCACCGAGACGACGTACGAGGGCCCGACGGGGATCGTCGGCGTCCTGCACACCGCCTGCATGGAGGCCGGCCTGCCGTCGGCGAGCCTCTGGGCCAGCGTCCCGCACTACGTCGCCGCCGCGCCGAACCCGAAGGCCGCGCTCGCGCTGGTCCGCAAGGTCGAGGCGCTCGTCGCCGTCAACGTCGACGCGAGCGAGCTCGAGACCGCCACGGGCGAGTACGAGCGCCAGGTCGGCCTCGCCGTTCAGTCCGACCCCGACGTGCAGGCGTTCGTCGAGCGCCTCGAGCAGGCCGCCGCGCAGGACACAAGCTCGCTCGGTCCCGGCGACCTGCCCTCCGGCGACGCGCTCGCGAGCGAGTTCCAGCGCTATCTGCGCCAGCAGGGCCCCGAGCAGCGCTAGAGCTTGCGGACCGTCACCGCGGTGCCGTAGGCCGCGACCTCGCTCATGATGTCGCCGATCTCGTTGCAGTCGAAGCGCATCGCGAGCACGGCGTTGGCGCCCTTCTCCGATGCGGCCTCCTTGAGGCGGTCCGTCGCGTGGTCGCGGCTCTCGGACAACAGCTTCGTGTAGCCCTTGGCCTCGCCGCCGACGACGGTCCGAAAGCCCGCGCCGATGTTCGAGAAGACGTTGCGGGCGCGCACGATCAGGCCGTAGACCTCGCCGTGGACCTCGACGACCTCGTAGCCGGGGAGGTCGTTCATGGTGGAGATGATGATGTCGCTCATCCGTTCAGCATGAGGCTTGCGATGCCTCCGGGGAGCAGACAGACATCCAGGAGCGCGGCTCAGCGCTCGGCTGCGGGGCAGGCGATGCGGAAGTCGCACATCGAGCAGGCCGTGTAGGACGGGGTCGGCTCGAAGTCCTGGGCGAGGATGCCGGCGCCGACCTCGTCGACGGTGTCGGCGATCCAGGCGGCGTCGATCTCGCTCGACGGCACGCGGACCTTCTCGTCGTCGAGGACGTAGAGGTAGGACTGCTCGGCGGCCTCCAGCTGCCAGGCCTCGCGCGCGCCGACGGCGTACAGCGAGAGCTGGACGTCCTCCTTCAGCGCTGCGGCCGAGCGCGGCCGGCCGGTCTTGTAGTCGATGAGCTCGTAGCCGCCGCCGGCGAGCCGGTCGACGCGGTCGACGCGGCCGCGCAGCGTGTGCGCGCCCATGCGGAAGGAGAATGCGCGCTCGAACCAGACGGGCTGCACGGGCTCGTCGCACACCCGGCGGTGGTAGCGGCGCAGCGCCGCGCCCGCCTTCTCGCGCAGCTGGCGCTCCTCCTCGCTGTCGCCGAAGCCGCCGCGCCGCCAGCCGGCGTCGAGCAGCGTCATGAGCTCCGGCAGCGAGTCGTCGGTGTTCTGGTGGTAGCGCTCGAGCACCTGGTGGACGAGGATCCCGAAGCGCTGGTTGAGCGTCGGCTCCTGCGGCACGCGCAGCACGCGCGCGAACTTGTAGCGCAGCGGGCAGGCGCGGTAGGTCTCGATGTCCGAGGCCGACAGCGCGAGGCCAGCGCCGCGGCGCGGAAGGAACGCCACGAGGCTCGGCTCGGCGCGCGCGGCGCGCGCCGCGGCGCGGGCGCGGTCGTCGCGCTCGGCGTCGAGCAGCAGCGCGTCGAGCGACGACGTCAGCAGCACCTCGCGCTGCAGCGGCGACAGCGACGCGACGAGGCGCTGGTTGACCGGCGCCAGCGCCTCGGCGACCGACTGGCCCGGCGGGCGCTCGAGCAGCGCCGCGAGCTTGACGAGCTCGAGGTAGCGCACGACGGCGTGCGTCACGTCGAGGTCGGTGTCCAGGCGCAGCTCGCCCAGGCCCTTGCCGACCCGCGCGACGTCGCGCAGCAGCTCGTCGCGCAGCGCGGAGAACGTCGCGTGCAGCGATTCTTCGGGGCCGAACAGCTCCTCCTCGAGCTGCACCCACTCGGCGCCGAGCGCCGCCCGCGCCTCCTCGGCCAGCGGCGACGGCGGCTGCAGCGCACCGCCCGCGCCCTGCGTCGGATAGGCAAGGACGAGCCCGACGCGCGCCCGCGTCATCGCGACGTGCAGCAGGCGCCGCATCGCCGCGGCGTGCGCCGCGCGGTCGTCGGGGCCGAGCGACTCCTTCAGCAGCGCGTCGGGGATCGTCTCGCCGGCGCGCAGGCGCGGGCCCGGCATCCGCGCCGCCGTCAGCCCGAGGACGAAGACCCAGTCGCACTCGCGGCCGCCGGCGGCGTCGAGCGCCATGACCTGCACCGCGCCCGCGCGCGGCGGCGCGCCCTCCTCGTCCTCGTCGCGCAGGTCGGTCTCGGCGACGGCCGCCGCGTAGCGGGCGAAGTCGCGCGGCGTCGCGTGCGGCGCGCGGCGCGCGTAGGCGCTCGCGAGCTCGCCGAGCCGCGCGAGGTTCACGAGCCGCTCGACGACGTCGGCCTGCGCGGAGAAGACCTGCTGGCGGCGCAGCCCGAGCAGCTCGACGAGGCGGTGGACGAAGAGGTCCGGGCGCGCGCTGTCGAGCGTCTCGGAGGCCGCGCGGTACAGGCGCAGGAAGGCGTGGATGTGCTCGCGCGCCTCGGGCGGCAGCTGCGGCGACTCGGTCGCGGCGATGAGTCCGGAGACCATGTCGAGCTTGCGCCGGCGCGCGATCTGCACGCAGCGCGCGAGGTCGACGGAGCGCAGCGACACCGGCGGCCGCGCCAGCGCGCGCACGACGGCGCCCGCGTCGGAGGGGTCGGCGAGCAGGCGCAGCCAGGCGAGGACGTCGCGGACCTCGGCCTGGGAGAACATGTCGGCCTCGCCGACCGTCCGGTAGGCGATCGCGCGCTCCTCGAAGGCGACGGCGACGTGGCGGCCCTCGTCGCGCAGCGAGCGCACGAGCACGCCGATGCGCTCGGGCGGGCAGCCGCCGCGCACGAGCCGCTCGACCTCGGCCGCGACGGCCTGCGCCTGCGCGCGCTCGTCGGCGGCGCGCCAGAAGCGCACGGTGCCGCCGGGGTCGCCCGCCAGCGGCGTCGCGCACCGTGAGGCGATCGGCGCGACGACCGCGGCGGCGGCGTCGAGCACGCGCTGCGGGCAGCGATGCGAGTGCTCGAGGCGGACGGTCTCGGCCCGCGGATGGGC
>Ga0310811_10010335_pt1 | contig 12052 bp, 10 predicted proteins | sample YCmetagenome_FD_207642 | JGI IMG/M metagenome (GOLD analysis project Ga0310811, IMG submission 207642) | Soil microbial communities from experimental microcosm in Duke University, North Carolina, United States - YC | ecosystem: Engineered > Artificial ecosystem > Soil microcosm > Unclassified ...
TCGATATGCGGCATCCGCCGACCTACGATCCGGTGCAAACGGCGTCCGCGGAAGCGGATGATACCGTACCGCCCGCGACGGCTTCGACGGCATCGTCGTCCGCGACTGACGTGGCCGACAACGCGCCTCCGCCGGACGTCGTCTTCAAAGGCAAGATTCCGTCGCCGCCGTCGCGCCCCTTCGATCTCGATACCATTCCGGGCGCCGACGCGCAGATCAGCGCTTCCCGCTAATCGTTCAAAGCTCTTTCCATTCCCTGCAGCAGGCCGTGCCGCTTTGATCGCGGCACGCTGACTTGCGCCTCATGTCCGCGCACGTCCTCATTCCCAGAACGATACAACGAACCCAGTCGCGGCCGAGCTTAGGTTGAAGCGGCGCGCACAAAGCCTGTTCTTTATTGAAATTTTTCCGTATCTTCGCATCGTTCGATGGTGTGTTCTGTGTTCTTGGACATTGCCATAGATCGGACCGTCTTCGGCGCCATTTTGCCAAGCGGTCGCCATTCAAGTGATGGGCGAGACGTCCGCGTGATGCGTTCTTTCATGCGACTTTTGGGCCGGCTGGCCGGTCCCTTGGCCTTTGCCGCCGCAATGTCGGTGCATGTGGCAGCGCATGCCGCCGCGACTGCGGCGCCTGCCGGCCTGCAAACGAGCGTGCCACACGTCATCCTGATCGACGCGGATTCGCTGACCGTCCTCTTCGAAAAAAATGCCGATGATCTCGATACACCGGCGTCGACGACGAAGATCATGACGGCCGAACTTGTCTTCGAGGCGCTCGCTGAGGGCAAGATTAAGCTCACCGATCAGTATCAGGTGAGTGAGACGGCGTGGCGGCAGGGCGGCGCGCCGGCGCGCGGCACGACAATGTTCGCGGCCCTTCATAGCCGCATCGACGTTGAAGATCTGATCCGCGGCCTCGTCATCGTTTCAGGCAATGACTCCGCGATCATTCTCGCCGAAGGCCTCGCCGGATCGGAAGGCGCTTTCGCGACGCGCATGACGGACCGCGCGCGCCAGCTTGGCCTCAACCACCTGACCTTCACCAACAGCTGGGGCCGCGACGATCCCGACCAGAAAGTGTCGGCGCGCGATATGGCGCTGCTTGCCGCGCATCTCATCAAGACCTATCCGCAATATTACCGGTACTTCGGCGAAAAGGACTTCACCTGGAACAAGATCAAGCAGCCTAATCGCGATCCGCTGATGAACATGGATATCGGCGCCGATGGCCTGAAGACCGGAAATATCGGCGATAGCGGTTATTGCATCGTCGCATCCGCCATCCAGAACGGGCAGCGGCTCATTCTGGCCCTCTATGGCGCCAAGACCGCCAAGGAAAGGACCGATGAAGCCGCCCGCATTCTGCAATGGGGATTCCGGACATTCGAGCCGAAGATGCTTTTCGACAAAGGCGAAGTCGTCGGCAACGCGACCGTCTTCGGCGGCGACAAGGGTTCTGTGCCGTTGGTGACCGCGGCGCCCGTGAAAGTCCTGATCCCGCGTGAATTGACCGACCGGATCACCGCCCGGATCGTTTACACCGGCCCGCTGGTCGCGCCGGTCGAGCCGGGCAAGCAGGTGGCCGAGCTCCAGGTTTATCGCGGTGGCGCGCAGATATTCACGGCGCCGCTGCTGACAGCCGGGAATGTGGGGAAAGGCTCGCTGACAAGCCGTGCGATGGATGCGAGCCTCACCTATATTGGGGATCTCGTCCGCACATATGTTCTGAAAGCCGTGAGCCGTTGAACGAAGCTTTTCCGTCCTCGCAACGCCGTGGTGCCTTTGTCACGCTCGAAGGTGGGGAAGGGGCCGGCAAGACGACGCAGCAGCGCTTCATCGTCGAAAAACTCCGCGCCCTTGGCCTGTCCGCGATTGCGACGCGCGAGCCTGGCGGATCGCCGCAAGCCGAAATTCTTCGCGAAGCGCTGCTCTCCGGCAAGATCAAGCCGCTCGGCGGCGCTGCCGAGGCCATTGTCTTCTCCGCGGCCCGGATCGACCATATCGAAACAACCATCAAGCCTGCGCTCGACGCCGGCACCTGGGTAATCTGCGATCGGTTTGCGGATTCGACGCGCGCCTATCAGGGTGCCGTGGGGGTCGATCCGACTTTCCTGCGCCAGCTCGAGCGCGTCACGCTCGACGGGCTGCGTCCGGATCTCACCTTCATCCTCGATCTACCGCCCGAGATTGGTTTGTCGCGCGCCAATGCGCGGCGTGCGCCCGGCGCAAAGATCGATCGTTTCGAAAGCGAGACGATCCGCTTCCACGAGATCCTGCGCGAAGGCTATCTCCGCATCGCCAAGGCCGAGCCCGGCCGCTGTATCATCGTCAACGCTCTGCAGGGCGAGACAGAAGTCGCGACGGCGATCTGGGACGCGATCGTCAAGCGTATCCTGACCGACGGCAAGCAGTTCATGCGGCCGCGCGATCTCCGCGAGGCCGGCGGCGCGGTCCGCGAAACGAAAAGCCGGGTCTGACATGCGGAAGGAAGCCGCCTGATGGCCCGCGCCAATCTGGAAGCGCCGCCGGAATCGGATCGGTTCGAGGATGCGCCGCATCCGCGCGAGAGCTTGAGCCTGACCGGGCATCAAGCCGAGGAACTGGCCTTGCTCGATGCCTATCGGGCGAACCGGCTGCCGCATGCGATCCTGATCGGCGGTCCCGCAGGGATAGGCAAAGCGACCTTTGCCTGGCGGCTGACGCGCTTTCTGCTGGCGCATCCCGATCCAGCAGCGCCGGCCGTTCAGGCGGCACATAATTTCGATGTGCCAGCCAATCATGCCGTCAGCCAAAAGCTCGCTGCTTTGGCGCATGGCGATGTCTTCCTGCTGCGCCGGGAATGGAACGAGAAGGCCAAACGGCCTTTCACGGAAATCCGCGCCGACGACGTTCGTCAGGCAATCCATTTGTTTCAGCAGGCCTCAAGCGCGGGCGGCTACCGCATTTGCATCGTCGACAGCGCCGAGGATCTGAATCGCGCTGGCGCCAATGCCCTGCTGAAGCTGATCGAGGAGCCGCCGCCGCGCTCGGTGTTCCTGATTATTGCGCATCAGCCGGGGCAGGTGCTCCCGACTATCCGGTCGCGCTGCCGGCGCCTGCTGCTCAAGCCGTTGTCAGAGCCTGAGATAGTCGAAGTCGTGCGCCGTTTGGGAGCGCCTTGGGGCGACGCGGATCAGGCAGCTATCGCCCAGGCTGCCCAGCGTGCGGGCGGCTCGGTCAGCGGGGCGCTGCGGCTGCTGGGCGGCCGTAGCCTCGATCTCGATCGAGAGATCGGCCGGCTTTTGAATGCCCTGCCGTCGCTCGACTGGCGCGCTGTTCACCATCTGGCCGACCAGGTCACGGGGCGCGACAACAGTGACGATTATGCGATGATGATGACGGCGATCGTCGATTGGATCGACGCGGTCCTGCGCCGCGAGGCGCCGCGTGGGGCCGGCCGCCTTGCGCCGCTTGCCGAGGTATGGGAAAAGGCCGCCGAAGCGGCGCGGGAGACCGAGGCGTTAAACCTCGACAAGCGTCCTCTCATCCTTTCACTTTTCGCCGATCTCGCTGTAGCCACAAGGGCTTTCGCAGCCTGAGCGGCAGCGCCGCTTCGGATTGCGATAAGGGTTGCGAGAGACATGGCGGGCAAGCCGACTTCAGATAAGCCGACCTTCTACATCACCACGGCGATCCCTTATGCCAATGGCGCGCCGCATATCGGTCATGCCTACGAGCGGATCGCGACCGATGCGATCCAGCGCTTCAAGCGGCTCGATGGCCATGACACGCTGTTCGTCACCGGCATGGACGAGCACGGCCAGAAGATGCAGCAGACGGCGGCACGCGAAGGCATCACGCCGCAGCAGTTGGCCGACCGCACCGCGGCGCAATTCGCCGCCATGGGCACAGCGCTCGAAGCCGAAGCAGATGACATTGTCCGCACCACCCAGAAGCGCCACCACGACGCGGCGCAGGAGATCTGGCGCCGCATGGCGGCGAAGGGCGACATCTATATCTCCAAATATCCCGGCTGGTATTCGGTCCGCGACGAAGCCTTTTTCGATGAATCGGAACTCACTGTCGCCGACGGCAAGCGCTTCGCGCCGTCCGGCGCTCCCGTCGAATGGGTCGAGGAGGAGAGCTATTACTTCAAGCTCTCGGCCTATCAGGAGAAGCTGCTCGCCTATTACGACGCGCATCCTGATTTCATCGTACCGGAGCATTACCGCAACGAGATCGTCTCCTTCGTCGCGCGCGGGTTGAACGATCTGTCGATCAGCCGTTCGACCTTTAATTGGGGCGTGCCGGTTCCGGGCGATCCGAAACATGTAATGTATGTCTGGGTCGACGCGCTGACGAATTACATCACGGCGACCGGCTTCCCGGATGCTGAAGCGCCGCTGGCCAAATTCTGGCCAGCCGATGCGCATGTCATCGGCAAGGACATCACGCGCTTTCACGCTATCTTCTGGCCAGCGTTTTTGATGTCGGCCGATCTGCCGCTGCCGAAACAGATCGTCGTCCACGGCTTTCTGTTCAACCGCGGCGAGAAGATGTCGAAGTCGGTCGGCAATGTCATCGATCCGTTCACTTTGGCCGGACATTACGGCGTCGATCCGCTGCGCTATTTCTTCTTGCGCGAGGTGCCCTTCGGTCAGGACGGCAACTACTCGCATGAGGCCATCGTCGCGCGGATGAACGCCGATCTCGCCAATGATCTCGGCAATCTGGCGCAGCGCTCGTTGTCGATGATCAATAAGAACTGCGATGGCCGTCTGCCCGAGCCGGGCACGCTGCTGGAGCAAGACAAGGCGATTTTGGCCGAGGCATCGGCGCTCGTCGACAAGGCGCGGCTTGCGATGCAGGCCTTCGCGCTCCATATGGTTTTGAGCGAGATCTGGCGGGTCGTCAGTGAGGCCAACCGCTATTTCGCTTCCGAAGAACCTTGGGCGAAGAAGAAGACCGATCCGGCACGGATGGGCACGGTTCTTTACGTCACCTCGCAAATACTGCGACGGGTGGCGATCCTGACCCAGCCCTTCATGCCGTCGGCAATGGCAAAGCTTCTCGACCTCTTGGGCGTTCCAGCGGACGCGCGCGATTTCGCGCATCTCGACGTGGATGGCGCGGCCGGTCTGGCACTCCCGGCGCCGTCGGCGATCTTCCCGCGCTATGTCGAGCCGGAAGCCGAAAACAAAGCCGACAAAACGGCATGAGACAGACATGTTGATCGATACGCATTGCCATCTCGACTTTCCGGACTTCGCGGCCGAACGCGACGATATCGTCGCGCGCGCCCGTTGTGCCGGCCTGAAGCGAATGATCACTATCTCGACACAGGTAGCGAAGTTTCCGGCGATCGCCGCGATCGCGGAAGCCTATGATGACGTCTATTGCACCGTCGGCACGCATCCGCATGAAGCGCATGTCGAGCCGGAGGCGAGCGTCGACAAAATCCTGTCGCTTGCCGCGCATCCGAAATGCGTCGGCATTGGCGAAGCGGGGCTCGACTATCACTACGATCGGGCGCCTCGCGATGTCGCGGAACGCGTCTTCCGTACTCATATCGCCGCGGCGCGTGAAAGCGGCTTGCCGCTGGTTATCCATTCGCGCGATGCCGATCAGGACATGGCGGCCATTCTCGAAGACGAGATGGGCAAGGGCGCTTTCAGGGCGCTGCTGCATTGCTTCACCTCGTCACGCGAACTGGCGGAACGTGCTGTTGCGATTGGCCTGTCGGTCTCCTTCTCGGGCGTGCTGACCTTCAAGAAATCGGAAGAGCTGCGCGAGATCGCCCGCGACGTGCCGGCCGACCGGTTGCTGGTGGAAACCGATGCGCCATTTCTTGCGCCCGTGCCGTTCCGCGGCAAGCGCAACGAGCCGGCCTATGTGGCAGAGACGGCAAAAGTGCTCGCCGAGGTCAAAGGCCTGACCGAGCCGGAGCTTGCGGCGCTGACGACCGCGAACGCGCTGCGGCTTTTCTCGAAAATGCCAGCGCCTGCGACGGATGCCGCCGCATGAGGCTCTTTGCATGAGGCTTGCCGGATGAGTCTTGCGATCACCATTCTCGGCTGTGGCTCGTCGGGGGGCGTCCCCCGGCTCGGGCAGGGCTGGGGTGCCTGTGATCCGGCCAATCCGAAGAACCGGCGTCGCCGTTGCTCGATCCTGCTTGAGCAAAGCGATGCGAATGGTGCCAAGACCACCGTGCTTGTCGATATGGGTCCGGACCTGCGGGATCAGCTTCTCGGCGTCGATGTCGATCATCTCGATGCGATCTTGCTGACGCACCCGCACGCCGATCATGTGCATGGGATCGACGATGTGCGTCCGCTCGTCATTCATGAGCGGCGCAAGATCGACGTTTATATGGATGCCGAGACATCGGGCGTCGTCCGGCATCATTTCAATTATATCTTTGAGACCCCCGAGGGCAGCTATTATCCGCCGCTGCTGAATGACCGGCGGCTGGAGCCCGGTAAGCCGCTGAGCTTGGAAGGGGCAGGCGGCGACATCGGTGTGCTGCCCTTTCGGCTCGATCACGGCGAGATTCCGTCGCTCGGATTCCGCTTCGGCAATATCGCCTATACGCCCGATCTCAACGGCATTCCTGAAGAGAGCCGCGGTTGTCTCGAAGGTCTCGATATCTGGATCGTCGATGCGCTGCGCTACACGCCGCATCCGAGCCATTTTTCGGTGCCTGAGACGCTGGCCTGGATCGAGCGGCTGAAGCCGAAGCGCGCCATATTGACGAACCTGCACTACGATCTGGATTTCGGCCGCCTCAAAAGCGAAATGCCGGCCCATATCGAGCCGGCATTCGATGGCATGCAGATTATCGCCTGAGCAGCCCTAGTGGACGTGCTCTTCGGCGCGGGAGATCTCTTCCAGCATCTTGCCCTTGGTTTCCATGCCGAAGATCAGCACGAGAAGCGCTGCAGCCGTGAAGCTGGCGGCGCCGAGTGAGAAGACGCCTGTCTGCCCGATTGCCTGAATGACGAAGCCGACGACGATCGGCCCGATCATAGCGCCAACCCGGCCAACGGCAGACGAAACTCCGGCGCCCATCGAGCGCGCCCGCGTCGGAAAGAGTTCCGGCGTATAGGCATAGAGGCAGCACCACATGCCGAACATGAAGAACTGCATGATGAAGCCGCTAATGAACAGCGCGTTGATGTGGTCCGCATGCCCATAGACATAGGCGCTGACGGCGCTGGCGATCAGGAAGAGCGCCGTCGTCGGTTTGCGGCCGATCTTTTCCAGAAGGACGCCCGCAACGTAGAAGCCGGGGATGCCGCCAATCGTGATGAGCGTCACGAAGCCGACCGATTTGCTGATCGAGAAGCCGTGCTGGTTGAGGATGACAGCAAGCCAGGACGTCAGACCGAAATAGCCGAGCAGCGCGAAAAACCAGAGCCCGCACGTCATGAAAGTCGTGCCGACATAGGCTTTGGAGAAGATCACCGCTATCGGATTACGGGTCTTCATTTGGGTTTCGCGCACATAGGGCTGCGGCTCGGGGAGGGGCCCCTTGTGAGCCGCGGCCACATTCCGCTCGATGAGCTGCATGACTTCGTCGGCTTCGGCGTAGCGGCCATTGTCGGCGAGCCAGCGCGGCGATTCAAACAAATGCCGGCGCACCCAGAAGACGACGAGCGAGAAGATGCCGACCGCGACGAACACCGCGCGCCAGCCGAGATAAGGCAGGATCGTGTAGCTCAGCGCACCGGAGATGACGAAGCCGACGGCCCAAAAACCTTCCATGAAGGCAATGTAAAAGCCGCGCTGCTTGGCCGGAATGATCTCCGAGAGGATCGCCTGCGCGACCGGCGCTTCGCCGCCGACACCGACGCCGATGATGAAGCGGCAGATCATCAACGTGATCAGTCCGGTGGCGCCAGCTGCCAAGAAGCTGCCGATGCCCCAGATCATCATGGTGACTTGGAAAGTCAGCCGCCGCCCGAATTTGTCGGAAGCATAGCCGGCCAGCAGATTGCCGACGAGCTGACCCAGGAAGGTCATCGACGAGAGCAGGCCGATTTGGACGGCGGTGAGCTGGAATTCCTTGGCGATAGCGCCAACGAGGAAGACGAGGAGGGCGACGTCGACCTGATCGGCGAGCCACGCGGTCGCAACGACTGCAAAGGCCTTGCGCTGATAGTTGGTCATCGGCAGGCGTTCGAGCCGCCCCGGTATATTCACCTCTGCGGCGGCGGTATCTGCCACGGATGCGGCAACCGTCGGGGCCGCGAGCGCTGAGCCTGTCAGCCTGTTGGCGACGTCCATCATTTCCTCCTTATGACGCCGCTCGTCGCGCTTGTTTGTCGGCGCGTTGTCCTGAGCTGACGTTTCGTTAATGCAAATAGTTCTGAACCTTCGCTGTCAAAGCAAAGTTGCCAATAATAATATTGATGCCGTGAATAAGCCCGGCGCTGTGCCGCCTTTGTGGTTCGCGCGTAGCTAGCGAGCCAGCCTATATGCGATCTATACGCGTGGCCCCACCGAGCGGTCTCGAATTTATATCGGGGTGAAAGCCATATCTGCGCGCGTCGCATCTCCGCAGAACAGGAGATGCACGCGGAGATATGAGATGAACCACAACATCGTCGATCGGCCTGAAGACTTCCTCAGAGAAAAGTCCGGTCGCAATGCCTTGGCTCCTGTCAGCAACGATGACGACGCCCCGCAGCTCAACGAACTGCTCTTTGATATCGGCGTCGCCGTTGCGGCCTACCTGACGCTTGCACTCGTGCTGAGCGTCCTCGTCTCTGTGCTGCATCTTTGAACCAAGGAGCCCGCATGCCCCGCCGATGGCGGCCGCAGCAGGCCGGGTTCTTATATGGAATTCTTATGCTGCACCGCCTCCAAGCGCCCTCGATTTTATATGGGCGTCTGACGAGATTACCGCCAAGCGGAGCAGGGGTCCCCAAGAGTCCCGGAGCGTAGTGCGGCCATCGCCGGACGATCTCCGCTCCCCCTCCACGCTGCGGAGACCACCATGCTTGATGCCATTTTCCTTGCCGTCGGCTGCGCATTCTTTGCCGTCACGGCGCTCTACGTCGTGGCCTGCGAGCGCCTCTGAGCCCGCACTCCCAGGAGCTGATGATGATCTTCGACTACGTTCTTGCAGGTGCGGTCACTCTCGGCCTGCTCGCCTATCTCGTCTTCGCGCTGCTTCGGCCTGAGCGCTTCTAGAGCATGCCCCGGAAAAGTTGCCCGACTTTTTCGACCAAGGACATGCTCCAAGGTTTCGAGGAAAAACCATGACCATCAACGGTTGGATTCAAATCGCGCTTTTCAGCGTGCTCGTCATCGCGCTGACGAAGCCTCTCGGTGGCTATATGACCGCCGTCTTCTCGGGCGAGCGAACGTTTCTGTCGCCGGTTTTAAGGCCGCTCGAGCGCATCATCTACAAAATCTGCGGCGTCGACGAGGCGCGAGAGCAGCATTGGGTCGTTTATGCCGTCGCCATGTTGCTCTTCAGCGTGGCCGGCTTCGTCGTGCTCTACGCGCTGCAGCGGCTTCAAGGTGTTCTGCCCTTCAACCCCGCAGGCCAGAGCAATGTCGAGCAGAGCCTCGCCTTCAACACGTCGGTAAGCTTCGTCACCAACACGAACTGGCAGTCCTACGTGCCTGAGACCACGATGAGCTATCTGACGCAGATGGCCGGTCTCACCGTGCATAATTTCGTGTCGGCGGCGACGGGTGTCGCGTTGGCCGTGGCGCTGATCCGCGGCTTTGCCCGCCGCAGCGCTCAGGCGCTCGGCAATTTCTGGGTCGATCTCACCCGTTGCACGCTCTACGTCCTGCTGCCGATCTCCATCGTTGGTGCGCTCTTCTTTGTCTGGCAGGGCATGCCGCAGAACCTCAACGCCTATACGCAGGCAGTCGGTCTCGACGGCATTAAGCAGCTCATCGCGCAAGGTCCTGTCGCGTCGCAGGAAGTCATCAAGATGCTCGGCACCAATGGCGGCGGCTTCTTCAATGCCAATTCGGCGCATCCGTTCGAAAATCCGAGCGCGTTGACCAATCTTGTCGAGATGCTGCTGATTTTCTCGATCGGCGCGGCCTTGACCAATGTCTTCGGCCGCATGGTTGGCAATCAGCGCGCAGGTTGGGCGATTTTCGGCGTGATGGGCTTGCTCTATCTCGCCGGTGTTGCCGTCACCTATCAGGCGGAAGCCGCTGGCAACCCGGCCTTTGCCGCATTCCATGTCGACCAGACCGCGTCCGCGACACAGGCGGGCGGCAATATGGAAGGCAAGGAAGTTCGCTTCGGCATCGCCAATTCGGCGCTGTTCGCGACAGTCACGACAGACGCATCCTGCGGCGCCGTCAACGCGATGCACGACAGCCTTATGCCGCTGGCTGGTCTCGTGCCCATGGTCAATATGATGCTGGGCGAAATCATCTTCGGCGGCGTCGGCTCAGGCCTTTACGGCATGCTGCTCTTTGCCATTGTCGCGGTCTTTATCGCCGGGCTGATGGTCGGTCGCACGCCGGAATATCTCGGCAAGAAGATCGAGGCGAAGGAAGTGAAAATGGCGATGCTTGCCATTCTCATCCTGCCGCTGTCGATCCTCGGCTTTACCGCGCTGGCAGCGGTCGTGCCCGCGGGTCTTGCAGGACCGGCCAATGCCGGGCCGCATGGCTTCAGCGAGATCCTCTACGCTTTCACCTCGACGACGGCGAACAATGGCAGCGCGTTCGCCGGCATCTCCGCCAACACGCCCTTCTATAACACGACACTGGGCCTCGCCATGTTCATCGGGCGCTTCCTGATGATCGTGCCGATGATGGCGATCGCGGGCTCGCTCGCGGCGAAGAAGATCGTGCCGGCGTCCGCAGGCACATTTCCGACCGATGGCGGCCTTTTCGTCGGTCTGCTGATCGGCGTCATCCTGATCACTGGTGGCCTCACTTACTTCCCGGCCGTCGCGCTCGGGCCGATCATCGAGCATCTCGGCATGCTCAGTGGCGCCACTTACTGATCGTTCGGCTTAACGAGGTATCCTCCTATGGATCTGTCTCAGAATCGTAAAAAGGCGTCGGCCGCCACAGTAACTGATCCGACGATCTTACTGCCTGCCATTGGCGAGGCCTTCAAGAAACTCAATCCGCGGATCATGATCCGCAATCCGGTGATGTTCACGGTCGAGGTCGTCGCGACGCTCACGACACTTCTCTTCTTCCGCGATCTCGTCACGGGTGGCGGGCATCTCGGCTTCGCCTTCCAGATCAACCTCTGGCTCTGGTTCACCGTGCTCTTCGCCAATTTCGCCGAAGCCGTCGCCGAAGGTCGCGGCAAGGCGCAGGCGGCGACCTTGCGCCGGAGCAAGACCGAGACGAACGCGAAACTGCTGTCGAGCGCTTCGGACGGCGCGTCGGTGACCTCGCTGCAGTGGCGCGAAGTGCCTGCACCCTCTCTGAATCAGGGCGACATCGTCCTCGTAGAAGCTGGTGACATCATTCCGAGCGACGGTGAAGTCATCGAAGGCGTCGCCTCGGTCAATGAAGCGGCGATCACCGGTGAATCCGCGCCCGTCATTCGCGAGAGCGGCGGCGATCGCTCGGCCGTCACTGGCGGCACGACGGTCATCTCCGACTGGATCAAAGTGCGGATCACGGCCGCTCCCGGCTCGACCTTCCTCGACCGCATGATCGCGCTGGTCGAAGGGGCGACACGGCAGAAGACGCCGAATGAGATCGCGCTCAACATTCTGCTTGCTGGTCTGACGATCATCTTCGTCTTCGCCGTCGCGACAATCCCGAGCTTCGCGCATTATGCCGGCGGTACGCTGTCGATCCTCGTTCTTGTGGCGCTTTTCGTGACCTTGATCCCGACGACGATCGGCGCGCTTTTGTCGGCGATCGGTATCGCCGGCATGGACCGTCTCGTGCGCTTCAACGTGCTTGCTATGTCAGGTCGCGCCGTCGAAGCGGCAGGCGACGTCGATACGCTGCTGCTCGATAAGACCGGCACAATCACCCTCGGCAATCGCCAGGCGGCCGCCTTCATTCCGCTGACGGGTGTCAGCGAAACGGAACTTGCCGATGCGGCGCAGCTCGCC
>Ga0310811_10010336_pt1 | contig 12052 bp, 10 predicted proteins | sample YCmetagenome_FD_207642 | JGI IMG/M metagenome (GOLD analysis project Ga0310811, IMG submission 207642) | Soil microbial communities from experimental microcosm in Duke University, North Carolina, United States - YC | ecosystem: Engineered > Artificial ecosystem > Soil microcosm > Unclassified ...
ATGTTCGATCCAGGTGGTGCGATATGTCTGCTCGACGATCACATCCGCAGCCGCGAAGCCTTGCTCAACATCTCCCAGTTTGACATACTCACGCCATGCGAGATTATCCCGCTCACCAATGCAGGGCGCACCAGCCATCAAAGCCTCTTCAGGCGAAAAGATAGCTTCCAACACCTCATACTCAACAGTAATCAGTTGCAAAGCCTGCGCCACCAGTTCACGTGACTCTGCCGCGACCAGCGCCACCGCCTGCCCGGCAAACTTCACCAGCTCGCTCGCCAGCACAGGATGATCAATCACCGCTGGCCCACCATAGAGTTTACGACCAGGAATATCCTGCGCTGTTAATATGGCATGAACACCGGGCAGTTGGCGAGCCTCCTCCGTCGCAATCGCTAGAATACGAGCCGAGGGGTGAGGGCTACGCAGCACACCAGCATAGAGCATCCCCTCCATCCAGAAATCATAGCTGTAGCGCGTCTGTCCCAACACCTTATCAACAGCCTCACACGAGCGCGTTGACGTGCCAATCAACTCTGTTTCATGAGTCACAACCATACTAGCGCCCCTCCGCTATCATATCTTGACCCATCTCACGATCCTGTTGCTCCATCACGTGAGAGGCGGCCTCAACGGCATCAATGATAGTCTGATAGCCAGTGCAACGGCAAATATTGCCTGATAAGGCAAGACGAATCTCTTCACGTGTTGGATGGGGGTTTCGCTCAAGTAGAGCGGTCGCCATCATAATCATCCCCGGCGTGCAGAAGCCACATTGGACAGCCCCATATGCCACAAACGCTTCTTGCAACGGGTGCAGATGTTCCTCATCTCCCAGAGCCTGTACGGTCGATATCGTGGTATTATTGCTCTGTACAGCAAGCATCAAACAGGCCAGGCGCGGCTCTCCATTCAACAAAACAGTACAGGCTCCACAATCCCCTTTACCGCAACCTTCTTTAACATCCCATTGCTGTAAATCATCACGCAATAGCGTCAACAGCGTCTTCGTAGCAGGCACACTGGCCTCAACCGCAACACCGTTCAACGTAAATGAAACTGGATAATCGTGGTGTGTACTCATCTATAAACTCGCTTTACCCATATAGATAGGTTCCTCATAACGAACATCTACGACTGGCTCCTCCAGCCAATGAACATCACTCATATACTTCCATCCGCCATCCGCGAAGATAACAACGATTTTGCCGTGATCCATTGTCGAGGCCACTCGTAGTGCGACATCCAGCACAGCCCCGCTCGATGGTCCGGCAAAAATCCCCTCTTTCTCCTTCAACTGTAGCGTACGCCTCCATGCCTGCTCACTGGTAACTGGCAATTTCTCGTCCAGCACACTCTGATCCAGCACAGGAGGAACAAAACCATCAGCCAGATTGCGCAACCCCTGAATACTCGCGCCCTGTATTGGCTCGGCAGCAATCACACGAATAGACGCGTTATGCTGCTTCAAACGATGGCCGGTCCCGGTCAGCGTCCCACCAGTACCCAATCCGCCAACAAAGACAGAGATATCAGGCATATCGCGCACAATCTCAGCCCCCGTTGTCTCATAGTGCGCAGCGGCGTTAGCCTCATTACCATATTGGTAGAACATCACATAGCGGCTATCCTTTTGCGCTAGTTCCTGCGCGAGATGGACGGCACCATTGCTCCCCGCCGATCCAGGCGAGAGAATAATCTTCGCCCCATACAACTCCAGCAGTTTGCGCTTATCTTCTGTCCCTTTTTCCGAGACAACAGCCGTAAAATCATAGCCCTTCATACGCGCAACCATCGCCAGCGCAATACCAGTATTGCCACTCGTCGGTTCTAACAACAGCGAACCACGGTGAATACGCTGCTGTGTCTCAAATTGCTGTACCATCTTCAGCGCGATACGATCTTTAATGCTACCAGAAGGATTCATACCTTCTAACTTCGCGAATATTTGTACGCCCAGACGTGGACTAAAACTTTTCAATTCTACCAACGGTGTATTGCCAATGGTGTCCAGAATACTTTCATAGTGCATCGTTTCATTTCCTCTCACAAAAAGCCATCTATTATGCTTGATCAGATAGATTACGACCGACAGTAAGGACTTCTGCCACCATTGCCTTGATATCATCTTCTGTCGTCATATAATTCACAATGCAGGCACGTATTACTTCTTTTTGTAGAAAATGGGTACTCGTAAAAAAGACATTGCCGCGCCGTTGAATCTGGCGAACCAGTTCTTTATTAAATTGATCGATCTGCTCTGCACGACCACGCAACGATGGTGGAATGAAGCGGAAACGTACAATACTCAATGAGTCGCTGGCAACCAGTTCCAGTGCAGGAGTTGCCTCGATATACTCTATAAATAGGCGAGCCATTGTGATATTGTGGGCAATAGCCTGCGCCAGACCACTGCGCCCAGCCGAACGCACAATCGCCCAGACATCAAGCGCACGAAAACGCCGTGTACGTTGCAAGGTGTATTCTGATAACCAGGGATCATCTTCATTAGTGGGGTGATGTGAGAGGCTAAAAGCTTCGTGCAGGATCGTACCGTGCCGCACCAGCGCACACCCACAATCGATTGGCACCGACAACCATTTGTGCTGATCGGTCGCCAGCGAATCGGCACGTTCAATACCTTTGTACAGATGCGCAACACGCTCGTCGAGAATACCAAACGCGCCATATGCGCCATCAACGTGCAGCCAGAGTCCTTCCTCTGCACAGAGATCTGCCAGCGCGTCCAGAGGATCGATAGTACCAGTCTCTACGGTACCTGCCGTAGCCGCCACACAGAAGGGTCGGAAACCTGCCGCTCGATCCACGTGGATACGCTGCCGCAATTGATCAATATCCATCTGGAAAGCAGGCGTTGAAGGAATAATATGAATCGATTCACTTCCCAGACCCATCGCTTCTACGGCTTTGCGAATGCAGAAATGACCCTGATCTGATTGATACAGGACAAAAGGAGGATGCTCCCCCTGTACCCCTTCAGCGCGCACATTCCAGCCATCCTGTTGCGCCGCCCATTGTCGCGCCGCCTGTAAACAGGTAAAATTCGCTTCCGAGCCACCACTGACAAAAACGCCCGCGCTCCCTTCAACCGTGAAGCCACAGAGTTCCATGATCCATTGCACCGTCCGCCGCTCCAATTGCTGACCAGCATGATCGCCAATACCACAGTTCGGATTCATCGCGGCTTCAAGCGGCTTGATCAAGATACCAGCATGAGCGGGTGCTGAATTAATCCAACCAGCGAAACGAGGATGACCATTTCCCTGTGGATAGGGCATAATCAGATCACGAATACAGGTAAGCGTCTCCTCAAATGGTACGCCATGCTCTGGCAACACTTCATTGCGTAGCACACGCTTTACATCATCCGGCATTGGTTGCCATAATGGCTTCTCTCGTATCGCGCCAAGATACGTCGTGACTTCATCAATAATTTTATAACCATAGCTTTTTAATTGATCCTGATCAAAAGAAAGTGTATCTGACGCAGAAATCGTGGGGGAAGAAGTAATTTCTACAGATGCGGAAACATTGATACTATCCATACGCTTTTCTACAAATCCTTTCATTTTTGCTGTTTAGCTGGAAGCATTTACGGATTGCAGAGCATTCCTCACCAGTGCCTTGCCCATCTCCTTGCGATACGCGATTGAAACAGTTCTATCGTCATTGAATTCCTGAATATGAGAGTCGAGCAATGAAAGAGCATGATCAATAACCGAGGAACGCAAGGGCAAGGGTTGTTGCAACAAAATAGCTTCAGCAGCAGTGGCACGAAAAGGCACGCTGGCAATACTTCCCAATGCGATGCGAGCTTGCTGTATATGTCCATGTGAAACGTCAAGCAGCAGAGCAACGCTCACAATTGGGGTGGATCCGGCTTTACGATTGCCAAATCGGCGATAAAACTGGAACGCACCTTTAGAAGGGATGGGAAACCTGACCTGTGTAATTAAAGCCTGTCGCTGGTCTGGGCGCTGTACTTGCTCAACCAGAAAAGTCGTAAGAGGTAACTGACGCTCACCCAGTGCTTTTGAATGCAGTACGACAGTCGCGTCAAGAGCGAGCAACGGGACAACAGCATCCATTGCAGGCGCAAGTGTAGCGATATTTCCGCCTAGTGTAGCTGACTCTCGGACAACAGGATGAGCAAACATCCGTGCCATATCTGTCATAAGTGGCGCTTCACTCCATAGCAAAGAACTCCGCTCGACTTCCGCTAATGTCGTCATCGCCCCGATCGTAATATCACGCCCGGTACTACGAATATACTTCAAGTCTGCAATGGTATGCAAATCAACGATCCTGGCAGGTTTCAAAATTCCTGCACGTAGATCAACAAGTAATCGCGTACCACCAGCTAATACACGCATCTCCGCCAATTTATCATCATTATTAAATAATAATAATGCATTTTCTAATGAAGAGGCAACAACATATTCAAATTCTAGCATGATAAGCGTCGCTCCTTTTTTTTAAAAGATACAACTCTTACATGAAATTAAGATGACTTTTCATGAAAATTCGCTGAAAATACGTTAAAATTTTTATAAAATCCAGTAAGTTCATGCTAAAAAAGCACATTCTGCTGCTATGGAAATCTCGAAATGAAGTTTTTTCTAGCAGTAATTGATAAACCAATACAGTATGTATAAACTGCACACGCATGTAAGCAAAGTATTTGCTTTTTTACGGAATTTAGGGTACGATTTTTTCATGAATTTATCCACCTTCTGGCGTCGTTAAGCAGCATAAAGGATGGGTCGCATGTCAACAACCACACCAGGCTCTTCCGCAACCACACCACAACACTTGCGAGCAAACACCATCGGTTTACCTGGAGTCCTCTTTCAATCGATTACCACCATGGCTCCAGCATCCGCAGTCTCGTTCAGTCTGGGAGCTGCGATTCCTTATACAGGAAGCACGCTGCCACTTGCCGTCTTTATCGCGCTGATCGTTTGTTGTTTTATTGCGTTAAGCATTGGCTCGCTGGCAAAATATCTGCCCTCTGCTGGTGGCTACTTTACCTATGTTGGTCAGTCACTGGGTATACAGGCGGGATGGATGACCGGCTGGCTCTTTAATCTGGCATATCTGTTGATTGTCCCATTCCAATTACTGGTTCTGGGACCAGTAGCAAACTCATTTGTAAACCAATATTTTCATCTCTCATTGGGCTGGGGTACCTGGGCCGTTATCTTCGCGGTGGTCATCTTTGGCCTGACCTATTTCGGCATCAAAATATCAGCGGATACAGGCATTGTGCTGGGGATCATTGAGATTATTGTCTTCATTGCCCTTTCTATCTGGCTGATCGCAACATCCAGCAATAACACATTCGCTGTCTTCAATCCACATGCCAGTCTATTACCCGGTCTGGGTGGCTGGCAAGGTATCTTCTTTGGGATGATTTTTGTGCTGCTCGCGTTCGCGGGCTTCGAGTCGTCCGCGCCTCTGGCTGAAGAATCACGCAATCCACGACGTACAGTGCCACGAGCGATTTTGCTGGCGGCGATCTGTATCGGCATCTTCTATGTCTTCTGCTCGTATGCTGGCGTGATTGGCTGGGGGCCTGCGCAAATCAGCCAATATCCGGGTAATGCCGATCCCTGGGGTACGATGGCGCAACGTGTCTGGGGTCCATTCAGCTTTATTGTGATTCTGGCAATTCTCAATAGCGCATTGGCAAACGCGAATGCAGGGGTCAACGCTGCCTCACGTATGATGTATGCGATGGGACGAGCCAGAATATTACCTGCGCCACTGTCACATCTGAATCGAGAACATGCACCAGATATCGCCATCATCTTCACCATGATTATCGCAATTGTTTTTTCGCTCATTCCCGGCGCAATTTACGGCACATCTACTGGCTTCGCGCTGCTTGGTACCATTCTCACGCTACCAATTATCCTGGTCTATATGGCAACATGCGCATCTGTACCATTCTTCTATTTGAAGAAGAAGCGGGCAGAATTCAACATTTTACGACATATTATCGTTCCACTGATTCCATTTATTGTACTGTTATTCGTCTTATACTTCCAACTCAATCCCTTACCGGCGGCTCCTTTGAATCTAGCTGCGCCGATTGTCGCCGCCTGGTTAATTATAGGGATTATTATTGTAACAGTACTCAGCCGACGTACACCTGAAAATCTGGTCAATAGCGTCAAGCTGGCGACCGAAGATAATATCAGCTCTTGATAGAAAAGGAACATCACATGGCTACAAACACCCCAAAATCCGGGCATACCATTCATATTCATCGGAATCAATGGCATCTGGCCTGGGACAACAGTATTGCACCCATTGCCACAGTACGATCCGGGGAAACGATCTCCTTCGATCTAATGGAGTCGTCTGGCGGTCAGGTGGGACCGGATAGTACCGTTGATACTATCCGCACGCTGGACTTTTCGCTGGTCGATCAGGTCAATGGACCCATCTTTGTAGAGGGTGCCGAACCGGGTGATACGCTGGAAATCGAACTGCTGGATCTCCAACCCGCGAACTGGGGCTGGACCGCGATCATTCCGGGCTTTGGTCTGCTCGCCGATGAATTTCCTGAGCCCGCGATCAAAATCTGGCATCTCGAAGGTGGGGCCGCAGGCTGGGGCGAATTCGCTCCGGGCATTCGTATTCCGTTAGAGCCATTCTGTGGTGAAATCGGTCTGGCACCAGGAGAACCGGGCGCACTCTCCACCATTCCACCGTACGCGCATGGCGGCAATATGGATACGCGCCATCTCACCAAAGGTGCACAGCTCTTTTTACCTGTGCAGACACCGGGAGCGCTCTTCTCTATCGGTGATGGACACGCCGCTCAGGGTGATGGCGAAGTCTGTGGCGTCGCGATTGAGGCTCCGATGAATGTCTCGGTGCGCCTGACGGTGCGCAAAGATATGAAGATTGCACAACCACAATTCCGCACCGCAGGTCCACTGACCCCACGCACCAATACCGCACCATACTATGTCACCGATGGGATCGGACCAGACATGCTTGAGGCAACACGGATGGCGATCCGCCATATGATCGATTACTTACAGCAAGCGCATGGACTCTCACGGATCGATGCCTATATGCTGTGTAGCGTCGCTGTTGATCTCAAACTGTCGGAAGTTGTCGATATGCCAAACTTTGTTGTCAGCGCATTTCTGCCACAGAGCATTTTCACAAAGTAGGTTTTGTGGCCCTGATGAAAAAATAGAGTGGAATTATAACCGCTCTATTTTTTCGACTTAATTTGCAATGGTATTATCTCTATCAGTAGTATCCAGCGGCACCTGCTCAAACGTATGTAGAAAAGCCAGCATCGCAGAACTCACAGTCTCACGATTCTCCTGCGCCAGCATAAAGAAATGATCGCCCTCAAAAGCCAGTAGCCGCGCCTGAGGAATTTTTGTCATCATAAATTCTGCCTGAGTCAGAGGTACATCAGCATCATTCATGCCATGCAGAATCAATGTTGGAGTGGTAATATGCTGAAGAGGATATGCTGGTATATGCGCGAAAAGACGGACATCATTCATATACCCTGGCTTACGCATTGACTGAAAAGATAGCGCTGAAGTCAGTTCCAATTTCTCTTGCAATTCATGTTTCGCCGCCTGCCATCTGGCTTTGATCAACATCAAATAAACCACAGGATCATACGCTGACAGCGCGTTAAAAAGGCGAAAACGCAAACTCTGGCTCCATGACATTGTACGATAGATCATTTCCAGGGTAGAACTTTGCGTCAAAGCAGAAAGCATGATCAACCCACAACAACGATTCGGGTGCCGCAAAGCAAATTGCAACGCCGATGGCCCGCCACCAGAAATAGCAATCATCATGACTTTCTCAATGTGCAATTCCTTGAGCAGTGCCGCATAGAGATCAGCCTGCTCCTCAAAAGAGACACCGCTGGAAACAGGAGTCCGTAAGTAACCGGGCCGTGAAACATACAACATACGAAAACCTCGTATCCCCAGAGCATGCATAAATGCTCTACTCTGGTCATAGCCACCCGGTGAACCATGCAGAACCATCACAGCAGGAGCAGAGATATCACCTTCTTCCTGATATTCAATTGGTCCCAAAGGCGTTTCCAGTAGCTGGCTATCTGTCTGTAATCGCCCTAACTGCTGCCCTTTCCACCTGTTGTATAACCTGCTCAATCCCAGTGAAATAGTCGCAATGGAGATACCAGCAGTTACCCACAAGCCAATTTTATTGATCATATTTATTCGTACCACCCCTCAAGATTTATCATATCATCATGCAATAAAAAGCAATCGTCAGCACCTCTCACTCAGGGCAAGTGGAGCTATATTGTTGATCAGACAACTCTATTCAGACAATTAAATGACAGAAAATCATGTACTGGTAGAGAAATAATTACCACCTCACAGCATCGTTTACTAGCATATAGTAGTAGACGAAATATTCCATTATCCGTAAACAAAAGCAGGAAAATGGCCTGTTATATAGCAAAAAAGAGGGAGTCGATTCCTGTATACAGGTATACTATCAGGATCGACTCCCTCTTCACTACTAATGAGAAGTAGCTATACTTACTTCTTCGCAGTCAATGCTAATAATGGAACGAGCTTCGAGACATCGGGGCTGCCCCAACCTGTTACAGGGTCCCAGCCAGTGCTCGCACTATAGCCCTGAACATAGACTTCGGTAGCAGTTCCAGCATCATAATATTGAATTGAATTGCCACCAGTGGTGATATCGTGAAATGCATGTGTCAAATTATTGGTCGCACCTAAGAGATAGAGCGTCGGATTCAAGAAACCCAGGTGCGTGCCCGCAGCCTGATCTGCCAGTGCAACGATACCTGCCCATTGTGGTGTTGCAGCGCTTGTACCACCGATGGTAGCCACCGCAAGACCGCCAGAAAAGACAGAACCCATGACAATCAGTACAGAGGTAAGCGGATCAGCGTTGTATGCAATATCAGGCACACCGCGTGCCTGTGGCTCTGTGCCTTTCACCAACGCTTGATAAGCGGGGCGAGGGAAAAGGGTACTGAAACCACCACCAGTCGCGCTATCGGAATAGGCATCCTGCCAGGTGGACTCACTCACATAATTTCCAGACAGATCAGCATTCAATGATGTACCACCAACACTGGTCACCAGAGGATCAGAACCAGGATAATCCACACCAACTGTTAAGCCGGTAGTATTTCCATTGCTATCACATGCCTCAACATCTGTACCAAGATCACCAGCACCAGCAAGAACGGTGATATGCTTCGCGGCTGCCTCCACAAAAGCCTGATGCCAATCTTTAATTTCTGTCGGCGTATAACAGGCTTCGCCAATACCAACACTTAATGAGATCACACTACCCAGATTATGCTGTACAGCATACGTGGTAGCACTGATCAGTGCATCAAGTTGAGCACGATTGCTATCATCGGTAGGATTGCCTAGCACCAGATCAATCGTCGCATCAGGAGCGGTCACATGGGCCCATTGCACATCCAGCGAAATTTCCTCATTGTATGCGGTATCACTACCATCACTTATATCGTAAGGCTTCAATCCATCAGGAGCGATAATGTTCAAGGTAGGATCACTGAGTCCAAATATCTGATCGAAGGTATGTAAATCACTGACCACGGTTGGATCTTGATAATCATCCACAATCACAATCGTCTGGCCTTTGCCGGTATCCCCTTTATCCAGCAGAGGCTGGATATCATACGCCTGCCGAATCTGCTGTGGGGTATAACAGACCATGCCCTCAGAATAACCTTGCAGACAACCTGGTAAATAAATTGTGGAATCATCCGTTGTCGTGCCAGTTGTAGATGTTGCACTTGCTGTACCTGCCAGCGCATAAGCATTGGCCGTCTTACGTGTGAGCGGTTGTACAGAAGTCACGATATGCGGAAGCAAATCCGATGTCGCAGAGGTAACCGGGGTAATCGAAGAGTCGGCATGCGCCACGGGGGCAGAAAAGAGGCTAGTCCCAAACAGAGCAAAGGTCACGCCAAACATGCCTAACAGATAAGGAAAAATACGGGTCGTAGTTTTTTTCATCGTGAAAACTACTCCTCATCCATAAGATTTTATAAGGCTTTTCGATATCCTTATATTTACGTAGAATAGAGCAATGCCAGAAAGGAAAATTAGTGGTAAGAATGAATCACTAATAACGAATAGCATTGATAATTTATGGACTAGCAATTATGCATACTACTGTTATATTTTCTTTCAGGTTCTTATTGATATTCCGTACTTATTATATAATATTATCTCTTCTTTTTGTATATTTCTTAGAGGTAATATCAATAGCAAAATATGGCTATTACTCTCAAGGAGTAGATTCATTACAAATAAATTACTCCTTGAGAGTTTTATGTGGTTACATTATTAGTGGGAAGATTGCTCTATGGGGAGTTCAATGACAATTGCCTGTAATGCTTCCTCATCCGTCCAGACCATATGATCACGGTGGGCAGGCCAGAGAACGGCATCACCACTCTGTACTTCCTGTATCTCGCCAGCAGATCCGCCGATGCGTACAGTTCCTTTCCCCTCAAGGGCAAGAAATAGTATTCCTCCATTGCTGCTCCAGGCTCAAAATACATAGCAATAACAGTTACAGGCACATCTACTAAAAATGGCAGCCCATTTACTTTTTGTGCAAATGTTTCTCTCTTCTCCTCTGGTATTTGTGTGGCAGGAAGTTGTACAGGAACAGCATATAGACCAGGATGTCCATGTGGAACTTTCGTCTTTTTAGCAGCGCTAAAGCGTCGAATTTGCATAAAACCTCCTTGTATTACTTACAACTTCTCTCTATAAGGACACAGGAAATACAGGTTAAGTTCATCCAAATATTACAAGAAAAACAGTACAGAAAAAATAATTTACTTATGATCCAGTCAATATAAAATGTTTAGCAAGCAACAATTTATGATAGAAACTCTGTTATAATAAAAGAAGAGAACAGGAATCAGAGAGGAAACGCATTGAACCCGACAGAGTTACCACCATCACTGCAAACACTCGTTGAGCGTCTCGCTCACCTCCCCAATGTAGTCGCCGTGGCGCTTGGCGGTTCACATGCCAGAGGAGACGCACGCCAGGATAGCGATTGGGATTTCGCGCTGTATTATCGTGGCACCTTCGCTGCGAACACACTCCGAGAACTGGGATACACCGGCCATATCGTAGAACCAGGCACATGGGGAAGGCTCGTCAACGGTGGAGGATGGTTGACCATAGATGGTCAACATGTTGATGTGCTCTACAGAGATCTCAACGCGATTGAACGCTGGGTGATCGACGCACAACAGGGGCGCTTTGAGGTTGATAATGTCGCGGGTCATATTGTTGGCTTACCCACCTATGTACCGATGGGCGAGTTGGCTATCGGGAAAGTGCTCATTGGAGAACTACCACATCCCTCATTCCCTGACGCATTACGCTGGACAGCCCCCCCGTGGTGGAATGGGAACGCTGCATTCTCCCTGCTCCATGCTGATAGCTACGCGGTTCGTGGAGAAATCGCTGGCTGTACAGGATCACTGGCAAGAGCAGTAATGGCGGTCGCGCACGCCCGATTGGCTGAACAGGGCCGCTGGGTGCTCAACGAAAAACGCATGGTACAATGGGCAGGATTAGCTGACGCGGAGAAGTTGCTTGCGTATGTTGGGGAAACGCCAGAAGCATTACAACAAACCGTTGAGCAGATGCGCAAATTGTTAGGGTTGGCCCGACCACAAAGCATGCAAGCCGACGAAGTGGTGAAACCTGACTGATGCCTTTGCCTCACCAGAACAATAATAGCCCTCCAACACTCCAACAGGTATCTAATTTATTTTGCCGAACGATGTTGATGAGGTATATGCGGTCAAGCAAGGCCCAGGTTGGGTTTATCACACATTATGATCAGATGCATCAAACAAACTTTCGATTCTTTCTTTCATTTTCATACATCCGCTCTACGCGAGTATCAGCCATGCATAGCGCGGGCTGTGGGTACGTCCTTGCACGCTATTGTCACCAGAAATCCC
>Ga0310811_10010337_pt1 | contig 12051 bp, 11 predicted proteins | sample YCmetagenome_FD_207642 | JGI IMG/M metagenome (GOLD analysis project Ga0310811, IMG submission 207642) | Soil microbial communities from experimental microcosm in Duke University, North Carolina, United States - YC | ecosystem: Engineered > Artificial ecosystem > Soil microcosm > Unclassified ...
TGGCATGATCAAGTTGACCATCCCTTGCCCACAACACAAATGAGATCAACTTTGTGAATGTTCAAACATAGTGCTAGACCATTTGATTTTGCAGTGGTGCTTTGAAGGGTCAGTTGTTGAGGTCATGGCTGGGCCATGGCACTGTCAGCTAAGAATGAATGAATGTATAAGAGGAACAAGCATATAGCGACTTTGTGGTGTTGACCACCTGTAGTATCTGAGTCTTCCAAAATGCATTCTCATCAGTTCACAGCTTGATGATCTTGCTAAAATAGCATTTAAGATATGGCAAGATGTCAATCAACTTGTGTTCATTTCTCTTGGGCATCTTTACCTAGTCAATGATGTCAGAAGGGGACTTCTCCTTAATGACCTCCAGCCAGTTATACTTGGCTTGGCTAGAAAAGAATTCAGGTGTGCTTGAATCCAGCTGACTTAGAACAGCCTTGGTCCTTGCTGGTGCTGGCTTAGCCTTGAGAGTGATCTTTGTGAAATGAGATGAAGGTGGTGCAGTGACCTTGATGCTATCATCTTTGGTCAAACTTCATACCATATGCTGTGCAACAGATGCAGTCGATGGCTGTCAATGCAAAAGTTGCAGGTTCCAATTAGTTCTCACATGCAGCTTCTGCAGCCTCTTTGACACAAGCTTGTAAATCTGGCACTGCAATGTGGTGGGATCTGCAGGTAGCTGCAAGAACTGAATGAGATTTCTGAGTGACTTGTCTACCTTGCCATTGTAGTGAACCAGGATGCTTTCCAGTGCATACATCCCCGACTCTGGAAGAGGGTTCTTCATTGCAACAAATGATCATTTCTCTGTAAATGCATGTGTATGGCTTTCCGGATTTTATTCCATGTGAATCAATTACAGTGACTTGCAAAACTGTTACAATGTTTGGTACTTTTTTAGTGTACACATTATGGCTCCTGTATGCGTGGGAATCACACTTCATGTTGGTGAGATATATTGGAGAGCCAACCTCTGGCTATATGTAGACACATGGGTCACATGATTTGGAGTCCACAAGACCATGCCATCCATCCTTGTTCTCTCAACATTGCTCAGGTAGTAATGTCAGCATGAAAAGTGGCAACCACACATCTCGAGGTCTTCCAGGTCAATCACAGATCACAGACAGTAGTCGCCCCGAATTCTCTCATAAGTCATTCTCCAACAATGCACCAAAATCCTTTCATGAAAGGGCATCTTCATACCTTCCACCACCTAACCTTCACTTACAATCTCAGTTTCATGGCCTTGACCCCAAGTCTCAACTAGATCTACATACATGCAAAGGCTGAATTTGCATGTTCCATGAAATTAATTGTAAGATTTGGTGGCTTACAGGTGTTGCTGTCACACTCCATCAATGTGACTCCTCAAGAAGCTGTTGTAACTGAAGCAATCATGGAACATTTGGCAATGGAGGAATGGTTGAGAAAGGAGCATGCAGCTGCTGGGCCAAACCATGGGTAGACGAGACAGTCTCAGTTTACAAGTTGGGTTTATGCCAGTGGGATCCTGTCGCACAACATCTCTGGAAATCATATGAGGATCTTGATAACATATGGAAGGGTCATGCCATGATGATGCCAGGGATCTAGACTTTACACGATTTATGGGTGTTGCATAGTGGAGCAAGATCTCTAAATGACAACCAATGGCTTTGTGAGATTGACTAGTTACAAATTACATTGCTCTTGGAGTAGGGAAAAGGATATGCAAGTTGTAAGAAACATGAAATGTGAACTTAACTTCAGTATATAAAAAGGCAATATTTGTCTGATGCAGTATGCAAAGATGGGATGTACGGTGTGACAAACACATTAGCGCTGGGTGGATATAAGCACTTATGGCCACTTTCCCCTTGATATTCACAATGGAGCTAACAGACTGAATAAATTCCCATGACTGCCATCACTTGTCACGCGCTTACACAGGATTTGGTCTGATGTCGGTATTGCGCTCCCCCATGTCCTGTCTATGCCCACTTACCTCCACTGGTGTGTCAATTCCCATTGATTATTGTCACTAAAGGCTATTGGCGCAGGTCATATTACATGTATCCTCGTGTTGCACAGCGCCAGTCCTCCATTTTATCTACAGATACAACATGCTGCGCTTACATCACTACAAGTTTCACCTACACATTCTGTATATTCACGCACTACAATATAAGGACTATCAGTAGATAGTTCTTACTTACTTCCCCTTCCTGCGGGCAACTGTCGTATAGTGGAGTCACCTAGTAGTTCTCATAGTTTTGTGCAAATCATCAAATTCCTTGCTCTCTCTGTGTCCATGTGCACTGCTTGAGTTCCCACAGTTGTGCGCTACTACTTAGGTCCTCATTCTCATAAAGTCACACTTTTAACCCAATAAGTCATGCGCCTCATCGCATCTTGTGCCAGCACATTGCTTGCCAATACCCTCTATAGTTGCATCTTGCGCCAGTGCATTGCTCACCAGTACCTTCTATAGTCGCTTCTTGCGCCAGTGCATTGCTTGCCAATAACCACTCCTCTATTGTTGCATCTTGTGTCGGCACATTACCTGCCAAATACACGCTCCTCCATCGCCATGCCTTGTGCCAGCGCTTTACTTGCCAAATTCTTGTTCACTGCTATTCTCAAATCATCCACCAGCGCGCTACTTAACTACAAGTCGCACCCCATTGTGTTCTTTTGCACTCTTAGTTAGCTCAGCACCCTACCAGTCTCAGTCTTACTCAGAGTGCTATTACTGTCGGGTTGATATAAGGTTGCTATAGGTCATTAAGTCCTTGTGGTTCAGCTTCCCTTGAATATAAGGATAGGTGGAACTAGTCTATTCAATCTAGCTAAATTTATTCTTTCACAATGGGAACATGAAAAACCAAAAACAACACTGAACGTAGCCTTGGGAATGGTGGAAAACCTACTACTTGTACTACTAAAAGGCATGTTTCAACTTGTGAGGAGGGGGAAGAGATGTACTTGTGCACTTGCGCTTTGAGCATCCATGAGAGAAACTACCTGACACTCAATCTTTTATAACCTTTTTGTGCCAATTCTTGTACCTTGTCCATGCAGTGACATCTGCATCGTTATTCAATGCTATGAGATAATATTTCCACCTCAGAGGAAGCATGATGACAGCTTCTTCAAGCTTGGTACAGTCAACAGCAGGGTCAAGCTCTTTGGAGAATGCAATGAAACTGTCTCTAATCTTCTCTAATCCTCACTTCAACATAGATTTAATGACATCCATGTTGACATCCAGTAACAATGTCTGGATCAACATCAGGAATTTAGTCATTTGTTTGATAGTGTAAAAGCTTACACCATGTGCCATATGTTCAGCAGCCTCATTACCAAGATCAAGAATGGGCTTGTCATCTCCCCAAACCCAAACAAACAACTCTACTGAACTGATATGACACCAGTTATGGTGAGCAATCCTGATAGGCATGCAAGGCAGGAAGTGTTTGGTGATGAATTCATTAAGTGGAAGTGCTTCATTGCATTTGCCTAAGGCTTGTGACACTACAGAATTCTCGTCAGGAGACCTGTAGGGCTGTGCTTCATGAACTAATCCAAGGATGGCCATCTTGATGTGCGGATGAGCGGTGATAGTGTTTTTGAGTTTATTGATGGCATGAGCCTTGTCTTCAGAGCATGTGCACTCTCTGATGAATGGAACCAACATGATCTTGGTAGGTCCCTCTGCTGGTGTGATGGTGATACAGATATCAGGTGTAACTGATTTTTAATTGACTCTCAATGATGAATTCATGTGAATCATCGGAAAAATAAGGTCGGAATCATAGGGCATTGTGGCAATTGAGTGCCCTAGAGAGAGCTTCAGACAATCAAAGGGTGCTTCATGGATAGCACTTGGCATCTCGACAAAGAGAGAGTTCAGGTCATAATCGTAAGTCAGCCTGGCCCAGTTAGTATATTTACTAAATGTGGAAAGAAGATTCATTTAACACACCTGGGCTTTGATATCCAGCCCATCTTTCCTAGCACTTCTTCTATTACTTCATATTCCTATGCATCAACACTGTGGAATTCCTGAATACTTGGTAAGCAGAATATTCTATTCAATTGACTCAGAGTGCTAGTACACACCATGGTGCAGCCTGTCTCTGGAGGCAGTTTAGTTAATTCTTTCAAAACTTTTGCCTATCTTCAAACATTGCACATTGATTAGAATAAGTTTATTTCCTTACTTCTCATGGAACATACTTGAGGTAAGATGATGACAATGAAGGGACTGGAGACTATCATTATCACCATCATCATCTGGCAAGTCATCATACAAAGGATTCAGGCTGAGATTTGTGGCCATAGTATTCATGGAGGCCTCGTAAACCTCTTGAAAGGGGGTTGAGGATGTCTTTTGACCTGCTGTACACCCAGTTTCACTCAGTTGTAAAACTGGTGTAAGTGGTTTTGAAGTCAATTTGGACTTCTGAACTTCCCAGTGGTCTTCACAGGAAATGCTCGAGGTGTTGCATTGTTTCTGGTTTGGTAAGTTTTGTAGAGCTCAGGTATAGAGCCAGTGCTAGCCACAGTGATAGTAGACATGGCTGTGGAATGAAGCAGTAGGTGGGTGAGTGGGTGGGTGGCAGAAGTTCTTGGAGATACTAGATGTTCCATGATAAGAAATAATCAGTCATCCAGGAAATGCCACAGCTAGGGTTCCAAAGGTAGACTCTTTATTTAGGGTTGATTGTTTATTCCAATAGAGGTAGTCATGCTGGTAATAGTTCAAATCTTACCAAAGTTCAAATTCAAATTTGTGGAGTTTGTCACAGGCAACATGTGATGAGTGTGGAAAAAGTTCTGAACTTGGAGTTTGATTCAAAGCTCAAAGCATTTTTCAACGAGTCTACATGAGTACTACTGTGACTGGTAACTGTCACCAGATCCAACACTTCCAGGCCCTGTGGCAATCATTTGATTTAGGCTAAGTATTCTGTCACTTCCAAATATGCCATCACTGTGACTGGCAAGCAGGCCACTGACTACCACTATTTCACATACCAGTTACTACTACTAGGCTGTCCAACATTGTTCAAGTCAGGGTGTGCTATGCATCCTAGTCATCAATCAGTACTTGGGGTGACAGTGTCTGTGTCTGTGTCCATATCTACCCATGACTACTAGTAAGTAAGCAATGCCCTTATTTGCAGGCAGCTGACTCATGAGTCTGACTTAAATTTCAAGCTGGACTCAGACTCTGGACTCAAGTGTTGTCACAAGATGGTATGTGACCCATATCATACTCAGTATTTAGTACTCATAAGCCACCGTGACCCCATCATATCATCCTCATGGCTTGCAGTGCAGTTATTACTGCAGAACTTTAGTCATGAAGCTTCATGTTCAACTTGAGTCAAATCACCACCCATCAGACTCATTGTTCTTGCCACTGAAGCCAATTTGCAATAGGTAGGCATTTTTTCATCATCCTATGGCAGTAAGAGCATGATATACACTTTCTGACCTCATACTGTAGACAAACCAATTCAGTTACAATATCAGTTTTACACCTCACCACAGGGTATCTACACACAGATCCAGTCGGGCATCAGGCTTACCAGTGGACAATTTGTCCACCACCATTTTCTAGTTGTAGATCCCACTGGGACCAAGTCAATTACTGGCAGTAAACATAAGTGTAATGGTTTTGATTTCCAGTAAGCCAATGCTCATTAGTTGCTGCCACTGCCATAGGGACCATGGTTGTTTTGTATTCTTGGATGAACATAATAGTCTTGAGATGAATCGCACCACCGTGACAGGTTCAGATCACAATGACAATGTCCTTCCTGGCACAGTCACTGATAACACCAAGTTGTCTGAGTTCCCCTAGGCCAACCTTCCCCCGCACTCCACCATGACTACCTCATCTGAAAACACGACTCAGACTCATCATGATTCTGCACAACAGCCAGAGTTGAAGGGTACAAATGTACCAGATGAAGTCATGTATGACATGGATATGCTCTCTTCATTGGACTCGGATGTCAACAGTGTGGCTATGATGTGGGGAGACTCCCACTTGGGAACTCCCTTCATCATGGTAAATGGCATGATGATCATCCCAGACAGAATTGGTAAAACAGTCAATGGGTCGGAGTTGTCACCCAGTTGCACAGAAGACAATTGATATCATATCTCACAAGCTGTTGCCATGGCCACCAGTGCAGTTTCCCAACTTGAACATGCAGAGGAATCTCAGTCACTGGCATTAACCACTGCAATAAAAAGTTACATAGATTGGCCAGACAAAGAGTCGGACCTGGAGTAGTTTCAGATCTTTTAATGTGACTACTACCTGGTCACAGGTTCATTCTCAGTGTCAGACATTTTTCAATCATTACTATGACTTAGTATGCAAAATCACATCTAACTTCTATAGCTTTTTAAGCAAATTACCTTGCAGAGCAAATCATGATGGCAAACAACACAAAATATGCACATGACATGAAAGTTCCACCTTATTTAGGAGAGAACTGTCATGTAAACTGAGTCAGCACATTCACTTGAAGTTGCCAAACTGTTGGCAAAATGATCATGGATCAATATCTGGTGCTGACCCAAGTTATAGCTCAATATGATATTTTCCTTTGAAAATATCAAAAATCATGAAGACCCAGCATGAACATATGAGCCATAGTATTTCTATTATCACAGTCCAGTGATGGTCTTAAGCATATCCAAGTCTGCACCTTCTGACAGTCAAGCAGGTTCTAAACTCAGGGTCCTATTAAGTGGCTTGAACAGGCCAAATGGTCTGAGTGATTGCTAGGATAAGTGAGTGCCTGCAAACTCTTGGTGGTCTTGGGACATGTACACTGACACTTCAGTACATCTGGCTGTGTAGTAATCTCATGTACCAACCTCTGTTCATGACAAACATGTACGATATTCTTCATGCAAGATTGCTCAAGTTGTCATAGATTCAATCAGTCACTAGTATGCCCATTTGCTTCTGCTCAATCTCCTTACCTGATTTCCTTCACACCTTATCTGCCAATATATTGCCACATACTGCTTACTGAAACTTGAACTTCCAGAAGCTGCTCTCAATGTGGCTCAGAAAAGATCACCTTACTATATACAGAAAAGGAAGATGGTCACAACGAAACCATTTCTAATTGGTCTTTGGGTCGCCACAGGCTTTGATCAACAAGAACTTGAAGGATCTCCCATAAGGCTTGAATTTTATGAGGAATGTCTTATAGACATTGATAGCATTCAGACTGGTCAAGAAATAATATGTTTACATGTCTTGTTTTTCTTTTGCTTGTTATAACCTTCTCTACCCTATCCTTGTCTGCATCCACAAAACAATGGCTTTTTATGTGTACGATAACCACTTGAGATATCATCATGCTCTCTTTTCTGATTTCCCTCCATGTCACTAACGTATGGTCTGTACAGTATTTTGTCATCCACAATTTCCTTGTTACATTCTTTCTTTTGCTTTGTCATTATGCCATTGTTGTCTACAAGCCCTGTTTTTGGTCATGTCTTGCTATACTATAGCATCAGGAAAGAAAGCTGCATCTCCTGAGGCCTGAGTATGGGAAGTTCTTGAGAACTGCAGGCACACCAATGCTAGCTTTGCACTTGTGAGAATTAGCCTGAGCCCACCTTGAAAAAGGCACATGAATAGGTTAAAACACAAGTAAGCTGCATGTATACTCCTTAATACAGATGCTTTCAATCTAAATGAAACCTGTGGTATCTACCAGCTTAAAACCATTGAGCTCATCCATGGAGCATTGATGTTCATCATATAGACACTGAAAAGTGGGTAAGAAAGTATGAATGTCATGAATCAAACTTGTTACCTCTTCAGAGTAGTGGCTGATAACAACAATGTTACTCTTGTAGAGCTTCAAGCATACTGTTCCATTGATGGTGTGCTGACTCATGGGAATAGCACAGTGATGAGCTCACGCTCAGGGATGAGGAAGAGACCATTGTAGAAAATGCGGCCCAGTTCAATAGTGATAAACTAGTCATGAAGTGCACAAACATTGTGATCAAGCATAAGACCTTTGATATCCATATGCATAATATGTAAAATAGTTGCTCCAAGCAACTCATAACAACCATGAGACTTGATGCTGATGAATCAGTTTTTGACAATATCAATATGGCTAACACCATGCTTCCTTGCAACAACATTGAGTGTGAGGAAAATGTCAGTGGGGTCTGTAAGAGGTGTTTGGCCAGCAGTGGCAACCTTTATGAGGAGGCCAGCCTTGAACTCAATTGAGAGCTGCTCATGCTCCACTGGTATCCTCAAGAGATGTGGTGAGCTTCCACATGTCATTTGGTGGTGTAGTGTTCAGGTCCTTGAGGATTCCTGCTTCATAAGAGATATGGAAGAGATTCTCATCAATTGATCATGGTTTTTTGGTAGTCTGTTGCACTGGAATTTGCTTCTCTGCTGTGTATGCAAGTAGTGCTTGATGGCTAGGGAAGCAGTTATAGAACTCTGGACAACAGATGTTTAACAAAAGTAGTTATGCTCAAGAAACAAAATCACCAGGAAGCCTCAAAGGGGCAATTACTGCAATATTGGGTTTCAGACCATAGAAGGCAAGCTCAAAGTGGACCTGATCATTCTCATTGCCTGTACAGCCATGTGTGACATAACTGATAGAAGGTTATTGAGCTGAAATGTGAAAAATGAAGGCAATGCTTACTCGCAACCTTCATTGGCTCCAATGGACATCATACTGCGAGTAGTAACAGGACAAGTGAGAGAATTTCCTAGCAGATATACATTCTGATTATGGCAATCAGCACATGATAAATGTCTGAATATGACAATTACCTCATATATAGATGCAGTTTGCCTGCACAGTAGGGTAAATCAATTGCGTGACAAATCTGGGCTTGAAGTCCTGCATGTTGAGGAACAGTGAGAAACTGGTGGCACCACCCAGATTGCTGGAAGAATGTCAAACCTCCAAGAACTTAAAGAATATCTTTGCACTGACACCAAGTGCTTTTCTAGCTGCTTCAAGGTCCTAACAAACAGTTGATTAATGATCACAACACAGCTTGAAGGCACTATTTATTAGTACCTCTTCCTGACCAATATCAGCTAATTTCATAGCCCTGCTCGATCAGCCATGCCAGAATGCATGAGGTGTCTGCAGATCTCTATGATTATTATGATCTCTTTAAGACATGTGGAGAGTTGATTTACAGAGACCATCAGAGTATGTGAGCAAAACATGGCCTTGTGCAGGGGGTGTCATTATTACAATCATTGATAAAGCTTTAGGCTCTATATGGACATCAAAATGTTTTAGAAAAAGGAAAAGAAAAAGAAAATTGCCAGTCATGTGACATATGGAATGTCCCAGGGTACATACCTGCCTATCAATGAACATGATGTACTCTGATGCGGGATCTGCAGGTTCTGGGCAATCCACCCACTCCCATGGCTCTCTAGACATCCCAGAGGCCACACAAACTTCCAACACCAATACCTCTAACTGTTGGCAAGAGTTTGAAGAAACTGCCTTACTTAATCATCTCACTAACAACATTTCTGCTGCTGGTGACAGTTTGACCTTCCCCAAGCATGTGTGGAAAAGCACATCTGAGCATGTCAATGCATCCCCTGCTCTCCCTGGGTCCAAAATGCGCTCCAACAAACCACCTGTGTCCTGCAAGAACAAGTGAGTAGCCCTTAATGCCACATATCATCAAGTTCAATTTATCAAGAGCACTTCCAGTCTTACATAGAGTGATGAGGATGGAGTAGGGGTGTCACCTAAGAACAAGGATGTCTGGAATGAGCTTGTAAAGGTAAGTATACTGTAGTCTATCATATTTGTGATCAGTTCTAATATTTTATTTATTTCAAAGAGCCGCCCTGGAGCAAAGCCCTTTGGCAACAATGGCTTCATTCACTTTGCCACCATGGAGAAAATGATGAAGGGCAAGAACAAATCAAAAGAGGCATTTGTTCTTCATCGAAAGATGGCACCCACCTCCACCTCTTCCATGCTTCCTCCACCCATTCCTTCATCCAGTCATACCATGCTTCCTGAAACCAGAAATGCACTGGATCTTTCTTCACTGGCTGCCTCTGCAAAACTCTTAACCACTGGTTCCTCTTCCAATAGCATGCCCAATAGCATACTACAACCTAGTCCCACCTTTCCCTACTCATTCATCACATCTATCAACCCCTCTGTGATCACCAGTGCCAGCCATAGTGACAATAAGTGCAAATATAGCACTCTTGATGCTGGTGCCAGTGACATCTCTCAGAAGAAGCAGCACACTCTGTCTGCTAGCATCTAGGCCCAACAAGAGGGGAGTGCTGCAATGACAAAGCTCATTGACTTTGTAGGAGACTTGTCAAAGAAAATCACTGAAGCCCCCCAAATACCCCAATTTACACATATCCTACCAAACTCCAACCCTGCCTCTCATTTGGTGCAAGCCATTGATATCATTTGTCACAACCCTGCCTTGTCAGTGGAGGACATTCTGGACATGGTTGATCACTTCTCGCAAGGTGAAAATGAAGCCAGTGCAGTTATTTATGTTGCTCTGAGTGATGCTTAACTCAGGTCTATGTGGGTGTCAAGGAAGCTCAAGGAGCTTCATGCCAAATTCAAGTAGTGTCCACTCAGGCTCCCTCAAATCAATAGATAGTTTTGTAGTATGTTTGCACTCATGTATCTTATGTGTATCCAAATGACAATACTGCTTGATTTATTGAGTACAGAAACATGAAGGAATACACTACTGTTGACCAGGTACAGGCTCCCACATTTCAGCAGTGATTGCCTCCTGACATTGCTCTGTTCTTTGCCATTCTGCTTTATCAGCAGGGCCTTCAGCCAACTCTCCAACATCACCTCCATCACCTCCAAATACCTCATAATCATCATCTATGTCAAATACAGCTGTGTCAGATCTACAAATAAAATTATGTAATGCACAAAGTGCTGCAGGAATACATGCTTGGACTTCCATACTATACTCTGGAGGCAATTGTAAGATGTGCCACTGGCACTTAATGACCCCAAAGATATGCTTAACAATGTTGCATAGACAGGTATGGTGATGATTGAAGAGTTCTTTGGGAGTTTGAGGGCTACATAGGTAATTAGAAAGAAAGTGCAGAGAGAATGAAAACTCATGAAACATTGGCTTGGCACCATTCATTCAGGTGATAGCATACACTCTGGTATGGGACCAATAGAGCATCACAGGACCAAATATAAACTGAATTTGCAGATGAACAGACAGTTTTGTGATAGGTAGCCTTTTCGGTTATGCATGGTATTGTGATCTTCATTTGCTGAGAATACCTGAATGTAGGTACCATCAATGGCACCGATACAGTTGCGAAAGAATTGGTAACATGGATCATTGTAGATGGTGGAGGAAATGAGTGTTTCACTGGTGGGGAACTGAACTTGGGCATTGTGGAATTTGTTTTCAGAAAAGAAAATAAGCAAGTGCCTGAAGTATCTAACACAATTTCAGATATCATAATAAAATGAGTAATAGGAAATTTACCTTGATATTGTGTCTAGGGAACACTGGAATTGTTCATCAAGATAGCAAGTTGAAAGTCCTGTGATGCAGGTGTACAGGAATATAGTGAGCTGTTCCTCCACAGACATGCCATTGCAAGAGGATTCAAAGCCATTGTTCTTGAGAACTTGCACCAATGCTTCAAACACCTCTAGCTTAACACCAAGATTATTCTTGATGTGGTCTGGGTGGTCTGTAAGGAGTTCACAGACCCACGCATAACCTGTCAATGCTGATGTGTAATAAGGGATGTGGTGACCTGCACCAAACTGGTTTGGTGCATGGCTGACTAATCTTCTCTCACCCTAAGCCTATAAACTAGAGCACACATTAATAGTCCATTTTTTTTACTTTTGCCTCTAGGCTTGATTATTTTCGAAGATTTTTTTATGTAACCAGTTTTACTCTGAAGGCTGTGAGGATGACTAAGAAAGAATCTCACACATGTCAGGTGACTTAGAAAATTAT
>Ga0310811_10010338_pt1 | contig 12051 bp, 7 predicted proteins | sample YCmetagenome_FD_207642 | JGI IMG/M metagenome (GOLD analysis project Ga0310811, IMG submission 207642) | Soil microbial communities from experimental microcosm in Duke University, North Carolina, United States - YC | ecosystem: Engineered > Artificial ecosystem > Soil microcosm > Unclassified ...
GGTAAATCACCGCAACCGACACGGCGCTGCGGGCCACTGACGCGTGTGACCCACGATCAGGCCCCGGCTGGGCGCGGGGCGATCAGCCTGCACGGGGACACCCGGCCTGCCGCCCTCGCGGCAGCGATCGATGACCTGCGGGAGCTTGAGGCCGAGGTGTCCTCGGCCGACATGACTGCCGCCGAGCGCAGGTCGCCACGTTCACACTGTCGCCTGTGATGATCAACCTGGCCTCGGACGCGGGCAGCATCATTTACAGCAAACCAGGCAAACGGGACGGTGTCCTAGTCCTCGGGATCTGGGCGCTGGCAGCACCCGCGTAGCTACTCAGCAAGCGTCAGCGAGTTGTGGCTTGTTACGGGGTGGTTGGGCCGAGCACCTATCCAATTACGTCTGATTTGATCAGAAAGTAGAGCATGGGATGTCCGGGGCTGTCTAGCTCCAGGGTTTTTGCCAGCATGCCTGGCGGGGTGCTTCCTTCGATTGCGGCAATCAGGTCGGGGTTCGTCTCGCCAGCCCACACCTGGATCAGGATCACGCCGCCGGGCGCCAGGAAACCGGATAGCCGCTCTAGGAAACCGCTGACCTTTGCCGTGGGCAGGTAGTAGATGACCTCGCGGAGCAGGATGGCATCGTAGGCTTCCTGCGGCGCGTAGGTGAGTATGTCTGCCGTTTCGTATGTGGCATGCGGACGCCCGATCATACGAGCTTGTTCGATGGCTTTTGCGCTTATGTCCACGCCATGGTAGTGCCGGTACGTGCCCGGTATGAGTGGCAGATTGATGGTCGTGCCGCAGCCAAGGTCGAGAATGCTGGCCTCAGGCGCGTACTCCCCGACTATTTCGGCTATTTCGCGACCGGTAGGCGTCCCGCCATCTAGGTAGTCCCAGAGACCAAGTCGGTACTGCACATTCCACCATGCCGCGTTTAGGCGGGGCGACGATCGTGCCAGCGCCTTAACCTTTGCCTCAACCAGCTTGCGGAATCGAAAAGAAGGCCCACAGGCCACGGTATCCTCCTTTGCTTGCCAAGCTGCTCGGGCGGTCGGGAGTATGCAAAGCGGCTAAGACCAACCACGGCAAACCTCCGCCAGCGCGGTAACCCGATCGCCGTCATCGTCCAGCAGAGAGGTTGAAGGGCGGTGGAAGCCTGTGGAACGCCCGTGGAAGGCTGTGGAAGGTCAACCGGTCCAGGGCAAGTGCGGTAGCCCGGCTCCGGCCAGCATTCCTTTCAGGACGTCGCGCTGCAGCGCGTGCAGGCGTGATGCCGCCCGTCAAGTTGGCTACGTAGACCGTCCTGCCATCAGGAGACACCACCGCTACGGGTTGCGTGCCCGCCGGCAGTACGGGCACGTCACCGTAAAAGGAACCGCTCAACGGCACCGGCCAGCCATATGCTGACCAGCGCCACCGAGACAAGAACCGCCAGCAGTCCCCACAGCCAACGATGGACATGGCTCTGACCCCGATATCAGGCACGTGGCTGGCACGGCACTGGGACTACTTGCCTGGGTATCCGGCCTGCGGTGCTCTGCGTCGTTTCCTGCCCATCACCAACGACCCACCGATGACGAGCACAAGGCCCGCTAGCGTTACCGGCCACGTGAGCGAATGAATCCAGCTACTAGACCAGCCACCGTACTGAGCGGATGTGTTGATAAGCGTCGGGCTAAACATCAGCAGCAATCCGGTCCCCTGCCACCGCCAGGCAGTTCCGCACCGCACGATCCCGGCGAAGTCCAGCACGAGCACTGTCAAGATCAACGGCCAGAGAACCGCCAAGGCGATGACATCCCAGCCCGTTGCCAGAATCCCGTTGCCGACGCCGAACGTTTCCAGGCCTGCGGACACGGCGACGTATACGCGCCGTCCGTCGGGGCTTAGCATCACGCCCACGGGTTGGTCCTGGTCGGAGTTCAACCAGCCTGCCGTACGGAACGGCAAACCTGGCTGGTCGCTGGCGACGGAGACGGGAGTCACCGTGTCGTCCGCCGTGCTTCCCCTGTCGCCGATAACCGACATTACCCAGACGGTCGCGCCGTCAGAGGCCATCGCGAGCTTCTGGGGCGGCGCCTGCCACGGGATGGACGCGCGCACCCGGCCGGTAGCGGTGTCTATCGCCACAACGCGGTTGGGAAACGACTGGCCGAACGCGTCCATCCCGTCGACGGCCGCGTAGAGGGTGCGACCGTCGGGGGTGACGGCGAGCGAGGCAGGCTCCCAGCCGACGCTGACGGAACGTCCGGCCGCCCCGGTCTGCAGGTTGACGGGGACGACCGCCCCCTTACCCGAGCCGAAATCGCCGGGGACCGCCATGTACAGAGTGCGCCCGTCTGGTGAGAGCACCATGTTTTCTTCGCCGTCCAGCACGCTCTGCGGTGCGGGGATGTGCCGCTCAGGGCGGCCGGTGACGGCGTTGACGGCGTAGAGCTGGCTGTCTCCGCTGACGACGTAGAGGGTCTTGCCATCCCTTGACATCACGAAGCCGAAGGCACCGTCGGGGACCTGGATCGGTCCGATCTCCTTGCCTGTTCGCAGGTCAACCCGGGCGGACGGCAGCGGACCGCCAGACTTTTTGTCGTACACGGTAGTGAATAGCGTCTGGCCGTCGGGAGTGATGACCATCTCGCTGGTAGGCCCGTCATTAAAGTCGCCGGGAGTGCCACCGCTGATCGCGATGACCTTGCCCGCCTTCCCGGTGGCAGCGGAAACCGTGGTGATGCCACCGGTGAAGCTCGCGAGGTAGACCGTCCGGCCGTCGGGGGACACGACGAGCCCGCTCAGCGACCCGCCCGCCGGCGGGACGATCACGTCGCCGTACAAGAACCGGTAAACGTCGAACGCCAGCACACCGAAAACGATGGCCACAGCAGCAAGCCAGGCCATAACCCGCCAGAACCGGCGACGCGAGCGCAGTGCTGAGCTGATCGCGGCTATAACGTTGGACACGAAAGAATTATGGTGAACCGCTGTCATACGAGACTGGATCTTGACACAAGTAAGAGCGTTAGGTTCTCAGAACGGCAGCTTAGAACGGAAGTGCGTCATGTCCTGGTAGATGCTTGACACCTTAGTCCCAGGACTGCGAGCATGCACCGAAACGATGTGCATCACGGCGAGGCATTTGGTGAGACGCAGCCGCATAAGCGCGAAAGTCGAGTTCTCAGGACCCGCGCCTAAAATCAGACCGGGCAGGCGCAGATGTCACCCGCAGCCGTCGGATTCATCGAAGTCCTCTTCGGTTGTCTCGTCCGCCGGGACAGTCACCGTATCGTTCGACATCAGATTGTCAGCAGAGTCATCGTTCGCCCCTGAGTAGACGCCGATCGTATAGATCCCCGCCAGCAGTCTCATGCGGTAGCGAGCCTCCGAGGTCCGCAAGGACAGGAGCTGGGAGGCCACGGTTAGGCCGGCCTGATTCTGCACGTACACAGTCTCGACGTAGGAGGGATCCGAGTCCCCGCCATTTGCCGCAATTTCCGCCGGCGGGCACCCTGTGACGATCCCGGTGAGGGTGCCGAAGCCCAGCCCGGACCCCAGCCCGTAGGCAGCGCGGATCGAACGAGAACACGAACGGCCTGCTCCGCCAGTACTTCCCCGAGGGGCACCGACCTGGCCGTCCACAGCCCCGCGCATCTAGTGGCCGTCGCTGCCGAGCTCAACGGGCGGCCACGCAAAACGCTCGGCTGGGAAACCGCAGCCGAGCGCCTCGCTAAACTGCTAGCCGCAACCAACTAGCCAACCGTGTTGCGATGATCCCTAGAACCCAAGCCGCCGGGCAGGGCATTCACATTACGCACTCGCTCACCGGCAACGACACCGCCATGCTCACCCTGAATGCCCGGCAACAATCGCCCCACGCCCGGCATCTGAATATCTCCGTACTTTCGGTGTGTCATGGCCCTACTGGGATTACCGCGATTCCGTGGAACACGTCCGCGACGTACACCGTGCGTCCGCCGGACGCTACCAGGAGGTCAGTGGCGCCGCCGGCATTCTGGACGCTTGCTGTCCGGACGATGCTCTCGACCTGGCCTGTCACGTCGTTCACGGTCGCCAGCCGCTTGCTGCCGTCAAGCACGAACAGCCGCTGCCCCGGGCCGATCTTGGCCTGGGTGCAGCCCGAGCTCACGTGAGTCGCGTACTGGACCTTGCCGGTCACGAGGTCGAGGCCGACGACGTCGCACTCGCCGCCGCACCCGCTCCTCCCGCCGGCTCCGCACTGGTAAGACGAGGCGAGCCCGAACAACTCGCGCCCATCGGGGCCGACCACGATGCTGATGACCCCGTACGGGAAACGGGCCGGGGGACCGGCCTTCCCCGAACGAGCGTCCACCGGGACCACCTCGCCAGCGCCCTTTCCGTCGGAGCTCCCCGTGCCGACGTACAGCGTCCGCCCGTCCGGCGAAACCGCCAGCACCTGCGACCAGGACGGCACTGGAACCGGAGTCTCCTCCTTGCCGGACCCTGTGTCCACCGGCACGATCGCCGACGGGTCCCCCGATGCCTTCTCAAGCACGTACAGCACCGAACCGTCCGGCGCCAGCGCCATGCGCTGCACCCCCTGCGGGAACGCGATGACGCGCCCGGCCCGCTGCGCCGCCAGGTCCAGTCTCACCAGCTGATCGCTCCCGTCGCCCACCTGATTCACCAGGTAAAGCACCCGACCGCCCGGCATCAACTCCAGTCCCGTCACTGAAAAGTCCGCGGCGATCTGCCCGGTCACCCGGCCCGTCGCGACGTCCAGGACGCTGATCCCGCTCCCGCCCCCGTCGTCTCCTGTCCAGTTCGCCGCGTACATGGTGCGGCCGTCCGGCGACATCGCCAGCGCGTCAGTGCCCTCGGAACCCACCCCGATACCCGCGGCCCCGCCCACCGGCTGACGAGGGCACGCCCGCCCGCCACCCCGGCCACCACCGCCAATACCACAACCGCTGCCAGCACCCGAACCAGCCACGGCCGCCGCCGAGCCAGCCTCGCCAGCTCTCGGCGCCAGCCGTCACTAAACGCAGCCGCCGTGGACAGCATCAAAGTCCTCTTCTGTCGTCTCATTCGCCGGAACGGTCACCGTATCACCGGTAAAGGAGCCTCTCGATTCCGTGGAGATGCCGATCACATAGCCACCCGCCAGCAGCCTCATGCGGTAGCGGGCTCCCGACGTCCGCAGCGGCATGCGCTGGGAGCCTACGGTCTGGCCGCCCTTATTCTGCACGGACACGGTCACGACCTTGGAGTTATCCGGGCCCGTGACACCAACCGCAATGTCAGCCGAGACACACCGCGTGATAATTCCGGTGAGGCTGCCGTACCCCGGGCCGTACGTCTGCCCGCAGCCAGCCACAAGACAAAGCACCGCCACCCCCAGCAAGACAACCGCCAAGCGCCGACACGACCGCCGGCCACCCCTGATTTCCGCACGCTTCATGCTGGCCTCTCCTCGTCGGCAAGTCCCGACGACTGGGAGCATACCAACGCAGCCCTCACATTTTGACGAAACACCTCATTCGGCAAGGATGGGGCAATAGCTCCTGCTGTTCACTGAGCCGATTCGAGGCCCAACAGTCCATCGTCGTATTCGACGTCACCGATGGCGGCGGCAATGCCGCTGCATCCGAACTGCCGGATTAACCCTATAGCGAGATTACGGAGGGCGGCCAGCGCGCGGGACCGGGAGGCTAGCCGCTTTACACGCGGCAGCGCGCAAGAGAATCGAAAGAGCCGGTGGTATCACGCCGAGAACGACTTGATCACCCTCCGCAACCGTTTATTGGATTGCAGGTCTGCGTCCACCGGCTAGTAGTCACCGAGACTGGCTTCGACTCCTGGCCGCTGGTCGACTCGGCCCAGGCACCATTAACCCATGACGCCTCCGGCACCAGATCATCCTGGACTAGCCAATACCAGCGACGACCTACACGGATGGAATTCTCAGCAGGGACAAGGGCGTGAATCCGAGGTCAATGCCAGGAACCGGTCATCGACCGCACAGAGCTCGGCAACCGCGGCCCGGCCGAGCGGCCCGCCGAGAAGGGCGTCAGATTCCTCCCGAATCAGGCGTCACCTTTCGCCAACCTGGCTGGGGCTACGAGGCAAACGCCCGCTCACGCAATTGCGAGTACTTACAAGCAATTAATATCGTCCGCAGGTTTGAAATCGACTTCGATTGCTCTTCCCGCCGGGAGGTACGTTGTGTCGCTACCGCTAGCCCCAGCTGTCGTAGCAGCGGTGACCGTATAGGTCCCCGCGGGCAGCGTCATGCGGTAGCGGGCTCCCGACGTCGCGAACGGCAGGCGCTGGGAAGCCACGGCCTGCCCAGCCTGATTCTGCACGGACACGGTCACGACCCGGGAGGTATCCCCGCCCGCGCCTGACGCCTTCTCCTCGGCTGGCGTGCATTTCGCCACGAACCCGGTGACGGTGCCGGAACCCGGCCCGTACGGCGAGCCCCAGCTAACCGTGACGAGGGGCACGGCAGCGAGCAGCACCGCGGCGCCGGCCGCCAGCGGGACGAGCTCCAGGTGCCAGCGCGGCTGGCGGCCGGCCGCGCGGCGCAGGCCCAGGGCCAAGAGCGCGATGGTGACCGCCACGGGAACATCGCCCACGACAAGCGCCCCGTACAACGCGCCGAGACCCGTGAACGGGGCGCAGGTCTCGGCGATGAAGACGGAGCTGGCCAGCGCCAGCACCCACAGGCCGATCCGCGCACAGCGCAACCCGCGGGCCCCCACGATCGCCACGAGCGCCCCGGCACCCGCGGGTGCGACAGAGAGCAGCACGCTCCCGGCGTTGACCCAACTCGGCATGAACGACGCCCCGGTCCCCCCGTCCATCGCGGTGTACCCGGCGATCCGCCACATGAGGAGCCCGCCGGCCACCGCGAAGATCCCGGCGACAATCGCCGTGACCCGCGTCACGGCAGCCAGCTTCGCCGCGGTGAGACCCGGCTGCGGCTCCCCCGACGCGACATCCGCCGGCTTCATGCCGACTTCCGGGGTGGACGCCAGGCCGCGGGCGGCCATGTCAGCGCCGAGATCTCCGATGGTCGCCGCCTGGGGATCGTCCGCCGAAGCGAAGCCGCCGCTAGGCGCCTGGCACCACATGCAGTCCCAGGACCGGCCGTCGCGCCGCGGCGAAGTAACCTGGCTGACTTTCCCGCATGCAGCGCAGCGGCACAGGACATACGCGCTCCCGCAAGCGCAATCCCAGCTTGTCGCCAACGGGTCGTCTTGCTCGCTAATGCGCAGGCAGCGCGGACACTGAACTTCGGTCACGCAAACATGATCCCATGAGATAAAGCCGCGCACTGCCACATCTCACGGAAAATAACGCCCCGGCTCCAGGTCAGCGCTACGCCGGCCGAATTCAGGAGCTGATCGCTGGTCAGGACGGCGCGCGGTAACCCTAATCTCTCAGCACCCAGACGCTCTTCGCCTGCAAATATGGGGAGACGAGGGTGGTCGCCCCGTCTTCCCCATATCCCAGGTCCTTACCGTGCCGCACCAGCATGGTGCGCCGCCGAGCGGCCACCAGCGGAGTGAATTCGCTGGCCGCAGCACCTAATCGAGCTCCCGCCTTTCACACAGCCCGCGGTGCTGAATTGCGGAGGCCGGATTACACACAGAATGACTCACAGGTAGACTGCCAGTCGCTGGCATACTGCGCGGGAATTGTCGTCGACTTCTGGCCGCTGGTTGACTCGGCCCAGGCCCCCTTAATCCAGGAGAGTACCCAGTTCCAACTTCCGGGTACTAGGATTTTGATCGGTCCCACGGAGTAATAGGTCGAGCCCAGGCCGGACAGGTAAGAGTTTGAGTGCACGCTCGAGGTCGAGGACGAGGGATTCTGTACCACAACGTAGGGCTTGCAAGCGTTATTGCCATGAGGGTGGGCTGTCTCACCGCAGACATTCATCCCTATTGAGCTTGCCGCTACCTTTTTAATGTGTCCCGACTTCGGCGTGAAGGTGGCAACAGCTTCCCATTTGCCGTTATACCACGTGGCCGCGTCCACGACGCACACTTCAACCGCCCAGCCGCCCGACCACTTGGAACAAGCGTTCCTGTACGTCGTAAGTCCTGTTGGGTCGGTGTTCAGGACGGGGTCGTCGCTGGCGTAAGCGTAGGGCGCCAGGGTCTGGCTGACGTCGGGGTCGACCGAGGTGAACTGGCCGACGGACGGATCATAGTAGCGGTTAACCAGGTAGACGAGGCCGGTCGCATCGGTGTAGCCGCCAGCGTAGCCGTAAGGCGTGGACGCGGTCAGGCCGCCGGCCGTCTCGGGGTTGCCCCAGGCGTCGTAGCTCGTCGTGGCAGTCAGCGTGCCTGTGCCGCTGACCACGCCGCGGACCGAGCCGAGGGAGTCGGTGATCAGGTAGGTGACGGAGCCAGTGGCCAGGTTGACCTGCTCGGCCGGCGCCGTGCCCCCGGTATAGATGTAGGCGTTGCCTGAGTCCATGAGGACCTCCGGGAGCGAGGTGGCATCGTTCCATACGAAGTCCTGGGTGCTAGTCCCGTAGGTCGCGGTCGCCCGGTGGCCGTCGCCGTCGTAGCTGGCGGCCGTCATGTTCGCGGCCGCGTTGTCGTAGGCGGTTAGCTGCCCGTCTCCGTTCCAGGTGCTCGACGCGATCGTGCTGCCGCCCTGGACTGCGGACAGGCGCTGCCCGTCGGCGTCGTAGCTGTAGCCGGTGGTGGTGCCGCCGGCGGTGGCCGAGGTCAGCTCCCCGTTCTTGTCATAGCTCCCGGTCCCCCCCGCGGGCAGGGTCGTAAGGTTGCCCGATGCGTCGAACCCGTAGCTGTACGCCGCTCCGCTGCCGGGGGTCATGGACGTGACCCTGCCCTGCGCGTCGTAGGTGTAGGCGGCCGGCGACTGCGCCGAGGACGGCGTGTCGGTCTCGCTCAGGATCGTCCCGGCCGGGGAGTCCGCGTAGCTAAACGACTGCAGCGTGGTCCCGCCGCTGTTCTTAAGCGCGATCGCCGATGCGGTGTCCGTCGCACTGTAGGTCGTGGCGAGGGTGTCCCCGGTCGACCCCAGCGTGACCGAGTTCGGCAGGCCGTCGGCGGTGTCGCCAATGCCGATCTGCTGGCCGTTGAAGTCGGTGACCCCCGTCAGCCGGCCGGCGTTGTCGTAGGTGTAGCTGACGGTCGGAGTGCTGGCCCAGGTGGCCGTCGCGGGCAGCGGGTAGGTGACGGCGCTGGCCTGCCCGTCGGGGTTATAGCCGTATCCGGTTACCTGGCCCGCGCCGTTCGTCGTCGACGTCTGCTCGCCGAACGGGTCGTAGCCGTAGCTGGACGAGCCGGTGGCATCGCTCATCGAGGTCTTGCTGCCGTCCGCGTCGTAACCGTAGCTCACCGAATGCGCCGAGCCACCCGAGTAACTGATCGCGGCGGCCAGGCTCAGCGGAGTGTACGTGAACGTCGTGGTCACGCCGTTCGGGTCGGTACGGGTCAGGGTGTTGCCGGCGGCGTCGTAGGTCGCGGTGGTGGTGGCCCCGGACGGTGCCGCCGTGGTGGTCGGCGTGGTGACGGACACCTGCTCGCCAGCCGAGTCGTAGGCGTAGGTCGTCTGGTAAGACGCCTGGGTCGGGTAGGCGGACGAACTCACCGCCCACGGCGACGACGACTCGCACGATGCGGCGCCGGAGGTGTTCCCGTCCCCGTACACCACGGCGGTCTTGTCGCCGTTCGGGTCGTAGCAGTAGCTCACCGTGGCGGCCGAGCTGGTGCCGTAGCCGGTTGTCTCCGACGCCAGCTGCCCTGCGGGCGTATAGGTATCGGCAGTGACCTGGCTCGAACCTCCGCTGGCCGTTGACGGAGCGGTGGTCTGGAGCAGGTTGCCGTCGCCGTCGTAGGCGTAGCTGGTGGTCTCGGAGCCGCTCTGCCCGGCCGGGGCCGGCGTGGTTATCTGGGTTCGTCGCCCGGCCACGTCGAAGGTGTAGGTCACGGCGTCCGAAGCCAGACGGGTGCCGTACCCGGACGGATAGGACGCCGGGCAGGACGACGGGGCGAGGCTGCCCGCGGCTACGCCTACGGCAGGGACGGTCTGGGTCACGTTGCCGTCGCCGTCGTAGCAGGTCAGCGTGGCGTTACTGTCCGGGTCGGTGACCAGGGCGGCCTTGTCGTCGGCGTTGAACATGGTGGTTGTCGTGTGACCGCGGGCGTCTTGAACCGTGGTCTGGTTGCCGTTGCCGTCGTATCCGTAGCTGGTGACCCGCGGGGTAACGCTGTGCCCGGAGCCGGCCCCCTGCGACACTGAGGTCTTTTGCCCGTCGTTGTTGTAGGCGGTGACGGTGGTGTAGTTCCCGGCGTTCGCCCCGGTCAGGTTGCCGTCAGGCTGGGTAGCACTGGTCTGCTCGCCATCTCCGTCGTAGGCGTAAGTCGTGATCGCGACTTCTGAGCCGTTGCCGTCCGGGGTCGCCGACGAGGTCAGGTCGCCGGCCGAGTTGTAGGCGAGTTGGGTGACGACGCCGTCGGCGTTGATGGTCGCACACGGCAGCGACTGCGACGGCGGCGTCGCCGTGCAGGAGATGGCAGTTCCACCGAGAGTGACCGTGTTGCCGTGGAACAGCTGGTACGTCGTGCGCGAGTAAGCGGCGGTGGACGCGCCCGGCTCGTAGACCCCGGTGGTGGAGTACAGCTCGTTGCCGTCAGTGTCGTACAGGGTGTACGTCGTGCCCAGCGGCGGGGCCGAGGACGGCGGGGTTATCGTCCCGCCCGGGGCGACCGGGGCCGGCGGCGAGTCCGCCTGGCAGGTGGAGGATGCCTCCGCTGTGCTCGTGCAGTTGGCCAGGTTCGCCGTCGCGGCGGCTCCGGTCGCGTAGCCGCTGGTCGTGGTGGCCGTGCCCGTGGCCGCAGGGGTGTTCTCCTGGGTGATGTAGCCGGCGCTGTAGGTATCGGTGGTGGTGCTGCCGTCGCCGTCGGTGCTGGAGCCGTCCTGCAGGGTCCCGCTGGTCGTATTCGGCTGCTGGTCGGTCTCGGAGGTCAGCGTAGTGCCGGTGAACTTGCTGGTGGCGGCGAGGGTGCCCTGCTGGTAGGAGTAGACGGTCTTGTTGCCGTCGGGGTCGCTGACGGTGACCAGGCCGGTGCCGGTGGCGGGGTTCATGCAGTTGCCGGTCGCGGTGCTGGCGCAGTAGCTGAAAGTGGTCTGGTAGCCCATCGGGTCGGTCTGCGAGGTGACCCGGCCCAGGGAGTCGTACACGTTCACCGTCGCCTTGCCCGCGTCCGGGCCGCCGGGCTGGGCGTTCGGGCTGGTCATGGTGAGCAGGTCGCTGGACAGCTGCGGGTTGCCCGTTGACCCGGCACCGTAGGTGTAAGAGGTGACGTTGCTCATCGGGTCGGTGGCCGAGGTGAGCTGGCTGGCCGAGTTGTAGGCGTAGGCCCACCGCCTGCCCAGCGGGTCGGTGGCGGAGGTCACCAGGCCGCCGGAGTTGTAGCCCAAGACGAGCGTCCGGCCGGAGGCGGCCGTGATCGTGGTGCAGGAGTTGGCCGTTGACGGGCAGTGCCCGGATCCAGGGGACGGGCTGCTGGCGGTGAGGGTGAGGGTGTTCCCGGCGGTGTCAGTCTCGGATTTGAGGGCGCCGGTGGTGGCGGAGTAGGTGTAGCTGGTGCCGGGGGACGGAGTGTAGGTGTAGGTGCCCGCCGACGAGTTGTAGGTGAGGCCGGCGCTGGTGTTCTGCGGGAGGGTGCAGTAGCCGCTGCCGCCGGCCGTCACGTAGGGGGCGGCGCAGTTGCCGCTGCCGTCCTTGGGGTAGAAGGTGACCTGGGAGCCGTCGGCCTGGTTGACGGTGATCCCGGTGCCGGCCGGGCTGGTGTTCAGGAGCTGGCTGGTGGTGGCGAAGACCTCGCGGATCTCCGAATCGATGGCGTCGGGGATCAGCATGTTGCCGGCCGGGTCGAGGGCGACCGGGGCGGGCCAGCTGAGCTCGGCCGATGTGGCGGGGCCGCCGTCGCCGGTGTCGCCTTCCACCATGGAGGTGCCGATGACGGTGTACATGTCGCCGGCGGTCATGCTCTGGCCCCACTGGGTGCCGCTGGCCACCGGGACCTCCTGCAGCCGG
>Ga0310811_10010339_pt1 | contig 12049 bp, 9 predicted proteins | sample YCmetagenome_FD_207642 | JGI IMG/M metagenome (GOLD analysis project Ga0310811, IMG submission 207642) | Soil microbial communities from experimental microcosm in Duke University, North Carolina, United States - YC | ecosystem: Engineered > Artificial ecosystem > Soil microcosm > Unclassified ...
GGCCTTTACCCAGTCGCTTCGCGCGAACCTGGCCCAGCTATTGGGACCGGGCGATCGCCTGCTGACCGGCGGAACCGCACTTGAATCCAAGGACGGGACGCGCATCAGCGGAGCCGAGAACAGCATCTTCGTGATTGCATCCGGAGGGGCTGTCCTCGGCCGCTATGACAAGGCCCATCTCGTCCCTTACGGCGAGTATCTGCCGATGCGGCCGTTATTGTCGGCGATCGGCCTGTCTCGGCTCGCTCCTGGAGATCTCGACTTCACCCCAGGACCGGGACCGCGGACGATCGACCTCGGCGGCGAATGGGGGAAGGTCGGTTTCGATCTTTGCTACGAGATCATCTTTTCCGGGCATGTGGTCGATGAGAAGAATCGGCCGGGATTCATTTTCAACCCGTCGAACGATGCGTGGTTTGGAAGCTGGGGGCCGCCGCAGCACCTCGCGCAAGCGCGGCTTCGAGCTGCCGAGGAAGGAATTCCGGTCCTCAGAGCGACGCCGACCGGGATCAGCGCCGTAATCGACGGTCGTGGCAACGTCGTGAAGTTCCTGCCTTGGCGCACTGCCGGAGTCATCGATGCGGTTCTGCCGCCCGCTGCCAATTCGCCGCCGGTGTTCGCGCGCTTCGGCAACGTCATCCCGCTGCTGCTCGGTTTCCTGCTTGTTTTCGGCGGCATTGTCTTGGGGCACCGCCGCCGCTAGGAAGCACATATAAAGCTTTCTTTATATCGTTATTCCGGGACTTCCTCACGCATGCGCAGCTCTTATCTCTTCACTTCCGAATCCGTGTCCGAGGGCCACCCGGACAAGGTCGCCGACCAGATCTCCGACGCGATCGTCGACCTGTTCCTGTCCAAGGACCCCGAGGCGCGAGTCGCCTGCGAGACGATGACGACGACCAACCGCGTCGTCCTCGCCGGCGAAATTCGTGGACAGGGCATCATGGACGCGGACGGCAATTGGGCTCCGGGCATCCGCGAGGAGATCGAGCAAGCCGTGCGCGGGGTCGTGAAGCGCATCGGCTATGAGCAAGAGGGGTTCCATTGGGACCGGTTCGATTTCGCGAACCATTTGCACCCGCAGTCGGCGCACATCGCTCAGGGCGTCGATGCCGGCGATAACAAGGACGAAGGGGCGGGCGACCAGGGGATCATGTTCGGATTCGCTTGTGACGAGACGCCCGACCTCATGCCGGCGACCCTCGACTATAGTCACAAGATCCTCATGGAGATGGCCAAGGACCGCCATTCGGGGGCCGCGCCGTTTCTGGAACCGGACGCCAAGAGCCAGGTGACTTTGCGTTTCGAAGAGGGGAAGCCCGCAAAGGCGACTGCGATTGTCGTCTCCACTCAGCACAAGCCGGGCTACGACAAGGGCGAGAAGCAGGCCCAGCTTCACGCTTATGTGAAGGACGTGGTGGCCCGAGTGATGCCGGCGAGGTTGCTCGGAAACGAGACCGTCTATCACATCAACCCCACCGGAAGCTTCGAGATCGGCGGACCTGACGGGGATGCCGGAGTTACCGGCCGCAAGATCATCGTCGACACCTACGGCGGCGCTGCTCCGCATGGCGGGGGCGCCTTCTCGGGCAAGGATCCGACGAAGGTCGACCGTTCTGCCGCTTATGCGGCGCGATACCTGGCCAAGAACATCGTGGCAGCGGGTCTAGCTAAACGCTGCACGATTCAGCTCGCCTATGCGATCGGAGTTTCCAGACCGCTGTCGCTTTACGTGGACACTCACGGCACTGGCACGGTCGGCGACGAGCAAATCGAGAACGCGATCGAGAACATCGAAAAGCTTGGCGGACTGACGCCGCGCGGCATCCGCACTCATCTCAGGCTGAACAAGCCGATCTACCAGGCGACGGCGGCATATGGGCACTTCGGCAGAAAGTCCGAAGGCGACCTCTTCCCCTGGGAACGCATCGACCTGGTCGAGGACCTCAAGGCGGCGGTCGCCGCCTGAGACTTCAACAGGCTTTTGCTAGCCGCGAACACCCATGCCGTGCTTGAAGACGAGATCGCCGCCCTTCCAGCCGCTGTAGACCAGGATCAGGACCACGACGAGCGAGATGTAGACGCCCGTCGAGCCGATGAACTCCGGATGTCCGCGGCGCAGCAAGAGGTTGACGACTTCGAGCACGACTGCCGTCACGTTGGCGAGCATGTGCTTTACAGCGTCCCCACCTTGAATCCGCTTTTCGCCGAGGAAATCCGTTAGTCCGGCGAGCGCAGCCAGGACCGCGAACGCCAGACCGATCGCAAGCAGCCAGTTGCTTGCGTGCGCCACCGCCGTGTTTCCGCGTGTGTACAAGATATCGAGCACGAACGTCAGGATGAAGCAGACAATCGGGAATGGGACCAACATCGGGTGGATCGGGTGTCCGGCGATCTTGGCTGTGCTTTGGGGGTGGCCGTGCAGGTTGTCATCGGTCGTAGCCATGGTTTCTCTCCTCCTGCACGGCTCTGATGCTTTCACGGGCGAAATGGTTCCCGAGCGCAGCGTTGCGATCGCCCGGGGCGGGCTCTAGGCGCGTTGCAGATGACCGCGTTCAAGTCCGGCGACCCGCTAACGCTCAACCGCCTCTATGGCCGGTCGAGCGGGCACAAGCTGCGCAACAGCCAGCAGGAGATCGTCGAGAAGCTGCTTCCGCAGATCGAGGTGCCGACGGAGGGCGAAATTACATCGGCGCGGCTGTTCGGCGAGGACCGCCCACTCCATTTCGAAATCGGCTTTGGCTCTGGCGAACATCTTGCGGATCGTGCCGACATGTTGCCCGACCACGGCTTCATCGGCGCCGAACCGTTCCTGAACGGCGTTGCCACCGCACTCGGCCACATACGCGACAAGCACCTCGCGAATGTGCGGCTATGGCGTGGCGATGCGCTCGACGTGTTGCAGCGGATCCCCGACGCGAACTTGAGCTTCCTCTACCTGCTCCACCCCGATCCATGGCCGAAGGCGCGGCATGCGAAGCGGCGCATGGTCAACGACCGCCCTGTTGACCTGTTCGCGGCCAAGCTGAAACCGTGCGGCGAGTTCCGCCTAGCGACCGATGATCCGACTTATCTCACCTGGTCGCTGATGATCATGCAGCGTCATCAGCAGCAGTTCGAATGGCTTGCTGAGGGGCCTTCCGATTTCCTCGCGCCGTCGGGCGGCTGGATCGAAACGCGCTATGGTGCCAAAGCCCGGCGCGAAGGCCGGCGCCCTTATTATCTGCGCTACAGGCGGGCAGCGTGACCCGGGCTTCTCCTGCAATTCGCCGCCTGCGCATTCTCGCACGACGGCACGGCCCAAATTCCCCCGTCTGGCGCCGGCGCGCGGCAACCGCGGCAGGCGCCATCCTCGTGGGCCTGGTGGCACTGCTGTTCGCCGAAATGGCGAATGATGCAATCGCCATCTTCAAGTCCTGGGTCTCCCGTTTGTGGTGGTTGCCCCTGATCCTCACGCCTCTTGGTGTCGCCGGAATCGCCATCGCCACGCGCCGCTTCACGCCTGAGGGCAAGGGGTCGGGGATACCGCAGGTCATTGCGGCGACCGAGCATCCCGAAAACTCCCTGGAGTCGCTCATCTCGCTGCGCGTCGGAATCGCGAAACTGCTGATGACCGCGGCCGGATTGCTGGCAGGCGCGTCCGTCGGCCGCGAGGGGCCGACGGTCCAAGTGTCCGCCGCAATCATGGCTCGAGTCCACCGCGGCCTGCGTGTGCCGTTGACTGCCGGCGTGATCATCGCCGGAGGAGCAGCCGGCGTAGCGGCCGCCTTCAACACGCCCCTCGGAGGCGTCGCCTTCGCGATCGAAGAGCTCGCGAACGCCTTCGAGCAGCGTGTCGCGTTCCTTGTCATGACCGCGATCCTCATCGCCGGCATCGTCAGTCTCGGTCTGGCGGGCGATTACGTTTACTTCGGAACCATGCCCTACACCCTCGGCCTCGCGCGGACATTGGTCGTCGCCCCGGTCGCAGGTGTGATTGGCGGCTTCTCGGGAGGATTGTTCGCGAGGCTGGTGCTCGCCATCACCTTCAGCCGGTCGCGCTATCTCGGACCGTTGGCAAAGCGGCCGATCGCCTGGGCGCTTCTTTGCGGCCTCGCCATCGCAGTAATCGGCATCCTGACAGGGGTGACCTGGGGCACCGGCTATGCCGAGGCCAAGGCCGCGGTCGAGGGAGCCCATGAATCCTTGTGGTTCGGGCCCGGCAAATTCGCAGCGACGCTGCTCTCGACCGTCGCCGGGCTCCCGGGAGGCATCTTCTCGCCATCGCTCGCGACCGGCGCGGGGGTCGGCAACCTCCTGTGCCTGCTGTTCCCCAACGAGCCTCGCGGAGCCGTCGTCCTCCTCGGAATGGCCGCCTATTTCACCGGCGTAGTCCGTGCGCCGCTGACGGCCGTCATCATCATCGTCGAGGCGACCGCGAGCCGCGGCATGATCCTGCCCCTGTTCACCTCAGCGTTGATCGCCGACGCCGCAGGGCGGCTGGTATGCAAGGACAAGCTCTACCATGCGCTCGCGCGGGAGTTCATGCGTCCTAAGAGCGCGCCGGCGTAAGCCTGAGCAGCCGCGCCCCGTCCCCGTCCTCGAGCAGATAGATGGCGCCGTCCGGCCCCTCTCCCACGAAGCGGATGCGATGGCCCATGTCCCAGCGATCCGCTTTCTGGGCGCTGTCGCCGTTGAACGTGACTCGGATGAGTGCTTGACCCGCGAGCGCGCCGATGAAGCCGTTGCCCTTCCACTGCGGGAACAGCTTTCCAGAGTATATTAGAAGGCTGGTGGGCGCGATCGACGGCACCCAATAGAGCTTCGGCGGCATGAGGTCCGGGCGGCTCGAATGCGGCGCGATCGGCACTCCGTTGTAATTCTTTCCGTCGGAAACCAGCGGCCAGCCGTAATTCTTGCCCGGCAGGATCAGGTTGAGCTCGTCACCCCCGCGCGGGCCCATTTCGGTCTCCCAAAGGCGGCCCTGCGCATCAAAGGTCAGGCCGTACGGGTTGCGGTGGCCGAGACTCCACGTCTCGGCCGGCGTGAGATTCGGGCCAGGCCAGCTGAACTTGCGGCCGGATTCGCTAGCGGCCGATTCCGTGTCGCTGGGCGGGTCGGTGATGGTTACAACCGGAGTACCCAGCTTTCCGGCCCAGGGATTGCCCGGCGCAGGCTTCCCGTCGAGCGTCAAATGGAGGATCTTGCCAAGCGGCTCGCTCGGGTCCTGTGCGGGCGTAAACCGCTGCCGTTCGCCGCTACTCAGGAACAGCGACTTGCCGTCGGGCGCGAAGGCGATGATCGCTCCGAACTGGCCGCCCTCGCCCCCGCCAGGGTCGTGCCACAGGAGCTGCATTCCCTCGAGCCGGGCACCGCGTGCATCGCGCACAAGCTTCGCGCGGGAGAGCGCGAGACCGCTTCCGCCGCTCGCAGACGGCTCTGCATAGCTTAGATAAACGATCCCATCAGTTGCGAAGGTCGGCGAAAGCTTGACGTCGAGAAGCCCGCCCTGATCGGAAGCGACGACCCGCGGCGCGCCCGCAACCGTCTGCTTCGAACCGCTTTTCACGTCGACCAGCCAGATCCGGCCCGGTTTTTCCGTCACGATTGCCATCGTCGTGCCCGGCAGAAAGTCCATCGCCCAGGGATTGTCGAATGTCGCGACGGGGCTGGCGGTAAACGGCGGATCGGCCGATAAGCCGGATTGCGTTGGTCCCGAGTTGCTCGACTGGTTGCCCGTGCTTGCAGACGTCCCGCAAGCCGCCAGAACGAGCAGTACCCCACATTGTACGCCTTGCATCCTCATGACCTCTGTTCCGTTCTGCAACCGATGAACCGCCCGGCAGCCAATACGCACGAACCCTCGAAGATGACGCGATCCTGCAGCTTATTGTCGCTTGCGACCGCGGTTCCGCCGTATGTCGTTGAGCAATCGGAAGCGAAAGCGCGCGCCCGCGAGGCGTTCGGCGGAAAGAAGGCGCTGTTCGATCGCCTCTCGGGCGTGTTCGACAATGCCGGCATTGCCCGGCGCCACATCGTCGCTCCGCAAGACTGGTACATGTCGGATCATGGCTGGCATGTGCGCAATACCGTCTATCTTGAAGCGGCCGAGCAGCTGTTCATCGAAGCCGCGACCTCGGCCATCGAAAAGGCGGGACTCACTCCCAGAGACGTCGACGGCGTCGTAACGGTTTCGACCACCGGCATCGCGACCCCAAGCCTCGACGCGCGCTGTTCGCAGCGAATGGGATTCAGGCCCGACATCCGCCGAGTGCCTGTGTTCGGTTTGGGCTGCGCCGGAGGCGTAAACGGGCTGTCGATCGCTTCTCGCCAGGCGCTAGCCGACCCCGGAAGCATTTGGCTGTTCGTCACAGTGGAAACCTGCTCGATTTCGATCCAGCTCAATAGCGACGATCCGGCCGCCGTCGTAGCCACCGCTCTCTTTGGTGACGGCGCCGCTGCTGCGGTCGTGACGAGCGGACTTCACAGTCTGGCGCACATCACCGGGTCGGCCGAGAAGCTTTGGCCGGACACCCTGAGGATCATGGGCTGGGACGTCGAGGACTCGGGCCTCTCGGTCGTTTTCGACCGCGCCATTCCGCCTTTCGTCGAGAGCGAGCTGGCCGATGCGGTCGATTCGATGTGCGAGGATCTCGGCGTCGACCGTAGCGAGATCGACCGCTTCTGCTGCCATCCCGGCGGGGTGAAGGTAATCGACGCGATAGAAGGCGCGCTGAAGCTCAACCAGGGGGAACTCAACCTCGAGAGAGAGGTGCTGAACGACTATGGCAACATGAGTGCGCCGACGGTGATGTTCGTGCTCGAGCGGCTGCTCAAGCAAGGGATGCCGAAGAAGGTGATGATGACCGCGTTTGGTCCCGGTTTTACCTGCGCCGGCCTGATGCTCGAACGGCCGGAGCAGGCAACCTGATCCTCAACATCGCCGTTCTCGGCCTCGTCACCTTGTCGCGGCTCGTCGAGCTTCCCATCGCGCGGGCCAATACCAGGCGGCTGCTGGGCCGGGGTGCCATCGAAGTCTCGCCCGGCCATTATCCGCTGATCGTCGCCCTCCACGCCGCCTGGCTGCTCAGCCTGTGGCTGCTGGGCCTCGCTCGGCCCGTCAGCATTCCTCTCCTTCTGCTGTTCGGATTGGTGGAGTGCGCGCGGATTTGGGTCCTGCAGACGCTCGGCCGCCGATGGACCACTCGAATAATCGTCGTTCCGGGCGAGCAACTCGTCGCGAAAGGGCCGTACCGATTCCTCAACCACCCAAATTATGCGGTTGTCGTCGCAGAGATCGCGCTGTTGCCGCTGGTATTCGGCCTGTGGCGCGTGGCCTTGGTGTTCACGATCCTGAACGCCGCACTCCTCTCGATCCGGATCCGCGCCGAGAACAAGGCGCTCGGCCGCTAGTAGGAGACCTTGATCAGTTGCGGCGGCTGCGGCGCGTTGGTTGCCCAGCGGGTCGGCCGAGCGCCCATGTGAAGCACGAGATGCCCTCCTCCGACAACCTCGGCGTGCGTGATCCAGGCACGATCGATCAGCTTTCCGTTGAGTTCCGCCGATTGGACGTAGAGGTTCGATGCCGACGTGCCCGGCGCGTCGATGACGAAGCTGCGGCCATGCTCGAGGTGAATGACGCTTCGCGCAAAGACCGGCGATCCGATGTAATAGAAAGGCTGCGCCGCGCTGGGAAACAGCCCGATCGCGGTCCACACGTACCAGGATGAAAGGGTACCGGCGTCGTCGTTCCCCGGTATCCCGGACCGCCCACTGTTGTAATCTTTCGCCATGATCGCCCGGACTCGTTCTGCGGTGCGGTCCGGACGACCGGCATGGATGTAGAGCCAGGGCGCGAGGATGTCGGGCTCGTTGCCATGCGTGTACTCGTGCTTGTCGAAGAAGCGGTCGAGCCATGCGACGAACTGCGTCGTTCCGCCAAGCGCTCTAATCACCCCGCTGACATCCTGCGGGACGAACGTCGAATATTGGCTCGACGAGCCTTCGTAGAACGGGCCGTCCCACCAGTCGCTGGTCGCGTCGGCGAATTCGCGCGCGCAGTCGAAATTCTCGAGCCAGCGGCCGTCGGCGTAGCGCGGATGGATGCACTCGAGCTTCGGATCCCAGAGGTTCTTCCACTTGCCTGAGCGCGCAGCGTAGCGGGTCGCCATGTCGTTGCGGCCAAGCTTCGCCGCGGCCGACGCGATCGCATAATCGTCGAACGCATATTCGAGGGTCCGCGATGCGGAACGGCTCTTCGTCAGCGACATGTAGCCGAGCGAGAGATAGTCCTTGAGATCGCGGCCGACGTTCAGCGGATCAGGCGAATCGACCTCACCATCCTTCAGCATCGCTGCGAGAGCCAGATTCTCATCGAAACCGCCAAGCCCCTTCACGATCGCGTCGGCAATGACAACGTCGCCGTTGCTGCCGCCCTGGCTGGGACCGGTCGCGCCGGCGATCCGAGCGTCGGGCAGCCAACCGGTGTGAGCGTAGGTGTCGAGCAGCGACCGAACCATGCCGCGCTGACGCTCCGGCTGGATCAAAGTCAGCAACGGGTGGAGCGTCCGGAATGTGTCCCAGATGCAGTAATAGTCTTCATAGTGCGGCTCGGCGGACGTCCACCAGACATTCTCGCCGGTCAGGTCGTGCGGCATCAGCTGAGTTCGGTAGAGCGCCGAATAGAAGAGCCGCCGCTGCTCCGGCGTTCCTCCCTCGATCTCGATCTTGCCTAGCGCATCGGACCAGAGGCGCTGCGCCGCCGACCGCGCAGCATCGAATGAGCCGGGTACTTCCTGCTCCATGTTGCGCCGCGCCTGATCGATGCTGACGAAGGACAGGCCGAGCTTCAGCTGAACGACGCGGTTCTGACGCGTGTCGAACGTCGCCCAAGTTCCCAGACGATCGCGGAGGCTGTGCCGCGTATCGCCCCCGGTGGACGAGCCGGCGCCGGCGACATGCGTGATTGAGCCCTCGTCCGCTTGCCACCGACCAGAATCGGCTGCCGGCCGGTCGAACTCGCCGAAGAAGTGAAGGGTGAAAGGGATGTAATTCCCGAAGCCGCCCTCGAACCGCATCGAGCCCTCGATGTGGCGCGGATCGATCACCGTCACCGTCCCGCCTTGCGATTTCGGACCGCCGCCGCCGAGGAGAATGGTCGCACTGGCGTCCAACACGACGCGCGCCTCCGTAGTGGCCGGAAAAGTGAAGCGCTCGACTCCAGCAAGGCGGCTTGCGGTCAGCTCCGCACGGATCTGCTTGCCAGGCCTGCCAATGGTGACCGCATAATAGCCGGGGCTCGCCCGCTCGTCCGCCTTGGGAAAGGCGAGATTGCCCCATGCGTCGTCGCCGATCGCCGGGGTCACGCGGAAATTGCCGTATTTGCTGCCGCCGCCGGTGCCGGTCACATGCGTATGGCTGAAGCCGATGATCAGCCCTTCGGAATCATAGCCGCTCGTGGATCCGTGCGTCGTGTCCGGGCTGAGCGAAACGAAGCCGAACGGCACTTCCGCGCCCGGCACGGTGTTGCCGCCGCCGTCGGCTCCAAGGAAGGGATTCGCGACCTCGGTCGGAGCCGCCGGCTCACTCCTTAACGAAGTGGAGGCCGCCAGAAGGACTGCAAACAGATAATGGAGCTTCAACGCCGCTTTCCCCCGGAATAGACCGTCGACCCCAAGCATGGCTGTAAACCTCGCGTTCGATCTTTTGCGGCATGCTAGCGCGGATAAAGATAGACGTCGTAATTTTCGTCCATTCCGGACGGACGCAGTCTCGCAATCAGCCGAGTCGACGCCAGGAACCGCTCTGCACTCGCCGGGGTGACGACCGTGTAATAGTCATACATCACCTTCTCGCGGACGTTGATGTCGCGCCGCAGTGCGATGTGGCTCAAGAAAATGATCGGTCGGCCCGTCTGTCGGTGCAGGCGATCCGCGTCGGCGAGGATGTCGTCCAGCGTGAGCACCCTCCGCGCATCATTGCTCAAGCGAACGACATTGCCGAACCGTTGTTGACGCAGGAAGTACAAGGGATTGTTTGTGTAGTACGGAAGCGCCTCCAGCATCGGATCGGGATCGGCCATCACGATGGCGTTCGATAATGGCGGGTGGCGAAGCAATTTCCCCGCGTCCGCCGATCTACTGAAAGGCTTGCCGATCAACTGGTGTTCGATCGGGACTCGAAGATACCAGGTCTGCGCCCCCAGCAGGGCCACGAGGAACAACGATCCCATCCGCTCGACGAAGCCCATCCATGGGCGTTCGCCCCAGCGGCCGCCCGCGCCCTCCGCAGCGATCCAGTAAAGCGAAAGAAGGAATACGAGGTAGAGGATCTCGTGACGATAATCCGATGGATAAACGAGAAAGAAGAACAGCTTGAGCCCAATGAGGGAAGCGATTGCAGCGATGAACGCGGCCGGCCTGCGAATGAGGCCCATGCAGCAGCAAAGCAGCAGCAAAGGGGGGAACCCGAGATTCGAAAATCCCGATCTGTCGAAAAGTCCTCCTATCACCTTGCTGACGGTGAGGTCGCTCAGGCTGGTCGAGACGGCGGCGTCATTATAAGTCGGATAAACCGTTACGAAGCATAGCAGCGCGCCAATCAGGCTAAGCGCCGCGTTTCCTGCGAAGATCAGCCAATCGCGCTTTTCATTTTTTCCTTCCTCGGTCGCCATTTCGATCAGGCGGAAAAGGAGGAACATCGCGGCGAGCAGGCATGCAGGTACGTTCGTGTTGCACAGAACGACCAAGAGGACGCCGAACCATAATGTGCCGCGAACGCGTCGATAGAGCGCCGCAATCACGAACATGACGAGCGCCGCGATGCAATAATTCCTCGCAACGACGATATATTCGAACGCTCCCCAGAAACTGAACAGGATCAGCGCGACGACCGCCGATCGGAACGGCGAAAACCGCGTCATGACCGCCATCGTTAAAATACCGATCGCCGCGCCGGCGGCGGGGAGGACCTGGCGAACGGGGAACAGATCGTGCGCTCCGCGGAGGATCAAATACCAAAGCGCCGGATGTCCCTCGCCATGCAGCGTGTGCAGCATCTCGGCCAGGTTCGATCCCGACAGTGCTATCGAGAAAGCCCGGACCTCATCCCGCCAGAAAGTGTGGGTGGATAAGAACCATGCCACCAGCGCGAGCCAGGCAACGAACAGGACGAGCCGGACCCTTCGTTGCGACGGCGATACCTGCTCGTCGACGAGCAACGACGTTTGAGATTGCAATCTTTCCCCCAACGCCACCAGCCAGTTCGCGCGCCCGGAATGCATAGCTAGCGAGCAATCCGCTTACAAATCGTTGACCATTTTCGTCCTACTTAGACTGCGGGAGGACGCGTTTGTGATCGACGGGCTCAAAGTTGCGGTGGTTCTGCCGGCGTATAACGCTGATCAAACCCTCGAACGTACATTCGCCGAGATTCCGCACGACATCGTCGATGAGATCGTCCTCGTCGACGATGCAAGCACGGATCGTACGGCGTTGGTCGCCCAGCGCCTTGGCATTCACACGATCATCCACGCCCGGAACGGTGGCTACGGCGCCAATCAGAAGACGTGCTACACGGTCGCACTCGCCAAGGGCGCCGACATCGTCGTGATGCTCCATCCAGATTATCAGTACACGCCGAAGCTGGTCACCGCGATGGCCGGCATGATCGCCTCGGGCCATTATGATGCGGTATTCGCGTCGCGCATCCTCGGCGGCGGCGCGCTGTCGGGCGGAATGCCCCGCTACAAATATATCGCGAACCGCTTGCTCACGGCATTCCAGAACCTGCTGATGGGCGCGAAGCTCAGCGAGTATCACACGGGCTACCGAGCCTGGAGCCGGCGCATGCTCGAACAGCTGCCTTTGCTCGCTTGCTCGGACGACTTCGTTTTCGACAATCAGATGATCGCACAGGCGATGTGGTCCGGATTCGCGATCGGCGAAATCTCGTGCCCGACCAAATATTTCCCGGAAGCGTCGAGCATCAATTTTCGCCGCAGCTGCATCTACGGCCTGGGAGTGCTTTCAACCGCCTTCACGTACCGGCTCTGCCGCTGGGGCTTCGTGAA
>Ga0310811_10010340_pt1 | contig 12048 bp, 11 predicted proteins | sample YCmetagenome_FD_207642 | JGI IMG/M metagenome (GOLD analysis project Ga0310811, IMG submission 207642) | Soil microbial communities from experimental microcosm in Duke University, North Carolina, United States - YC | ecosystem: Engineered > Artificial ecosystem > Soil microcosm > Unclassified ...
ACTGGCGGTCAAATCCATCGCCGTACCCGGCGCATTGGTGCAGATCGCCGTCGCCACGCTGCTCGGCCTTGGACTTGCGCATTTGATGGGCTGGCCGTTTGGTAGCGGTTTGATCTTCGGCCTCGCGTTGTCGGTCGCCAGCACGGTCGTGCTGCTGCAGGCATTGCAGGATCGCCACTTGCTCGATACGCGCGAAGGGCATATCGCCGTGGGCTGGCTGATTGTCGAAGATCTCGCCATGGTGCTCACACTGGTGCTGATTCCGGCACTGGCGGGTGTACTCGGCGGCAATCCCGGCGATCACGGAGATAGCAGCATTCTGGCCGCACTGGCCATCACCATCGGCAAGGTGCTTGCCTTCATCGCCGTCATGCTCGTCGGCGCCCGGCGCTTCATTCCGTGGCTGCTCGGCTGGGTCGCCAAGAGCGGTTCGAAAGAATTATTCCGTCTTTGCGTACTGGCCATTACGCTGGGGTTCGCCTACGGGTCGGCACTGGTCTTCGATGTGTCGTTTGCGCTGGGCGCTTTCTTCGCCGGCATGATCCTGTCGGAGTCCGAACTCAGCCATCGCGCCGCCGAGGAAACCTTGCCCTTGCGCGATGCTTTTGCCGTGCTCTTCTTTGTCGCGGCCGGCATGCTGTTCAATCCGAGTATTCTCGTGCACGAGCCGATGGCCGTGCTTGCGGTAGTGGCGATCATCATTCTCGGGAAATCGGTTGCGGCATTTTTCATTGTGCTTGCCTTCCGCCATCCACCGAAAACCGCACTGACCGTCGCCGCGAGTCTTGCGCAGATCGGCGAGTTCTCCTTCATTCTCGCCGGCGTTGGCCTGCACATGGGCCTGCTGTCGGAAACGGGCAAGGATTTGATCCTGGCGGGCGCAATCATTTCTATCGTCGTCAATCCCTTTGTGTTTGCGCCGATCAAGCCGTTGCTGCGCTGGCTGCAACCACAGGGTGACGCAACAGCCGAGGCAGTACGCATACCGACACAACTTGTCGATCACGTTGTTATCGTCGGCCACGGCCGCGTCGGATCCCTGGTTGCGGAAGGACTGGCCGCCAGCGCGGTGGGCTATACCGTGATCGACGACGGTGACAGCGAAGTGCAGGCGCTGAGCGCGCAGGGCATCGACGCCTATTACAGTGACGGCGTGTCGGCAGAAGTGCTCAGACTGGCTGGCGTTGAAACGGCAAAATGTTTGTTGCTGACGATTCCGAACGTGTTCGAATCAGCCAAGTTGGTGGAATTGGCACGCACCATGAATCCTGCATTGCGCATCGTTGCGCGTGCCCATTCCGGCGAAGAGGCGCAGCATCTGCTTGAAGTCGGCGCCACGCATGCCATTACCGGCGAACGTGAAATCGCCATCGGCATGGCCACCTGGCTGATCGATCACGGCGATTTGCGCAAGCACTGACGGCGTCGATACACCGCGCCGGCAATCACACCGAAGACCAGTAGCAGCACGCCGGCATTGCCGATTCGCACATACGGCGTTTCTCCCGTGTAGCCCTGCGCCTCTACCGTCAACGCATCGCGCGTGAATGCTGGCAATGCGGCAAGCACCTTGCCATCAGGCGCAATCGCCGCCGTCATGCCGGTGTTGGTGGCACGCAGCATCATGCGGCCGGTTTCAATGGCACGCATCTGCGAGATCTGCAGGTGTTGTGGCTGCGCCAGCGAATGGCCGAACCAGGCAGTGTTGGAGAGGTTGACCAGCACGGTCGACTGCGGCACGCCGCGAATAACTTCCTCGCCGAACAGATCTTCGTAGCAAATGTTTGGCATCAGCGTCTGTCCGTCGAAAGACAAGGCTTTCTGGGTTTCTGCGCCGGGCGTGAAGCCGGACATCGGAATCTGCATCAGGTCAAGAAACCACTGGAAACCCTTGGGCGTAAATTCACCGAAAGGAACGAGGTGGTGCTTGAAGTACGCGCGATCTGGCAGCCCTTGCGGTGTCAGCATGACGGCGCCATTGGCATAGCCGGCATGGTCGCCATCCATCACACCCACCGCTGCGCCGAGCAGCACATTGCGTTCGCCACTCGTCAGGCTGCGCAGGTAGTCGTGATCGATATCGACAAACATCAAGGGAATTGCCGTTTCCGGCAACACCAGCAATTGTGCAGGATGCGCATGCGCCAGATCGGCATACGCACGCAGTGACAAATCCAGGCGCGCAGGATCCCATTTGAGCGCTTGTGGAATATTGCCTTGCAGGAGACTTACGCTGAACGGCGCACCGATCGGCTGCGTCCATAGAACCGCGCGCAAGCCAAAGCCAATCAGCAATGCAGACGATGCAAAAATCAGCATCCATGCGCACCGCATATGCCACCAATGCACAGCCGCGGCAGCAATGATAGCCACGGCAAAACTCACACCATAGACGCCCAACAGCGGCGCGTAACCGGCCAAAGGACTGTTCGTTTGTGCATAACCGACAGCGAGCCAGGGAAAGCCTGTCGCAATCGTGCCGCGCAGCCATTCTCCCAAAGTCCACGCTGCCGCGGCAACGAAAACACCGCCACGCAAGCGCGTAGCCAGCCAGGCGGAAAATGCAGGATAGATGGCGAGATACGCGGCGAAGAGCAGCGTCAGCACCACGGCAATCGGCGCCGGCATTTCGCCGACATCATGCATGCTGACGTAGACCCACGATACGCCAGCGGCGAAACAACCAAGACCCCAGGCAAAACCGCGCCAGGCAGCTTCGCGCGGCGTTGTATCACGCCAACTGGCAAATAATACCGCCAAGGAAAACAGGCCCAACGGCCACCAGCCAAGCGGTGCAAATGCCGCCACCTGCGAGACCCCGGCGACAAACACCAGCAGCAATTGCCGCCAGCGCATCATGCGTCGGCCAAGTCCTTTTTGTCGTCTTCAGCGCTCTTGTCGTCCAATGGCAACGTACGCTGACGATCAACCAGCAACGTATGTACACGGCGACTGTCGGCACGCAGGATGGAAATGCGCAAGTCTTTATGGAACAAGGTTTCTCCGCGCTTCGGCAGGCGGCCAAGTTCGTGAATCACGAAACCGCCGACGGTATCGTAGGCGTCGTGTGTAAGATCGCAGCCAAATGCCTCGTTGAAATCTTCGACTTCTGTCGTCGCCTTCACGCGATAACGGCCAGTGTTGTCGAGCACGATGTTGTCGGCGGTTTCGTCGAAATCGAACTCGTCTTCGATGTCGCCGACGATCTGCTCCAGCACGTCTTCGATCGTGACAAGCCCGGCCACACCGCCGTATTCATCGACAACCACGGCCATGTGATTGTGGCTGGCGCGGAATTCGCGCAGCAGGACATTCAGGCGTTTTGCTTCGGGAATGAAGATGGCGGGACGCAAGGTGCCGCGCAAGTCGAACTCGCCGTCGACGAAGCAGTTGAGCAAGTCCTTGGCAAGGAGAATGCCGATGACATCATCCTTGTGTTCATCAATGACGGGGTAGCGCGAGTGCGCTGCAGCAATGACATCGGCAGCGATTTTTTCGGTCGCATCGTTGATGTCGACGACATCCATCTGCGCTCGCGGCACCATGATGTCGCGAACCTGCATGTCGGAGACGGCAAGTGCGCCTTCAATGATGGAGAGTGCATCGGCGTCGAGCAGATTGCGCTCGAATGCCCCGTGCAGCAGGCTGAGAAGTTGTTCACGGTCTTCGGGCTCGCGCATCAGCAGCGAGGAAAGACGTTCAAGCAGATTCGGTTTACTAGGGGAAGGGTCCATTTCGTTTGCAGCCAAGGCTTGGTACGGGGTTTCGTACTACGCCTTCAGCACGCGTTCACTCAGGTAAGGATCGGGGTAGCCCAGCGCGGCGAGAATTTCACGTTCGCGGGCTTCCATGACTTCAGCGCTGCTTTCATCACCATCGTCGCCGGTTTCATGGTCGTAACCCTGTAGGTGCAGCATACCATGCACGATCAGGTGGGCGAAATGCGCATCGACCGGCTTCTTCTGCGCCTGTGCCTCTTTCAGGACAACCGGCAAACAAAGCACGAGGTCGCCCGCCATGTCGGGATTCGGCACATAGGGAAACGACAGCACATTGGTCGCATAGTCCTTGTGGCGATACTCGCGATTCAACATCTGGCCCTCTTCGGCATCGACGAAACGCACGGTGACTTCAGCACTGTCGCCTTCAAGGGATTTTTGTACCCAGCGACGGATTTTTTGCCGCGAGGGTAACGCCTCATCTTTGCAGGCATATTGCACGGACAAAGACAGGGTCACTTCTTTGCCTCGTTCTTCTCGTAGGCCGCAACGATGCGCGCCACAAGCGGATGACGCACCACGTCTTCCGCCAGAAAGTCGGTGAAGGCGATGCCGCGCACCTGATCAAGAATATGACGCGACTCAATCAAGCCACTTTTCTGCCCACGCTGCAGGTCGATCTGCGTCACGTCGCCAGTAATCACAGCCTTGGAGCCGATGCCCATGCGCGTGAGGAACATCTTCATCTGCTCGGGCGTTGTGTTCTGTGCTTCGTCGAGAATGATGAACGCATGGTTCAAGGTACGGCCGCGCATGTAAGCAAGCGGCGCAATTTCAATACTGCCCTTTTCGAACAGCTTGGTCACTTTGTCGAAGCCCATTAGATCGTAAAGGGCGTCGTAGAGCGGGCGCAAATAAGGGTCGACCTTCTGTGCCAGATCGCCGGGTAGAAAGCCGAGGCGCTCGCCGGCCTCGACGGCCGGGCGCGTGAGGATGATGCGCGACACCTGATCGCGCTCGAATGCATCAACAGCGCACGCCACGGCGAGATAGGTCTTACCGGTACCCGCAGGACCAACACCAAAGGTGATGTCGTGCTCCTGGATTTGGCGCAGATATTGAGCCTGTCGGGGTGTGCGACCATGCAGATCACCCTTGCGGGTGATTAGGGAAATTGACGGTACGTGACCCGACTGACCCGGCTCGGCATCTCTACGAGCGATCTCGATGACGCCAAGTTGTACGTCGTCGATACTGACCGGTTCGGCCGATTGGGCGTAAAAGCGTTCCAATGCCGCAATGCCGAGACGCGCCTTTTCACTCATGCCAGTGACGCGAAAATGTTCGCCGCGGCGTGCAATGGCAATGTCGTAGGCCGTTTCGATCTGGCGCAGGTTTTCGTCCAGAGCGCCGCACAAGTTGGCAAGTCGCGCGTTATCGACGGGTGTGAAACTCAGCTCAAGACTGCGTGGACGACTCGTGCTGTTATTTGATCTGTTGCTGCTCATTCGGCGATGACAATTTCGCCGCGCAAGCTGTGCGGCTGGGCTTCGGTGATTTTGACGCTCACGTAGTGGCCGAGCAGTCGCTCCGCAGTGTGGTTGGGTGCAGGGAAGTTCACCACGCGATTGTTCTCGGTGCGGCCGGCGAGTTCGCTGTCATCCTTCTTTGCTTTGCCTTCGACCAGGACACGTTGAACACTACCAACCATACCGCGACTCACTTCCTGCTGCATCGTGTCGATTCGCTTTTGCAGTCGCATGAGGCGTCGAAGCTTGATCTCCTGCGGCGTATCGTCGGCCAGGTCAGCAGCTGGCGTGCCGGGGCGCGCCGAGTACGTGAAAGAAAAGGCACCGTCGAAAACCACGTCCTCGATGAGTTGCATGGTCTTCTCGAAATCCTCTTCCGTTTCGCCGGGAAAGCCGACGATGAAGTCCGAAGACAGGGAAAGATCCGGGCGCGCCGCACGCAGCTTGCGCACGAGGCTTTTGTATTCGAGCGCCGTGTAGCCGCGCTTCATCGCCGCAAGGATGCGATCGGAACCGGCCTGAACCGGCAAGTGCAATTGCGAAACAAGTTTCGGAATACGCGCATAAGCATCGATCAGGCGTTGCGTAACTTCGCGCGGATGCGACGTCGTATAACGAATGCGCTGGATTTCCGGAAGCTCGGCAATCAATTCAATCAGCAACGCCAAGTCGGCGAACTGGTGGCCTTCGTTCTGATCACCACCCATCTTGCCGCGATAGGCATTGACGTTCTGACCGAGCAAGGTGATTTCGTGCACACCCTGCATCGCAAGGTTGGCGACTTCGGTCAGCACATCGTCGAGCGGACGCGAAACCTCTTCGCCCCGCGTGTAGGGCACGACGCAGAAGGTGCAGTACTTGGAGCAGCCTTCCATGATCGACACGAAGGCCGCGGTACCTTCGACGCGCGCCGGCGGCAAATGGTCGAACTTCTCAATCTCGGGAAAGGAAATGTCGACTTGCGACTTGCCGGTTTGCTTCTTGGCCGCAATCAACTGTGGCAGACGATGCAAAGTTTGCGGGCCGAATACGACATCGACATAGGGTGCACGCTGCACGATCGCCGCGCCTTCTTGCGATGCGACGCAACCGCCAACACCGATGACCAGATTCGGATTCTGCTGCTTGAGTTGCTTGACGCGCCCGAGATCGTGGAACACGCGCTCCTGTGCCTTTTCGCGCACGGAACAGGTGTTGAAGAGAATGATGTCGGCGTCTTCGGGCGTATCGGTCTTGACGATCTCTTCGCCGGCGGCGAGCACATCGGCCATCTTGTCCGAGTCGTACTCGTTCATCTGGCAACCGAAAGTGCGGATGTACAGCTTCTTGCTCATTGCTTCTGCGGCGCGAGAAAATCCGCGTCCTTGTTTAAAGCGGAATTATACCTTTCCGCCATTGCCCGCCTTCAACCTTCAATGTCGTAGTAATAAGCCTTTTGCGGCACCTTCGATTCAACATTGCGGCGTGCCGTGTCGAGATCCTGTTCGCCCTTGTCCCACCACAGGGCGCGACCTTCCTTTTGTTCTTCGAGCTCTTGCGGGTTCTTTGCCATCCATTCACGCATGAACTTGGTGTGCTCGGATTCGTACATTGCCATGGTGCTGTTCCTGTCAGTGATTGAGATTATTGTTCGCGGGCACGCTGGATGCGCACCACTTCCGGCAAACGGCGCAGGCTGCGCATGATACGCGCCAGATGCTGGCGATCGGAAACCTTGAGTGTGAATTGCAGCAACGAGTACATGTCTGGATTCGCGTCGAGGCTGACATTGATGATGTCCGCATGATTTGCCGAAATTTCGGCCGCGATCCGTGCCAGCATGCCACGCTGATGTCCTGCAACAATGCGGATGCCGACTTCGAACAGGCGATCCGTCGCCGGCTGCCATTCAATATCCATCCAGTCGGCGCGATCACCCCAATTCCTGGCCAGCGTCTTGCAATCGTGCGTATGTACGACCAGCCCTTGGCCCTTGCGCAAAATGCCAACGATGGGATCGCCCGGGATCGGCCGGCAACACGGCGCCAGCAGCACAGCCGAGCCTTCGTCACCACGAATGACAATGGACGGATGCGGAGCATGCTCACCCGTCTCCTGATCCTCCATCTGATCGGTCAACTGCTTGGCGACAATCGCAGGCAACTGCTTGCCCAAGCCAACGCCAGTCAACACGTCTTGCCTTGATTTCGCACCGCTCAACCTGAGCAGACGATCCCATTGCGCCGTTGCCACTTCGGCCAGTGAATGCCCGACATGACGCAACGCTTGGCCGAGCAAGCGTTCACCGAGCGCCGCGGATTCTTCGGTGTGCTGTGTCTTGAGGAAATGGCGAATCTTGGAACGCGCACGGCCACTCTTCACATACGACAACCAGGCCGGATTCGGATTGGCATTGACGGCGGTGATGATCTCGATGCGATCGCCGTCTTTCAACTCCGTACGCAACGGCATCAATTCAAAGTTGATGCGACACGCAACGCAGCGATGGCCGATATCCGTGTGCACGGCATACGCAAAATCAACGGCGGTCGCGCCGCGCGGCAACACCAGAATCTTGCCCTTGGGCGTAAAGCAATACACCTCGCCGGGAAACAGATCGACCTTGACGTGCTCAAGAAACTCGGTCGAATCCAGCGACGACGACTGAATCTCGAGCAAGGACTGCAGCCATTTGTGCGTCTTCTGATGCATTTCCGACGCAGCGCTGTCGTCCTTGTACAGCCAATGCGAAGCCACACCGGACTCGGCAACGTGATGCATCTGGCGCGTACGAATCTGGACTTCGACCGGCGTACCGTACGGGCCGATCAAGGTCGTGTGCAGCGACTGGTAGCCGTTCGCTTTCGGAATCGCGATGTAATCCTTGAACTTGCCGGGAATCGGCTTGAGCAAGCCATGCAGCACGCCCAGCGCCAGATAGCACTTGGGGATGTCATCAACAATGATGCGGAAGCCGTAAATATCCAGCACCTGCGAGAAGGAAAGCTTCTTCTCGCACATCTTTCGGTAGATGCCGTAGACATGTTTCTCGCGGCCCATAACCTCGGCCTCGATGCCGGCATTGGGCAGCGCTTCCTTGATGCCTTCGAGAATCTTGCCGACGACTTCGCGGCGATTGCCGCGGGCGGCGCGTACAGCCTTGCCAAGCACGCGATAGCGGCCTGGATAGAGATGGCTGAAGGAAATTTCCTGCAGTTCGCGATACAGCTGGTTCAGGCCAAGCCGGTTGGCAATCGGCGCGTAAATTTCCAGCGTTTCCTTGGCCACGCGACGGCGCTTGTCGGGGCGTACGGCATCGAGCGTGTTGAGATTGTGCAAACGATCGGACAACTTGATCAGGATCACGCGCACATCGCGTGCCATCGCCAGCAGCATCTTGCGGAAATTTTCCGCCTGCGCCTCCTGCCATGACTGGTTCTCAACCTTCTCAAGCTTGGATACACCGTCTACCAAATCAGCGGTGGCCTGGCCAAAACGCTCAGCCAATGTTTCCTTGCTGACGCCAGTGTCTTCCATGACGTCGTGGAGCAACGCTGCACACAACGCCTGAACGTCCATATGCCAATCAGCCAGTGATTGGGCCACGGCAAGCGGATGGGAAATATAGGGATCGCCGCTGGAACGGAATTGCCCGTTGTGGGCATCGCGGCTAAAAATAAAGGCATCGCTGATGCGCTCGACTTCCTCTGGCTTGAGGTAAGTGGCGAGGCGAACCTTGAAATTTTCGAAGTCGGCGTTGACGCTATCCAGCGTCTTAGCGCGCGCTACATGCTTGACACTTGGGCCCTGCGGCTTGAAAGGCGAGGGCGTATCGTCGTCAAGCGGGTGCGCGGAAGGCGGCAGCGATGCTGCCGCGGACGGGGATGCGAAGGAGCCGTGTGGCATACATCCCCCTCATCACTCAGGATTGCGGGCGGTTGAGAATTTCCAGACCCACTTTGCCAGCGGCGATTTCACGCAGGGCGATCACGGTCGCCTTGTCCTTGTCGGCCTCGACCAAGGGGCTGCCACCCATGGTGATTTGACGGGCGCGATACGTGGCAGCCAACGTGAGTTGGAAGCGATTGGGAATGCGCTTGAGGCAATCATCTACGGTAACGCGGGCCATATTGTTTCCTTTGTACTGTTTCAAATCAGCGGGTTATCTGGGCAAATACGTCGGGATGGCGTGCCTGTTGGCGTGCACAGCGCAATCGGGCTGCACGCACGGCGGCGGCAAGATCCTTCAGCGCTTCATCCAAGTCATTGTTGATTATAACAAAGTCAAACTCATCCACATGGCGCATCTCGCCCAAGGCCGCAGCCAGACGACGTTGGATGATCAATTCATCATCCGTTCCACGACCGCGCAAGCGATGCTCAAGCTCAAGCAACGAAGGCGGCAGGATAAAAATACCAACGGCTTCCGGAAACTGCTTTCTTACCTGTTGCGCGCCTTGCCAATCGATTTCAAGCAGTACATCCGCGCCCGCTTCTATTTGCGACGCCAGCCAGACGCGTGAAGTTCCGTAAAAATTGCCGTGCACTTCGGCCCATTCGAGAAAATCACCGCGATCGCGCATGGAAAGAAATGTCTGCACGTCGACGAAATGGTATTCGCGCCCGTTTTCCTCACCCGGCCGCGGCAGGCGCGTGGTGTAGGAAATGGAAAGCTGGACCGCAGCGTCATGCAGAAGCAGCTTGCGAACCAGCGTGGTTTTGCCTGCACCGGAAGGGGCGGCGACGATAAAGAGACTGCCTGCAACCATGATCGTATTTCAAAGGGGAATGCGGGAATGCTAACACTGCCTGACAAACAAAAAGGGCATCCCGAAGGATGCCCTTTCGTTCACGCCGAAGCGCGATGTATTACTCGTGGTAAGCCGACTCGCCGTGCGAAGCGATGTCCAGGCCTTCGCGCTCTTCGTCTTCCGACACACGCAGACCGACGATGATGTCGACGATCTTGTAGGCGATGAAGGCAACGACACCCGACCAGACGATGGTTACGCCAACAGCCGTGGCTTGAATCATCAATTGACCGGTGATCGAGTAGTCCGGAGCAACAGCATTGGCAACGTAGTCGTAGATGCCAGTGCCGCCGAGGCTCGGCGAAGCCAGCACGCCGGTCATCATTGCACCGAAGATACCGCCAACGCCGTGGACGCCGAACACGTCGAGGCTGTCATCAGCACCCAACAGCTTCTTGAGACCGCTGACACCCCACAGGCACAGCGGGCCAGCCAGTGCGCCAAGGACCAGAGCACCACCAACACCGACGAAACCGGCAGCCGGGGTAATCGCTACGAGGCCAGCAACAGCGCCCGAAGCAGCACCCAGCATCGACGGCTTGCCCTTGAGCAGCCATTCAGCCAGCATCCAGGTCAGCGCAGCAGCAGCCGTAGCAACCCAGGTGTTCACGAAGGCCAGCGAAGCAGCGCCGTTGGCTTCGAGTGCGGAACCGGCGTTGAAACCGAACCAGCCGAACCACAGCAGGGAAGCACCGATCATGGTGAACGTCAGGGAGTGCGGAGCCATGATGACCTTGCCCAGACCAGTACGCTTGCCCAGCAGGAAGGCACCAACCAGACCAGCAACAGCGGAGTTGATGTGCACGACGGTACCGCCGGCAAAGTCAAGTGCGCCCTTCTGGAACAGGTAACCGGCAGTTGCGTTGGCAGCATCGGCAGCGGCAGCATCCGTGTAAGCATCCGGACCAGCCCAGCACCAGACCATGTGTGCGATCGGCAGGTAGCTGAACGTGAACCACAGGATGGCGAACAACAGGACAGCGGAGAACTTGACGCGTTCAGCCAGCGAACCCAGGATCAGGCACACGGTGATCGCGGCAAAAGCGCCTTGGAACGGCACGTAGGCCAGTTCCGGAACAACCACGCCCTTGCTGAAGGTTGCAGCAACGCTATCAGGCGTCACACCATTCAGGAAGATCTTGTCGAGGTTGCCGATGAAGGCATTGCCGCCGTTGAAGGCCAAGGTGTAGCCGTACACGACCCACAACACGCTGATCAACGAGAACACGGTGAAGACCTGCATCAGCATCGACAGCATGTTCTTGCTGCGCAGCAGGCCGCCGTAGAACAGGGCCAGACCCGGAATCGACATCAGGATGACGAAGGCCGACGAAACCAACAGCCAAGCGGTGTCGCCCTTGTTCGGCACAGCCGCCGGAGCAGCGGCAGGCGCCGCAGCCGGTGCGGCGGCGGCAGCGGCCGGAGCAGCAGCTGCAGGTGCCGAGGCAGCCGGCGCATCAGCCGGTTTGTCATCGGCAAAGGCACCGCTGGCAAAACTCAGTGCCAGCGAAGCCATCATGATTGCTAGAAGTTTTTTCATGTGGTTTCCCCTTACAGCGCTTCCTCACCGGTTTCACCGGTGCGGATGCGAATGACTTGCTCGACATCGAAAACGAAAATCTTGCCGTCGCCGATCTTGCCGGTGCTGGCGGATTTTTCGATGGCTTCAACAACCTGCTCCAGCAGATCGTCGCGCACGGCGGCTTCGATCTTGACCTTCGGCAGGAAGTCGACGACATATTCGGCGCCACGGTACAGCTCGGTGTGGCCCTTTTGACGGCCGAACCCCTTGACCTCGGTGACGGTAATGCCCTGAACGCCGACGGCGGCCAACGCTTCACGCACCTCGTCAAGCTTGAACGGCTTGATGATGGCTGATACGAGTTTCATGAGTGCATCCTCTTTGTGAGTAGAGAGACAAGGGGGCAAATTCCCGCCGGACACCGGCCGAATGCCGGCGGGATTTTTGATGCCTGACTGTCTATACCGCGATTAGAAAGTCTTGGTGAA
>Ga0310811_10010341_pt1 | contig 12048 bp, 11 predicted proteins | sample YCmetagenome_FD_207642 | JGI IMG/M metagenome (GOLD analysis project Ga0310811, IMG submission 207642) | Soil microbial communities from experimental microcosm in Duke University, North Carolina, United States - YC | ecosystem: Engineered > Artificial ecosystem > Soil microcosm > Unclassified ...
GCTTTTTTGATGCGGCGCAGTCGCAGGCCTTCTAAAATAGCCAGCTTCCTGGCATATGGCCGCAGAAAGCTGCTTGCCGGAAAGTTGAACGGCGCGCGCGGGATGCACGAATCGAATGTATACGTGTTGTGCCCCGAAAGGTTCAGATATGCATCGACAAGACGGAGCGCTCTCTTTACTCTTCCCTGGCCTGCTGCGTCCGACGCTTCGTATATTCGGCCGGTCTGATTTCCCCTATAACACTGAATACCAAACTTTGGCAGCGATGAGAGGTATTTCTCGTTCCACTGATTGCGCGGAAAAACCAGGCTCTTCATCGGCAGTCCATTCGTCGCCGCCATCCGGGACGCCGTCGAAATATCGTCTTCGAACTGATCGAGATTTTGGCCGTTTTCCAGACAATAAAAATGCGAGAATGTGTGCGTGCCAATCTCCTGGCCGCTCTGCCCGGCGATTCTTTTTATAAGTTCGGGGGCGAAGTGATAAAGTCCGTCTAAAGAAGTGTTCGCGCGGATATACTCGTATGGCGACAAGCCGGGCCGATCGTATGTCGGCAATTTTGCCGGAAAACTCGCCTTCAGCTCAGCAGTGTCATTGCAAAAGAGAAAGCCGACCACAGCCCACGTCGCGTGTATGTCGTGGTCGCCGAACACGCGCAGCATTTCCGGAATGGCACCTCGCACGCCGCGCAAGTTCTCGGCGTATTCATTGATGGTCCGCTTATCCCTAACCCCCCAATACAGTTCGAAATCGAGTGACACGGTGAATACGCCGTAACCTGGACTCATCTTGTAGACCTCGCACAGCGCTTCTTCGCGCGTTCGATATTTGTTGTTAAGGAATTCAGTGCCTGCCGGATGCAATATGAACCATCGTGATCATTCGCTGCTCAAGATCTGCTCCACGTTTAAAGTCGTTTTCTCAAGGCCGTGCTTCGGTAATCGGCGCTCGCGCTTCATGGCATTCCGGCGTTCGACAGTTCGTTACCGGCATGGCATTACATTGCAGTAAACTATCAGCTTTCTATTTTCTCGTTACGCGCGAAACCGCACACAAATGCCGTTGCAATTCGACTGAATGGCTTTCGCGCAAGTCTCAAGCCTGATTACTTTGTAGCCGACCGATCGCCGCACCGGTATTGGCGGGCGCACAATCTGGCTCGAGATACACGCGGCATCGACGAGCGCACCTGCATGTGTTCGATCCCGAACGGTGAGAGGTTTGAACTATCACTTAAACTTCTCGGCACCAGCGAATCGGGTGTAATGAGGCGCATCGGGATCAGAGAGACGGTTATGGCATGTCGATCACGGTGAACAAGAGCTCTTCTCTCGCCATCAACTGCCACGTTTGCAGCAGGTGCGATTTGCCGACAAGCAGACAGTCGGAGCTGCGCGTTGATCGGCGGTTTTGACCGGGAGCACGTGTTCGGTGACGTCGAAGCCCATCGATGCGCGAAAGGCAGGAAAGCGACTTGTAGCTGCCTGACTAACGTCAATACCTGAGCGTCTGCATTGGCCGGCGGAGTTGCCGCCGCCGATAACGATCACCGGATCGCCGCTACACAGTTGGCCTTCCATGAACGTGGCGTTGTAGTAAATGCCACGGCCCGTAAAGCGGTCGATGTTGGGCAGCGCAGGCTGGTTGTAGGCGGCGCCCGTCGCAAGTACGATCGAACGGGCCGCTATCTGTTGGCCGTCGTCGAGCGAAATCCGGTAAGGCCGTTCGTCGCAGTTAAGGCCCTCGACCGTACGCGCCACCATGATCTTCGCGCCAAACTTTTCCGACTGCGCGATCGCGCTGTTCGCAAGCTCCTGACCGGAGAGGCCGGTTGGAAAACCGAGGTAGTTTTCGATGCGTGAACTTGAGCCGGCCTGTCCGCCGGGCGCCGCGCGTTCGATGACCAGCACATCGAGGCCTTCGGATGCCGCATACACCGCCGCGGCCAGTCCTGCGGGACCCGCGCCGACAATGACGATGTCGCGCACCTGTGACTCGTCGATATTCGAGTTGAAGCCCAGCGCTTGTGCCACTTCCCGTGTCGACGGGTTTCTGAGTATCTGGTCCCCGTTGCAAATGACGATAGGAACGTCGTCACTGCATACCCCGAAGCGGTCCAGCAGTTCCTGGGAACTACTATCGGTGTCGAGATCCACATAAGCGAACGGGTGCCCATCGCGCGTCAGAAACTCTCGTACAGCAAGCGTCTGCGCCGAATAGCGCGAGCCGAGTATGAGCACATTGGTACGTCCGTGGCTGGACATGGAAAGTCGCCGCGCCAGGAATGTCTTCATGAAAATATCGCTCAACTCCGCGTCCTTGCTGATCAGCGTTCGCAGGTTTTGCGCGCTCAACTCCAGCAGGCACGATGCATCGACGGCCTGACACCGGTAGATGGAACGCCTGCCTGCAATCATCAGCAATTCGCCCGAAAACTGACCCGGGTCGTAAGTCGTCACCGTATCTTCGACGCCGCCAGCCAGCGAGACAATCCTGATCTTGCCCTCGATCACCACGTACACCGGCGGTGTGTCGTCGTTGGGGTTATAGAGCACAACACCTGCCGCCACCTGTCGCTGCTTCGTGAAGACGCGCACGCGTTCGAGTTGAGATTCGGTGAGGATTGGAGCGTAAGCCATGAGGATCTCGGGTGTGCTAGGCGAAGAACGTTTCGGCGATGGCGTTGTTATCGGCTTCGGTCATGTTCTCCTCCATCAGCAAGGGTGCGTGCCGGGTCTGCCAGACCACCTTGCAATGGTAGGTCGCAGCCTAAGAATGCGCCAATAAACCACTATAAATAGCTGTTCGGCGGTCTTCTTATTCATCTTTTCGTTGGCGATATAGACGCCGCCGAATGCTGCTTTCAGCGCGGGCCCGAGGCGGCCGTCGCCCAGCGCTTCACGTGAGCAGATGAAGGCAATACCGCGTTTGCCGAGTTCGCGCGCGACATAGCCGAAGGTGGCCGCAGGGTCCGAATCGCCCTTCGAATGCAAGTCGCCGCGCGGTGACAGGTGTACACCGACGCGGTTGGCGCCCCATATGGCGACGCAGGCGTCCGTGACTTCGAGCCGCCGCCACGAGACGTAGTCTCTCTTTATCTACCCTCCAGCAATGAAAGCGAGTGCGCAGTCCATTTTCGCGACTTCGCCACTGCCACCACTTCACGTAGAACCTCGTTCTCCATGGCTTTTCTTTCCGGCAAGCGCCGCAGTTTTCTGAATTGTTTCAGTGGATCGCTGAACTCGGCTGCAGGCACCACTTCTTTGCCGTCACTGACTCTTGTCAATCTGACATCGTGATACAGCTTGCGGGGGGCGTTCCACCACCATAGTGACTAGCCAATCGAGCCGATGAAGTCAGCAAGTGAGGATGGCGCGGGATGAAGTTTTTGAGCATGATTTTGCCAATATCAGGTATCACAATTATCGTCTTCGCGGCTTAAAGTGGAGTCTCCTAACCAACCGAAGGAGATACACCATGAGCCGTATCGCTATTCCCGCAGTTTCCACCGCCACGGGAGCAACCGCAGACGTGTACGCGCAGGTCCGAAAGACTGCAGGCGGCGGCGTGCCGAACCTGTTTGCAGCCTTGGGTCATCTTGCGCCGGCTACGCTTGCGGCAGCGCTGAATGCTGAAGGCGCGCTTGCATCGAGCAGCTTGAGCAAGCAGGACCTTGAAACGATCAAGCTGCTGGTGAGCGAACAGAAGGGCTGCGACTATTGTGTCGCTGCGCACGTTATGCTGGGCAAGATGGTGGGGCTGTCGAAGGAGGCGCTACGCGCAATCCGTGCAGGTCAGGCCACGGGCGACGCAAAGCGCGACGCGTTGGTTCGGTTTGTGCTGAATTTGCAAAAGACCCGCGGCACCATCAGCCAGCAGGAGTTCGCAGCGATCCGCGAGGCGGGGTACACAGAGACGCAACTGGCGGAGATCTCACTGGCGATTGCGATGATTACTTTCACCAACACATTCAACCGCATCAACGACACTGACATCGATTTGCCGGCCGCTGACTGACCCGATGTGGGGCGGGGCGCATGGGAAGTGACGCCGCCCCGTCGAAAACCAGTTGTGTGTGATGGATTTTAAGAGGAGGGGAGGTATGACTGCGCAAATTTTCGAGTTCGACGGGCCCCGGGGATATCGGCTGTCGGGCAAATTGGACTTGCCGACGAGCGAGCCGCAGGGTTGGGCGATTTTCGCTCATTGTTTTACTTGCGGCAAGGCTAGTCTGGCCGCCAGTCGGCTGGCTAGGGCGCTGGCTGCTCGCGGCATCGGGGTTTTGCGCTTTGATTTCGCGGGAGTCGGGAGTAGCGGAGGCAGTTTCGCGACCGCGACTTTTGCTGCTGATGGAGGATCTGGTTGCCGCCGGTGCGGCAATGGCTCGTGATGGTAAGAGAGTGTCGATTCTCATAGGTCACAGCCTCGGGGGCACAGCTGTATTGATGGCGGCGGGGGAGATGGAGGGCGTTCGTGCCGTTGCGACAATAGGGGCGCCGTTTGATGTCACGCACGTGCTGCATCAGTTCGATCCGGAAAGTTTACGGACGATCGAAGCGCAGGGGGAGGCGCAGGTTTTGTTGGCTGGACGACCGTTTGTTGTGGGTAAGAGTTTTGTTGAAGACTTAAGACGTCACGACTTGGCAGCGCGGGTTTCGGAGTTGCGTGTGCCATTACTTGTCATGCATTCCCCGGTGGATGCAACCGTTGGGATTGACAATGCGGCGCGTATTTTCGGAGTTGCCAAGCATCCGAAAAGCTTTATTTCACTGGATAACGCGGATCATTTGTTGACGCGCCGTGTCGATGCCGACTACAGCGCAGCGTTGATTTCGACGTGGGCTAACAGGTTCGTGCGTTCAGAAGAGTGACGTTAAGAACGAGATTCCGGCAAAGGTGGGTCGCTTAGCGGTGGCAGGGCACAAAATACGGCGCCATGATTTGATTACTGGGGCGCGCAATGCCGGCTCGACGAGAGATCCTGGTTTAACCGATCTTCGGCTTCGCACCGGTGGAGTCCGGAAAACGAGAGGGGTGAGCGAGAAACAATTGCAAGCGTACTATCGCGTTGCGTTGGGAGCGACAGCGTAGTTGAGTGTCATGCTTGGAGGTTTCCGCCCGAAGAGCGCCACCGAGCGGGTGTGATACCGATATGCCGTTTGAAGACGCGCTGAAACGCAGCGTCTGATTGATAGCCGACCGACTCGGCGATTACGGCGACCGGGTTCGCTGTTTGCAACAACATTCGCCCCGCGACTGTCATGCGAACCTCGGTCAAAAGGTCGCTTGCTGACCGCCCAATTGCCTCCTGAAATTGGCGCATAAACGTTGCTTTGGACATATTGCAAAGCGAAGACAGTTCGTCGAGTGTCCAAGGCTCACCCGGTTTTTCAAACATCGCGGATACAGCGGGTTGCAAACGAGGGCGTCGAGCCAATGCCATGAGGCCTATTGGCTGTTGAGCGGCCTCGGTTGCGAAACGTAGGGTTAGTGCGAATAAAGCCGCAGAGAAATGACTTACAAGCATCTCGCTGCCCGGACCCGGGTCCAAAGCCTCTTCTTTCATCAGCCCGATGAGACGCATCAATCTAGTGTGTGAAATTGAGCGTTCTGGTCCGCCAGCTCCGACAGCCTGGTCAGGCAGTGCGCTGCGCACGACCATTCGACCCGGCAGGTGATCGCGTAATAACCTGTCTGGAACCGCCCCTAGCAGAAACCTTCCGCAAAGAAAATCTGCGGTTTCGCCTATCCCATCGTTTTCGACGACGACTAAAGACGCATTGTTACTCGTAAACTCAGGCTTTGCCGGCTCGCCGCTTCCGTCGTGTATCAGATGTGCGCCACCCGCCGGAAACAAGATGATGTCGCCGGCTACCAGTTGTTCGGGCGGCCCGTTACCGTCCTCGAGCACAGCATGGCCAGACATTAGCAGGTGGTATGGGATTTCTCGGACGCCTGCGACTCCCTGGCTGATCTTCCAAGGCGCTCCAAAATGACAGCGCAACTCCAGCCGACCAGTTACAGGTATCAATGAAAGGAGTCTACTTAGCAAATCCATATGGGTTGGGTGAGATGCTTGATCGTCGTCCGGAATTTTCGTCAGTGGGTGACGAACATAGAGTGTAGTCAGCAACAGAGCCGGATTTTACTGTATTGAGTTGCGGCCTATAGACGCCGTCTATCGAATCAATTTTTAGAGGTCAGTGCCTGCGACCGTATTGTTGCAGAACTGCATCCGATTAGCGTCCCTCATCGTATTACACGCGGGTCGTCGACGAATAAGAAGGAGACGCGTGGCGGGAAAGCTACCATCGCGATCGACAAGCGGATCGAGACCGTGTTCGGTGCGCAAAAGAAGCAGGCTCACCCGGTCACGGTTGAGCCGATGCAGGAGGAAGGTCTCGGCGAATGGGTTAGTCCGGGAGCGGAGAAGGTGCTGCGTGTAACCAACATTATCGCGGCGTTTGCATCGTTGCTGCCGCACGAAAACCAGCGTTGATCGACGGTTGTCGGCGCGGATCGGCAACGGGAAGGCCGTCACCGCCGCCGCTCGCAAGTTCGCGGTGCTCTTCCGCATCACACCGCGCTATGGCATCGAATGTATGGATCGCAGCGCCGCGTACTTCGAAGAGCGCTACCGGCAGCGGGTCCCGGCCGACCTGACCTGACACGCCGAATCACCGGGCTACGTTTTACGGGCCAAACCAGCCTGACGCCTCACGTTTTCCAGTAAGTGGAGCGCTCAAATCACGAAGATGGAGGAGCCCGTGGTTTTTCGAGCCTCCAGGTCCTGATGTGCCTGCACCGCGTCCTGCAAGGCATACCGCTGATTGATCTCGATGCGGATGCGGCCTGCCGCCACATGGTCGAATAACTCATCGACCAGTTCTGCCTTTTCGGCCGGATCGGCGATGTAGTCGGCGAGGCCCGGGCGGGTCAGGTACAACGAGCCCTTGCGGGCCAGAATTTGCGGATCGAACGGCGGGATTTTGCCGGAAGCGGTGCCGACGCAGACCATCAGGCCGCGGCGCTTGAGCGAGTCCAGCGAGGACATGAAGGTGGCCTTGCCCACGCTGTCGAAGACCACGGACACGCCCGCCCCGTCGGTCAGTTCCCGCACGCGTTTGGCCACATCCTCATGACTGTAGTTGATTGTGTGATCGCAGCCGTGGGCGCGCGCCACCTCGGCCTTGGCGTCAGTCGAAACCGTGCCAATCACCGTCAGCCCGAGCAATTTGGCCCACTGCGAAACGATCAAACCAACCCCGCCTGCTGCGGCATGAAGCAACACGGCGTCGCCCGCCTTGAAAGGGTAGATTCGGCGCACCAGGTAGGCGGCGGACAAACCCCGCATGGTCATCGCCGCCGCAGCCTCGCAACTGATGGCCTCCGGCAGCTTGATCAGCAGCGCGGCAGAAATCAGCCGCTCAGTGCTGTAGGCGCCCAGCGTATTGATGAAGCCCGTGTAGGTCACACGGTCGCCGATCGCCAGATGGGTCACGCCGGCACCGATGGCCTCGATCACGCCGGCTGCCTCGTTGCCCAGGCCGCTGGGGAGCGGAACCGCGTAGGTACCTCCGCGGAAGTAGGTGTCCGCAAAGTTAAGACCCACTGCCACGTGGCGGACGCGCACCTCTCCCGGTCCAGGCTCTCCAACGTCAACTTCCTCAAAACGAAGGACCTCGGGACCACCGGTTTCGTAGAATTTAACGACTTTCGCCATGTTGTCTCCTGTCGATCGGAGTTAGCGCTTTAGCGCTTACTCCGATCCCATGCAAGATGATTGCTGTTATGTATCGACTGCCGCGGTTCGCCTGCGGCTCGCTAGTCCTTACTTCGCCCTTGATCTCGCTAAAAAACTCTGGTCGATATGGGGGAACTTCAACTTCAGCTTGAGCCCGTCTCTAGCAAATGCTGGGCGACACATACAACATATGATGTCAATTCGCCTCAGAGGCTTCAGATCGGCTTGCGCAGGAATCCCTGGTTGCCGCCGTTACGATTGGGAGCGAAGCCATTGGCCTGAAGCGTCTCTTCGGCCGTGTCGTAGAAGACCCCGATCTTCATGATCTCTCGCGCCTGTTGCGCTGTCGCTATAGGGCGGCCAAATTCGCCGGCGATACGCACCAATTGCTTGATCTGCTCGACCGAGCTCATCTTGCCCGTGCGGGTCTGATTCCAGAGCACATCCTCGATGCCGCACCGCACATGCAGGCCCAAAGCCATACCGATCATATTCACGGGCAGCACATTTAGCACCGAACTCTCCACCGTTATCACCGCGCCGTCGGGCGCAGCGCGCAGGAAGTTGGCCAGGTTGTAGATGTTCGCTTGGTCCATGCCGCCGCTGATAGCCACCCAGTTCATCACCAGTGGCCCCTTGTAGTCGCCGCGGCGAATCATCCGCTCAATCGTTTCGAAGCTGTTGATGTTGTAGCACTGAAACTCACTCTGGATTCCGGCTGCTGTCAGGCGTCGGATGTGCTCCTCGACCCAGCTGGGATTCGAGGGCACGATCATGTCCTTGTAGGTTGCATAGAGGTGCGGGAATCCCCGCGAAACTCCCTTGAAGTCGTCTATACCGGCATGCTCTGTCACATTCATCTGCGTAGTGTTGACAGTGACGGTCACCTGGTCGGGCTTCGGATCGAGTTCGGCCAGCATATGCCGCGTGTCATCGCTTAGCCATTGGGCGGCTTGGCCCTCGGATTCAGGCGCGAAGCTGATGGAGCCACCCACCTGGATGACCATTTCCGGCACGCGGGCGCGCACCCCGGCGATCAGCTCATTGAACATGGACAGGCGCTTGCTGCCCTTGCCATCGGGTTCGCGCACATGCAGATGCAGCACGGTGGCACCGGCTTCGTAGCAATCCACCGCCTTCTGGATCTGCTCCTCCATCGTGACAGGGATATCTTCCGGGAAGTCCGAGGGAATCCAGCCCGGTGCATAGGGAGCCGCTGTAATGATCAGGGGCTGCTGGTTCTCAGGATACAGATGGCCGTCAAGGAAGTTCATGATGATGGATCTCCAAGTTGAAATTTGAATATTGAGGATGGCAAACTAAATGAGAAAAACTTTGCAACCCCATTTGCTGCGCCATCTTCGGCGCCGCGGTGCGCAGGCGATCCAGCATTTCGCTGAACTTGAACATGCGCCTGGAGCCCTTGCCGCCGGCTTCGCGCACCTACACGTGCAAAACGGTGGCGCTCGCGTTGTAGCAGTCCACGGCCTTTTGCACCTGAACGGCCATCGTCACCGGCACATGGTCCGTATCGCAGGGCAGCCATTCCGGTCCGTAGGGAGCGGCTTGAATGGCTTGAATGACCAGAGGCTGCTGGCTTTCAGGCCGCAGAGAATTGTCCAGGAAATGCATATACATCCTGTTTAACCGGTTGTTGTAGGAGTGTCTGAGTCGACCAGTGAATCATCCGGCCCGGCGCCACTTCCTGCTTTACATTGCATGCCTTGCACTTGACTTTCCATGCCAGTAATCCGCTGAAGCAAGAGCGCCGGATCATCGAGTGCCGCGTCCACGATCCCGACCGCGACGGCAGGACAAACGGGATCAAGTGCACAACATGCAGACCAACCTGGTTCATTGTCAGCGGCTGCCTTTCACCGGACTGATGAGCCCTTGGCATGTCGCGCCCGATTCTGGCGTAAGTCATGTGCGGCGCGATGACTCGTTCGTTCTTCAACGGGCTTCTCGGCGCCCACGGCAATGAGACGGATGAGTCGGCACGATGTCATGGTGGGGCGGCATCACAATGCCGACCATGCACGCATAGCAAAGCGCTTCATGAGTCATTGGAGTGAGATTCCCCCGCGGGACACACCCTGAACCAATCTGCGCCGCAATCCGTCGGGCGGCATGAGTGTTGTTCACCAATATCTTTGCTAAAGGCAGCGACAGCATTGGAATTCCTCCGTTCATGGACTTCGCTTCGGCTGCGGCAGTGCAAGGCCTCTGTGAATCGCAGTGTATCTCCATGTAATAATAATGTCGACAAAAATAAAATGAGGAATTTGTTGCTGGGTGTGGCAGATGTCTATTGACTCCGCTGGCGCGAATCCGGGGCTCGAACGTGGTCGCTTATCGCGAAGCCGCATACCGTTCCGCCTGATAGGTCGACTCAGTATAAGTATTAATGTCGACATCAACAATTTTAGAGGATGATCGGTATTGTCTGTACTCGGTCGGCAAACCGGGCCGTTGCAGGAGGGCCCCGGATCGTCGGGCGATCGTCAAGTCACGCGTCCCGTACCAATCAGTCGACAGGCGCGAAATGAGGGCGCCATGAAGCGGAAATTCGTCGATATCGAGGCGCCATAGTTATTGAGCGACGGCGCGTATGCGGAGCCGTCGGTCACCCTGGACGGGGCGATCGCCGTCAGCTGTCTCTATCAGACGTCGTCGGCGACATCGTTCAGTTCCACGGCCCCAATTCCGGAAGGATCTTTCGCTACAAGGACTTGCGCATGCGCCGATTGTGCCGACAGTGGGGATCGACGACCCCGTGCTATGCGGTAACAGGCAGGCATCCGGCCGGGCTCGCCCGGCCATCATAAAAAGCAGTGGAGACGTCAATGAAACTGAAGTGGAGCGGAGTAGCGGTACTCGCGATATTCGCCAGCGCGGCGCATGCGCAGTCGTCGGTCACGTTGTATGGCGCAATCGATTCGGGCGTTTTCTATCAGAGCACGGCGGCGGCGTCGTTCGCGCCGACCGCCCACAATAACGGGCACGTGTACGGCATCAAGGACGGCAGCCTCTATGGGAGTTTCTGGGGCATCAAGGGGGCCGAGGACATCGGAGGTGGCTACAAGGTCAACTTCAGGCTGCAGGGGGTGTTCAACAGCAGCACCGGCAAGCTTGGGCTGGCCGACACGACGGGTGGTACCGCGGTGTTCAACCAGCAGGCGACGGTCGGTCTGTCCGGGGCGTTCGGGACGTTCGACGCCGGGCGGCAGTACACCCCGATGATCTATGCGATGGCCGATACCGACGTCCGCGCGGCGCAGTACTTCGGCAGCATCCTGGGCGCATGGCTCGGGCTGAACCAGGCCGCCGGCTGGCCCGGGACGAACACGAACGTGCCGATCGGCGCGCTGTACGACAGCAACGCGCTCGTCTACCAGTCGCCGAAGTTCTACGGCGCGTCGGTCGCGCTCGAGTATGCGCCGGGCGGCGTGCCGGGCCAGATTCAGGGCGGCACGCGCGAATCGGCAGTGCTCAGGTATTCGAACTATGGCCTGAATCTGTCCGCGGTCTACTACAACGCCCATGACACGAACCTCGCGGCGGCCACGCCGAGCGGGCTCAACAACAACCGCTTCTACTATCTCGGCGCGAAGTACACGTTCCGCGGCGTATCGGTGTCGGCGTCGTACGGGATCGGCAAGAATCCGTCGAACACGAGCCTCGCGGACTATGAAATGATTTCGGGCGGTCTCGGCTATCAGTTCACCCCGTTCTTCAAGATCACGTCCGGCTTCTACTACCTGAAGGACCGCAACAACTCGGCGAACCATTCGAGTGAATACGCGGTGGGCGCGGAATACAGCCTGTCGAAGCGCACAATCGTCTCTGCGCAGGTCGGGTACGTCGCGAACCGCGGGACGATGAACCAGACGATCATGTACGGCCAGATCGTTGCGCCGGGCGTGTCGACCACAGCCGCGATGATCGGCCTGCGTCACAGCTTCTGATGAATTGAGATCGAAACGGAGAACAACGATGAAAGCGATGAATGGACTCAGGGTGGCATTCGGCGTCGCGATCGCGGCGACATCGATCAGCGCGTGGGCGCAGGACGGCGCGGCGGCGGGGGCCTCGGCTGACACGGCGGTCACCGCGTCCGGCGGCATGACGGCAAAAGCCACGCGGCAGGCGAATCGCGCGCTGCGGCGCAAGGTGTACGCGGCGCTCGCGAAGCACAAGGAGATCGACGCGGGCGACATCAGCATCACCGCGAAAGGCGGCGCGGTACTGATCACCGGCACGGTCCAGGAGGCGTCGCAGATCGATACCGTCACCGAGGTCGC
>Ga0310811_10010342_pt1 | contig 12048 bp, 7 predicted proteins | sample YCmetagenome_FD_207642 | JGI IMG/M metagenome (GOLD analysis project Ga0310811, IMG submission 207642) | Soil microbial communities from experimental microcosm in Duke University, North Carolina, United States - YC | ecosystem: Engineered > Artificial ecosystem > Soil microcosm > Unclassified ...
TTAAGCTCGATCTACTACAAGCTGAACCCGGGTGACAATGAACCGAACGGAGAAAAATCACTGGTGGCCCCGGACCAGGTGCCACTGGAGCAGGCACTGGAAAGCGCACTGTATCTGGGCGACAAATATGACATCACCCCGAAACTGTCCATCAGTGCAGGCATCAGGTACTCATTGTATGCCTACCTGGGTCCGCAGACAGTGGACCACTATGCAGCTAACCTGCCGAAAGAAGCGGTTAACATCACAGACAGCACCACCTATGGTAAGAATAAGGTGATCAATACCTACCAGGGGCCCGAGATCAGGCTATCAGCAAGATACCAGGTAGGCGATAACACCTCGATCAAAGCATCCTACAATACGCTGAGACAATATATCCACCTGCTGTCGAACACCACGGCGATATCACCGACGGACACCTATAAGCTGAGCGACCCGAATATTAAACCACAGTTTGGCAGGCAGGCCTCACTGGGATTGTATCACAACAACAGCTCCAACACGATAGAGATGTCGGTAGAAGGGTATTACAAATGGATAGCCGACTACCTGGACTACAAGAGTGGAGCAACACTGATACTTAACCACCATATAGAACAGGATGTGCTGGAGACCCAGGGCAAGGCCTACGGGATAGAGTTTTTGGTGAAGAAGACGGCAGGCAAGCTTAACGGTTGGCTGAGCTACACTTATTCAAGAACCTTCCTGAGACAAGACGACCCGAATGCAGGTGAGCTGATCAATGGCGGGGCCTACTACCCGGCCAACTATGACAAGCCACATGCGGTTAACTTTAATGGTAATTATAGATTCAGCCATAGGTTTAGTATATCGTTGGATATAACGTACAGTACCGGTCGCCCGATTACTTTGCCAATAGCCAAATATGAATATGCCGGATCGGAAAGGGTATTTTACTCAGACAGGAATCAATACCGTATCCCGGATTATTTCAGAAGCGATTTTTCTATGAATATTGAAGGCAATCATAAGGTGCATCAGCTAACACACAACTCGTGGACTATCGGGGTGTATAACCTGACTGGACGGGCCAATGCCTATTCAACCTTCTTTACGGAACAGGGTGGTGTAATCAATGGATATAAGCTATCGATATTTGCAAGGCCGATTCCATTTATTAACTATAATATCAGGTTTTAAATGAACCGCACGGGCTACATATATTTTGTGCTCATTTCGGGAGCAGTAACAGCTGGTTGCCGCAAGCCTTATGACCCGCCTCCTACCTCTGCGACCAATCGTTACCTGGTAGTTGAAGGGGTGATCAATGCCGGAGCAGACTCGACTTTTATAAAGCTCAGTCGCACAGTAAAAATAGCTGCCAAAGTAGTGGCCAGTCCTGAAACCGGGGCCGCTCTTTCCGTTGAAGGCGATCAAAACGTCTCCTACCCCCTAACTGAAATAAGCAAAGGCAATTATGCTTCGCCGGGTTTAAATCTGGATAATGCCCATAAATACCGCCTGAGAATTAGAACAGCTGATAATAAACAGTACCTGTCGGACTATGTTGAAGTGCTGAACTCGCCTCCGATAGATAGCGTCAACTATGATTTAAATGGGGCGCTTACAGTGCCAGGCCTTAACGTCTATGTGAATACGCACGACCAGACAAATAAGGTGGCTTATTATCGTTGGGATTACCAGGAGACCTGGGTGATCCACTCGTATTACGCATCCTATTTTAAATCAAATGGGGATACAGTGTTGGGAAGAAACGTAATTACAGATAACATCACTAATTGCTGGCAGAGTGATACATCCAGCACGATCGTTTTGGGCTCATCTGCCAAACTATCAAGCAATGTCATATCTGAACAGCCGATTATTTCTATCGCATCGACGTCCGAAAAGCTTGGCTCTAAGTATAGCATACTTGTGCGTCAATATGCTTTAACGGAAGATGCCTACAATTTTTATGTGAACATTAAGAAGAATACTGAGCAGTTGGGAAGCATTTTTGATGCGCTGCCGTCTGTTATTAATGGAAATATACACTCAGTAGCAAACCCATCTGAGCCCGTAATTGGGTATGTTAGCATTGGCAGCACATCGAGCAAACGGATATTTATTGCCAATCAGAAATTGCCTGCATGGAAAGCGGACACCTCCTTTTACACGGGATGTCACCTGGCTTTTGACTGGCCAACAAACCCTTGTTGTTTCTACAATTTTGGAGGAACTAACCAGGTTAACTACTATATTAATTACAACACTAATGGCAATAAGGACCCACTAATACCTATTGACGCAATCGGAGTGCCTGGTCACCCGCCAGTAGGGTACACGGCATCTACCCGGGAATGTGTAGATTGTACAGTACGCGGCACTAATAAACCACCGGCTTTTTGGCAGTAAAAATGAATAAAAGAGTATATAAATATCTATTGATTGTTTACGAACTGCTGGTATTAGGCGGTTGCAGAAAACCTTATGCTCCTGCTGCTATTACCTCATCACCAAGCCTGCTTGTAGTTGAAGGTACGATCAATACCGGGGCAGACTCAACCATAATACATCTTTCGCATACAATCCCCCTTTCATCACCTGCTGGTACGAAATCGCCACCTGAACTAAATGCTACTGTTACTGTTGAAAGCGATGGAAATGCTACCTATCCGCTTGTAGATACCGGGAATGGGTATTATGCATCAGCCGGACTAAATTTAAGTTCAACCAGCAAATACAAGCTGAAAATAATTACAGCTGGCAATAAGATATATGAGTCTGATTTTGTGCCTGTAAAAAACTCACCGCCAATAGATAGTGTATCTTATGTGGCAGAGACTACCGACCTGCGTATCAATGTTACCACACACGACCCATCCAACAGTACCCGTTATTACCGGTGGGATTATGACGAAACGTGGATTATCCATTCAAAATATAATTCGATGCTTGAGCTTCAAACCAGTCCGGTTGACAGTATAGTATCAAGGCCTCCTCAAGATCAGATCTATACCTGCTGGCAATCGGGAGTATCAAGTGATATAATTTTAGGGTCCACAGCGAAAATATCTGATGACATATTAGTCAATTATCCTGTTGCAATATTGCCATCAACATCAGAAAAGCTTGCCAATCGCTACAGCATATTGATCAAACAACATGCTATGACACCCGATGCATTTAATTATTACCAGGAATTAAGAAAAAATACCGAGAGCCTGGGAACCATTTTTGACCCTCAGCCATCGTCGCTTACCGGTAACATACATTGCACTACCAATCCGTCAGAACAAGTGATCGGATATATTACAGCCGGGTCTGTTTCGGAAGTGAGAATTTTTATCAGCGCCAGGCAATTGCCCGCAAATGCAAATTGGATACCCAGCCTGCCCCAATTCGATTGTGATTTTGAGTCGCCGGTATATGTAACTAGCCCCCAATATCCTTTTTCTGTAAAGGAATATTTGTATACGGGTATTCTGATACCTATACAACCGTTGCAACAACCTGGTGCGGCACATCCATATGGATACACAGGTGCTACGCCAATTTGTGTAGATTGCACTTTAAGAGGACAAAATAAACCACCCGCTTTTTGGAAAAATGAATAAAAGACTATATAAGTATATATTAATGGCATTCGCTATGTTAGTGTTCAACAGTTGTAAAAAGCCGTATTCCCCGCCTGCTATTACGTCGGGGCCAAGCCACCTTGTGGTTGAGGGTTTGATCAATACCGGACCGGACTCTACCATAATACACCTGACACGAACAATTCCTATTTCGGCCCCCAGCAATACGGAGCCGCCGGCTGAATTGAGTGCGATAGTTTCTATAGAAAGCGATGCCAATGCTACCTACCCATTAAATGAGATCGGAAATGGATATTATGCCTCAGCTGGCTTAAACCTAAGCGCAGCGAATAAATACCGCTTAAAGATAGTTACTGCAAACAGCAAAGTTTATCAATCTGATTTTGTACCGGTAAAAAACTCGCAGGATATTGATAGTGTAAGTTACCAGGCTTTAAATACGGGTGTGCAGGTAAATGTTTCTACACATGATGCATCGAATAATTCCAGGTATTATAAGTATAACTACGAAGAAACATGGATAATTCATGCTGATTACCACTCGTATACTATGGTATCAAAAACCGACGGTGGGTTAGATACTATAATATACAGAGATCTGGCGCATGACATATTTACGTGCTGGGCCGGAAATAAATCCAGCACTATTGTTTTGGGTTCGACAGACAAACTCACCAAAGATGTGCTGGCCAATTCGCCGGTAATATTTATCGATTCACATTCTGAGAAACTGGGTGCCAGGTACAGCATTTTGGTGAAGCAGCAAACACTGACCAAAGAGGGGTTTGAATATTATCAGCAATTGAGCAAAAACACAGAAAAGCTCGGGGGAGTATTCGATCCTCAGCCTTCGTCATTAACGGGAAATATTCACAACACAACTGACCCCGCTGAACAGGTTATAGGTTTTATTACAGCCGGGGCAATTACTCAGAAGAGATTATATATAGATGCAAATAGACTGCCTGCAGGATCACAATATGTAGCTAATCATCCATTTGGAGATTGTAAACTGGATACATTTTTATTCTATAATCCAAAAACCATGCAGGATGATGTGTATGCAAATATATATAGAGGCAATGCAATCCCGGTTCTGCCTGTAGGGCCACCCGGACACCCTCCTGTGGGATATTCAGCATCGGGGGGGATTTGTGTAGATTGCACTTTAAGAGGAACCAATGTGCGGCCTTCATTCTGGACGGATCAACAATGACAAACGGTATATAGACAGTATAAAATTTATTATTTCTAATAAAATAAAATATATGGCATCAATATTTAGAAAAGTAACAGGTAGTCTTCTCCTGATCGCTGCTTTTGCATTTAATGCTAAGGCGCAGTTATTGAATGATGTACAGAACAGTTTTAAAAAATACAGTCAGGATGCGCTGCAGGAGAAGGTGTTTGTTCACTCGGATAAAGGAGCTTATCTTACCGGCGAAATACTTTGGTTTAAAGTTTATGTGGTGGATGGAAACTATCACAAGCCTTTTAACTTAAGCAAGGTTGCTTATGTCGAGGTTTTGGATGAAGCCCTGAACCCCGTAATGCAGGCTAAGGTGGAGCTAAAAAATGGCTCGGGAAGTGGCTCGTTATACGTGCCTGTTACCCTTAACAATGGCAACTACCACCTGAGGGCATACACCAATTGGATGAAGAACTTTAATCCGGACTTTTATTTTGATAAGAAGATTACCATTGTAAATCCGCAAAGAGCACCTGTTACAGCTAAAATCAATTCAACGGATTTTGATATCCAGTTTTTTCCTGAAGGCGGCGACCTCGTAAATGGTATAGCCAGCAAAGTGGGTTTCAAAGCTGTTAATAAAAGCGGAAAAGGAATCGATTTTGCCGGGGCCATTATTGATCAGAAGAATGATACCGTAGTAAAGTTTCAGCCGCTAAAATTCGGTATGGGGCATTTCTCATTTACACCTGCTGCAGGGAACACCTACAAAGCCGTGATCAGGGCCGGTGGCGCACCCGTGGTAAAAGATATGCCTCCTGCTAAAGAAAAAGGGTATGTAATGACTGTGACCGATGCCGGCTCAGATAAATTACAGGTAATAGTGAACAGCAATGTGTCCAGTTCTGACGGGTCGGTATACCTGTTTGCACATACAGGTCAGGTAATGAAAATGGCACAAAGAGCACCGCAGATAAATGGTACTTCCACCTTTGCGATCGATAAATCAACACTGAATGACGGTATCTCACATTTGACAGTTTTTGACGGAGACAAGCACCCGGTGTGCGAGCGCCTGTATTTTAAGCGACCAGCTAAAAGCCTGGTAATTGATGCCGCATCGGACCAGCCAAATTATGGTAGTCGTAAAAAAGTGAACATTGCATTGGAGGCTAAAGATCAGTTGGGTAAACTTTTAGAGGCAAATCTATCCATGTCAATATACCGCCTGGATGCTTATCAGACACTTGAGCCGGGCGATATAACAAGTTATTTCCTGTTAAGCTCAGATTTGCGAGGTGGTATAGAGTCGCCTGAATATTACGTCAAAAACAATACAGCCGAGGCTAATGAAGCCGTAGATAACCTAATGCTTACTCAGGGTTGGCGCCGTTTTCAATGGAGCGATGTGCTGCAAAATAAGTCCGCATCATTCAGTTTTTTGCCTGAATATAACGGACACATTGTTGCAGGTAAGGTTATCAACACAACCACCAATGCACCGGCATTTGACGTGATCGCATACTTTGCCGTACCAGGCAAGCGGGTACAACTATTTGCTTCCCGGAGCGATACTACAGGGCACGTTTTATTCAACACCAAAGATCTGTATGGCCCGGGCGAAATTGTAGTTCAAACAGATTCGCATCGTGATACTACCTATCATATCGATATTCAAAATCCATTTTCGGAACAATTTTCGAAATTGCCATTGCCTCCGTTTGAACTTACTGCGGACATGAAAACACCCTTGGAACAGCAAAATGTGGCCATGCAGGTGCAAAATATTTATGCAGGCAGCAAAACCAAGCAATTTTATGAGCCATATATAGATAGCACCGGTTTTTATGGAAAACCCGACCATGTTTACCGGTTAGACGACTATACCCGGTTCACCACGATGGAAGAGGTTTTGCGCGAGTATATCAGGGAAGTAAATGTGTTCCACCCGCGTAACCGGTTCCAGATAAGGGTTATTAGTGATAAGGGTTTCCTGGAAGGCGATCCATTAGTGATGCTTGATGGCGTTCCTATTTTTGATATGAACAAAGTTATGGCGATTGATCCGCTGAAAATTAAGCGGGTCGATGTGATCAAGGATCGTTATTTTTGGGGACCTGCTGATGCGGAAGGTATATTGAGTTACGCCAGTTATAAATCGGACCTCGCAGGTGTTGAAGTCGACCCTCATGCAGTGGTAATGGATTATGAAGGCATGCAATTGCAGCGCGTTTTTTATTCGCCGGTTTACGATACAGATGCGCAGGTATCAAGCCATACACCAGATTTCAGAAGCCTTTTATACTGGGCACCGACTGTAAAAACAACCGCTGCGGGTAAAAACCAGGTATCGTTTTATACATCTGACGAAGAAGGGAAATACGTTGGCGTAATACAAGGGATGACTGCCGATGGTCAGTCAGGGAGCCAGACCTTCACCTTTGACGTGAAGAAATAAAAGCGGGTTAATTAAATTTCGTTCATAGTTTTTTGATCTACTTAAAAGCCGGACAGGGATAAACCTTCCGGCTTTCGCCCATTATTAGTTGCTGATTGTCTTTATAAGAAGCGCTTGTAATATCCTTAAGCGAATCCTGTGTTGGATAATGGATCCCAACCATACTGGTTAACGAATAAATTAAATTTTGAGAAGAAACTTTCGCATCCTTGTGCTCCAACAAGCTTGATATTTTTTGAGGGTATTTGGCTTGCAGTTTTGGCGAGTACCATATAAATAAAGGCACATGCGCTATGTATTTGGTAGGCGGCGTTCCCTGGTGATGAGAAGTTAAGCCCCGGCTATCATCCATCAGATCCTCACCATGATCGGACATATAAGTGACCGATGAGAATGCATTTTGCTTATCCACCAGGCTGATCACGCTATCGATAACCGCATCGGTATAAAGGATACTATTATCGTAGCTGTTGACCAAGATATTTTTGGACCTCCCGTCAGTCAATTTTGTAGTAATGGTCTTATTGCTCGGCTTAAACACGTCGAATTGGTCCGGATACCTTGCACTATAGCTGTAGTGACTGCCTAAACCATGGATAATTATAAACTTCCTATCGCCCGGCTGGCTCAAAACTTTTTTCAAAGTATCAACCAGTTGCATGTCCATCACTACATTTTTGGTCGACCGGAAATCGGTTAGCAGATAATATCCTTTTTGCGCTTCCATCGAATGTACCTTGAAGTAGCCCAAATAATCGGTTTGATTGGTGATCCAATAAGAATTAAATCCAGTCTCATTGAAGGCCCCGATAATGCTTTTGCGATGAAAATTTGATTCATAGTGATCGGCTCCAACACCTGTTAAAAGCAGAGGAACGGCCCATTCTGTCATAAATCCACCGGCAACTGCGTCGCTATAAGATATAAGATCTTTCCTTTTTGATAAGTTGGGGGAAGTATTTCTTGCATAACCATTAATCCCCCAATGATCGTATCGGCTGCTTTCGCCGATAATTAACACATGAACTTGTTTGTCTTTAATAGAGGTATCCTGCCAGCTATGATAACTAAAATTCTTTCGCTCGGTCTCGCCTTGCTTAACAAATTTATCCTGGTATAGTACATTGGTAACGCCACTTACCACATTACCCGGGAAGATATCGTACAGCGCATCCTTTATGTTTTCAGAATAGCTTACGTTATGATCATAAATGGGCAATGGCGATATGGCCAGTGCCATTAATGAAATAGACGAAACGTAGACTGTCTTTTTGGTGCTGATGGTATTCGGAACTCTCCGGTACAACCAATAAAGGACGAACAGATAAATTACCATAAATATGATCAGCGCCACTAAATAATTCCGCAGTAATTCAAGTGCTTCATTATGGTTTGTATTGATGATCATCAGGATGGTTGCCTCTGACATCTCTGAATGAAAATATAGGATATAACCCAGGTTGAATGGAACCAGCAAAAGAATGGGTATCAGAAAAAACAAGTAAAGCCTTAAATGCTTACGGAACAAAACCAGCGGTATAAGAAATATCAGGACTCCAAAGGCGAAGGTAAATATGCCTTTAACAAATTGATGACGCAGGATGTTAAACAGCAATTCGGAAAGTGGAATTACTGCTATGATCAACAAAAATGGAATAATAGAGGATGCTTGTCCGCGTGGGAACAGCCGGTTTATAATGGCCCTCATGTTATAATAACATTAAAATAAGGTTAATTGTATGTAAACAAATTGTAGTTATTCTGTAGATACGGGAGGATAATCGGCATGGTGGCCTCTAAAAATCAGGCTGATAAACAAAAAATTGTAATAAAGTCGATACAAGCCTTAATACGCTATACTTTTTATGTTAAATGCGCGTAAATAGGCAATCTGGGAAGGATTTTTGAATGGGATTAGAATTGCATTAGAATGCATAAGAGGTTAAACCGGAGACTTATTTTTGGGTCTAATAAAGAAATAAAAAACATAAGAGTCATAAATTTTTGTTCTGATCAATCATGAAAAGGTTATTTAAATATGCTGCCGTTTTTGCATTGGCAGGTTTTCTTTCACTGGCATTGGTTTCTACAGCTAATGCACAGCGGGGGTTCCACGGTGGTGGCGTTCGTGTTGGTGTAGGTGTTGGCGGTGGTTTTCGCGGCGGAATTGGCTTGGGCTTCCGCACCGGTGTTTATGGACGAGGGTATTATGGTTATCCAAGTTTAGGTTATCGTTTAGCTGTGTTGCCATACGGTTATTACCCATTTTATTGGGGTTCTGATTTGTATTATTATTACGGGGGTATATTTTACCGACCATATGACGGTGGCGGGTATGAAGTTACCGTTCCACCTGTAGGCGCCGAAGTACCAGGCTTACCGAGAGGCGCAAGTTCGATAGTAATCGATGGTCAGCAGTTTTATGAGTTTAATGGTGTTTACTACCAGGCCGTGGTGAATGATAAAGGCAAAACTGTTTATGTAATTGCTGGTAAAGACGGTGTATTAAATACTGATGGCAGCGATGGTAGTGTTGATAATCCGCCTGCACCGCAAGTGGGTGATGTGATAAACCAGCTACCAGAGAATTGCCGTAAAGTAAAACTGAATGGTAAGAAATACTTTGTATCGCCTGACGGCATTTATTACGAAGAATTTACCGACGCCAACAATATGCGGGCCTACCGGATTGCCAGCGTCCCAATGGACGACGAAAAGCAAAACTAAATCATCTATCTATATAAATGAGCCCGCTTATAGCCGGGCTTTTTTGTTTTATAACCCGCACCTCTAAATTAATCGGCACACAAATAAACCTTTCTTATCGTTTATAGTCTATTAGGTATTATACTCAGGAAAAAGAGATTATGAAAAGATGGTTTAAATATATGTCAGCTCTTGCATTTACAGGATTGCTGACAATTGGCCTGATCGCTTCGGTAAGTGCACAGCATCGTGGTGGCGGTGGCCACGGCGGTGGGGGCGGATTTCATGGGGGCGGTGGCGGCTTCCACGGTGGTGGCGGCGGTTCCCGCGGAGGAAGTAGTTTCCATGGAGGCGGGGGTTTCAGAGGTGGAAGTGCTTTCCACAGCAACGGAGGTTTTCGCGGTGGAAGTGCCTTTCATGGTAATGGAGGATTCCGTGGCGGCAGCGCATTCCGAAGTGGTGGTGGTTTCAGAGGAAATGCAGGAGTTCGCGGAGGCTCAGCCTATCGCGGTTCATTTGCCCGCCCTAACATGGCTTATCGCGGCCGGGTTGGTGTAAATGCTTACCGTGGCGGCGGTTATCGTGGTGCATATGGTTACCGCGGCGGCTATCGTGGCGGTTACGGATACCGTGGAGCTTATTATCACGGCGGCCGTTATTACGGGGCTTACCGTGGCGGATTCTATCGTGGTCACTATTACGGTTATCATGGTTATTATGGTCCCGGTTTCCGCTTTGGTTTTGGCTGGGGATACCCGCATATTGGTTTATACTTTGGCGCATTACCTGTGGGCTACTATCCATTCTATTGGGATTCATATCCATACTATTATTACAGCGGTACGTTCTACAGGCCATACAATGGCGGATACGAAGTGGTAGTGCCACCGGTTGGTGCTGCAGTTCCAAACCTGCCTTCGGGTGCCGAACAGATCACTATTGATGGTATACTTTACTATGAATATAACGGCGTGTACTACGAACAAAGCCAGGATGAAAATGGACGCACCATATATGTAGTTGCCGGGAAAGACGGTGTCCTGAATACGGGGAATACAGACGCAGATGTAGAGCAGCCATTATCAGAAAATGATGATCCTATTATGGATAACAGTGGCACCGACAACGGTAGCAATACAACTTACGCTGCTAATGTTAAAGTAGGCGATATAGTGGACCAGTTACCCGAAGATTGCCGCAAGGTGAGCCTGAACAACAAGAAATTTTACGTTTCTCCGGATAATATATTTTACGAAGAATTTAAAGATGCTGATGGTACCGGATATCGTGTTGCAAGCGTACCAGGAGCGAATGATTGAGTGATTGTCAAACATGTCTAAATGTGAGGCCTCCCGGTTTATCGGGGGGCTTTTTTGTGTCTGTTCGCGTCCTTAAAAGAGGTCAATTGTGTGGTGTTTAATGGGGGTTTCATGATTTAAAAGTGCTCATTTTATGGCTATTAGACTGTTGGCATCTGCTTTGACTCTTAGATTGAACAAACCCTTTAAAATGAAGAACCTGAATCGCATATTTTTAATTTTTGCAATAGCTATCCTTATTTTAAGCTCCGCCTGCCATACCCGAAACAAAACACGGCAGGGTGCGGCCATTGGCGCAGGAACCGGGGGCATAGTAGGCGGATTTATTGGCAAGTCAGCAGGTAATACGGCTTTGGGTGCCATCATAGGCGGTGCCGTTGGCGGAACAGCAGGCGCTTTTATCGGTCAAAATATGGATAAACAAGCCGACGAGCTTAAAAACTCCATACCTGGGGCTACTATAACCCGCCAGGGCGAGGGTATTATTATCAATTTTGACTCAGGAATCTTATTTGATGTTGGCAAGGCGGAAATAAAAGCAAATGCCCAAACTAATCTTCAAAACCTGGCATCCTCACTTGGAAAGAACCCGGAGACAGATATCCTGATCATCGGTCATACTGATAACTCCGGCGATGGGGATAATAATATCGACTTGTCTGTACGGCGAGCCGCTGCGGTCAAAAACTACCTGGTATCAAATGAAGTTAAATCTTCACGACTTAAAATTGACGGACGTGGTTCAACGGAACCTATCGCTGACAATAATACTACAGCGGGCCGCGCCTTAAATCGGCGGGTCGAGATCGTTAT
>Ga0310811_10010344_pt1 | contig 12047 bp, 3 predicted proteins | sample YCmetagenome_FD_207642 | JGI IMG/M metagenome (GOLD analysis project Ga0310811, IMG submission 207642) | Soil microbial communities from experimental microcosm in Duke University, North Carolina, United States - YC | ecosystem: Engineered > Artificial ecosystem > Soil microcosm > Unclassified ...
TCCACTCAACCAAACCATCCTGGTGCCCTGCAACTGGTATGCGGAGATGTGCCGGCCATATTGGCCCGGAGTCGAGGTGTGGCCGGTCGGTATCGAAACCGATTTGTGGACGCCGGCGCCGGCCGCGCAGAAGAGCGTCGACGTGCTGCTCTACGACAAGGTGCGCTGGGACCACGAGCGCTATGAGAGCGAGCTGATCGATCCGATCCGCCGGCATCTCGAAGCAAGTGGCCGCTCGGTCGAAGTGATCCGCTACGGCCACTATAGGGAAGATGATTACAAGGCGGCGCTGGCGCGCTGCCGCAGCATGGTCTTCCTGTGCGAGCACGAGAGCCAGGGCATCGCCTGCCAGCAGGCGCTGTCCAGCGGCGTGCCCGTGTTCGCCTGGGATCGCGGCGGCCCATGGCAGGATCCGGCGTACTTTCCGGATCGCGTGAGATACGAAGGCGGCGTGTCCTCGGTTCCCTATTTCGACGACCGCTGCGGCCGCACGTTCATCGACGCGGGCGGCTTCAGCTCCGGCTGGAGCGATTTCTGGTCGCATGTGAGCGCGGGCGACTTCGCACCTCGCGATTATGTGATGGAGCATCTCACGCTCGAAAAGGGCGCGCTTCACTATTACGGCATCGCTGAAGCGGTGATGCAGCGCCAGGCGCGCTGAGGCGACCGTCTGCAAAAGTTAACCCAACGACGGGAAACCACGGCGTGGCAAGGTGCCGCTTGGTACGATGGCGCGTTGGTTCCGGAAGGACTGCAGCCACGTGATGAAGCTCGACAGACGCGAATTTCTCCTCGGCAGCGCCGCCACGCTCGCGGCGGGTGCATCGGCGTCAGCACTGCCGGTGTCGAAACTTGTCCAGCGCCATCCGGGCTATGGTGCTGCCGCCACGCTCCTGGATCTTCAGGCCGATCCGCGGCTCGGCGAAGCCATCAGCACCTATTGCACCCAGGTGGTTCCGGTGCAGGAGCTGAAATGGCCGATGCTGAGGCCGGACGCGCACACCTTCGCCTTCGAGCACGCCGATGCCATCCATGATTTCGCTCAGAAGAACGACCTGACCATGCGCGGCCATACGCTCGTCTGGTATTACGACATTCCCGACTGGACCAAACAGCTCAAGGATTCGAAGGCCGTCGAGCGCGCCTATGTCGATCACATCAACACCGTCGTGTCCTATTACAAGGACAAGCTGACCTCATGGGACGTCGTCAACGAACCCATCCCTGACAATCCCAAGAGCGTCAAGGACCGGCGTGACACGTTCTGGACGCAGCATCTCGGCGACCGCTGGATTCCGCTGGCCTACCGCACCGCTGCGGCTGCCGATCCCTCCGTCAAGCTCGCGATCAACGAATACGACATCGAATCGGCGAAGGATTCGTTCATCGCCAAGCGCGCCGCCTACCGCAACCTCATCATGGACCTGCTCGACCAGGGCGTTCCGCTGCATGCGGTCGGACTGCAATCGCATCTGCATGCCGAGCTCGAGATCGATACCCACGGGCTCGCCGAGTTCGTGACCGAAGTGCGCTCATGGGGTCTCGAGGTCTTCGTCACCGAGCTCGACGTCAACGACGAGAAGCTGACAGGTAGTCCTTCGGAGCGCGATGCCATCGTCGCCAAGCGCGTCGACGATCTCCTGACGGCAATTTCGACCAGCGGACCGGTGCGCTCGATCCTGACCTGGGGCATTTCCGACCGCTACAGCTGGATGAATGGCCTGGTCAAGCGCCCGGACAAGCAGCCGAACCGTCCGCTGCCACTCGACGGCGAGTTCAAGCCGAAGCCGTTCATGGACGTGATCGGCAAGTTCACGAAGGACGTGTGAAGCCCGGACCGGCTACGAAATTTAGCCGTCCGATGGCAGCCCCTGCGCGATGCCGCGAAAGCGCAGCGGCGCCAGCGACGCTGCGCGCTGCCACCAGTCGGCAACGCGATCGTCGAGCGCGGTTACGCCACGACCACGACCGGGAAATATCCGGATCTGCTGCACAGCTTCCGCCTCGAACCCTTTGCCCTTGCGCGTGATCTTGAGCGCGGCGCCTTCGCGGTCCCGCTGCGTCAGCGGCACCAGCAGGCGGCCGCGCGGGCGGAGCGAAGCGAGCCAGAGCGGATGCGGATGCGGGAAGCCGGCATGCACGATGATGACATCGGCCGGCTCGCCGATATCGCGGCAACCGTCGCCGTTGACGACCTCGACATTCGAATAGGCGCGGAGATAAGTCGCGGCGCGCGATGCAAGACGTGCGTCGCATTCGATCGCCTCCACCCTGCCCTTCGGACCCACGATTTCCGACAGGATCGCCGAGAAATAGCCGAGCCCGCAGCCGATCTGGACCACGCGGTCCTTTTCACCGACGCCAAGCAGATCGATGAAGTACGCCCACAGGCTCGGCAAACCCGTGTCGAGCTTGCGGCGCGCGTCGATGGCGACCAGCACGTTGTCGTAGAGATGGATGGGATCGGCGTCGGGGGTCAGGCGGTAGCTCCGCGCGGCCTCGCTCTTGACGCGCCATGGCCCCTTCGCCAGAAAGTTTTCGCGCGGCACCGCCGCGAGTGCTTTCAGCAGGCGCGGCGAGCTAATTCGCTCTCGCTTTGCAATCAGCGCAACGTAACGTGCGCGCGCCGCTGACAGATCGGTCATTTCACCGGATCGGCCTGCGGACGAGCCGGCGTGTCGCCCCCGAGCTCGTGCACGAGCTGCATGGCCAGCTTGAGGTCCGGCGTCAGGAAGCCCTCGTTGAACTTGCCGACGATCGGCAGGAGCAGAAGGCTCGCATGTTCGCGCTTGCCTGATACGTGCGACAGCCGCGCCAGGCTGACCGCCGTTCTCAGCTCCCAGGACAACGCGCCCTGCTTGCGTGCCGTCTCGAGCGACAGGCCGAACAGATCTTCGGCCTCCTGCACCGAGACCGGATTGCCGTCCGACAAGGTGATCTCGCCCTGCAGGCGATAGACCTCGGCAAGATACGAGTGATCGCCGGTCCGTCTTGCGGTCGCAAGCGCCCCGTCCAGCGCGCGCAAGGCGGCGTCGCGCATGCCGACCTTGGCATAGGCTTCCGCGAGCAGGCATCGGAACCAGCAACCGGCGAGCCAGGAATCCATCGCCTCATACTCGTCGAGGCCGAAGCGCATCTGGCTGATGCCTTCATCGGCTTCACCGAGCTGCGCCAGCGCCCAGCCGCGCAGGATCGCAGCCTGCTGCTTCCAGTGCAGGAAATTGTGCTCGGTGGCGATGATCATGGCGCGGTTGGCATGATCCCGCGTGCCCTCGATATCACGCAAATGCTGGCAGAGATAAGCGCCGAACACCAGGGCGAAGGCGAGCGAGAAGGGATGGCGGATCTTCTCCGCGAGCGCAATCGCCTGCTCGCTGTGCTGGCGCGCCGCGTCGGGCTGGCCGAGGAACCAGAGGAGATAACCGAGATAGGACAGCGAGACGACGCCGGGATCGGTGCCGTGGCGCTCCATCAGGTCGGAATGCAGATCGGCGCTGTAGAGATCGATGCAGCGATGCAGATGATGCTGCGCGGCGGCGAAGCGCCCGCGATAGAGCATGGTCATTGCGATCGAGCGGTGTGCCTCGATCAGATAACCGGTCTGCTGCGCCGCCTCCTCGTTCAACCGCTCGCGCTTGGCGAATTTCAACAGCTCGACGCTGAGATCGTGCGCGCGGGTGAGATCAGCACGGATGAAATGGCAGACCCAGAGTCCGCGGGTGGCGGCAAAGGTCTTTTCGTCGTCATCGAGCTGCTGGCCGAGCTCGAGCGCGCGGATGTAGTTCTCCTCGACCTCCTGCACGGCGTAGCCCTTGGCGGCAATCAGCGCGTTGCCGAGCGCGATCCGCAGCTCGAGCTCCATTTCGTCGGCGCCCTGCATGCGGGTGTTGGCCTGCACGACACTCAAGCCACGGCGAAGATGGCCGATCGCCTCGAGATTGGCGCCGCTCTTGGCCGCCTGCTTGCCGGCCTTGAGCCAGAAGCTGGCGGCGCCCTCGCTCTGGCCGGACTCGGTGAGATGATGGGCGAGCAGCTCAGGCTCGCGCTCGGTCTTCTCCGGATACATCTCGGCGAGCACCTGGGCGATGCTGGCATGCAGCTTGCGCCGCTCGCTATGCAACAGGCTGTCATGCGCCGCGTTCTGGATCATCACGTGCTTGAAGGAGTAGAGCGCATCGGGCGGATGACCGCGGCGCATGATCAGACCGGCCTCTTCCAGATGTGTCAGTGCCGCCTCGATCTGCTCCGCCGGCGTGTTTGCGACCGCGTTCAGGGTCTCGTAGGAGAATTCGCGGCCGATGGTGGCGCCGATCTGCGCGATCCGCTTGAACGGCCCCATCCGATCGAGACGCGCCATCAGCGAGTCCGTCAATGTCGCCGGGATCGCGAGCTGCCGCCACGGGCCCGACAGCACGTAGCGCCCATGCCGCTCGGTCAGGAGGTTGGATTCGAGAACGGTCTTGGTCAATTCCTCGAGGAACAGCGGCACGCCGTCGGTCTTGACGATGATCTCCTCGACGACCTCCTTCGGCAACTCGCGCCCCGCGACGCGCTCGACCAGCGTCGTGCGCAGCGGCCGGCTCAACCGGTTCAGCACCAGCGTGGTGATGTGCGAATGCGCATTCCAGCTCGGCTGGAATTCGGACCGCGCGGTGATGATGGCCAGGATTGGCCGGTTTTGCACCCGGTCAACCAGAAGGTCGACCACTTCGCGGGAGGTCGGATCGATCCAGTGCAGATCCTCGAAGACCATCACCAGCGGCATCTCGCGTGCGAGCCCGAGAAAGTGATTGACCAGCGCCGCGGTGGTCGCGTCCTTCTGTTGCTGCGGCGACAGGTCGAGCGGCGGATAGCGCTCTCCGGTCGGGATCGACAACAGCGCGGCAAACAGCGGCGCCACCTGCTCGACATCACCGTGGGCGGCGGCAATCGCCGTCTCCAGGTCCGTCAACGACAGCGCGGACGCATCCTCGCGGTCGAGGCCGAGCGCGAATTTGAGCTGCTCGACGAACGGATAGAATGCAGTGGAGATGTAATAAGGCGAGCACTGGAACGAGACCTGTCCGTGCCGGTCACCTGAGATCCGCTCAAAAATCTCCTGAATGATGCGCGACTTGCCGATGCCGGGCTCGCCGAACTTGACGACAACCTGACCATCTCCTTCCTTGATCTGCTCCCAGCGTCCCATCAGGAGCGCAATCTCCTCCTCGCGGTTGACGAGCGGGGTCAGCCGCGTGCCCATCGCCGCGGCGAAGCGGGTCTCCACGCGCGTCGCGCGCACGACGTGCCAGGCCTGGGTCTTTTCCGAGATGCCCTTCAACGTTTGGGCGCCGAGATTGCGGTAATCGAACTTGCCCTTCAGCAGCGATTGCGTCGAGGCGGAGATCACCACGCCGTTGGGTGGCGCCAGCGCCTGCAGGCGCGCGGCAAGATTGACAGTCTCGCCGACCGCGGAATCGCGCTCCTCGGTGCCCTGGCCGACGAGGTCGCCGACCACGACGAGGCCGGTCGCTATGCCGATGCGGACGGCCGGCGCGTGGCTGAGCGCGCCGCGCGGCTCGATCGCGCGCGCGGTCGACAGCACCCGTACGATCTCGAGACCGGCGCGCACCGAGCGCTCGGCATCGTCCTCATGCGCGGTCGGGTAGCCGAAATAGACGAGAATGCCGTCCCCGACGAAGCGGGCGGCATAGCCTTCGTAATGCTTGACCACGCGCACGCAGGTCTCGCGGAAGCTCGCGATCATGTCGCGCACGTCTTCGGGGTCGAACTGGGCGGAGAGCGCGGTGGAATCCACCATGTCACAGAACATGGTGGTGAGCTGACGCCGTTCTGCGCCGACCTCCGTGCGGGCCGGCTGTCGCGCGAGCTCAGCCGGTGCCTCCGCCGTCTCGGCCGGGAACAGCGCAGCCGTCGCGCGCTGCAGCCGCTTGCGATCGCCGAGCGGCAGCCCGAGCTCGGCAAGGTCGGCCTCCGTCAGGTCACCCATGACGTCGAGATCGAGCCGGTGCTGCGCGAACAGATCGGTGTAGTGACCAAGACCGATGCCTTCGAGCCAGCGCTTCAACCCGACGTCTGTCCCCGGCTCGTTCTCCAGCATGGTGATTCCACCCCGACACTCCCTCCGCCGAAGGGCTTAAAGGTCCCTCAACCACAGATTTTGGGACCTAAACTTCACCTCAGACTGGACGCGTTCCCTAACTCCAGCGAAGAATAGCCCAATCGGATCAAAAGGGAATGGCATTGTCGGGCATTGCATCCGGAGCGGGAGAGATATCTACCGCAGACGCCAATGGCTTGGCCGATATCGGCGGCCTGCTCGCCTTTCATGCGCGAACGACCCCGGCAGCGCCTGCCCTGCTCGCGCCCGGACGTCCGCCGCTGACCTACGGCGCGCTCGGCGCCACGATCGAGCACCTGCTCCGCACGCTGCGTGGCCTCGGCATTGCACCTGCCGACCGGGTTGCCGTTGCGCTGCCACGCGGCGCCGACAGCGCGCTGGCCCTGATCGCGGTGGCGTCAAGCTGCGCCTGCGTCCCCCTCAACCCCGATCTGACGGCGGATGAGCTGCAACGCTATTTCAGCGAGATGAAACTGACCGCACTCGTGACGCGGGCCGACATGAACTCGCCGAGCCGTGACGTCGCCAGGGCGCTCGATATCGCGGTGATCGACTTCGTGCCCGGACCGGGAGCGGATCTCGGCGGCTGCGAATTCTTCGGCCCGCCGGTCGGTCCGGCCTGCAAGAACGGCGCTGCACGCGCCGAGGATGATGCGTTCCTCCTGCTGACGTCGGGCACGGCGGCACGGCCGAAAATGGTGCCGCTGACACATCGCAATGTGTGTCTCTCCGCGCAAAATGCCGGCCGCGTATTGTCGCTCGCTGCGCAGGATCGGCTGCTCAATGCTCTGCCGCTGTTTCACGCCCATGGCCTGATTTCCGGTCTGCTGACAGCGCTCGTGGCGGGCTCGAGCGTGATTGTGACCGGCGGCTTCGATGCGCCGTCCTTCTTCGGCTGGATGCGGGATCTGCAACCGACCTGGTACACCGCGGTGCCGACCATTCATCGCGCGCTGCTGACCGCCGCGGAAGCCAGCCCCGAACTCGTCCGCTCGTCGTCGCTGCGTGTGATCCGCTCGGCCTCATCCTCGCTCGCGCCCGCCATCCTCAACGGATTGGAGACGACCTTTGGCGTGCCCGTGCTCGAGACTTACGGCATGACGGAGGCGGCATCGCAGATCGCCGCCAATCCGTCCGAATTGCGCAAGATCGGCTCGGTCGGCCGCGCCGCCGGACCCGAGATCGCGATCATGGACGAGACCGGCCGCAAACTGGCGAGCGGCGAACGCGGCGAGATCATGCTGCGCGGACCGAATATGAGTCGCGGCTATTATAATGACGAAGCGGCGACGCAGGCCGCCTTCCGCGACGGCTGGTTCAGGACCGGCGATCTCGGCTATCTCGATGCCGACGGCTATCTCTTCATCGTCGGCCGCATCAAGGACGTCATCAACCGCGGCGGCCAGAAAGTCTCGCCGCTGGAGGTGGAGGAGGCGTTGCTGGCCCATCCGGCGGTGCTGGAGGCCGGCGTCTTCGCTGTCCCCCACATAAAGCTCGGCGAGAACGTCGCCGCCGTCGTGGTGCTGCGGGACAATTCCGAGGCGACGTCGGACCAGTTGCGCCAGTTCGCGCGCAAACGGCTTGCCGCCTACAAGGTGCCGAGCCTGATCCGCAGCGTGACGGCGCTACCGAAAGGCGCCAGCGGCAAGGTCAAGCGCAATGCGCTGGCCGAGCTGATTTCGGCCTCCCATGATGACGACGAGACACAACTGCCGCGCAACACCCTGGAGACCCAGCTCGCGGAGATCTGGGCGAGCCTGCTTGAGCTGCCACAGGTCGGAATCGATCAGGACGTGTTTGCGCTGGGCGCGGATTCGCTCGCGGTCACGCAGATGCGCTCGCGCCTGCGCGAACGCTTCAACGTCGACTTCTCCTTTGAGCACATCTTTGATTGCGCCACGGTCGGCGCCCTTGCGGCCCGGATCGAGACCACGGCGCATCGCAATGCGATGATGCCGGCGTGGCGCCCGGAGGCTTCCGAAGCAGACGCGCCGCTGTCGTTCCAGCAACAGCGGATGTATGTCCTCTCGCGGCTCGATCCGACCCGTTACAATTATAATGTCGTCGAGGTCGCGCTGCTCAAGGGCGGGGTCGACATCGCTGCGCTTCAGACGAGCCTCGCGTCAATTTGCCAGCGCCATGAGGCGCTGCGCTCGGTCTTCGTCGAACGCGAAGGCGAGCCCGTGCAACGTGTGCTTCGGGAGGCACCGCGGTTCGAGCGGATCAAGCTGAAGCCCTGCCCTGCGCGGCGACGGGCTGCGGTCGTCAGGCGCGAGGCGCTGAAGCTTGCGCAGTATCCGTTTGATCTTGCCCGCGAGGCACCGCTGAAGGTCACGCTGCTCTCGTTCGACAAATCCAGCCATGCGCTGGTGGTCAACGTCCATCACCTCGTCACCGACGGCTGGTCGCAGCGGCTGTTTTGGGAGGCGCTCGCCGCCGGATATTCCGCCGCGTGCAAGGACGGCGCGTCAGCGCTGCCCTCAACCAGCTTCCAATATCGTGACTTTGCGCGCTGGCAGCAGAACTGGGCGCAGACGCTGGCGGCGAAGGAGCAGCTCGATTATTGGCGGACACAGCTCGACGGCGTCACCACGCTGCCGCTGCGGACCGACCGGCCGCGGCCCGACGTCTGGAGCGGTCACGGCGCCCGTCATTATTTCGAATTCTCCAAGGGCCTTTCGGCTGAGATTCGCGCGCTGAGCCAGCACCAGGGCGTCACGCCCTTCATGGCCCTGCTCGCGGTGTTTCAGTGCCTGTTGTTCCGCCACACCGGACATGAGGATGTTGCGACCGGCTCCCTGATCGCGAATCGCAACCAGATCGAAAGCGAGCGCCTGATCGGGCTGTTTGCCAACACACTGATCCTGCGCAACGATTTCGGCGGCGACCCAACCTTCGACGAGATGCTGCGGCGGGTTCGCCAGGTCACCCTCGACGCCTATCGCAACCAGGACCTTCCGATCGAAGAGGTCCTGCGTGTCTTGCAGATCGCGCGAAGGAGCGACGGCAATCCGCTGTTCCGCATCATGTTCATCCTCCAGAACGCTTCGATCGAGGCCGCGCGCTTCCCGGGCCTGTCGTCGCGCCGGTTGGAAATCGACCCTGAAGTCGCGCGCTTCGACATCACACTCGAACTGGTCGAGGCCGAGGGCCGCTTCACCGGCTTCTTCGAATACGCCACTGATCTGTTCGACGCAGGCACGATCGAGGGCATGGCAGATCAGTTCAAGACGCTGCTCAGGGCGGTGATCGCCAATCCTGAGCAGCGCATCTCGCGCCTGCCACTGCTGACGGACGCGGAACGCCGCCGGTTGCCGACCAAGGGCACGACGGCCAATTTCGCGGCGCGCGGCAATCCCTGCGACCGCTTCGAGCGGCAGGCGAAGAAGACGCCGAATGCGGTAGCGATATCCGATGGAGATCAGTCCCTGAGCTATCGCGAGCTGGCCCGCAGCAGCCAGGCTGTCGCGCGCTGGCTCACCCGCGAGGGCATCGGTGCCGAGAGCGTGGTCGCTTTGCTCGCGGAGCGCGGGCCCAACCTGCTCGCCGCAATGATTGGCGTGCAGCGCGCGGGCGCGGCCTTCCTGAACCTCGATCCCGAGCAGCCGCCGGCGCGGCTCGCGACCATCCTCGGATCAAGCTGCGCAAGTGTTCTGCTGACGGGGCGCGCGCAATCCGCCATGGTCGACTCGCTGGTCGAACCTCTGATCGCACGCATCCGGGTGGCAGAGCTCGAGGACGCGATCGCGCTGAACTCGACCAAGCCGGCACGCCCGGCGCGGCGCACAAGCAGGAGCCTTGCCTACCTCATCTATACTTCAGGCTCTTCCGGTGCACCGAAGGGCGTCATGATCGAGCAGCGCGGGCTGTCGAACCATCTGGCGTCGCTGATCTCCGCGCTTGGCCTCACGAGCAAGGACGTGATCGCGCAGACCGCACCGCAGAGTTTTGTGATCTCGGTCTGGCAGTTCCTCGCCGGTCCCATGACGGGCGCGCGGGTCCATGTCTGTGGGCATGCAATCGTGCAGGACCCGGCGCTGCTGGCGCGCGAGATCGAACGCGAAGGCATCACTGTGCTGGAGATCGTTCCTTCGCTGCTGCGGGTGATCCTCGAACGAATGGACGAGGCCGCGATACAGCGCGCCTTTTCAAGGCTGCGACTGCTGATCTCGACCGGTGAGCCGCTGCCGATTGATCTCTGCCGCGCATGGTTCGCCCACTGCCCAAAGGTGCCGCTGATCAACGCCTATGGGGCCTCGGAATGTTCGGATGACGTCTCGCTGCACCGGTTGACCAGGGCACCCGACACGGTGACGACCAATGTTCCGGTCGGCGCGCCGCTGCCCAACACCCAGCTCTACGTGCTCGACCCGAATCTGGAGCCGCAGCCGATCGGCGTGGTCGGCGAGCTCTGCATCGGCGGCGCCGGGGTCGGCCGCGGCTATGTCAACGATCCCGCACAGAGCCGGGAGCGCTTCATCCCCGATCCGTTCGCGCGCCAAGAGAGTGGCCGGCTGTACCGCACCGGCGACCTCGCTCGCCGCCGCGCCGACGGAACGATCGAATGCCTCGGCCGCGCCGATCTTCAGGTCAAGGTCCGCGGTTATCGCATCGAGCTCAAGGAGATCGAGGCAGCACTTGGCCATCACGCCAGCGTGCGCGCCGGCATCGTCGAGCCGCGCCGCGACGCCAATGGCGATGTCAGGCTGATCGCCCATGTCGTCGCCAAATCAGACAGCCAGATCAGCGCCAGCGCGCTGCGCGATTTCCTCAAGAACCGGCTGCCAGGCCATGCGATCCCTTCCGCATTCCTGTTCCTGGATCAGGTCCCGCTTAACGCCCATGGCAAGCTCGATCGTTCCGCCCTGCTTGCACCTGCGCAACAAGAGGCCGCCGGCACGGAAGCCGCCGTGCCGGCCCGTCGCTTCACCGAAAAGGTGCTGTCCGACATCTGGCTCGACCTGCTGAAGGTCGAGAGCCTCGGTGTCACCGACAATTTCTTCGACCTCGGCGGCCATTCGCTGCTGGCGGGCCAGACGATGGCGCGCGTGGCGCGTGCGCTCGGGGTCTCGCTGCCGATCAAGGCCATCTTCGAGGCGCCGACGATCGAGGAACTCGCCCGCAGGGTCGACGAGGCCGTTGCAACGAAGCCGCAAAAACCTGCAGCGGGCGTACCCCGCCTTGCCCATAACGCACCTCCCACGCTGTCGATCGCACAGGATCAGATGATGCGGATCGAGCAGAACCTGCCCGATCTGCCGTTGTTCAACCTGCCGTTCGCCTTCCACCTCGAGGGCCGGATTGATCCACACCTCCTGGCGCAGGCCATCGACGACATCGTGCACCGCCACGATTCGTTGCGGACGGCGTTCGGCTGGGATGGCGACGAGCCGATCAGCCGGGTCATCGCGCCCGCCGCGCTCGGTCCGGTCCTCAGCGTCGAGACCATTGGCGACGGACGGCCCCACAACAACAAGCGACGCAAGGCGCTCGAGCTGAGGAAGATCGAACTCCTGATCGCGCAGGAGGCCTATGCCCCTGTGAACACCGCCCGGGCGCCGCTGCTGCGGGCGCGGCTGCTGCGGCTTCACGCCGAGGATCACATCTTGCTGTTGACGCTGCATCATGCCATCGCCGATGGCTGGTCGATCGGCGTGCTGTTCGAGGAATTGTCGAGCCGCTACGCGGCGCTGGCGGGCCATCCGTCAGCGCCTTTGCTGCAGGTGCCGCTCGCTTTCTCGGATGTCGCACGCTGGCAGCGCTGGTGGTGCGGCACCGAGGCAGCCCGCCGTCAGACTGCCGACTGGACCGAGAATTTGCGCGGCGCAACTCCCTCGTTTGACGGTGAGGCACGGCCGGGCGCGTCGACCGGCCATCATCCGCTCAGTCTCGAGCGCGACCTCGTCACCCGGCTCACGGCGTATGC
>Ga0310811_10010347_pt1 | contig 12046 bp, 9 predicted proteins | sample YCmetagenome_FD_207642 | JGI IMG/M metagenome (GOLD analysis project Ga0310811, IMG submission 207642) | Soil microbial communities from experimental microcosm in Duke University, North Carolina, United States - YC | ecosystem: Engineered > Artificial ecosystem > Soil microcosm > Unclassified ...
GACCGCGGATTACCAGCTGATCACCAACCCAGCCTACAACGCCGACCGCGGCCCGGTGCATGTGTTCTCGGGACGATTCCACGGGGAGTTCTGAACAGAGCGGAGAGGCACCCTGCTAACGACCTGCTAACGCGCTGCTGTCCGAACGAGACGATCGACGATGCCGGAGCCCTCATCCATCAGCTGTTGACCGCTCATCCAGATATCGCGGCCCGCGATCCTCCCGCGCATCTTTTCAGCCCAGGCTACATTGACGCCGCGAATGCCGATATCCTCATTGAACAACTCGTCAGTGGCGTTCGACTCGAATCTCTTGACGGCTTGCTTGAAGCGGGCCTTCTCGTCGTCGCTCGACTGCTGGCGATTGATCCTCTGCGTCACGCCGCCGCTCAGGCGGGCCTCGTGAAACATAAAACGGGCTTCGGGATCGGCCATGCGCTGGGTGCCCGAGAGATAAATCGGAACGCACATCGAGGCGCAGACACCGGCCTTCTGGACCAGCGTACTGACCGGGCGCTTGCGCGCACGCATCACGGCGACGACCTTCCGCCCATGTTCGATCGAGCCGCCCGGCGAGTTGAGGAGCAGGACGAGCAGGCGTGGATCGGTCCTGTAGCGCTCGAGAGCCGCGGCGATACGCTCGCTCATCGGCTCCTGCACCGGCCCGCTCCAGGCGAGTACGACGCGCTCCTTGTCTTCGCTGACGGACAAGCTCTGCCGAGAGAGCCCATTTCCGGAGCCGGAAGACGCCTGGAAACAGGCCCAAACGAGCAGGATGCCGCAGATGCCAAGAATTTTGAACATGCTCTGTTTACCCAATCCAGAACGGGAATGCATCTGCGTCGTACTGCCAACCAATCCCGAGGTGGCGATCAAAGCTAGCCATCACGAATTGTCGGCTCTTGAGAAAAGCAACAGCGCGACGATACGGATCGTCGCTTGCCGAACGCCATTGAGATCACTCCTGACGGCACTCAAGTCGACCACCACCTGAGGGTGACTCCCATAAGACTTCGCTAAAATGCATCTGCCAATTATCGCGATTCAGATTCCGTTAAGCGCTGTCCCCGACGTCGCTTCCGGTCAAAAGCGTCATCATCCGCAACCCCGGCAAATCCGGCTCCGGACCAGGAAGCCGCCGACGATCGATTCGAGAATGTCCGCGCTGGTGACGACGCCGAGGAACGCGCCATATTCGTCATGTCCATGTGGACCGCGGAGTCGCGCAGCACTGCGACCACGTCGCGCGCGTCGAGGAATTCCGGAATGATCGAAATTACGGCTGACAGTGCATTTAATCACCTCGTAGTTTAGTGCACCACCGTGGTTCCCGCCTGCAACGCCGACCGCGGCCCGGTGCATGTTTTCTCGAGCCGTTTCTACGGCGAGTTCTAGACCGTCGTCCTGGCGGAGAGTGCGAGGGCATGCGGCGGCGTGTGCGCATCATCAGGGTTCGTGAACGCGGCCCGACCCATCTTCGCTATCCTTTCGAATGTGACGGCGATCACAAATTCCGCGCGATCGTCGAACCTGGGCGCCCGGAGGAGCGACTACCTGGCCGCACCTGGCTGAAAGAAAGGCAGGTAAACACAGGAGAGCCAGATGGCACTGATTATCGGTACCAAGTTCAATGATATTCTCGTCGGAACCAACAGCGACGACACGATTTTCGACATGGACGGCAACGACACCATTGTCGCCGGCGGCGGCAACGATGCGATCTTCGCCGGCAAGGGCGGCGACTGGATCAGCGGTGGCGACGGCATCGACACCCTTCACTACGGCCTCTCGGATGCGGCGGTGAACGTCAACCTCGCGACGCATGTCGGTCATGGCGGCTATGCCGAAGGCGACGTGATCTTCGAGGTCGAAAACCTCGTCGGCTCGAGTTTCAACGACACACTGATCGGCGACAGCAACGCCAATACGATCAACGGCGGCGACGGCAACGACGTCATACACGGCGGCGGCGGCCTCGACACGCTCATCGGCGGCGTCGGCAACGACACGCTCTACAGCGACAGCAGCATCGCGAGCTTCAACGGTGGCGATGATACCGATACGGTCGATTTCTCCGGCCGCACGGAGTCCCCTTACTACTATTACCATCCGGCTGGCGTCTATGTGAACCTGCTTCACCATGTTGTCGGCTACGACGGCCCGTTCCATCACGAGTGGGAGCCCGAAGGCACGATCGTCAACGTCGAGAACGTCAACGGCACCAACTTTGCCGACACGCTCATCGGCGATTACAATAACAACGTGCTGAACGGCAACGGCGGCAACGACGCGCTGACCGGCGGTTATGGCAACGACACCTTCGTCTTTGCCCGCACCAACGGCGCGGTCAACTTCGGCAACGATACCATCGCGGACTTCGCGGCCGGTCAGGACCACCTGCAGATCGATCACACGATCTTCGGAGACTTCGCAGCCGTGCAGCAGCATATGCAGCAAGTCGGCGGCGATGTCGTCATAACCTACGATGCCAACAACAGCATCACGCTGCACGACGCAGTGATGGCGAACCTTCACGCGAGCGATTTCCTGTTCGTGTGAGAACAGGTGCGGCGCCACGAGCGCTACGGGGTCGAAATCCGACCTCACGAACCCACGATGCGACGTCCGCTCCGTCTCTCCAACAGCGGACGTCGCTGCGCGACATCATACCGGATTGACGCGGATCCGTAAGGCACGAGGGGCTGCCCAATTCCGGGTTCCAGCCACTTCCGATCCAGCCTCATCAACTCCGGGCGCAGGCATGCGTTAAACGCTTGCAGCAAACAAATCCCACCGGCCCGGGAGACCCTTGAGTTCATGCGACCCGCGCTCCGAGAATTTCAGGCCGGCACCCGCAACAAGGTCAGTGACAACGCGCGAGACCAGGACTTCGGTCGGCTGGGATTGCGCCATCACGCGCGCGGCGGCATGCACGGCTATGCCGCCAATATCCTTGCCCCTGATCTCGATTTCACCAGTGTGAAGACCTGCGCGCAACGGTAGACCGAATTGCTGTGCGGCGGTTCCAAAAGCCAAGGCGCATCGAACCGCCCGGCCAGGTCCGTCGAACGTCGCCAGAATGCCGTCGCCGGTATTCTTGACCAGATTTCCGCGGTGCTTATCAAGCATCTGCATTGCAAGCTGGTCGTGGTTGTCGAGGGATCGTCGCCAGGCCTGATCACCCATTGCGGCCGCACAGCGTGTCGAATCGACGATGTCGGTAAAAAGTACTGTCGCCAGAACCCGCTCGAGTTCGCCAGACGAACTGTCGCGATGTCCCGTGACAAATTCCTCGATATCGCCGAGCATTGGTCCGGTGTCGCCTGACCAGAAAGCGTGGTCTCTTCCGGGATATTCGATAAATCTTGAATTGGGAATTTTGGCCGCCAGATCATGGCCGGCTTCGATCGGAATGCGCGCGTCCTTGTTACGATGCAGCACGAGGGTCGGAACCTGCACAGCCGGAAGGATCGACCTGACGTCGATTTCGGCATTCAATAATGCGAGAGTCCGGACCGCGCCCGGACTTGCGGAGAGCCGCTCCAGCTTTGCAAACTGGTTTATGGCGTCCTGGCTCGTCTGGCTGGGGATCACGGTCTTCATCGTCTCAGCGGTGCCCCAGGACTTTACGATTTGCGCAACTCGTTCCTCCAGATTCCCGGTCCGAATTGCCGACATTGCGGCAAAGCTGCCGAAGAGCACGAGCTGTGACACGCGCTCGGGATAGGTCGCGGCGAACAATACGCTCATCGCCCCACCTTCGGAGAATCCCACGATCACCGCCCGCTGCGAACCGATGTCATCCATCACAGCGCAAACGTCATCCATGCGTTGTTCAAGCGACGGCGCGCCGGATATTCGGTCGGATAATCCCTGACCTCGTTTGTCAAAAGTGACGACACGGGCAAATGTGGAAAGACGACGCAGAAATGCCGTATAACCAGCCAGTTCGTGCATGAATTCGACATGCGAAATGAAACCGGGGACCATAATGATATCGACCGGTCCCGTACCCATGGTCTGATAGGCAATGTTAACGTCGCCGCTGGTGGCATAGCGGGTGACGGGCAATTCGAAATCGGCCATCCCTAGCCTCCCCAATATGGTCCGATTGTCGTCGCTGGGATTGCTGGAATCAAGCCAAATACCGATCGTTGCCAGGTGAATTGCCCAGGAAGCAATCTTCGAACAGGGTCTTGGCTGCGCAAGAGCGCCAAGATGTTCGGTGGCCATAGAAGAAGTTACTCGTCCACGATTGCTTCAGTCCTCAAACGCGCAAATGCATGCACAGGGACGACGTCGAGAGTATTACTCACCCCGCCGGCTGAAACGAGTCCGCCCGCGCCATCTGCCAGGCTTCGCGGAAGCGCGGATCGCTGGTGCCGTCGATCAGTTCACCCGGACGAAGCGGCGGATAGAGTTTTGCGAACGTCAGCACCTCGGTGGTGGAGCTGCGCTGGGCAAAATGGATCGGCCGCAATTCTTGCGGATGTTCGAGGCCTGCGGCGGCGAGCAACTCGGCCAGCGCATGCAGGGTGGCGTGATGATAGTTGTAGACGCGATCGACCTTGTGCGACACCACCAGCGCGCGCGCGCGTGACGGGTCCTGCGTGGTCACCCCGGTCGGGCAACGGTCGGTATGGCAGCTCAGCGACTGGATGCAGCCCAGCGCGAACATGAAGCCGCGCGCCGAATTGCACCAGTCGGCGCCGATCGCCATCGCCCGCGCCATGTCGAAGGCGGTCGCGATCTTGCCGGATGCGCCGATCTTGATGCGGTCGCGCGCGTTGATACCGACAAGCGCGTTGTGGACGAAATTGACGCCCTCGCGCATCGGCAGCCCCAGATGGTCCATGAATTCCAGAGGGGCGGCGCCGGTGCCGCCTTCGTTGCCGTCGACCACGATGAAGTCGGGATAGATCCCGGTCTGCAGCATCGCCTTGCAGATCGCCAGAAACTCCCATTTGTGACCGATGCACAGCTTGAATCCCGCGGGCTTGCCGCCGGACAGCCGCCGCATCTCGGCGATAAAGGCCATCATTTCCAGCGGCGTCGAAAACGCCCGGTGCGAGGCGGGCGAGATGCAGTCTTCGCCCATCGGCACGCCCCGGATCAGCGAAATCTCCTGCGAGACCTTGGCCGCCGGCAGCACGCCGCCGTGTCCGGGCTTGGCGCCCTGGCTCATCTTGAGCTCGACCATCTTGATCTGGTCGTCGGAAGCGACCTTGGCGAACAATTCGGCATTGAAGGAGCCGTCGCGGTTGCGGCAGCCGAAATAACCGGAACCGATCTCCCAGATGATGTCGCCGCCGTTCTCGCGATGATAGGGACTGACGCCGCCCTCGCCGGTGTCGTGCGCGAAGTTGCCCTTCCTGGCGCCGGCATTGAGCGCGCGTACGGCGTTGGGGCTGAGCGCGCCAAAGCTCATCGCCGAGATATTGAAGACCGAGGCCGAATACGGTCTGGTGCAGTCCGGGCCGCCGATGGTGACGCGGAACTCGCCGCCGCCGGCATGGGCCTTCGGCGCCATCGAATGGTGCATCCATTCATAGCCTTCCTTGTAGACGTCCTCCTGGGTGCCGAACGGCCGCTTGTCGAGCACCATCTTGGCGCGCTGATAGACCAGCGCGCGGGTGTCGCGGGAAAACGGCATGCCGTCCTTCTCGCTCTCGAAGAAATACTGCCGCATCTCGGGGCGGATTTCCTCGAGCAGGAAGCGCATATGCGCCGAGATCGGGTAGTTGCGTAAAACCGCGTGGCTCTGCTGCAGGAGGTCGCGAAGACCGAGGAGGGTGAGTGCGCCGAAGATCAGGATCGGGAGCCACACCACTTCCCAGATCTTCGGATTGTGGTCGGTAATCCCGATGCCGAGCAGCAACGCGGTGACGACGGCGCAGATCGTCAGCACGATGAAGCGTGGCGAGAACGGAAGCAGCAGCGTTTCCATAGCATCGACCCCGATTATGTTCTTGTTGGCCGGCAGCTTAATCCAAGCGCAGCATTAATCACCATACGATATACGGGCCGGTGGTCACGGTTGTGACGGGAATGCCGGAAAAATTGCCGTGGCCGGCGGCAGCCGCTTCAATTGATCGCAATTAGACCACCTTTTGCGGTGCAGCGTAATCGCCGGAGCAAAACTCAGTGGCTGTGCGGCCGCATCTCATGCGGAATCTTGCCTTGTTGCAGGCCGTGGTCGGCCAGCCACGCATCGGTGGTCTGGATGGCGCGCGCGATGTGATCGGCGGTGCGCGAGAAATCGTAAGGGGATCCCACCAGCGGGCACAGCGGCGGCACCACGAAATATTCGATGTCGGGATCGAGGCTTTCCAGTTCGCTGACCAGTTGCCGCGCGATCAAGAGCGTCAGCGCGTGCAGCGCATTGGCCACCGCGCCGACCGGCGGCGCCGTCGTGGCGCAGGCGTGCCCGGTCGGCAGAATAATCAGGCGTTTTGCGCCTTTCTGGACCGCGACCTGGATCGGCGTGTTGCTCGAGATCGCGCCATCGGCGAGATAGTAGTCCTTGTAATGGATCGGCGCGAACGCGCCGGGGATTGCGGTCGAGGCCACGATCGCCTCCGAGATCGGCCCTTCCGACAACACGATGCTGTCGCCGGAGATGATATCGGTGGTGACGATATGCACCGGCACCCTGGCGTCCTGCAGGTTGCGATACGGGATGTGGTCGTCGATCAGCTTGCGGATGCCGTCATGCGAAATCAGGAAGTCGCGGCGCCATAAAAAGCTCAGCACCGTCCGCCAGCTCATCGGAAACACGTCCTGGCGCTTCAGCCCGCGCCAGATCTCGCCCAGCCGCTCCACGCCCCCAAGCGTGGGATCGCCGGCATAGAACGCGCCGTTCAGGGCGCCGACGCTGGAGCCGACCACCATGTCCGCCGCTATCCCGTGGGCGACGAGCGAATGCAGCATGCCGACCTGAATGGCGCCAAAACTGCCGCCACCGGCAAACACAAACGCGGTCTTCGTCTCGCCAATCTGATCGCGTACCGACAACGCGCGCTCCCCAATCGCCGCGCCGGCAAAGGCCGCACAGCGCTGGGGGTTATAGCAGCGGGGGAATGGGGTGGGCTACTCTATCGCTACGTGGAAGGTGACCGTTCCCCGGATGCAGCGCAGCGCTCCTTCGGCGGTGCGCTGCTGCTCCGGGGTCCATCTTGCTCTGTCAACAATGGGTCCCGGCTCCGCGGAGCAGCGTTTCACGCTGCACCGCATCCGGGACACGAAACCTACCGTTCCACGAACGCCTTCTCGATCACGAATTGACCGGGTTCGCTGTGACTACCCTCGAGGAAGCCGCGGGTCTCGAACAACTGGCGCAGTTCTTCCAGCATGCCCGGGCTGCCGCACATCATGATGCGGTCGGTCGCGATGTCGAGCGGAGCCTGGTGGATATCGTCGAACAGCGCTTCCGAGGTGATCAGGTCGGTGATGCGGCCGCGGTTGCGGAACGGCTCGCGCGTCACGGTGGGGTAATAAACCAGCTTTTCGGACAACAGCGGCCCGAACAATTCGTCGTCGCGCAATTTTGCGACCAGCTTTTCGCCATAGGCGAGTTCGGAAACCTGCCGGCAGCCATGAACCAGCACGATGTTCTCATAGCGCTCATAGACATCGGGATCCTTGATCAGGCTCGCGAACGGCGCAAGCCCCGTGCCGGTCGACAGCAGCAAGAGCCGCGTGCCCGGAATCAGATTGTCGGTGATCAACGTTCCCGTCGCCTTGCGGCCGACCAGGATGGTGTCGCCTTCGCGGATTTTCTGCAGCTTCGAGGTCAACGGCCCGTCGGCGACCTTGATCGAAAAGAATTCGAGCTCTTCCTCGTGATTGGCGCTCGCCATCGAGTAGGCGCGCAGCAGCGGCCGGCCCTCGACCTCGAGGCCGATCATCGCAAACTGTCCATTCTGGAAACGGAAGCCGGAATCGCGGGTGGCAGTGAAGCTGAAAAGCGTATCGGTCCAATGCCGGACGGAAAGAACTTTCTCTCTGTAGAAGGCGCTCATGTGCTTTCGTTTTTCCTGACGTCTATAAGTAGAACAATCCGGTTTTCTTGCCGGTTTCGCGGGTCCCGAAAGCACGAAAAGTGCCCGAAATCATTGGCGATTTGACGTGTCATTTGCGCCAACGACAGAGATAGTCAAGATGCGTTGACGCACAATTGAGAACTTCGAATGGCAGTCGGTCGAATTTGCAAAAAGGTTCGATTGGCGTCGTTAACGCTTGCCACACGCGCAATTAACTTGCTGGAATCGTCGGTGATCTGGCAATAAATTACTGCGTAACGCCGTCAAAAGAGATCGCATGCGAAGCCTGCAGGAGCTCAGACAGGAGAAGCCGGCCTTCTATCCGGATCAGTCGATCTATGCGGCGTTCGCCTGCGCGCAATTCGGCCTCGACTTTCACGATCTCGACGGCGGAACGGGGCTGCTGTTCAGCGTCGCCTCGCGCGAAAAGTCGCTGCATTTCGGCGCCGGCCGCGCTTCGTGGTATCCGCAGAACAACGCGACCGCCGCGACGCTCGCTTCCGACAAACACTTCACGAACAAAATCCTTGAAGCGGCCGGCGTGCCCGTCATCGGTGGTGAATATTTCTTCCTGCACGACCGTCATCGCGCGCATCGTCCGGCCGGGCATGAGCGCGACGACGCATCAGCGTATTTCGCTGGCCTTGGCGCATCGGCCTTCGTCAAGCCGCTGGCGGGATCGCGCGGCGATTTCGCGCAAGCCATTCACAGTGAAGCCGCGCTCAACCGATATCTCGATGAGGTCGCAAAATATTACGATTCGGTCCTGATCCAGCCGATCGTCGAGGGCACCGAGTACCGGATTTTCCTGCTCGACGATGACGCGCTGTTTTGCGCGCGCAAACATCCGCCCTTCGTGCGCGGCGACGGCGTGCGCACCTTGCGCGAGCTGCTTGCCGTCCATAACGACGCACTTCGCGCGCGCGGCCTTTCGCCGGTCGCGCCCGACGATTCCGATCCCGCGCTCGATGCCGTGCCGGCTGCAGGCGCGCGGCGCGATATTCCAGGACGGATGAATCTGAGCGCGGGCGGAACGATGGTGATCGAGCCGCCGCCGTCCCAGGCGGCGGTGGCGCTGGCACGCGCGGCCGGCCGCGCGCTCGGACTTCGGGTCGCCGCCGTCGATCTGTTCGCTGCTATCGGCGGCGATCCGGACGCGATGACGATCATCGAGGTCAATTCCAATCCGTCGATCCGCTTGCTGGAACAATCCGGCCGCGGCGACCTGATCCTGAAAATCTGGCATCACACCTTTACCGCGATGGGACTGATGGGTGTTTGACCTTCCGAAATATGGCGATGGCGTCTGCCTTGCGCGCCTCGCCGAACTGCTGGACGTCCTTCGCGTCGATCGCGCATGGCTGCAAAACAGGTCGGTCGTGGTGACCGGCTCGAACGGCAAGGGCAGCACGGCGGCGATGTGCGCCGCGATCGGCCGCGCCTCCGGCTTGCGGACCGGGCTGTTCACCTCACCGCATTTGCTGCGATTCAACGAGCGGATCCGGATCGACGGCGCCGAGATCCGCGACGAGGCCTTGGCGCGCCTCAAGCAACGGGTTGAGGCAGGCATTGCCGCGGTTTTGGCAACGCGCAATGAGCGGTTCGGCGCGTTCGAGGCGTTGTTCGCGCTGGCCTGTCTGCATTTCCAGCAGGCGGATTGCGAATTCATGGTGTTCGAGGCCGGTATCGGCGGCCGCTACGATCCGGTCCGCCTGGTCGGCGCGCTTCAGACCTGCGTGACCTCGGTCGATTACGAGCATGTCGAACTGCTCGGCACTACGCTGGAGCTTATCGCTTCCGACAAGAGCGACGCCTGCGCCAGCGGCGGCACCATCATCTACGGCGAGAACTGCCGACCGCTGCGGCGGCATTTGCTCGAATATAACCGGTACCGCGGTGTCACCTCACTGTTCGTCCGCGACGAGGTCGGCATCGGCGGCGAACTGGCGTCGGCGTCGGGGCAGCGGTTCGACTTCCGGTTTGACGATAACGAATATCGGGGATTGGAGACGAACCTGCTCGGCATGGTTCAGTTCAACAATGCCGCAATTGCCGTCGCGCTGTTCCTGAAGTGGCGGCGGCGGGAGTTGCTCGAGACGCCAGAGGGAATCGAAGCCGCCGTGCGGTCAGGCCTGCGCGACACGCACTGGCCGGGCCGGCTCGAAATCATCGCGCAGCATCCGCTGACCGTGATCGATGTCGGCCACACCCCCGACGGCATCCGGCAATCGCTGGCGAGCCTCAAGGCGATCCATGGCGCCGGCGAATGGATTCTGGTTACCGGCGCCTCCGGCGACAAGAAGGCGGACGAGATCGTAGGCAGCCTTGCGCCTTCGTTCGACACCATCGTCTGCACCGCGGCGTATCACAAGGGCGCGGCGCCGCAGGATATCGCCACTACGGTGCGGCGCGCCAACCCGGCCGCCGAGGTTCTTGTCGCCGCCACCATCGAGGACGCCGTGCGCGTGGCGCGCGAGTTGGCCGCGGCGCGACAGCGAAAACTATATGTGGCGGGCGGCTTATTTCTCGCGATCGAATACGCAACGGCCGCCCGCGGCGGCCGCGCGCGGGATTTGAGATTTTTTTAGGCGGTATCTTCCGCGTCATTGCGAGGAGCGCAGCGACGAAGCAATCCATTCTTTCTTCATGTGACGAGATGGATTGCTTCGCTGCGCTCGCAATGACGAATACCCCGCCCTAATTACTCGCCCCCTGCGTATCGTCGAGCACCTTAAAAGCCTCTTCCAGCTGCGGCGAGATCGAGACGCCGAGCCGCTCGCCGGTCGGCAGCCGCGCGACGAACCATTTGTTGTAGAGCGGAATCAGGTCGCGGTTCGAACCGAGCTTGCGGAAGGTACGCTCGACCACCGCTGAGAGTTGCGGCTCGCCCTTGCGGAACATGATGCCGTAGGGATCGTAGGACAGATATTCACCGGTGACCTTGAACCTGGCCTGCGCCTTGTGTTGCGCGATCAGGCCGTAGAGCAGGATGTCGTCGGTGGCGAAGGCGTCGGCCTTGCCGTCGACCAGCGTCTGGTAGGACTGCTCGTGGTCGGGCGCGGTCACGATGTTCAGCCCGAGCGCGAACTTCTTGTCGACATTATGCATCGCCTGCTCGTTGGTGGTGCCTTTTGTGACGACCACCGTCTTGCCCTTGAGGTCCGCCGGCGCCGAGATGGTCGAGGCCTTCGGCACCATCAGCTTGGTGCCGGCGACGAACATCAACGGCGAGAACGCGACGAGTTTGCCGCGCTCGGCATTCGCCGTGGTCGACCCGCATTCGAGATCGATCTTGCTTTGCGTCACTGCCGGAATGCGGTCGTCCGAGGTGACCTTGACGTATTCGATCTTGAGGTTGGCGTCATCGACCTCGACCCCGATCTCCTCGACGATGGCCTCGCATAATTCGAGGCTGTAGCCGATCGGCCGGTTGGAATGATCGAGGAACGAGAACGGCGGCGAGCTCTCGCGATAGCCGAGCCGCACCACATGCGTCTTCTTGATGTTGGCGAGCGTGGGACTAAGTCCCTCGTTGCCGGCGGTTTGGGCCAGCGCCGGCGTTGCCAGCAGACACGCCGCCAGCACTAGGCCAACAACCCCTATCGTTTTACCTGCGGGCCCAGGTATCGGCCCCGTCGGGAACTGATGCATGCATCTCTCCCGTCAGTGTCCGGCCAGCACGGCTTCGCCCGCAGCGGTACCGCCGGGAACGAGTTCATCCGGCCCAAGCTCATGCTCAGCCTTCAGCTCGCCCTCCCATTTCGCCACCACGGCGGTCGCCAGCGAGTTGCCGATCACGTTGGTGGCGCTGCGTCCCATGTCGAGGAAGGTGTCGATACCCATGATCATCAGCAGGCCAGCCTCGGGAATGCCGAACTGGCTGAGCGTCGAGGCGATCACCACCAGCGAGGCGCGCGGCACGCCGGCCACGCCCTTCGAGGTGATCATCAGCGTTGCCAGCATCGCAAGCTGGGTCGCGAGCGGCATCTCGATGTGGTAGGTCT
>Ga0310811_10010349_pt1 | contig 12044 bp, 13 predicted proteins | sample YCmetagenome_FD_207642 | JGI IMG/M metagenome (GOLD analysis project Ga0310811, IMG submission 207642) | Soil microbial communities from experimental microcosm in Duke University, North Carolina, United States - YC | ecosystem: Engineered > Artificial ecosystem > Soil microcosm > Unclassified ...
GGCTGGTTCGCCGTACGGAATGACCTCCCCACGAATCGAGTATCCGCCATCGACCCGCGGTGGGCGTAGCCTTCGGGGCTCCGTGAGCGCCACACCGCCGACGCCCCCTCAGACCTGGCATCACGGGCTCGTCGCGACGTGGTGGGCCGAGTTCAACGACACGTTCCGCCCGCACGAGGTGCCGTACTTCCAGCGTTCGATCGAGCGCGACGGCCAGCCCGCGCTCGATGTCGCGTGCGGCACCGGGCGTCTCTTGATCCCGTACCTGCGCGCCGGGCTCGACGTCGACGGGTGCGACGTCTCGGCGGACATGATCGACCACTGTCGGGTGAAGGCTGCGCGCGAAGGGCTCGCCCCGGCGCTGTTCGTACAGGCCATGCACGAGCTCGACCCGCCGCGCAGATACAGGACCGTCGTCGTTTGCGGAGCATTCGGGCTCGGTAGCACGCGCGCCCAGGACGCCGAGGCGCTCGGGCGCCTCCACGAGGTCCTACAGCCCGGGGGGACGCTGCTCCTCGACATCGAGGTGCCCTACGCCGACGCGAAGCAATGGCGGTACTGGACGAGCAAAGGCCGCCGTACATTGCCCGAGGAGCTGCCGCCGCCCCGGGAGCGCCGTCTCGCGTCCGACGGGGCTGAGTACACGTTGCGTGGGCGGGTCGTCGACCTCGATCCGCTCGAGCAGCGCGTGACGCTCGTGATGCACGCGGAGCGCTGGCGCGACGGTGCGCTGGACGCCGCCGAAGACCGCACGTTGACCATCAACCTGTACTTCCGGGACGAGCTTCTGCTGATGCTCGAGCGGGCAGGGTTCGCGGACGTGCGAGTCCAGGGCGACCACAACGATCTTCCCGCGACACCCGACGACGAATTCCTCGTCTTCGTCGCAACGTAAGGCGATCGGCGCGAGAGTCCCTAGCCGACGGTCGGCGCTGCGGCGAGGCGGAGGCTCCGGCTGCCGGCATCGAGCTCCGCGCCGACCCCGAGAGGCAGCGTCACCATGGGATCGGCGTGGCCGAGCTCGACGTTGGCGAGCACCGGCACGCCGGAGGACTCCGTGCGAGCCGCGACGACGTCCCACAGCAAGCTCGCATCGTCCGCCGTGTAGCCGTAGGGACGACCGAACACGAGCCCGGCGGCGGCGTCGAACATGCCGAGCTGCTCGAGGTCGGTGAGGTAGGCATCGACCGTCGCCGGCGAAGGCGCCTCCTCGGACGTCTCCAGGAACAGGATCGTGTCCTGGGGATCGACCCACGCGGTCGACCCTTTGAGGTGCCAGCAGATCGTCTCCAGGCAGCCGCCGAGCAGCACGCCGGTCGCGAGCCCGTCGCGGATCGAGAGCCAGCCTTCGCTGGCACGCTCGACGCGCGGACGCGTCAGATCCGTCTTGGCGTCCCAGTCGAGAAACTCGTCCGTCCACGCTGCGGAGGGCTCGATCGAAATCGCCTCGTCGCCGAACCACGCGGCGCGTAGGTACCGGTCCGTGTGCGGCAGGACCTGTGGGAACTCCCCTAGCTCGGGCACGAGCGCGGGACCGTGGAATGTCGCGAGACCCGCGTGCGTCGCGATTGCCCAGTGGAGCACGGTCATATCCGAGTAGCCCTGGAAGACCTTGGGGTGCTCTCGGATCAGGTCGAAGTCGAGCAGCGGAAGCAACTGGTTCGAGTGGTTCCCGCCGATTCCGGCCAGCACGACGGCGGCCTCGTCGTCGAGGAAGGCCTCATGCAGGTCGGCGACCCGGTCCGCCGGTGACGCAGACGCCCAGCCCTCGTTCCGTGCGGCGTTCGGCATCACCCGTACCCGGAGCCCGAGCCCCTCCAGGTACGCGGTTCCGCGCTCGACCCGATGCGGCCACGCTCCGACGGCGCCGAACGACGGCGAGACGATCGCCACCGTGTCGCCCGGCCGGACGCGAGGAGGACGTCGCAGCGCGCGCATGGCGAATCTCTCAGATCGTCTTGAACTGCTCGAACGGCTGGCGGCAGGCGTTGCAGTAGCGCAGCGAGCGACAGGGGGTGGGGCCGAACACGTTGTCGAGCCGCGTGTCGGTCGAGCCGCACCACGGGCAGCGGAACGGGCCGCGCTCGAGCTGGATCAGAGTCGGCGTGCCTGCGCTGCGGGGCGCGGGCGGAGCGAACCCCGCCGCGCGGAGCTTCTCGCGGCCCTCGGCGGAGATGCGGTCGGTCGACCAGGAGTCGTCGAGCACGACCTCCACGTCCGGCTCCGCGCCGAGCCCGCGGATCGCCTCCTCCATCTGCGCCCGCATCGTCTCGAGCGCAGGGCAGCCCATGAACGTCGGCGTGAAGTCGACGTGCACCCGGTCGTCCTCGATCCGCACGTCCTTCACGACCCCGAGGTCGACGAGCGAGATCACCGGGATCTCCGGGTCGGGGATCTCTGCCAGTGCCCGCCAGACGTCCTCGGGAGAAAGCTCCAACGTGTAACCCGCGCCGCTCACCAGCGCGCTCCCGCGGGCGCCGAGCGGCGCACCATCGTCATCTCGTCGAGCAGCTCGGCGAGCTCGGCCTCGTGGTGGCCCCGTGGGACCGGCTCGACGTGGGGCATCTCCCGGCCGAGCTTCGCCTCGACCCGGCGGACGAGCTCCGGTCGGAGGTCGTCGTCCAGTACGCCGAGCGCGTAAGGCCAGAGCTCCTCGAGCGCCTCGTCGAGTCGCGGGCGTGCCTCCTCCGAGGCGAGCAGCCGGTCGACCCACATCTCCGCGTGGATACGGTGGTAGACCTCCTCGCGATCGATCTTCGCCGCGATGCCTGCGATCTCGGAGTCGTCGGAGGCCTTGAGGGCCTCTAGCCGGATCGCGTCCGCCGTCTCGTAGAGCCAGTGGCGCGCGATCGTCCGTGCCCACTCGAGGCGGCGGAGCTCGACGAGCGGCGCCGAGCGGTACTCGTCGAGAGATCGGTCGAACGCGAGCGCGTCCGCGTCGGTGCCGAGCTCGCGGGCGACGAGCTCGTAGAGCGCGCGCGCGTGTCCGATCTCGTTCTGGGCGATCGAGGAGAACGCGACGTCCTCCTCGAGGAACGGCGCGATCCCCGTCCATTCGGAGTTCCGCCAGCCGAGGAGCAGCTCGTCGTCTGCGAGGGCGAGGAGCAGGTCAGCCTTCGAGCGTTCCGGCACGCTGGCGTGCCTCCTTCAGTCGCTCTTTGATCGAGTAGCCGTCCACGCGGCGGTACTTGAGGTCGAACTCGTCGACGAACTCGGCGATCTCGTCGATCGACTCGCGCGGGACGAGCCAGAGCGCCTCCGACTCGCCGCGGCGGCCGTACTGCTCGCGCGCGTAGACCTCGGCGAACCGGCCGTCGGGTGCGGCGATCGACCCGGCGTGCTGCATCGCGGCGCCCTCTCGCTCGCGCCGGAAGACCTCGTAGATCATCAGTGCTTCTTCACCTGGAGGGGCACTCAGGCCGCCTCGGCGAGCACCGTGCGCGAGACCCAGTCGACCTCGGCGCGGGAGAGCCGGCGGAACGCAAGCCGCTCGGCCGAGGCGGGGCCGTGCCCCGAGACGACCGCCATCAGCGTCTCCCAGTCTGGCTCGGTGTACTCCCACACGCCGTCGTCGCCGCGGCGGAGCTTCGGGTCGGGAAGCGTCAGACCGAGCTCCCAGACCTGCGGCACGTAGCCCTCGAGGAACTGCTGCCGCGCGTCCTCGTTCGCCTGGCTCTTGATCCGCCAGTGGACCATCGGGTCCTCGTCGACGGGGATCGGGTTGCCGTGGAACATCATCAGCGGCTCCCACCAGCGATCGAGCGCCTCCTGGACGAGCTCGCGCTGCGCGTCGGTCCCGGTGACGAGGGTGAGGATCACGTCGCGGCCGTGGAGGATGTGGAACGACTCCTCCCAGCAGATCTTTCGCATGATCCGCGCGTAAGGCGCGTACGAGCATTTGAGGAGCGCCTTCTGCGAGATGATCGCGGCCGCGTCGACGAGCCAGGCGATCACGCCCACGTCGCCCCACGTGCGGGTCGGATAGTGGAAGACGTTGTGGAACTTCGAGCGCCCGGCAATGAGGTCGTCGAGGCATGCGTCGCGCGGCTTGCCGAGGTCCTCGACGACCCGGTAGAGGAGCTGCGCGTGGCCGACCTCGTCCTGGATCTTCGCGGTGAGCGCGAGCTTCCGCCGGAGCGTCGGCGCGCGGAGGATCCAGTCGCGCTCGGGGAGGACGCCCATCAGCTCGGAGTTCGCGTGCATCTCGACGAACTTCGTCAGGCGCGCGCGGTACTCGTCCGGCAGCCAGTCGCCCGTCTCCACGAGCCCGCCGTCCTGGACATGAGCGAGGAACGCCTCTGTGCGCCCGTCCATACCTCGATGCTACCGAACGATCGGTAGCATCGGCGGATGGCCACGAGGCGCGACGAGCTGGTCGCCGTCGCCACGCGCCACTTCGCGGAGCGTGGGTACCACGGCACGTCGATGGCCGATCTGGCCGAGGCGATGGGGGTGCAGAAGGCGTCGCTGTACTCGCTCACCGAGTCCAAGCAGGAGCTGCTGGTCGCGGTGACCCGGGACGGCGCGGCGGCGTTCCACGCTGCGCTCGACGGGGTGCCGGAGGACGAGGCACCGCTCGAGCGCATCCGGCTCGCGCTCCGTGCGCACCTCGCGGTCGTCGCCGCGCAGGTCGATGCCGCCACCGTCTTCACCCGTGAGTGGCGGTTCCTGGAGGAGCCCGAGGGGGCCGCGTTCCGCGCCGAGCGCCGGCGGTACGAGGAACGCTGGCGCGACCTCTGCCGCGAGGCGGCGGAGCGGGGCGCGCTGCGCGCCGACCTGGACTTCGAAGCCGCCGTGCTGCTCGTCCTGTCGGCGGCGAACTGGGCGTACACCTGGATCCGGCCGGGCGCCGACACGGAAGCCCTCGCAGACCGGTTCTTCGCGATCTTCGTCGACGGCGTGCGCGGCTATGCCACGCCGCCTGCGTGACGCGGATGGGCTCGATCCTGATCGTCAACCCCAAGGCGAGCGGCGTCTCGGGGAAGGTCGTCGAGCGCGTCCGGGCCGCGCTGGCCCCGGACGTCCAGGTACTCGAGACCGGCGGGCCGGGCGATGCGACCGCGATGGCTCAGCAGCACGAGTCGACGGCCGACGCGATCTACGTCTTCTCCGGCGACGGCACCTACAACGAGGTCGTCAACGGAGTCACCGGCACGGTCCCGCTCGGTTTCCTCCCCGGCGGCGGGACGAGCGTGTTGCCGCGCGCGCTCGGGCTCGGCCGGGACCCCGTCGCCGCGGCGCGGCTCGCGGCGTCGGGGGTGGCGAAGGCGATCGGTCTTGGACGAGTCAACGGCCGGCGCTTCACGTTCAACGCCGGCATCGGGCTCGATGCGGAGCTCGTCCGCCGGATCGACAATCGCGGCCGCCGGGACGACGGCCGCCGGCCGGGCGATCTGGCGTTCACCAACGAGGTGCTGCGCCTGCTCACGGAGCGCCGGGGGCGATTCCCCGACACGCTGGAGGTGGAAGGAGAGGGGCCGGCGGCTTTCGCCGTCGTGGCGAACTGCCGCCCCTACACGTACGTCGGGCCGCTCGGACTGCCCATCGCGCCGCGAGCCTCGTTCGACGGTGGGCTCGATCTGGTTGCCCCGTCGAACATCCGTGTCGTCGACCTGCCGCGGCTGGCGCTCGCCGCGCTGCGTGGGGCACGGCCCGGCAACAGGCTGCTCATCTTGCACGACCGCGACCGCATCGTCGTTCGGTGCCGTCGTCCGCTCCCCCTCCAGGCGGACGGCGAGGATCTCGGTGACGTCGAGGAGGCGGTGTTCGAGTCCGAGCCGGCCGCGGTGACCGCGCTCGTCCCCGCCGGCTGACTACCGCGAGTCGATCCGGGCGCGTGCGCCGAACAGATCCGACCAGCGGCGGCCGATGCCCTTCGCGAACTGCGTCTCGAGCATCCGGAAGTGCTCGTCGAGGATCTGCTCGAGCCGATCGTCGTCGCGCCGCCGCATCGCCTCGAGCTGCCTGCGGTGAACGTCGAGCGTCCGGCGATCCGTCGCGATGCCCCCGGAATATGCATCTCGGATCGGCGACAGCCCGCGGGCGACGCCCTGCATCGCCGCCTGGATCGTCTCGTTGCGACACGACCGAACGAGCGCTCGGTGGAACATCGCATCGGCGCGCATCACGCTCGGGCGCTCGCCGAGATGCCGTTCGAGAAGCTCGATCGTCCGCTCGATCGCGGCGAAGTCGGTGGCGGTGGCGCGCCGGGTCGCCTCGTGGACGACCGCTCGCTCGAGCACGCGGCGGGCGCGCAGGGCGTCGATCGCCGAGCGCTCCTCCAGCTTCACCGCCGAGAAGAGCGCGACCGCGGGCACGAGATCCGTGGCGACGAAGATCCCGCCGGTCTTGCCGCGACGGACGGCGACCAGGCCCGAGAGCTCGAGCACGCGGAGGGCCTGGCGAAGCGTCGGCTTCGAGATGCCCAGCTGAGCGGCGAGGTCGCTCTCGTTCGGGAGCCGGTCGCCGGTCCGGAGGCCGGCCCGCTCCACGGCTTCGGTGAGATGCTCGATCGCGGCCTCGAACGTCCGCGTCGCGCGGATCGGCTCGATCTCGAACGTCGGCGTCACCGCCATGTGCAGCAGTCTCGCAGGATCGCGTCGATCCCACGAGCGTGGCGACGGTCGCCGAACGGTGTCAGACACCGTTTTCTGTCAAGGCGAAACGGTGCCAACTTCGTGCCGATTCGTCCACAGGGCAATCGTCGTGGTGCGAGCGCGGATTGGTGCGCGCAACGGGCTGCTCCAGACAGGGCCAAGCCGCCCTCTTGACGGGAACGGGTACCTGACACCGTCGTGTTCCCACCGCTGCGCACCGCGCGAGACGGCTTGACAGGAAAAGAGCAACGCTGTTTCACTTCAGAGGTGCAGAGCCCGTCCGTGGTCGAGCAGGGCCTGAGCCGCGTGATCGGCCTCGACGGCGAGCCCGACCGCCGTGTGGACGGGCTCGACGACGAGGCACTGCTCGCCATCCACCGCTCGCTCGTCCTCCTCCGCACCTACGACGAGCGCTCGGTCGTGTACCACAGCCAGGGCCGGATCGGCACGTACGCGATCTTCCGCGGGCACGAGGCGATCCAGGCCGGGGTCGTCCATGCCCTCGAGGAGCGCGACTGGATCTTTCCCAGCTACCGCGACTCGGCGATCGGCCTGCTGCGCGGGCTTTCCGCCGCGACCATCCTCCAGTGGTGGCGCGGCCACCCGGCCGGCTGGTGGAACCCCGAAGACGTCAACGTCGCCTCGATCTGCGTGCCCATCGCCTCACAGGTACCCCACGCGGCGGGGCTCGCCTGGGGGCTCCGGCTCAAAGGGACCGCCGCGGCCGCCGCGGTGCTCTTCGGCGACGGCGCGACGTCGGAGGGCGCCTTCCACGAGGGGGCGAACATCGCCGCGGTGGTCAAGGCGCCGCTCGTGCTCGTGTGCAACAACAACCAGTGGGCGATCTCGACGCCGCTCGAGGCCCAGACCGCGGCGGCGCGGCTCTCCGACAAGGCGATCGGGTACGGGATGCCCGCCCTGCGGGTCGACGGCCACGACGTGCTCGCCGTCTACGAGGCGGTCCGCGAAGGCGTCGCGCGCGGCCGCGCAGGCGAGGGCCCGACGTTCGTCGAGGCGGTCACGTACCGCTCCGCGCCCCACGCCACCGCCGACGATCCAAGCCTGTACGTCGATCCCGAACGAGTCGCGTCCGACCGTGCGCGCGACTGCGTCCCGACGTTCGAGGAGTACTTGCGCCGCCTCGGCGTTCTCGACGACGAGCGCATCGCCGCCGTCCGCGAGGAGGCGCTCGCCATCATGCGGGCCGGGATCGAGGCGGCCGAGGCCGAGCCGCCGGCCGACCCCGAGCTCGTCTTCGCCCACGCGTACGCAAACCCGCCGACGGCGCTCGCGCGCGACCTCGAGGACCTCCTACGGGTGCACGGGCGGTGAGCACGACGGCCGTGGGCACGCGGGAGCTCATGCTCGTCGAGGCCGTCAACGACGCCCTTCACGTCGAGCTCGCGCGGGACGACACCGTGATGGTGATCGGCGAGGACGTCGGCCGGCTCGGTGGTGTGTTCCGCGCGACTGCCGGGCTACGGGACCGCTTCGGGCCCGACAGGTGCGTGGACACGCCTCTGGCCGAGGCGGGAATCCTCGGCGCCGCCGTGGGGCTCTGCATGGCAGGGTGGCGGCCGGTCGTCGAGATGCAGTACGACGCGTTCTCGTACCCCTGCCTCGACCAGCTCATCACCCACGTGGGGCGCTACCGCTGGCGGACGGGAGGCGCGATGGGCTTCCCGCTCGTGATCCGCATGCCGTACGGCGGCGGCGTGCGGGCACCGGAGCTCCACGACGACTCGCCCGAGTCGTACTACGTCCACACGCCGGGCGTGAAGCTCGCCGTGCCGGCGACCCCGGCGGATGCGAAGGGTCTCCTCGCCGCGGCGATCCGCGACCCCGACCCCGTCGTCGTCCTCGAGCCGAAGCTCGTGTACCGGACCGCACGCGGCTCCGTGCCGGAGGGAGAGCACGTCGTCGAGCTCGGCCGTGCCCGCGTCGCGAGGGAGGGGAGCGACCTCACGCTGGTCGCGTGGGGCGCCATGGTCGCCGTCTGCGAGCGCGCCGCCGACGCGCTCACCGGGGAGGCGTCCCTCGAGGTGCTCGACCTCCGCTCGCTCAGGCCGCTCGACGAGGAGGCTCTCCTCGCGTCGGTCGCCCGGACCGGCCGCTGCGTCGTCGTGCAGGAGGCGCCGCGGACGTGCGGCTTCGCCTCCGAGGTCGCGGCGCTGCTCGCGGAGCGGTCGATCCTCGACCTCCACGGGCCGGTCCTGCGGGTGACGGGCTACGACGTGCCGTACCCGTACTGGCAGCTCGAGGACTGGTACATGCCGTCGGTCGAGCGCGTCGTCGACGCGGCACGCCGCGTTCTCGGGTTCTGAGGACGGCCTCGGGCGGGTTACCCTCCGCGCGTGGCGTACGAGTTCCGACTACCCGATCTCGGCGAGGGCCTCACCGAGGCCGAGATCGCGCGGTGGCTCGTCGCGGAGGGCGACGAGATACGCGAGGACCAGCCGCTCGTCGAGGTGCAGACCGACAAGACGACCGTCGAGATCCCCTCGCCGCGGGGCGGCACGGTGCTCAAGGTGCTGGTCGGCGAGGGCGACGTCGCGCCGGTTGGTGCGGTGCTCGTCGTGATCGGCGAGGAGGGAGAGCAGCTCCTCCGCGCGGTCGCGACGCCGGACTCCGCAGCGCCCGAGACGGAGGTCGACGGGCCGCTCGTATCGGTGGTGCCGCCGGATCCGTCCGAGGCCGTGCGCGCCACGCCGGCGGTGCGCCGCATCGCCAAGGAGCTCGGCGTCGCGCTGACGGACGTCATCGGGACGGGGCCGGGGGGCCGCATCGTGGAGGGTGACGTCCGGGCCGCCGCAGCGGGCGAGGGCGTCGCCCAACGCGTCCCCGTGCGGGGCGTGCGCCGCGCGATCGTCGAGCAGGTGACGCGGGCCCATCGCGAGGTCCCCGCCGTCACGTTCGTCGAGGAATGCGACTTCGGCGACGTCGACCTCTCGCGGCTGGTCGCGCTGTCGATCCACGCGTCGGCTGCGTCGCTCACCGTCTATCCGGAGCTGAACGCCCGCCTGGTCGGGGACGAGATCGTGCTCTTCGATCGCGTCGACGTCGGGATCGCCGTGCAGACGGACGAGGGGCTGATCGTCCCCGTCGTCCGCGGGTGCGAGCGCCGCTCGGTCGACGAGATCGACGCCGAGGTGCGACGCGTCGCGGACGGCGCACGCGCCGGCACCCTGTCCGCCGACGAGCTCCGCGACTCCACCTTCACCGTGACGAGCGCAGGGAAGCTCGGCGGGCTGTTCGTGACGCCGCTCGTGAACCACCCCGAGGTCGCGATCCTCGGGCTCCACCGGATCGCCGAGCGGCCAGTGGTGCGCGACGGGGAGATCGTCGTCCGCCCGGTCGGCAACGTGTCTGTGAGCTTCGATCACCGGGTCGTCGACGGAGTGCGTGCCGCCGCGTTCTGCCTCGACGTGATCGACCGCCTGCAATCCGGCCCCGCGACCTCCGCGTAGACGGCGGACCCGAGGGCTGGGAGGCGCCGGCCGCCCCGTACAATCCTGCCCGTGGACGACGCGGTCGACATCGGCCTGGGCCTGGCGGCCGGCCTGCTGCTCGCGGGCATCTTCGCCGCATGGCGCTTCGGGCTCGTCGCCTCGCTGCTCGGCGCGCTCCTCGTCGGCCTCGCCGCAGGGCTGCTCGTCCGCGGCTCGATCGGGCTGCCCGGCGCCTTCGCCGGCGCGCTGATCGGCGCCCTCTCGGCCTCGATCATCGCCAGGGGGACGCTGCGCCGCGGCGGGACCCCGGGGGGCACCGCCTTCCTCTTCGTACTCGCCGCGATCCTCGTCGGGATGGTGGCCCTGATCCCGTTCGTGGGGTACGTGCTCGCGGTGCTCGTCCCCGTCGCCGCGGTGCGCAGGGTGCGACAGGAGCCGGCGCGCCACGCAGGGCTGCGCTCGCTCGCGAAGTGACGGTGCCCCCGGGGACGAAGCTCGTCCTCGTCGTCATCGACGGGCTCACGCCGCAGATGCTCGAGGCGTCGCTCGAGCGTCGATCGCTGCCGGCGCTCACCGCGCTCGCCGAGCGAGGGACGCTCGGCCGCGCGACCACGACGTTCCCGTCGCTCACGCCCGTCTGTCTGTCGTCGATCGCGACGGGGGCGCACTCCGACGTGCACGAGATCCCGCATCTCGTGTGGTGGTACCGGAAGGAGCGGCGACTCGTCGAATACGGCTCGTCCTTCGGTGCCGCACGCGCGGCTGGGCTGGGGCGCACGCTTCGGGACACGCTCGTCGGGATGAACGCCGAGCACCTGGGCACACGGGCGGTGACGGTGTTCGAGGCGCTTGCGGATGCCGGTTTCGAGACAGCGGCGGTCAACTTCACGGCCTATCGCGGGCGAACGCTTCACCGTCCCTCGGTCCCGTTTCTCGGACCGGTGCGCGGTCCCGAGCAGTTCTACTTCTACAACCTCTTCCGCGCCGAGAAGACGGGCGCGCCGCTGTCTTTCCGCAATCGCGCCGGCGGCTCGGTCGACGCGTACGCCGCCGCGGTCGGTCGCTGGCTCGTGACACGGGATGGCTTCGACTTCCTCCTCTTCTACCTCTCGGACTACGACTACGCCTCGCACGCGGAAGGGCCGGACGCGGCGGACGTCGTCCTGCGTCGCTCGGACGATGCCGTGGGCGGCCTCGTCGCGGCGGCCGGCGGGCTCGATGCGTTCCTCGAGCGGTATGCGGTGATCGTGCTGTCCGACCATGGGCAGACGGCGGTGCGGGACGTCGCACGGATCGGCGACGCGTTCAGGCACGAGCCGGACACGCTGGTGGCCGCATCGAATCGCGCGGCGCACGTCTACCGGACGGGTGACGGCGCGCCGAGGCCCCGGCGGCTCGCGGAGCAGCTCGACGGAGAGCCCTCGGCCGGCGTCGTGCTCTTCCGGGAGGGCGAGCGTGCGGTGGCGCGCCGCGACGGCGCCGAGCTCGCGCTGCGCGAGACCGACGCCGGAGTCGAGCTCGACGGTGATCCGGCGATCCTCGACCAGCCGGACGGCATCGCGCGCGTGCTCGCTGCGCTCCGCTGCCCGAATGCCGGAGAGGTGATCGTCTCGGCCGCGTCGGGCTGGGAGTTCGCCGACCTGGGCGGCAACCACCACCTGGGAGGCGGCTCGCACGGCTCGCTCGACGAGGGAGACTCGCTGGTGCCCGTCCTCGCGGCCGGTCTTGGCGGGCCGATGCCGTCGAGCATCGTCGATGTCGCTCCGCTGGTCCTCGACCACTTCGGGGTCGAGGCGCCGTCGTACGTGCTGCGACGCGCGGCATGAACGGAGCCGAGCGCGTGCGCAGCCGGATGGTCGCACGCCAGCTCCGACGCCGCGGGATCGCGGACGCGCGCGTCCTGGGTGCGATGGAGCGCGTTCCACGCGAGGCGTTCGTGCCGCCGGAGCTCGTGGAGCACGCCTACGACGACGCAGCGCTCCCGATCGGGGAAGCGCAG